>Ga0111538_10003660_pt1 | contig 21414 bp, 16 predicted proteins | sample SoiMethybrSBSTD1_FD_79669 | JGI IMG/M metagenome (GOLD analysis project Ga0111538, IMG submission 79669) | Bulk soil microbial communities from a Populus tree surrounding site in Tennessee, USA - Soil MetaG P. TD hybrid SBSTD1 (version 2)... | ecosystem: Environmental > Terrestrial > Soil >... | reverse complement strand
TGGCGGGCGTCGCGGCCCGAGAGCCGATCGCGCTCGCCGCCGCGTACGATCCCACGGCAATCAAGGCGGCCGCCACAGCGAACCGAGCGGCGCGGCGCTTCGGCGCCGGAGCGCGCCTTTCCTGCTCGAGCGAGCGCAGGGCGTCGAGGAACGCGGCGGCGTCGGGAAAACGCCGGTTCGGATCGCGCGCGAGCGCTTTCAACACCACCGCCTCGAGCTCGAGCGAAAGCTCCGGCCGGAGCTCGCGCAGCGGTTGCGGCGAGTGTACGGCCAGCTGGTACGTGAGCTCCGACGGCGTCTTGCCGAGAAACGGCAGCGTGCCAGTCAGTGCCTCATACAGAATGACGCCCACCGAATAGAGATCGACGCGGTGGTCGAACGGCTGCTTTTCGCGCAAGCGCTCGAGCGCCGTGTAGACCGGTGTTCCGACGAAGTAACCGGTTCGCGTCAGATCGGATTCGAGCGCGGGGCGTTTCTCGGAAAAAACCGAAATGCCGAAGTCGAGTAACTTCGGCGCTCCGCTCGCGCACAAAAATACGTTCTCGGGTTTGAGATCGCGATGAATGACGCCCTGTTGATGCGCGGCATTGAGCCCCTCGAGCATCGAGATCGCGAGCTCGACGGCCTGCCCCGGGGCCATCCGCTCGCCCTGCAGGCGCGCCCGCAAACTTTCCCCCTCGAGCAACTCCATCACCAGATACGTCGCGCGCTCGCTGCTGACCACGTCGAAGATGTCGATCACGTTCGGGTGTCGAATCCGCCCGGCAGCGCGGGCCTCGCGCACGAAGCGCTTGCGCAGCTCGCTGAGATCGCCGCGGCGTTGCATCCATTTGATGGCCACCTTGCGCCCCGTCGTGAGGTGGCGTGCCGCGAACACGAAACCCATTCCGCCGCTGCCCAGCGGGCGTTCGAGCACGTACTTGTCGTCGACGACGGACCCGATCTCCGGCGGCGCAAGTTGCGAGCTCTCGGTGCCGGCGACGCCGGCGACCTGCAGCAGCAGCGAGTCCTCGAGCTCGCTGGGGTGGCTGCCCTGCGTAGAGCCCGGGCGAGTGCCCCCGTTGGTGAGCTCGCTACCCATGCGCGTCTCGAACTGTACTATGGAAATCGCGTCGTGCAGGAGGCAAGGGCTTTTTGGGAAGACTCGAGGATTCCCGACGTATCCCGAGTTGGGCGGGCCCGACGGTGACCGCGTTGAACCTCGACGAGCACGTCCACGAGCTCTGCCGCGACGCGCAGTTCGACCGGGCGACGACGCTTGTTTTGCAACAGCTCGGGCCGGCGGTTTTCCGTTACGTCGCCGCTCGCGCCCGCGACGAGGACATGGCTGCCGAGGGTTTTGCCCGCTTCGCCGAGGACCTGTGGCGTGGAATGCAGGGCTTCTCCGGCCGTTCCAGCGTGCGGGTGTGGGCGTTCGTGATTGCCCGCAACGCGGTTGGCCAGGTGATGCGCACGCGGAAGCGCGAACGCAAGCGCACGCGCGGTTGGTCCTCGACGCTTGCCAACCGAGTTGCTGAGCAAGTTCGAACGAAAACGCAGGAGTTTTTGCGAACCGAAACCAAGGAGCGCTTTGCGGAGCTCAGGTCGCGCCTGAGCCCCGAGGAGCAAGCGCTCTTGGTGTTGCGCATCAACGAGCGACTGAGCTGGGAAGAGATCGCTCGGATTCACGCTGACGCACAGAGCGAAGCCCAGGCGAAGCGCGAAGCAGCGAGGCTCCGCAAGCGCTTTCAGCTCGTGCGCGACAAGTTGAGGAAGATGGCGCGCGCCGAAGGGCTGCTCACTGACGACGCCGATCGCGAACGCTGAGCCGTTCCTTCAACTGTTGAAACAGTTGCCGATGGCGTCGTCCTGGCTCTTGCAGCTAGCGGTGATCAGGGAGGGGTACTCGAAGGCGGGATGGCACTGCCATTCGCTGTCCGGCCGCCCGCGCGCGCAGTCATAGAACGCCTGCACCGTGCCCGCGCAACCGGGCTTCGACGAAAGCCCGCTCCGGCACAGGTCCGCCAGCACCTCGCCGCCGCTCGGGCAATGCAAAGATTCGTTCTTCTGGTTCAGCAGCGCTTCCACCTCGCTGCAGATCGCCGAGGACGAGCTCGTGCTCTCGTCGTCGTCGCTACCGCAACCCGTGAGATTCACTCCCGCTCCGACCAAAAACAGCACGAGAGCCGCTATTCGGCGCATCGAACCACCTTACACGGCGCGCCCGACGGCGAGGGCGAATTCGGGGAGCCAGGGCGTGAAGGGCAAAAACGGAACGCCCAACGCGCTCATCACCAGCGGTGCCCAGGGTTTTCGCCCGAGGTTCTTCCCACCCAGGTAGATCACGATGTTGATCCCGAACACCAGCGGGTGCGTGAACGGTCGATAGTCGACGAGCTCGAAGCCGTGATCGGCGAAGGCGCGGCGCAACGTGCGTTCGTCGAAGAACACCAGGTGGCGCGGCAGATCCAGGTTCGCCCAGCGGCTCTTGAAGAAGCGCGCGGGCCAGCCGGTCGGATGCGGGATCTCGACCGCGACGTGGCCGCCGGTTTTCAGCACGCGCCGTGCCTCGGCGAGCACGGCGCCGGGGTTGAGCTCGTGCTCGAGATATTCCAGCATCAACACCAGGTCGAGCTTTGCTTCGGGCAGGTTCGCGTCGGTGAGCGTGCCGTGGATCGCGGGCATGCCGAGCGAATCTTTGATCCGCGCCACCATCTGCTCCTTGATGTCGATCCCGGTGCCGACCGCGCCGCGCTCGCTCTTGATCATCGCCAAAAGCTGGTTGAGGCCGCAGCCGACGTCGATGATCTCGGCGGTCGCCGGGATCCGGCCGATCACGCGCTCGAGCCGCTGCAGGCGGCGCTGGGTGAGGCGCCGCGCGTTCGCCTCGGCCATGGCGCCGAAGATTCCCGGCTGTGCTTCGGGCGCCGCGTAGCAAAAGTAGTCGTCTGGGTAGTGCGTGATCAAAGCATCGAAGCTCGGACGTGGATTCACGTACGCGAGCGAGCAGTCGTTGCAGCGCACCAGGCGGTAAGTACCGGGCTTGTCGTACAGCACGTCCTGACTGTCGAAGACGGGCGCGTGCTCGGCGCTGCCGCACAAGAGACACGCGACTTCCTCCTGGGGTTCGCCGTGTTCGGAGGTGAAGCGGCGAATCACCCGTGCATTTTTGACGGGCCTGACTTCACTGGCCGGGTGGACGAGGGCGGCCGTCATGGTGCGCGGTTCACAAGGATCGCTTCATTTGAGTCACGGCGCCAGTCGGATCGAGCGCACGGATCAGGGCCTGAGCGATCCGCGCATGAGCGCCGGTATCGAGGCCGTGGCGGTGAAACAGGAACAGGACGGCGTCGGCGACGATGGCGCGCAGGCCCCGCGTGAGAGCGCCTTCGGCCCAGAGCGCGCGCAGGGCGCTTGCATAGCGCTGGTTCGCCTCGCGGTACGATTCGACCGCCGTGACCACGGCGCCGCTCGCTCGTGACAGAAGGGCCGCGAGGTCGTCCGGCATCGGGGCGGCGGCGTCTGGATCGCTCGCCGGGAGCTCGAGCATCGCGACGTAGCTCCGCCACACCGCCCACGCCTCGGCGCGGTCGTCGACCGCGGCGAACACCAGATCGCTGGCGACCGCTGCGCACAGCGCCTCGGCGGACGGCGGGCCGTGGCCTTCGGCACGCAGTCGATCGAGCGCCATCCAGGCCGTCGTGTCCGCGTCGAACCAGGCCAGTGCGGCCGAGGCCGCCGCGGGCCCGCCGAACCGATCGGATTCCGGCTCGTAGATGCTTGGAAACCAGCGCACGAGCGCGCCCTCCCGGACCAGCCGATCGAGCACCGCCCCGAGCTCGGCGCCGAGCGCCGGATCGCCGAACAGCCGCAGCCGCAGATCGGGCGGCTTTCGCATGAAGTGAAAGTGATCGAGTCGGCCGCTCGCCCGCGCTGATGCGAGCAGCGCTTCGAGCTCGCGGAAAACCTGGCGCGCGCTGGCCAGCGCGGAACCGTCGGTTCGTACCAGTCCAGCGTTACATTGCGTCCAGGCGCGCCGCGCGTACGGCCAGATCTGGCGCGGGCCGCGTTCGACGCGCGGGCTACAAGCGTGGTCGATCGCCAGCGTTTCACCGGGGCAAAGCACGGTCACGCGCACCGGTGAGGCGATCGGGCCTTCGCGCGAGCTCGATCGTTCGGCCGCGACGCGGGCCACCAGCTCCGGCGGGCTGTCGATGGCGGGGTTCGGCGTGCCGGCGCCGTCGAGCTGCGGCCCGAGCCCGCGCTCCCAGTGCCAGGGGGCGCCGCCGTCGGCGTACGGGATCGCGAGACGCGCGCCGCAGCTCTCCGCGGTATCGAGCAAGCCGTCGGCGTCGTTCATCGTCTTCTGGCGAACCGTCCACGAGCTCGGCGGGACGAACAGCAGGTAGCGCGCGACCGACGAGAACAAGTAGTGAATCGGATACACCGCGAACGCGCGATAGCCGCTGAACAGCACGTCCACGTTGCCGAACGCGAGCCGCGCTCGCGCCGCAACCTCGCGCACGTCGCCCTCGCGATCTCGACCGGAGTCCGCGACCAGGAGCACGCGCTCGCCATCGATCTCGGCGAGGTAAGTGCAGCCCGCGTTCCGCACCTCGGGGTGCAGCACGTCCCCCGTGGTCGGCTGCTCGCCGAAAAATGGCAAGGCGTGCACGAGCGCGGTTCCGACGCGTGTACTGTCGCCGGGACGGACGCGGGTCACGCGCGTGAAACCGAGCTCCTCGAGCCGGTAAGCCATGGCGGGCGCGAGCAGCGACTCGCGCTCGATTCCCGGCACGTAGATCGGCGTGTCGGCTCCCAGGCAAAGCAAGCTCGAGAGATCGAAGTGGTCGGGGTGCGAATGCGTGATGAACACCGCCACCGGATCGAGGTCGGCGGCGCGAAGCGGCTGGTACGAGGCGGGATAGTGATCGGCGCGCGGCAGCAGGAACGGGTCGACCAAGATCCGGCCCCTGAGGGCGACCGTCGCGTGACCCACGAAGACCGAAAGCGCTTCCGGAATCGGATCGATGGCGCGCGGGTCGCGGGTGAGCGCCCCGCAGGCTTCGAGCGCGTCGAAGAGCGCTCGGCCCGGGGCTCGATCCGGCCGCGTCGTTCCGCGGTAGAGGTCATGGGTGAAGCGCGCGAGCTCGCGCCGCAACTCGCTCGCGAGGGGCAGCGTCGCGAGCAGGGCATCGCCCCGGGTAACTCGCAAAGTGGCCGGCTCCACGAGCTCGGCCCTTGGATACAGGCAAGCCTCGTGGAGCGTGCCCTTTCCGGAAAAAAGCGGCGCGAGCTCCGTCGAGAACGCCGCGGCGAGCAGCGCCTCGGAGCGCGCGACCACGTTCGTCATCCCGTGCTGCGCCCGGTGTTCCGCGATCGCGCTGCACGCCTTCCGAATCTGCATCTCGGCCCGGCCGCCGACCACGCTCCCGAATGGTGTGCGATCCTCGTACGTGAGCTCGAGGCGCACGTCGTCTCGAAGGGAGAACGTCACGTTGATGCCAGCGTCTCACCCGAAGGATCGCGAAAAGCCGCGAGCGAGATCTGGTCGAAAAACCGTTGTCTGATCCGCGATTTGCTTGTGAAGGACATTTCCCGACACCGAAGCACCGGTCGAGAGGTGGGCGTTGTGCACAACCAAAGTACGATCTTCGTACAAATATCGAGCTCGATTTGCGGTTGTGGCGGCGAGGTTAGCCATGGTAGCCGTGGAAGGCTCGGTACTTTGACCCCACAACGGAGGCGCGGCACGTCATGGCAAAGGAAGACTTCGTTCGATTCTACCAAGAGTATCTCCCCAAGAACCCCGATCTTAAACGCAAGATCGACGGGATCACGAACGAGCAAGAGTTCGCGAAGGCGGTGCTGGATGCGGGCCCCAAGGCCGGCTTCAAGTTCTCGCAGTCCGAGGTCGAAGACGTGATGAAGGCCTCGGAATCGCGGGTCACCACGAGCGAGCTCTCGGACGATCAGCTCGACGCGGTCGCGGGCGGCGCGGGCACATTGTCGCTCGGCGGCGTTCAGACCGTGCAGATCAGCTCGATCGAGTCGCGGACCAACATCATCGACCGCTCCAAGCTCGATCCGGGTAACCTGGTCGGCAGCACGGTGATGTGCTGCTGGTAGTTGCTCGCGCGTGAGTAGAGCCCGCCTGGCGCGCGGTTGGGGCCGGGGCCCCAACCGACAACGCGATAGGGGCCGGGCGGGCAACCCCGGGGGGGTCAGGCGGGGACCCAAGTGTGGAGCCAGCTCGCGTTCGAGAGCAGGTTCTCGTGTACCTCGGGGTGCTCGCGCAACCAGGCCAGCGCTTCCGCTTGCGGCAGCGCGGCACCGCGCAGGCGTTCGAGCACGGCCTGGCGCCGTTGCCAGGTCGCGCGATCTTCGACTGGCTTCACGAAGCTCGCCGCGACGTCCTGCCCCATGAGCAGAGTGTCGAACGAGTGATCGTCCGAGAAGAACTCGGGCGGAAAAACCGTGTAGTAGAGCGAGCTCCGGTACGACAGCGGCGCTCGCTCCCCGAACACGGCGACGCGCTCCGCGGCGCCTGAAATGTCGGCCTCCGCGTTGGCGGCACGCCAGAACGGCGTGTCGAGGCGCCGGTTGAAGCGGTAGTGGATGCCGAGAAACCAGCGCAGCGCGTCCCAGCGTGCGCTCACTCTGCGCTCGATCGCCGCCGGCGTCGCGCGGTCGTGGCGTGATTCGGGAAAGTGCGTCGTCAAAGTTTCGAGCGTGAGCACGATCATGTGCAGCGCGGTCGATTCGAGCGGCTCGACGAAGGCATACGAGTTGCCGAGCGCCACGACGTTGCCCTTCCAGAAATTCGCGTGCCGGCCGGAGCGAAAGCGCACGAGCCCGGTGTCGCTCATGCCGGGGTTCTTCGCGCGCATTTCGGTTTCGGCCTGCGCGGGATCGAGGAAGCGCGACGAAAAGACGTAACCGCGGTGGTCCTCATCCTCGAACGGGATGTTCCAGCACCAGCCGGCGTTCATGGTTTCCGCCAGCGTGTACGGCTTCACGGTGCCTCCGTGCGGCACCGTGGCGATCACGGCGCGATCCGTGAACAGCGTGCTCGACCAATCGACGAACGGCGATTTCAGCGCGCCTTCGAGCAGGAGCGAACGGAAGCCGGAGCAGTCGACGTAAAGGTCGAACGAGAGCTTTTTGCCGCCTTCCAGCACCAGAGCGGCCACGTTTTCGCCGTCGGGTGCAAGCTCGACGCCGTCGATCTTCGCGTCCACGTGGGCGACGGCATCGGCTTTCGCTTCCTCCTGAAGGTAGCGGACGAAACGGCGATTTTCGAGGTGGTAAGCCCAGCGCACGACGTGCGCGAGCGATTCCACTCGCCCGTCTTCACCGCGGAAGATCGGCGCGCGATCCGACATCATCAACATCGCACCCAGCGACTGCCGATTGATGTGTCCGTCGTAGAGCTTCGACTCGAGGATGCGTCCGCGCTGGAAGGGAAAAGTGAAGTCCTCGGGTCCCCACATGAACTTGATGCCGAGCTTCCAGGTGGGTTCGACGCGGCGATACAGGTTCGCGACGTCCTTGGCGAGGAAACGCGGCGCGTGCAGAAACTTCACGAGCTCGGGCGTCGTCGCCTCGCCGACGCCGATCACCGGAATCGAGCTCGATTCGATCAGGGTCACTTCGAGCTCGGGGCGCAGCTTGCGCAAGGCGAGGGCGGTCAGGTAGCCGGCAGTGCCGCCCCCGACGATGCCGACGGTCCGGTAGGCGTCGGGCCGGGCTTCGAGCGAGGTCACGGGCTGAGTCGGCCAGGTGCGCGCGATCTCGACGGCGCTCGCCGTGGCTTCGGAAAGGGCGCCTTGACCGCTGGTCCGGCAAGCGGGACACGCGCCGTGCGGCATGAGTGCTACGGGACGTTCGACGCCCGCCCGCGTCACGCGCACGGTGGCGAAGGAGCGGTCCGCGGCGTCGAGCCGCGCGACGGCTGCTTCGGCGATCGCCCGCGCGAGCCAATCGTCGCCTTCCGGCAGGCTCGGCGCGAGAAAGAACGGCAGGCTCTCGAGCTCGCCCCGGTCCGAAAGCAGCCAGCAGCCGAGACACGGCGTGCTTCCCGTGCGGACCACGGGACCAATCGCTTCCGCGGTCACGAATTGGCACGGCGTCCCCGTCTCGAGAACGGCGCGGTTCACCTCGAGCAGCATCTCGAGCGGCACGCCCTCGAGCGCGCACACGACCAGCTCGAATTGCGCGACGACGCGGCCGATTTCGGCGGCATCGGCTCGCTCGAGGTTCTGCTGCGCGGGCGGCGGGGTGAGCCGCGGCAACGGGCTCAAGATCCGCTGCCGAAAGGCCGGCGCCGCGGTGTGGGCGGTTCCGTCGAGGCGGATCGTGGTCGTGTTGTGGTAGCCGGCGCCGCCGAGTGCGCGTTCGAGCGCACCGAGCAGCAGGTGATTGCCGAGCACTGCCACCTTGATCGGCTTGGGCGCGGGCTCGGTCGCGGTCAAAAAGCGGCTCTCGATCAAGGCTTCGAGCACTGCCCGCACCGTTGCAGGAGGGTGAGTCGCTTGCAGTGCCTGGACGATCGCTTCGGCGCTGCGTGTACCGTCCGCGAGGCCGAGCGCCGCGCGCACGAGCTCGGGATCCGCGCCCTTTACTTGGAACGCGCGCCCGTGCGCCAGGGCGTGCACCTCCCCATTGGGGCTATGCGCGAGGCTCGCGCCCGGTGCAATGCGAAGCGCACCGGTCACTCGTTGTTCCGTTGAAGACACGGAGCAGAGGTTACGCCGGGGCTACGCGCGCTTTCAATGTCCGAAACTCCAACGAGCTTCCGGCATTTCGGACGCCAGTGTGTGGACTTTCGGACAAGTTTCCCGCGGTTTCACCGCTCAACACGTTGGCACGCAGCGTGCTGTACGCGCTGCCAACAAGGAGATGGTGGTGATGCCTTCAAAACGGGTCGTCCGGGGACAATATGTTGGAACGGCGCTAGTGGCGCTGCTCGCAGCAGCTTGCGGCGCGGATCCGACTTCGGATGCGCCGAACGCCGAGGCCCCGCCGAACGCGGTCGCCACTTTCGGCAATCGAAACGAGCTGCCGAACTGCAATCCGTCTCGCACCGGGGAGGTCTACTACGTAGAGAGCGAGCAGCGCTTCTACTACTGCGACGGCCTGCAGCTGCAGACGATCGCGGTCACCGGCGAACCGGGAGCGGACGGCACCTCGTGGCTCGTCGCGACCTCCGATGCCGGCCCGAGCGATTGTCCGCAAGGCGGTGTTCTGATCCACGTCGGGCCCGACCGCGACGGCGACGGAGCCCTCGACGCCGCCGAGATCGCTTCCTCCGGCGCGATCTGCAACGGAGCCGACGGCGCACCGGGATCGCAGGGCGCGACCGGCCCCCAGGGCGCGCCGGGCAAGGACGGCGGGAACGGCGGGTCGTGCCACGTGCGGGACAACGGCGACGGCACGAAGACGCTCTACTGCGACGACGGCACCGAGGTTACGATCCGCGACGGCGCCAACGGCGCCGGCGCGAGCGGCGATCCGCTGATCCGGATCACGTTGGAGGGGCGAGGGGCAAACTGCGCGTTCGGCGGGCACCGGGTCGAAGTGGGGCTCGATGCCAACGCCAACGGCGTGCTCGAGGATAGCGAGATCACGAGCGTGGACTACGCGTGCAATGGATCCAACCCGCTCGTGGCAGTTTCCGCGGGCTACAACCACAACTGCGGCGTAAGGGTAGACGGGACGATCGCGTGTTGGGGTCTCAACAACTACGCCCAGTCGAGCCCGCCTTCGGGCCAGTTCGAGAGCGTGTCTGCTGGCGCCTTTCACGGCTGCGGCATCAACCTGGATAGGACCGTCCTTTGCTGGGGCAACGACGGCACTGGCCAGTTGAACGCACCCCAGGGCCAGTTTCTGAGCGTGTCCAGCGGCACGCATCACAGTTGTGGCGTGAGGCTCGACGGGAGCGTCACTTGCTGGGGTCACAACGGTTACGGCCAGTTGAACGCGCCCCAGGGCCAGTTTCTGAGCGTGTCCGCCGGCCAGTATCACACCTGCGGCGTGAGACTCGATGGGACTGTCGCTTGCTGGGGCGACATTGCCTATGGTCCGTCGGGCGCTCCCCCGGGGCAGTTCCAGAGCGTGTCCAGCGGCGGCGCCGATGCGTGTGGCGTGAAGCTCGACGGGACCGTTCTTTGCTGGGGCGCCAACTACTCCGGCACCAAGCCGAGCGGTCCTCTGGGCAAGTTCCAGAGCGTGTCCAGCGGTTGGTCTCACGCCTGCGGAGTGAGGCTCGACGGGACGGTCGCGTGCTGGGGCAATAATTCCTTCGGTCAATTGAATGCTCCCCAGGGTCAGTTTCTGAGCGTTGCTAGCGGCAACGCTCACAGCTGCGGGCTCCACGCGGACGGTACCGTCGTCTGCTGGGGCGACAACAGCTCCGGCCAAGCGCCGGCCGTCGTGCACTGACGTTCGTTCCAGTGAGCGCAGGCGCGGTGGCACGCTGGATGGCGCCGCTCACCGCCTGCGCTCGCGCGCACGCTGCAGCACGGCCGTGCCCGTTTCCGCGGTGCGCCCTCATGCAGCGGAGAAAACGCTGCGATCGACCCGCGAGATGTTACGGTAGCGCTTTCATGCTCGTGACCCTGCTCGGCCACGCTGCGCTCTACCTCGAAACGGAGGATCAGCGCATCCTGATCGACCCGGTTTTTGCCGAGTCGCTCGTCGGAGGCGCGCTCGTCTACCATCCCGCGCGGCGGATCGATCGCGAGCGCATGCCGGCGCCGACCACGCTGCTCGTGACGCACGGCCATTTCGACCATTTTCACGCGCCGTCGCTGGAGCCGCTTTCGAAGCAGCTGCCGGTGCTCGCGCCGGACGACCCCGAGCTCCTCGAGGGCCTGCGCCGGCTGGGCTTCTCGCGCATCAGCGTGTGTGTGCCCTGGCGCGCGCTCGAGCTCGGAAAGACGCGGCTTCTGCCGACGCCGTCGGCGCACGAAGAAGCCGAGCTCGGCGTCGTGGTCGCCGACTCGAGCGGGACCTTCTGGCACATGGCTGACGGCGAAGTGAGCCCGGCGGACGCCCGGCGCGTGCTCGGCGAGCACCCGCGCATCGATCTGGTGTGCGCCAAGTACCAGCCGGTGGTTCGTGCCAGCATGGGGCACCTTCGCACGCGCGGCGCGCGCTTCGACAAGGAGGAAGTCGTCGAATGGCTCGAGACGGCGTGCAGCGTCGATCCCGCGCTGGTCGTGCCCTACGCCTCCGGGCTCGCGTTCGCCGGCCGCCATTCCTGGTTCAATCGCTACGCGTTCCCGCTCTCTGCGGAAGAGGCGGCCGAGCTCGTGAGGCGCCGGCTCGGACCGGAGCGCGCGGCCGCGCTGCTTCCCGGAGATCGCATCGAGCTCGAGGCTTTAGCGGCGCCGCGCGTCGTGGCCCAATCCTCGCCGTTCGTCGCGGCGCTGCCGTCGCCGTCGCTGGTCTGGGAGCCGATCGAAACGGCGCAGCTCGCCGGCCTCGACGCTCCCGACGAGCGAGCTCGGCTGGCCGAACGGCTGGACGAGTTTCTAGAAACGCGGTTCCGTCCCTGGCTCGAACGCGAGCTTTCGCGGCCGGAGAGTCTGTGGCAACAACATCGCGCCGATGGTGTGATCAGCCAGCTCGTGGTCGAAGCGGGCGCCGGCGAGCGCATCGAGCGCTACATCGACTATGCGCCGACTCCGCCGCGAATCGTCGCGGGTCGGCATCCGTTCGCGAACCTGTTCACTCACGTGTCGGGCCGAGCGCTCGCCGACGTGCTCGCGGGCAGCGCGCCAGGGCTCCTGTTCTGGCTCACCGGCGAAGCGCGCAGCTACGAAAAGGTGGTCAGCGTGCGCGACGGCCACTTTCACGCGCGGCCCGCGATCCTGCCCCAGGACGAGCTCGGCGATCCGGTGATCTTCTTTTTGCGGCGTTTCGGTCCGGAAGCCGTGGGCGAGCCGACGCCGGTCGTGCCCGAGCCGGCGCCCGCAGCCGCGGTCGAGCTCAGCGAGCTCGAAGTGCTGGTGCGCCAGGGGGAGAATCCGGAGGTCGCCGGCAAGAAAGCGTTGCTGAGCCTGCTCGCGCTGCGCGAGGCCGAACGCATCGGCATGCCGATTCCGAGCGCCGAGATCGAAGCCACGTCAGACGAATTCCGGCGCCGCTTCGGGCTCGAAGACGCCGCTCGGATGCTGGCGTGGCTGGACGAGGTCGGGCTCGACCTGCCCGCCTACACGCGAGTCATGCGCGGATTCACCGCGGTGCGCCTGATCCAGGCGCGCACGGCGGACGAGATTTCGCCGCTGGTCGCGGCGCACGCCAAGGTCGCGTCGATCCGCGCGAGCCGGCGGTGAAGCTCGAGCTGGCTCCGGCCGCGGTCGTGCGCGCCTCCGCGTGGCCGATCGCGACGCTCGACGCGTTCGGCGATCGCGACCTGCTCGCGCGCTCATCCAAAGCTGCCTTCAAGGATGTCTACGAGAAAGCGCTCGAGCGCGAGCGGCGCGAGCTCTGGCAGCGCACCGCCGGCGATCCGCGGTTCATGAGGGCGCTGGCGTTTTCGAGTCCGTCGTTGTTCGAGCGCGCCGAGCAGCTCGCGAGCCGCGGACAGCGCAACAAACGCATGCGCCACGCGGAGACCTCGCTCTATCGCTATCTCGCGCGAGCGGCGACGCGCACCACTCCGAACGGCTTGTGGGCGGGAGTAGCGCTTGCCCAGTTCGGTGCGACCGAGAAGATCGATCCGGCGCTGCCTGAGTACGCAATCACGCCCGATCTCACGCCCTTCGCCGCCGGGCTGGCCGAGCTCGTGCGACGCCCATCCTATCTCGCAGCGGCGAGGCTCGTGATCAATCCGAGTCTTCGCCGCGTGGCCAGCGGCAAAGTTTCGTTCGTCGCGCCGCCCGTGCGCGGCCAGAGTGTCACGCGGCTGGTCGAGGCGCCTCCGTCCCTGCTCGACGGGCTCGAGTCCCTCGCGGCGCGCGGGGCGGGAACCCTGGCCGAGCTCGCGGCCGAAAGCGGGGCCGGCACTGCGATCCTGAGCCAGCTCTGGCAAGCGGGTGCGCTCGTCGGGGGCATCGCTCTGCCGACGCGCTTCACCTCGGCCTGGGAAGCTTTGCAGGCAGCCGGCGATCAGCTGCTCGGCGCCGATCGAGCGACGTTCTCCCGCGGCGTCGCAGAGCTATCAGCGCTGGCACGCGAGCTCCGCGACGCACTCGACGCCGCGCCGCCGGCGCAAGTGCTCGGGCTCCTCGGCCGCGGGCGGGAAATCGTCGCCGCGTCCCTGCGCGGGCTCGGCGTCGAAGTCGGGCTGCCCGCGCTCGCGCTGCGTTGCGACCTGCGCTTGCCGTACGCGGTCACCCTGGGCGCGGAGCGCCGTGCACGCCTCGCACGAGCGCTGAGCGCGTATCAAAGCTCGTGGCTCGACGGGGCGAGCCCACTCTCGGCAGCGCGGCGCGCACGACGCCGCGCCATGATCGCTGCGCTCGGCGCTGCGCCGCTTGCTCTCGGCGAGCCGGCGCCCGAGCTGCCCGTCCCGGCGAGCGACACGACCTGGCAAAAGCTGTGGGACGCCGCTCTCGCTGGTGCTGCGCCGGTCCTCACGTTGCCCGAGCCAAGCGCATCCGGCGAGGCGTCGCTCCAGAGTCCATGGGGCTGCCTGTTCGCGCGGCTCGATGCCGACGCAGTGTCGACCCTGTTCGGGATCGACGACAATCCGATCCGCCCTTTTTCGCGCTTCGGCGCGCTGCTCGGTGCGGGCAATCGACTCGAGCGCTGGGTCCGCGGCGAGCTCGAGCGTCTCGCCGCGGATCACGGCGTGTTCACGGGCGACGTCGCGGTTCCCTTCGACGGAAACCCGAACATGCTCGCTTGCCCGGAGTTCGGAGCGGTTCGGCTCGAACCGTGGGGTGAGACGGGGAGCGCGCTCCGCAAGGCGCGTCTCGGCGCCGAATCCGGCGCGATCGCGCTCGAGGTGCCCGAAATCGGGCGCATGACGGTGCTCTCCGCGTCGTCGGGCGCGGTGCTCGAGCACGATCAGCTCGGAGCCTGGCTCGCGCAGGCTGGTTTCGACGAGCCCGTCGATCCGGATTTTCGCGCGGCGGCGCTCGCGGCGCCGGCCGAAACTGGTGTGATGAGCTACACGCCGCGCGTCGCGCTCAGCGACGGGAGCGCGATCCGGCCGCGGAGCACGGCGATCACGGGTGCGCCCTTGGCCGAGCTGGCGCGGGCGGACCGCGCCGGGCGTTTCGCCTGGTGGCGCAATCTTGCGCAGCGGCTCGGATGGCCGCGGCGAATGGCGCTCCGCGTCGACGGCGGTCAGCCGTTTCCGGTGGACGCTGCGAGCCCGCTCGCCGTCGAAGCCGCGCTCGAAGGTGTGGGCAACGCGCGTCAGCTGCTGGTCGAAGAAGCCGACGCTTCGGCGTGGCTAGCAGGGCACGTGGCGGACGTGGCGCTCCCGTTCGCGCGCACGCCGCACGCGTTCTCCGCGCTGCGTCCGCGCTAGCGAAAACGCGCGATTGGAGGGATACTCCCGCGCATGAAATCCTTGGCGTGGGCGGTTTTGTTCGGCATTGGAGTGCTCGGATGCAGCAGCGATTCGGACGCACCGGGACCCAAGACCGGCAGCCTCACCGACCCCCGGATCGCGCCGATCATTCCCGAGCCGAGCGCCGAGTGCCCCGACCTCACTAGCGGGTCGCAAATGATCATGGGCCTCAACACGCGGATCCTCGCAGGGCCGCCCGGAACGACCAAAGGCCCGCTTTTGCTCACCTGGCACGGCACCGGGGGTAGCGGCGATTTCGCGCTGGCCCAGGTTCCGAAGTCCGTTCAAGACGACATCGTGGCAAAAGGCGGAATGATCGTTGCGCCTTCGGACAACGGCCAGGTCCGCGAGGGGCAGGACGTCACGTTCGTGCTCGGCGTCTGGTACGACACCGCGGACCTCGCGTTCGCCGATCTGATCGTGGCGTGCGCGGTCAAAAACCACAACATCGACCCGCGCCAAATCTACGTCACCGGTTGCAGCGCCGGCGGGCTGATGGCGGGTGTGATGTCGCTCCAGCGCTCGAGCTACGTGGCGGCAGTGGCGCCGAACTCGGGTGGAACCGTGGCCGAGCTTCCGCTCCAGGATCCGGAGCGCGTCCCCGCGGCGATGACGATGCACGGCGGCATGTCCGATACCGTGATCGTCAATTTCGGAGACATGAGCCACAATCTGCAAAACATTCTGGTGCCCGCGGGCTCCGCCATGGTCGTCGAGTGCAACCACGGTCTCGGTCACTGCCGCGCTCCCGCCGAGCTCAACGAAAAAGCGTGGGCGTTTTTGAAGGCGCATCCGTTCGGGACCAAGCCTTCGCCGTACGCCGACGGGCTACCCCCCGATTTTCCGAGCTACTGCGCGATCGTACAGTGAGCCGATGGATGATCCCGATGCCCGGTTCGAAGCCGCGGAGCCGATCGCGGGGCCCCTGCCTCAAGCGCCCCCGCGACGCAAGCCGTCGAACCCGCGCGCGCCGTACCATCACGCACTTTTGACGGAGCACGAAGAGGAGCTCGCGCTCTCGATCGGTCAGGGCCTCGCGCTGATCGAGCGCAGCGAAGCAGACTCACCCGACGCGCTGGTGCGAGCGCTCGCCGGTTACATCGACGCGGTCAGTGCCGGCAAACGGCGCCTCACGGAGGATCCCAGCGATGCAGCGCTTGCCCTCGGCTGCGCCTTCGGTCAACAGATCTGCCGCGGGCTCGGCTTTGGCTGGGCGCACCTGCGCCGCACGCGTATGCCGGGCATCGTGGTGATCTCGCCGGATTTTCGCTTCGTTTCCGGACCTCGCAGCGTCGTCGACGCCGCGCTCGCAAGCGGCGACGGCGAGCTCTTGGTTCACCACTACGCGGAGCTGCGCGAGGCGCTGCGAGCGCCCGCGGAACCAGGCTTTTACCGCCGGGTACTCCGCGACGGCTAGCAGCCGCCAAGTCTTGCGCGCGCATGAGCGCGCATGAGCGCGCATCGCGATCTAGTAGCTGGCTGACGAGTCGCGGCCACGGATCAACGAAGGATCCATCGCTCCAGCGGCGGGCGCGTCGGGCATGAGACGTGCAGGAAGACGCACGGCGACCAGCACGGGGCGGGACAACGGAGGTAGAACCATGAAATCGATTCGAGACGGCTTTCCATTCTTGATCGGCGTATTGCTTTCGGCTTGCGGCGGGGAAGGCGCCAGCACCGACGAACACGGGGCCGTCACTCAGGATCCGATAATCAACGGCACGTCGGTCGCGCCGGCAACGCTCGGCATCGTGCTGCTCTCCAACGGTTGCACGGGAACTCTGATCACCAACACGAAGGTGCTTACAGCGAAACACTGCGTCGAGGAGTATCAGAGGAACCCGAACGGAGGGCCGCCGACGACCCCGCCATTTCTCGAGTTGCGAATGGGCAACGAGTGGATGGCCGCCACCAACATCTGGTTGCACCCAACCCCCAACGTCGACGCAGCTGTCGTCTGGTTGTCTGGCGCGTTCCTCATCAACGGTTCTAGGACGGGTTTCCGCCGAGACATCGCGATGGCGACCGCCGACCAGCTCAATAACGGCGCGCTGATCATCGACGGATACGGATACGGCACGGCACCCACCAGCGGCGCCGGTATAGCGCGACGCGGGCTGTGCTCCGCGAAGAAACGCGCAAACGGACTGTTGTCCTGCTTCCCCGCGGGCAATCCGGCGACAATCCAGACTTGGGGCGACTCCGGCGGCCCGGGTTCGGTGTACGCGAGCGGCCTGCCCGTCGTTTACATCCAGAGCGGCTGCTTCTTCGACAACGGCGTTCCCACGGAATGTTACGGGAACACGAGCGACACCTGGCTGAACTGGGCATGGTGGTACCTGCTCTGATCGGCGCTCGATCGGCTGAAGGCCGGGACACTCTGGCCGCGCAGGGCGGTGGGAGCCCAAACTAGGGCGCTCTGCGCGCCGACCGGAACGTGATGGGACGCGCGTCAAGCAGCGCCGGTCGTGCTCGATTACTGCGTGTCGAAGTAGCCTGCGACGCCAATCATCGCGCCGTAGCAGAGGAGAGTGTTGTCTGCTTCGAAGCTCTGGCTGTTCGGCCGCGTACTCTCCTGTTTCTGCGATCCGCCGAGGGGGATGTCCACGAACGGTCCGCCCACGAACGCGAAGTTCGAGAACGGTGAAACGAAGAGCATGCCCTCGAGTGTCAGATCGGTATAGGTGATGGTGATCGTGTCCTCGAACTTTTGCTCATTGCCCTGAGCGTCCGTTTCCGTGACTTCTTCCTTCGTGACCAGGCGCGTGTACGAGAAGCCGGCACGCGGCCAGATCCCGACGACCTCGTTGAAGGCGAACGCGAACCCCAGGCGCGGCTGGAAGATCAGCCCGGATCCCGTCGGCAGCTTGGAATCGATCTCCCGCTCCTGGTTCACGCTGCCGGAGAGGCTTTGCGTTCCTTTCACCTTGCCGCTCGAGGCGATGTACGTGAACGAGCCGCCGAGGCTCAGGCCGTCGATCGGAAAGAAGTCGAGAGCCAGCCGCGGCACTTGCGTCGGGCTTTCGGCCGCGTGTCCGAAGACCGCGAACGTGGTTCGCGTGGTGTCGACGTCGGACTTGGAGGTGATCGTCGTACCGCCGACGGTCGTCGTCTGTTCGCTCTTGGTGTTGATCTTGGTGTGATACACGCCGGCCAGGCGCTCGGCTCCGATCACGATCCCGCCTGCGTTGCCGATGTTGTCGACCTTGCCCTGCGCCGAAGCGGTGCCACAGGCCAGCGTGATTCCGAGTGCAATCGAACACCTGAATACCCCGTTCATACCCATTCCTCCTTGCGCTTCGCTCATGGAGGCCGGTTCCCGCCCCCCAGCCTCCCACCATCCGTCTTAGCCGGTTAGCGCGCGCGACGCGAAGAAAAGATCACAAGATCCGCTATCGTCTTCAGGGTGAACGGTCCGGTTCTGCTTCTTGGTGGCGGTCCGGGTCTCGCGACGTCGGGGCTTCTCTACCTCGGATCCTATCTGAGACGGCATGGCGTCGAGGCCTACGCGCGCCCCTTCGATGGTGCTCAGAGCCTGGTCGAGCTCGAGCGCCGGCTCCACCACTTGCTCGACCGCTTTCGGCCGTCGGTCGTCGGCATCAGCTTGAAGTGGTTTTTGCACATCCACCGCGCGCTTCACGCGGCGCGTGTGATCAAGGCTCACGACCCAGCAATAAAGGTGGTGCTAGGAGGCGACACCGCGTCGCATTACTACCGAGAGCTCCTCGAGTTCGATTGCGTCGATTGGGTGATCCGCGGCGATGGTGAGGCAGCACTGCTCGGCATCGCACGCGGAAAGGAACATCCGAATGCCTGGCGCCGCGGCAAATCCGAGCAGAAGCTGGTAGGGCTCGGTGATCTCTACCTCCAGCGCCGCGACGCTGACGACAGCCTGCTCGCGGATCTCGACGCGATCTTCCTCTGCGAGTCCGACGGGTACTGGCTGCCTCCGTTCGTGGTCGGCGGCAAAGGCTGCAGTCAGGGTTGCCTCTACTGCGGAGGAGCGCGCGGCGCTCAGGCCGAGAACTTCGGACGCCGCAAATCGTTCATGCGCCCGCTCGACAACGTGCGAAACGACATCGTCGAGTTGATGAGCCGCGCTTATTGCCTGGTCTACGATTTCAGCGACCACCCGCTCGCCGATCCGACGCAGGAGCTGCGCCGGCTCTGGTCGGGCCTCGATCTCTCGCAAGCCGGCATCCTCTATTACGCCTGGCGCGTGCCGCCGCCCGGATTCGTGGAGCTCCTGGCGAGTAGCCATCAGGCGGTGACGCTCGGCCTCGATTTCGGCTGCTTTTCCGAGCGCCAGCGCCGGGCTTTGATCCGTGCCCACCTGCTCAAGCCGCTGCCCGACGATGCCGAGTTCTTGTCGATCATCGAAGAGTGCAGGCGCTATCCGAACGTGCGCGTGCGCGTGTCGGCAGTGGCGGGCTTGCCGCTGTCCGAGCCGGGCGACCTGGACGCCGAGCGGCGTCTGGTCGAAAAGCTGGTGGGCTGGGATCACGTCGAAGACGTGCTGTTCGACCGCGTCCACGCCCAGCCCGGCGCGCCGCTGCTCGCCGATCCCGAGCGCTTCGGCATGGCATCACCGGTGCGAAGCTTCGCCGATTTCCTGGCCTGGTCCGAACGGCACGCGCCGAACGGCGAATACGAACCGCCGCTGCTGCGGCACGCGGCGAGCCCCGAGGCGGATCTGGCGATCGACCGCGCGCACCGCGAGCTGCACGAGCTCGTGAACACGGCGCTCGCGGCGCGGGCCCCCGACGCCGCGCGCTTTTCCGAGTTCAACGACGTCGCCGAGCGCAGGTTCGTGCGGACGCCCCGGAGCCGGGTGTTGAACCGCTACTGGCCGCGGCGCTGGTGGCTCGACTTCGAGCGCCCCGAAATGCCCGACGCGGCCCTGGACGAGGAGCAAGCGCGGATCGCCTTCGGTCACGTCTGGCAAGAGGAGTTCGGCGCGATCTCCGTGCCGGCGAAGGTCGCCGACTACGTGCTGCCGGTTTTCGACCAGCCGCGCCGCGGGGCCGAAGCGCTGGCCGAGATCCGCGCGCGCGGCGCAGCCATCGATCCCGCCGCGCTGACCTCGATCATCCGCTTCTTCTACGAGCGCGGAATCGTAGAAGAAGCTTGATTCAAAGCGCGAGTGCCTGCCGGTACAGCTCGCGCGCGGCGCGGACCGCCTCGGCGGACTCGCCAAAGATCGTTTCGAATGCGCGCTCGAGCCACGTCTGCACGGCGCGCTGGCGCTGCTCGGAGCTCGTAAAAGTAGCGCCGAGCAGATGGCTGAGCTCGGCGAAAAGCGCGGGCTGGTCGCGCTCGAAGCGCTCCGCGTTCACGAGCCGAGCGCCAACCGTTTGCGCGAACAGCGTGGGCAGCGGAAAGAGCTCGCTCAGCGCGCGATTGAAGCGATTTCGGCCCAGGCGATAGGTGACGGAGAGCGACGTGTCGCGGTACTCAACGTAGTGCCAGAACAGAGCCGGGATCAAAAGTGTTTCGCCGGGGTGGAGCAAGCAATCGCGCGCGCCGACGTAGCGCAGGAACGCGTCGCGCGCGTCTTCGCTCGGGAAGGTGTGCAGAAAGATACGCCCGTTGGCGTCGCGCGACGGGATCGACGCCAGCGCCTTTCGGACGCCGGCATCGAAGACCATGTAAGCGTCGAGCATGCGCCAGCGCTCCGGCGCGATCAGCGAGAAGCGCTTGGTGCCGAAGACCTCGTAGAGCAAGACGCTGCGCTGGTCGTCGTCGAAGTGAAGGTGCGTGTAGTTCTCGGCGTTGGCGAGGAAGGTGGCCGAGACGATGTCGGTCGGTTCGCCCCAGACGGCGCTCGCCGCGAGCGGCAGGAGCTCGAGCAGCCGCTGCGGGGTCGGAAACTCGATACACAGGTCGCGCGTCCGCGGGTTCTGCGCAACGTGCTCGAGATAAGCGGAGAGCGTCATCGAGCGCCGTTCACCCGGCGCGCCGGTCTCGAGAAAGGTGAGGTAGTTGGGCTGAATCTCGAGCTCGAGGTCGGCAAGGGCGCTCCGGGCCCGCTCCAGCGTATCGAGGCGGCGAAGCGGCGCCCGCTCGAAGAGATCGGTCAGGATCACGGGCTCGGCGGGAAGGATATAGTCCCGGTAGAGCTCTACGGGAGCTGGAGCGCTGATTCGCCGGACATTTTCGAGCACCATCCGAGCGTCAGAAATCTAGCTCGTTCGTTTTGGGGCCGGGGCCCCAAAACACAAACTAGGCGCCGGACGTTATCGAGCACCACGCCTCAAACTCTACCCATGCGTACCTCTTGCTCAAAGCCCGAAGGGGAGCGTATCTTTCTCGATTACTCGCCGGTCCCTTCACCCGCTCACGGTGCCTGATGCGCAAGGTTCTCTTCATCTTCGGGCAGCTGACCGACATGGATGTCGAGTGGCTGGCAAAACACGGACGCCGCCGCCGGCTCTCCGCCAAGAGCGTCCTGATCGAGCAGGGTGTCCCCGTCGACACTCTTTATCTGGTGCTCGAGGGCGAGCTCTCGGTGGTCCAGAGTCGGCGCGAGATCGCGCGCCTCGGTGCGGGTGAGATCGTCGGTGAAATGAGCTTCATCGACAAGCGCCCGCCGAGCGCGACCGTGGCGGCGGCCACCGACGTCGTGGTCTACGCGATCTCCAAGGAGCGCCTCGAGCAGCGGCTGGAGCAAGACGTCGGGTTTGCGGCGCGCTTCTACAAAGCCGTGGCCACGTTCCTGTCCGACCGCGTCCGCAAGGCGACCGCGCCCAAGACCGGACAGGAGGCCGACGACGCGGACGAGCTCGACGATTCGGTGCTCGACAATATCGACCGCGCGGGAGCGCGCTTCAACGATTTGAGCCGGCTGTTGCTCGATGCATGACGGCGGAGCTTCGAGAGTGAAAAGACGCGCCTTACGACCGATC
>Ga0111538_10003659_pt1 | contig 21414 bp, 24 predicted proteins | sample SoiMethybrSBSTD1_FD_79669 | JGI IMG/M metagenome (GOLD analysis project Ga0111538, IMG submission 79669) | Bulk soil microbial communities from a Populus tree surrounding site in Tennessee, USA - Soil MetaG P. TD hybrid SBSTD1 (version 2)... | ecosystem: Environmental > Terrestrial > Soil >... | reverse complement strand
TCTCCGTTCCTGCCGGCGAGCGAATCGCCCAGGCGGGGGATCTCAGTTGTTCAGGTCGACGGTGCAACCCGCCCCCTTGTCCGTGGCCGGGCGCGGCTGCCCTCGAGTGGTCGTGACCGCTCGAGGACCCGGAAGAAGGCATCGACTACGGCGGGCGAGAACTGGGTGCCGCGGTGTGTTCGCAGCTCGGCCTCCGCCTCGGCCGGGTCGAGCGCGCGATGGTAGGGGCGGTCGGTCGTCATCGCGTCCCACGCGTCGGCGAGGCCGACGATCGCGGCGCCCAGGGGAATCGAATCGGCCGCAAGGCGGTCGGGATAACCCCGGCCGTCCCAGCGCTCGTGGTGGTGGCGGATCAGCGGTACGGCATGCCTGAGCCGGCCGAACTTGGCGACGATGTCGGCGCCGTCGGCCGGATGGCACTTCATCTGCGCGTACTCCGCGTCGGTCAACGCGGCGGGCTTCGTGAGGATCGCGTCCGGGACGCCGAGCTTGCCGATGTCGTGGAAGAGCCCGGCGTGCGAGATTGCGTCCAGTTCCCGGCCGGTGATCCCGAGCTCGCGCGCGATCGAGACGGCGATCTCCTGGACACGGTGCGAGTGCCCCGCGGTGTAAGGGTCGCGGGCGTCCACCGTCGCGTTCAACGTCTCGACGGCCTCGAGCGCGTCCTGCTCGAGCACGGCGTACGCATCCCCGAGCTCGGCCGTCCGGGCCGCGAGCGAGGCGGCTTGCCGGCGCAGTGTCCGCGAGGCAGTCCGGACGAGCACGGCGAGCGCCAGGTAGAGCGCAAGGAAGACGAGAGACACGGCCGCCCAGATGGTGTGCTCGTTCGCCGTGATCAGATGGTCGGTGCGACGCGGGTCCGCGTAGATCTCGTAGGCGCCGATCGCGTGGGTCCCGGCGGCGTCTTCGATCGGCGTGTAAACCTCGAGGAGGTGCCCGAAGCCGAGCTTGCGCTCGACGGCATTCTCCTCCGTGTCGGGGACCTCGATCTCCGCGAGCGGGGCATTGGCCCGCATCGAACGACCGAGGTTCCCGTCGAGGTCGAAGCGGTGACCGATCCTGTCGCGCGCCCGGTTCGTCCACGCTAGGACGCCGTTCTCCTGCCAGACCTTCACGGTGACGATCTCGGGCCTCTGCCGAAGCTCTTCGACGAGCCGGTGCGATAGCTGCGGATGGACGACGACTCGGTTGCCCTGGACGAGCTGCGGGCGCAGCACGCCGTCGACGTACTGCGTCAGGCTCGAGCGTGTGTCGTCGATCACCTGGGCCTTCAGCCTGCCGCTGAGGATCCCGGAGAGAACGACCGCCCCGAAGAGCAGGATGGCCGCGGTCGCGACGAGGAAGATGCGCAGCAGAGTCAGCGAGCGTCGGACCGCCCATGTGCGCGGGGTCGTCGATGCCGCAGCCACGCCAGGGCAGGAATCGGCTCTTCGGGGCACGATCTACACCCCTGGCATCGCTCGAACGAGTGAGGGGAACCGTTCCGTAGTCTTCGCCCCCGATGACGGCACGGAACGCGATCCGCCAGGCGGGCCTGTACGGGCGGACGGTCGCCCGCGTGGCGCAGAGGGGCCTACGTGAGCGCGGCGGCGATCCCGAGCTCGCGACGGAGCGAGTCGTCTTCGTCGTCGGCTCTCCGCGCTCGGGGACGACGTTCCTCGCCGGCGCGGTCGGCGCACAAACGGGCTTCGTCGACCTGGGCGAGGTGAAGCCGCTGAAGGCGAACGTCGATCGCTGGATGTCGCTTGCAGAGGAGGAGGCCGCGCGGGAGCTCCGTTCGACGGTCGAGTGGGTCCGGCGGCTCGCCTTCGTCCGAGACTTGCGGCCGGTCGAGCAGACGCCCGAGCTCAGCTTCGTAGTCGGGGCCGCGGTTCGCGCGTACCCGCAGTCGACCGTGCTCCACATCATTCGCGACGGTCGCGACGTGGTGTGCTCGCTGCTCGCGAAGGGCTGGCTCCGTGAACGGGAGGGGCACGACGACGCGCGCAAGCCGTTCGGCGTCCATCCCCGTGCCTGGGTCGAGCCCGACCGCCGAGATGAGTTCACACACGCGCGCGAGGCGGCGCGGGCGGCGTGGGCCTGGCGGCGCTACGTGTCGGCCGCGCGGGCGGCGCCCGCGCACACGCTCGAGGTCCGGTACGAGGACATCGCCGCCGATCCCGGGGCCGCCGCGGCCCTGATCGCGGCCCGGCTCGAGACTGACCCGGAGCCGCTCGCCGAGGCGCTCGCGGCCGTGCACAGCCGCTCCGTCGGTCGCTGGCGCCGTGACCTGACGGCGGAGCAGGTGGCGGATGTGGAGGGCGAGGCGGGCACGCTGCTCCGCGAGCTCGCCTACGAATGAGTGTCAGGTTCCCCGCCGAGCTCGTGCCGCGGATCCCCGGCCCGGCCCGGGCCGTGGTCCGGAACGCCGTCTGGACGTTCGGGCACGCGACCTCGTTCGCGAGAACCCTGCCCGACTTCCTGATCCTCGGCGCGCAGAAGGCCGGAACGACCGCTCTCTACTCGTACCTGCGCCGGCACCCCGAGATCGGCGGCCCGATCTGGAAAGAGGTCAGCTACTTCGATCGCCACTACTCCCGCGGGACGGCCTGGTACCGCGGCCAGTTTCCGCTCCGGAACGACGGACGGATCGCGGGCGAGGCGAGCCCCGGATACCTGTTCCACCCGCTGGCGCCCGAGCGGGTGAGGGAGACCGTGCCCGACGCGAAGCTGATCGTCCTCCTTCGCGATCCCGTCGATCGCGCGCTCTCGCACTACCACCACGAGGTCGCGCTCGGGCGTGAGCCGCTCTCGTTCGAGGAGGCGATCGACGCGGAGCCTGACCGGACGCGGGGCGAGGAGGAGCGCCTCGTGCGCGAGCCGGGCTACTTCAGCCACGCCTGGTGGAACTACACGTACCTGGCGCGGGGCAGGTACGCCGAGCAGCTCGAGCGCTGGCTCGCGCTCTTCCCGCCCGAGCAGCTGCTCGGGCTCGCGAGCGACGACCTGGCCGCGGACCCGGCAAAGGCGCACAACCGCGTGCTCGAGTTCCTCGGGCGCTCGCCGCAGGAGCTCGAGTCCTACCCCCGGGTGTACGAGCAAAGCTACGCCGAGATGAGCCCGGAGACCCGGCGACGCCTGGCGGCCGAATTCGCCGAAGCGAACGCGCGTCTCTATGACCTGCTCGGCCGCGACTTCGGCTGGCAGTAGTCAGGTCAAAAAGCCCGGATCGTCGCCGCCGTTCCGATCACGATCTGCGGTGACGCTGCCGGGTCGAACCAGCGCAGCACGGTGACGAGCTGCGGCCGCGCGAGGCTGACGCAGCCGAGCGTCGGGCCGCCGCTCGCGCTGACGTGCAGGAAGATCCCCGAGCCGCGTCCGGGCACGACCGGACGCGTGTTGTAGTCGATGACCGCCAGGTATCGGTACGAGACGGGCGAGCGGGACATGTCCTCGCTCGTGATCCGGAAGGGCGGCTTCGTGCCGCAGCGGACGTGGTGAAAGCGGTTGTAGAACGGCGAGCGCGCGTCCTCGACCCACCAGTCCCCGCAGACGATTCGGCGGTAGCGGTAACGCACGCCGGGGTTCGGCTCGATGCCGTACATGACCGGCTGGATCGCGAACGCACCGGCCGGCGTTGTCTTGTCACCCTCGCGCTTGTTGTCGGAGACGCCGCGCGCACCGAGGTGCGCGGTCCACGGCCCGTCTACCGCGATCCAGCACTCACCGGACTTGCGCCAGAGGCGCAGCGAGGCCGACGTCGAGCGTCGTGTCGCCGCGACGACGGTGACGAGCTGCCTTGCAGAGCCGGTCGAGGCGAGCTGGTTCGCGAGGTTTCCCGGACAGTCGAGCGGGCGTGCCTCGCCGGGACCGACGGCCGCCGCGAGGCTCGCCGCCAGGAAGAGTGCTATCGCGAGCGCTTTCACCACGTCGCGCAGAGTACGCTCGGAAACCGATGAAGGCGCTGCTGCTGGCTTTCTTCGCCCTGTCGGCGGTTCATGCGCCGCCCTTCGCATCCAGCGTCTCGCGTGTGACGGCGGCGCAGCTTCCGCACTCCTGGCATCCCGGCTGCCCGGTCCGGCCCTCGCAGCTTCGGCGCGTCCGCGTCACCTATTGGGGCTTCGACCGCCGAGCTCACAGGGGCGCCTTCGTCGCGAACGAAGACGCGGTCCCCGCGCTCTTGCATGTCTTCTCGCGCCTCTATGCCGCCCGCTTTCCGATCCGCCGTGTGCGCCCGATCGATGCCTACGGCGGCAACGACGAGCGTTCGCTCGCGGCCGACAACACCGCCGCCTTCAACTGCCGCTACGTCGTCGGCCCGGGGCCGCGGCGCTGGTCTGCTCACGCCTACGGCCAAGCGATCGACGTCAACCCGGTCGAGAACCCGTATCTGGAAGGAGGCCGCGTCCACCCGCGCGCCGGCCGGAGGTACCTTCGCCGCTCGCCCGCGCGGCCGGGGATGGCGACGCCGGGCGGCCTCCTCGTCCGCGCTTTCTCGGCGGTCGGGTGGAAGTGGGGAGGACGCTGGACCGGCTCGCCGGACTACCAGCACTTCTCGGCGACCGGCGGCTGATCATTCTTAGACCGCTCTCACCAACGTCGGTCCGAGTCGTCATACACTCGTGGACGCGTGAAGAGCCTGCTCGCACTCGTGCTGTTGGGAGCGGCCCTCTCGGCGGGCTCTGCTGCCGCGCCACAACTCGTCTTCGGTGTGCAGCGCTCCCTGGGTCCCGCCTCCGCGAACGACACGGAGACGAGCTCGAACTGGGCCGGGTACGCGGTCACGCACCGCAAGCCGTTCGCGAGCGTCACGGGGCGGTGGGTGCAGCCGGCGGCTGCGTGCGGCGCCGTCGACTCGACGTACTCGGCCTTCTGGGTCGGGCTCGGCGGCTTCGCGGACAAATCGTTCGCGGTCGAGCAAACCGGGACGCTCGCCAACTGCTCGGGCGGCTCGGCCTACTACACGGCCTGGTACGAGCTCTACCCGAAGCCGCCGGTGATGGTGCGGATCGCCGTCCGGCCCGGCGATTTGCTGTCGGCCACGGTCTCGGTCGCGAAGAAGACCGTGCTGATCCGCCTCAAGGACGTCACCACCGGCAAGCTCTTCACGAAGAAGCTGCGGATGAAGAGGCCCGACCTCGGTTCCGCGGAGTGGGTCGCCGAGGCGCCGAGCGGCTGTGACCTCACCGGCAGCTGCTCGACGCTGCCCCTGACGAACTTCGGCACCGTGTCGTTCTCGCACTCGAGCGCGACCGTGAAGGGCCACAAGGGGCGGATCTCCGATCCCGTCTGGTCCGCGACGACGATCGAGCTGCACAGCGACGATCCGACCCATCCGTCCACGGCCGGCGCGAACGCGATCCCCGGCGCGCTCGGCCCCGACGGCGGCTCCTTCGCGGTCACCTGGCAGCGGCCCCCCGGTTCCTAGCGTGTGCTTCGAGCTCGACTCCGACCCACCCATCGCGCGGATCGCCGGCGCGGCGGTCTCGCACGACGACCTCGTTCTCGAAGCGGCCGACGGCAACCGCTTTGCCGCCTTCGAGGCTACGCCCGACGAGCCGAACGGGATCGGGGTCGTGATCCTGCCCGACGTCCGCGGCCTCTACCGGTTCTACGAGGAGCTCGCGCTGCGGTTCGCCGAGCGTGGTTACCTCGCGATCGCGATCGACTGGTTCGGCCGAACCGCCGGAGTCGGCAAGCGGGGCGAGGAGTTCGAGTACCCGGAGCACACGGCGCAGACGACGCAGCAGGGAATCCAGGCCGACATCGCGGGCGCGGTCGAGCACCTGCGCCCGCGGGCCAGAGCGATCTTCACGGTCGGCTTCTGCTTCGGCGGCCGCAACTCGTGGCTCGCGGCCGCAAGCGGACACGGCCTCGCCGGCGCGGTCGGCTTCTACGGGATGCCCGGCGATCGCGGCGACGGCCTGCCGGGCCCGATCGACCGCGCTGCGGAGACGGAGGCGCCGATCCTCGCGCTCCAGGCCGGCGCCGACCAGCACATCACCGCGGAGTTGAACGACGCCTTCGACCGCGCGTTGACCGACGCCGGTGTCGAGCACGAGGTCGTGACCTACGAGGGCGCCCCACACAGCTTCTTCGACCGACGTCAGGAGGACTACGCGGAGGCCTCCGACGACGCGTGGCGTCGGGTGCTCGACTTCCTGGACCGCTACTCGCAGAGGGACTGACCGTCTGTCCCATTAGGCGGTGAGGGCCCTACAGCCTTTTCTGGGACAGTCCCCATCGGGGACAGTCCCTTCCCGCGCCTGACGGTGACGCTTTCTTGGTTGCCTAGACCGGCGGCTGCGGCGGGCCGCCGTCGGTGTCGCGGTACCGGTAGACAATCCGGCCGCGCGTCAGGTCGTACGGTGACAGCTCGAGCTTGATCCGGTCGCCGATCAGGATCTTGATCCGGTGGCGCCGCATCTTGCCCGCCGTGTAGCCGAGCGCTTCGTGCCCGTTGTCGAGCGCGATGCGGTACATGCCGCTCTTGTAGGACTCGACGACCTCGCCGTCGACCTCGATCTTCTGCTCCTTTTCGGAGATGCCGCACCTTCCTTCACGGGTGGTGATGAGCGCGCGCGGGCGAGAGGCTCACCCGCGCGCGCATGAACTGCCGTAAATCAGCCGACGATGCTGACGTTCCGGGCCTGCGGGCCCTTCGGGCCCTGCTCGATCTCGTATTCGACCTTCGCGCCCTCGGTCAGGCTCTTGAAGCCCTCGCCGCTGATCGCGCTGAAGTGAACGAAGACGTCGTCGCCGCCGTCTGCTTGCGAGATGAAGCCGTAGCCCTTCGCGTCGTTGAACCACTTCACGGTTCCGCTTGCCATTTCCACCTCCCTGCTCCTTCCACGAACGTGCAGCGGAGGCGTGGTCGCACAACCGGTACTCGCTCTTGATGAACTGGGTTCGGCCAAAACGTACCACCACTAGGAGGGTTTTGCGCCAAAACCTCCTGGCTCCGGATCGTCAGGCCGGGATCGTCACGCGGGCCCGCTCGGCGGCCGCCTTCACGCCTTGGCCGAACGTCGGGAAGGTGTGATGCGCCTCCGCTAGCTCGTCGACCGTGACCCCGAGCCGCAGCGCGATCGACAGCCCCTGGACGATCTCGCTCGCGCCCGGAGCGACCACGTGCAGGCCGAGCACCCGCCGGCTCGGCTGGTCGAAGACGATCTTGAACAGCCCGTGTGTCGCGTCGACGTACGAGGCGCGGCGGACGGAGCGGAGCGGGTGGACGACCGTCTCGGCCCCGAAGCCCTGCTCTTCGGCCGCCATCTGGGTCAGCCCGACTCCGGCGAGCTCCGGGTCGGTGAAGATCGCGGTGGGGAGGACCGAGTAGTCCGCCGCCGGTCCCTCGCCCGAGCGGTACATGTCCGCGACGGCGATGCGCGCCTGGTACTGCGCGGCGGGGGTGAACGGCGATTGCCCGTTGACGTCTCCGGCCGCCCAGATGCCGGGGACGTTGGTCCGCATTCGCTCGTCGGCGACGATCCCGAGGTTGTAGGTCTCGACTCCGGCCGCCTCGAGGTTCAGGTCCTCGATGTTCGGTCGCCTGCCGGAGGCGAGCAGGAGGCGGTCGAACTCGACCTCCTTTTCCATACCCCCGCCGCGGGGGACGATCGTGGCAACGTGCCGGCCGTTCCCTGCGGCGACCTTCTCGACGAAGCAGCCGAGCAAGATCGGGATGCCTTCGGCCTCCAACGCCGTGCGTAGCTCCATCGCGGCGTGCTCATCCGCGTGGGGGGCGATCTCGTCGAGCGCGTCGACCAGCGTGACCTTGGAGCCGAAGCGCGAAAAGGCCTGGCCGAACTCGAGGCCGACTGCGCCGGCGCCGACGACGAGCAGCGACTCCGGGAGCTCTTCCAGCTCGAGCGCGCTCACGTGGTCGAGCCAGTCGATCTGGTCGATCCCCTCGATCGGCGGGACGGCCGTGCGCGAGCCGGTCGCGATCAGGATCCTCTCGGCGCTGAGCTCGGCGTCGTCGACCCGGACCGCGTGGGCGTCGACGAAGCTCGCGGTTCCCCGGAAGGTGTCGAAGCCCTGTGCCCGGAGGTCCTCGACCCATTTCTCCTGCGGCTTCTTCAGCGTCTCCTTCCAGGCGCGTACGCGTGCGAGGTCGACGGCAGCAGGCCCGACCTCGATTCCGATTTCGCTCGCCAGCGTGTTGATCTTGTGGGCGAGGTCGGCGACGACGAGGTACGCCTTCGTCGGCGTGCACGCCACATTCGGGCAGCTGCCGCCCCAGCGCTCGTGCTCGACCAGCGCGACCTTCGCGCCGTGCTCTTTCGCCAGCTTCGCGCCGTGCCGCGCTGCGGAGCCGGCGCCGATCACGATCAGGTCGTACCGCTGCGTTCCCATCGCTCCTCCTGACGTCACGGCTCGGAGTCTCGCACCGCGGCCCAGCGTTACAGTCGCGCGATGGACGACGCCGCGGTGATCGCAGCTCTGCGCGCCGGCGACGAGGGGGCGTTCGCCGAGCTGATGCGGATGTACAACGCGTCGCTGCTCCGGGTCGCGCAGATCTATGTCGCAAGCCGCTCGATCGCGGAGGACGTCGTCCAGGACACCTGGATCGCGGTCTTCAACGGAATCGATCGCTTCGAGGGACGCTCGTCGCTGAAGACGTGGATCTTCCGGATCCTGACCAACATCGCGAAGACCCGCGGGCAGCGCGAGGGGCGCACGGTCCCGTTCTCGACGCTCGAGCGGCCCGAGACGGTGCCCGAGTCGGCCGTCGACCCCTCGCGGTTCCTGCCGGCCGACCACGAGCGCTGGCCGGGCCACTGGGCTTCGAAGCCGCAGCCCTGGCCCGAGGAGCGCTTGCTCGCCGCGGAGACGCTTGCGGTCGTCGAGCGCGCGATCGAAGCGCTGCCGCCGGCACAGCGCGCGGTGATCAGCCTCAGGGACCTCGAAGGCTGGAGCGCCGAGGAGGCGCGTAACGCCCTGGGCGTCAGCGAGACAAATCAACGGGTACTCCTCCACCGCGCGCGCTCGAAGGTGCGGCAGGCGCTGGAGGACTATCTCTCGGAGGAGACGTGAGTACGACGATCGAACCGCTGGCCTGTCAGGAGCTCGTCGAGCTGGTCACGAGCTACTTCGAGGGCGCGCTCTCGCTCGAGGAGCGGGCCGCCTTCGAGCACCACATCGGCACCTGCGACGGGTGCGGAGAGTACGTCCACCAGATGCGGCAGACAATCGAGCTGACCGGGCGGCTGACGCCGTCCGACGTCAGCCCGGAGGCCGAGGCGGTGCTGCTCGCGGCCTTCCGCGACTGGAGCGCCCGCTAGCGGCGCTACGATTGCCCGGCCGTGTGGCTCTACTTCATCCCGCTCTACATCGCCGGCGCGCTTCTGATCCTGCTCGCGATCTTCGCCCTGCTCGCCCGGGTGCGCGGCGGCAAGTACATGCGGCCGGTCATGCAGGGGATCGCCAAGATCCCGGGGATCCGCGGGCTGATGATGAAGGCGTCGCGCGCTGCCCTGGAGCGGCAGAACCCCGAGGCGGCGAGTGCATTGAAGAAGCTCGAGCGGGCCGGGGTTGCGAACGACCCACAGCGGGCTCAGGCCGCTCTCTCGCGCTTGAGCGCCTCGGAGCGGCGGGCCTATCTCGAGGCCGCGGGCCAGGAGGGCGCCCTGCCCCAGCCCGTCAACCGCCAGCAGCGGCGGGCGATGGAAAAAATGCAGAGGCAGCAGCGCCGCGGACGCTAGAGCGCGAGTGCTTCTCCCGATTTACGAGTACGGCCGAACCGCGCCGACGTAGCGGTTCGCGTACTCCGCCAACGGTGAGAGCTTGACGACGTCGCCTGTGTGCGGTGCCTGGATGAAGAGCCCGCCGCCGACGTACATTCCCTCGTGGCCCGGCACCCCGAACGCGCCCGCGTCGAAGAAGACGAGGTCGCCGGGCTGGAGCGCCTGAGGCGGCACCGGAACTCCCTCCTGCATCTGCGCGCCGGTGTAGTGGCTGAGGTGGATCCCGAGCTGCGCGTACACGTACATCGTCAGTCCCGAGCAGTCGAACCCTGTCTCCGGGCTCGCGCCGCCCCACCGATAGGGGACCCCGAGGAACTGCGCGGCGAGCGCGACCGCACGGCCTCCGACCGTGCTGGCCCCCGGAATCATCCCCTCGAGCAGCGGCTCGTTGACGATCGGGAAGTTGCCGCCGGAAGGTGCGGCGCCGAAGCCGAGGGATGCCCACGGCCCGGCCGCGGTCACGACGCTGCTCGCAAGCTGGTTGCCCCGTTCGCTGCCTCGCTCCCTGAGCCCGACGAGCACCTGCGCGCCCTGCGGGACGCCTGGGTACCCCGGCGCGACGCTGAGCCGGAGCCCGACGTAGCCGGTCTTGCTGCCGATCACGGCCTTCTGGCTCACGACGAGGTAGCTGCTCGTGTCGAGCTGGTAGAGATGGTTCGCGCTCGCGTCGCGCAGCAGCCCCTGGACGACGAGGCCACTGATCTGCGCTCGCCGGCCGTGGCGAATCGTGACGCGGTCGGCGTGGACACGTCCGCCGAGCATCGAGACGTCCTCGAGATCGACGCGCGTCTTCGTGGCGACGACCCTGCCGATCGAGAGAACAGAGCCGTCGCTCGGGTAAGTGAAGGAGCCGTCGCGCGCGGCCGCGAGCAGCGCACCCGCAGAGGTCCGTACCTGCGCCGTCCCGAGAATGTCGGCGGCCGCGGCGGGCACGGTAATGAGCGCGGTCGCGATCGCGGCCGTGAAGGCGAGGGCGCGCATCTCCCGGCAGAGTAGAGAGATGCGCGCGATGCTGCTAGATGGCCCGGGGCAGCCGCTGCGCGAGGCCGAGCTCCCGGAACCGCAGCCAGGGCCGGGCCAGCTGCTCGTCAGCGTGCGCGCGTGCGGCGTTTGCCGCACCGACCTGCACATCGTCGACGGCGAGCTGACGCGGCCGAAACTCCCGCTCGTGCTCGGCCACCAGATTGTCGGGACGGTCGTCGGAGAGGAACGGCGAATCGGGATTCCCTGGCTCGGCTGGACCGACGGCGACTGCCGCTACTGCCGGTCCGGCCGAGAGAACCTCTGCGACAACGCCCGCTTCACCGGGTACGACATCGATGGCGGCTACGCGGAGTACGCAGTTGCGGACGAGCGCTTTTGTCTCGGGCTTCCCGACGAGTACGAAGACCTGGAGGTCGCGCCGCTGCTCTGCGCCGGCCTGATCGGCTACCGGGCGCTTCGGCTCGCCGGAGACGGCGAGCGGCTCGGGCTCTACGGGTTCGGCGCGTCCGCCCACATCATCGCGCAGGTCGCGCGGTATCACGGACGGCGCGTCTTCGCGTTCACACGGCCGGGAGACGACGAGGGTCAGCGCTTCGCGCTCGGGCTCGGCGCTGAGTGGGCGGGAGGGTCGGACGAGCGGCCGCCGGAAGAGCTCGACTCCGCCATCATCTTTGCGCCGGTCGGCGAGTTGGTGCCCGCTGCCCTACGGGTGCTCGCGAAGGGAGGCGTCGTCGTCTGCGCCGGCATCCACATGAGCGACATCCCGTCATTTGCGTACGAGCTTCTCTGGGAGGAGCGCGTTGTGCGATCGGTCGCGAACCTGACGCGCGGCGACGGCGAGGAGTTCTTGGCGCTCGCGCCTCGTGTGCCCGTACAAACTTCCTTTCAGGCATTCCCGCTCGGGCAGACGAACGAGGCGCTCGAGCACCTGCGCCGCGGCGAGATCCACGGCGCCGCGGTCGTTCAGGTTCGCTCGTAGACCGAGACGTGCGATTGGCTGCGCGGCCCGAACTCCTCGCGTCGCCAGCCGCCCCAGCGCTCGCGCAGGCGTAGCCCGGCGAGACGGGCCATCAGGTCGAGCTCGGACGGGTACGCGTAGCGAAGTCGGACGGGCCGCAGCTTGGTGCCGGCTGCGCCGATCGTCGCCACCTGGACGTCGATCCGCTGCGCGACCGGGTCATGGCGGGCCAGGTCGAGGTCGACGCTGTCGCGCTCGACCTTCAGCACCGAGATGTTCTGGTCGCGCACATAGCGGGTCAGATCTGGAACGAACGCCTCGAGCACGAAGATCCCGTCCTCGGTCAGGTGCCGCGCGACGTTCTCGAAGAGCCGGACCTGATCGTCCTGCGTCTCGAGACCGAAGATCGTGTTGAAGCCGAGGAAGATCAGCGGGAACGTGCCGCCGTAGTCGACCTCGGAGAAGTCGCCGATCGTGACGGGGATCTCGGCGCCGCCGGGCTTCTCGCGCAGTCGCGCGACCATCTCCTCCGAGATGTCGACGCCGTGGACGTCGACACCGCGCTCGGCGAGCGGCACTGAGATGCGCCCGGTACCGATCGCGAGCTCGAGCACGGGCCTGCCCGCGGCCAGCTCTGCAATCGTCTCGACGACCGGCGTCGGATCCAGCTCGGCATGGAACTCGTCGTACTCGGCCGCCCACTCGGACCCGTACGTCTTCTGCGTGTAGTCCTCCACGCGGCCGAGCCTACACAGGCACCGCCGCATCGATAGCGGCCCGGAGCTCGGCGACGTAGTCGCGTAACGCGCCGGGCCCGAGATCGGCGACCTCGACCGCGCGCGAGCCGACGACGACGCCGTCGACGAGCTCGACCGCGGCCCGCGCATCGGCAGGCGTCGAGATCCCGAAGCCGGCGTAGAGGGGAACCTCGGTCGCGGCGCGTGCGCGCCCGGCCAGGGAAGCAAGGGTGGGGGAGAGGCCCTCACGAGCGCCGGTCGTTCCGGTCAGGGTGACGAGGTAGAGCCAACCGTCGGTTCCGCCGGCGGCAAGCGCGATTCGCTCGTCCGAGGACGTCGGCGCGACGAGCTGGACACGCTTGAGGTCAGGGCGTGCGTCGGCCGGAAGGTCGGCAACGATCAGGCTGGTCGCGCCCGCGGCGAGAGCCTCGTCCGCGAACCGTTCGTAGCCGAAGGCCTCGAGCAGCGAGGCGTAGGTCATCGGGATCAACGGCACGTCGACGCGCTCGCGAACCTCGCCTAGGCAGGCAAGGCAGGCGTCGGTGCGCATGCCGTCGGCGAGCGCACGCTCGGCGGCCCGGCGGATCACGGGCCCGTCTGCGAGGGGGTCCGAGAACGGGAAGCCGAGCTCGACGATGTCCGCGCCACCCTCCACCGCCGCCTCGGCGAGCTCGGGCGTCCGGGCGCCGCACATCAGGTAGATGGCGAGCGTCTTCACGGCCGTGGTCGACTCTCCGACGACTCGGGCCTCCAACGAGCCGCTCATCGGGACACCTCGGCCAGGTCCTTGTCGCCCCGGCCCGACAGGCAGACCAGGATCGAGTCTTCTTCGAGCTCGAGCGCTTTGGCAAGCGCATGTGCGGGCTCGAGGGCCGGGATTATCCCTTCCGTCTCGGCGAGCCGGCGGAAGGCGGCCACGGCCTGGTCGTCGGTCGCGCGCACGTACTCCGCCCGCCCGGTGTCGCGTAGGAGCGCATGCTCGGGGCCGACGCCCGGGTAGTCGAGCCCGGCCGAGATCGAATGGGCGTCCAGAACCTGGCCGTCCGGGTCGGCAAGCAGCGACGAGCGCGAGCCGTGCAGGACGCCGGTGCGACCCGCGCCGAGGCTGGCCGCCCCCGCCGCCTCGACGCCGACGAGGCGCACGTCCAGGTCGTCGAGGAACCCGGCAAAGAGCCCGATCGCGTTCGAGCCGCCGCCGACGCACGCGATCGCGACTTCGGGCAGCCCGTCCTCGGCCGCGAGGAACTGCCCGCGCGCCTCCCTGCCGATCACCGCCTGCAGCTCCCGCACGATCTCGGGGTACGGCGCGGGCCCGACGCACGAGCCGATCAGGTAGTGCGTCGTCTCGACGTTCGTGATCCAGTCGCGGATCGCCTCGCTCGTCGCTTCCTTCAGCGTGCGGGTCCCGAACTCGACCGGGCGTACCTCCGCGCCGAGCAGGTGCATCCGCTGGACGTTCGGGGCCTGCCGCCGCATGTCTTCGGCGCCCATGTAGACGACGCACTCGAAGCCGAATCGCGCGCAGACGGTGGCGGCCGCAACTCCGTGCATCCCGGCCCCCGTCTCGGCCACGATCCGACCTTTGCCGAGCCTCCGCGCCAGAAGCGCTTGGCCGAGCGCATTGTTGAGCTTGTGCGCCCCGGTGTGCATCAGGTCCTCGCGCTTCAGGTAGAGCCGCTTTCCGGGCGCGAACCGCTCGGTGAGCGTCAAGGGTGTCGGCCGCCCGCCGTACGAGCGGCGCAGCTGGTCGAGCTCCGCCTCGAAGCCGGGGTCTGCGAGCGCCTCGCGCCAGCCCCCCTCGAGCTCGTCGAGCGCCGGGATCAGCGTCTCCGGCACGTAGCGGCCGCCGTACTCGCCGTACGTCACCGTCTCGGTCATCTGGCCGCCTCCACGAAGGCGCGGACCCGGTCGTGGTCCTTGATGCCCGGCGCGATCTCGAGGCTCGAGCTCGCATCGACCGCCCACGGGCCGACCGCCTCGATCGCCTCGCCGACGTTCTCCGGCGAGAGGCCCCCGGCCAGCATGACCCGGCCGCTCGCGGCACGCGCACGGTCGAGGTGCCCAGGGTCGGCCTGCTGCCAGGCGCGGTCGACAACCTGCGCCACCTCCTCGTCGCCGCGGAACAGGAGGCCTTCGCGGCCGCGGTGGCCGTTCTCGCGCGCGTAGAGCTGGACGAGGTCGCTCGGCGCTTCGCCCCGCTCGCCGACGAAAACGGCGACCGAGAGCACCGTGTCCGGAACGGCCAAGACACCTGGGGCCCGTCGAGGCGTCTCCCGCGCGAGGATGAAGCCCACGAGGTCGGCGCCCGCCTCGACTGCGACCGCCACGTCCTCCTCGCGCGTGAGCCCGCAGACCTTGACGAGCGGCCGGGCGAGCAGCTCGCGCAGCTTCGCCACGGGGTCGGAGGCACGCATCAGAGCCGAGCCGACGAGCACCGCATCGGCTCCCGCGAGCTCCGCGGCCGCCCCGTGCGCTCTGGCGGAGATGCCGCTCTCCGCCACGATCAATCGGTCTCGAGGCGCCGCTGCGACGAGATCGAGCGCGCCGCGGCGGTCGATCGCGAACGTCTCGAGATCGCGCGCGTTGAGGCCGATCACCTCGGCGCCGAGCCGGACTGCCCGCTCCAGCTCGCCCGAATCGTGTGCCTCGACAAGGGCGTCGAGCCCCAGCGCCGACGCATGCCGGAGCAGCGCGGCGGCCCGCCGGTCGTCGAGGTCCCGCAGAAGCAGCAGGACGGCGTCGGCGCCTGCTTCCTTCAGCTCATCGAGCTCGGTCTCCGTCCCGAAGAACCCCTTTGCCAGCAACGGGACGTCACTCGCGGATCTCGCGGCGACGAGATCCGCGGTCGAACCGGCGAAGCGGTCGTCGACCAGGATGGAAACCGCCGCTGCGCCCGCGCTTGCGAACCCCTTTGCGAGCTCCGCAGGGTCGGCTCCCGGCCGCAGGTCGCCGGCGGAAGGGGAGCGACGCTTCACCTCGGCGATCGCGCCGAGCTCCGGAGCCGCAAGGGCGTCGCGAAACCGCCCCATCAGGCGACCGTCTCTGCGCGCGTGAAGGCGATCAGCTCCTCGAGCCGCGCGGCCGCGGCCCCGGAGTCGACGGCCTGCCGCGCCAGCTCGAGCCCCTCGCGCAGGTCCTCGGCGTGGCCGCCGGCAGCAATCGCCCCGGCCGCGTTGAGCAGAATCGCGCTCCGGCGTCCGCCGTTCTGGCCGGCAAAGACCGCGCGGATCGCGGCCGCATTCTCTTCCGGCAATCCGCCGCGCAACTCGCTCGGGTCGCAGCGCGCGACGCCGAGCTCGAGCGGATCGATGTTCCGCGCATGTACCGAACCGCCGACGACCTCGCAGACGAAGTTCGGGCCTGCGGGCGACAGCTCGTCGATCCCGCCCGCGCCGTGGACGACGAACGCGCGGCTTGCGCCGAGCTGGGCGAGCACCTCGGCGATCGTCCGCACCAGCTCGGGCGCGTAGACGCCGACCACCTGCGCCCGCGCCCCGGCCGGATTCGTGAGCGGCCCGAGCACGTTGAAGACGGTTCGCGCCGCCAGCTCCCGGCGCACCGGCGCCGCGTGCCGCATCGCCGGGTGATGCGTGGGGGCGAACAGGAAGCCGAAGCCGAGCTCATCGATCGAAGTCGCGACCCGCTCGGGCGGCAGCTCGAGCTCGAAGCCGAGCGCCTCCAGGACGTCGGCCGAGCCCGAAGCCGAGGAGACCGCCCGGTTGCCGTGCTTGGCCACCCCGGCGCCTGCCGCAGCCGCCACGAGGGCGGCCGCGGTCGAGATGTTGATCGTCTTCGCGCCGTCGCCGCCGGTCCCGGCAGTGTCGACGAGGTCCGCGCGCTGCGGCCGCACCGGCAGGGCGTGCTCGCGCATCGCCTCCGCGCAGCCGGCGATCTCGTCCGCCGTCTCGCCCTTCGTCCGCAGCGCGATCAGGAAGCCGGCGATCTGCGCCGGCGTAGCCTCGCCGCTCATGATCGAGCCCATCACCGTGCGGGCCTCTTCGCGTGAGAGGTCGCGGCCGTCGAGCAGCTGGGCGAGCGCTTGCTGGATCATCTATGGGCCTCCAGGAAGTTTCTCGCAAGCGTCGTCCCCACCGGCGTGAGCACGGACTCGGGATGGAACTGGATACCGTCGACCGGGAGCTCCCGGTGGCGGACGGCCATCACCTCGTCCTCGGCGCAGGTCGCCGAGACCTCCAGCTCGTCAGGGACCCGAGTGGCTGCAAGCGAGTGGTATCGCCCGGCTTCGAACTCCTCCGGAAGCCCGGCGAAGATGCCGCGTCCGTCGTGGCGTACTGGGCTCGCTTTGCCGTGGACGAGCCGCTTCGCGGGGCCGACCTCGCCGCCGAACGCCTCGACGACCGCCTGATGGCCGAGGCAGACGCCGAGCGTCGGCACGCGAGGTCCGAGCCGCCGGACGATCTCGATCGTGACGCCGGCGTCGTGCGGACGCCCAGGCCCCGGGGAGATCAGGAGCCGGCTCGGCGCCAGGCGCTCAGCCGTGTCGGCGTCGATTGCGTCGTTCCGGTAGACGGCGACCTCGCACCCGAGCGCTCCGAACAGATGCGCGAGGTTGTAGGTGAACGAGTCGTAGTTGTCGATCAAGAGAATCATCGCCGCGCCTCGGCGAGCTCGATGGCCAGCTCGAGCGCCGCCAGCTTCCGCATGCACTCCTCGTGCTCGGCCTGCGGATCAGAGTCGGCCACGATTCCGGCTCCGGCCTGAAGCAGGGCAACGCCGTCGTGCAGGACGATCGTCCGGATCGCGATGCAGGTGTCGAGAGTGCCATCGGGTAGCGCGTACCCGACCGCGCCCGCGTAGGGACCTCGCCGATAGCCCTCGAGCTCCGAGATGATCTGCATCGCACGCACCTTCGGCGCGCCGGAGACGGTGCCGGCCGGAAAGCAGGCCCGCAGGAGGCCAAAGGGCGATACGCCGTCTCCGAGCTCGCCCGCGACCTCCGAGACGAGGTGGGTCACGTGCGAGAACCGTTCCGGCTCGAGGAAACGCTCGACGTGAACCGAGCCCGGCACGCAGACGCGAGAAAGGTCGTTGCGGCCGAGGTCGACGAGCATCACGTGCTCCGCGCGGTCCTTCTCCGAGGCGAGCAGCCGCGCCGCGTCCCCGTCCCCGGGCGCCGTCGTGCCGGCGATCGGGTTGAGGCTCGCGCGACGGCCCTCGAGCTTGACGAGGGTCTCCGGCGAGGATCCGACCAACGCCAGCTCGTCGAGCTCGAGCAGGAACAGGTACGGAGACGGATTGACGCGACGAAGCGACCGGTACAGCTCGAGCGCAGTCGCGGATGTCGGCCGCTCGGCGCGCTGCGAGACGACGATCTGGAACGCGTCGCCCGCTCGGATGTGCTCTTTCGCCGTGACGACGCTCCGCTCGTAATCGAGGCGCGAAGGCAACCGTCGCGTCGAGCCGGAGCGGCCGCGGGCACCGGCGCGCGGATCGGGCTGGGGGCCGCCGAGCAGCTCCGTCACCTCGGCCGGGTCGCCGCACAGAACCTCCGCCATCCCGAGGCCGTGGTCGAAGCGGACGAGCGTCTCGGCGACCACGAAGCGGCTCTCTGGAAGCCCGCGGCTGCCGTCGGGAAGAGGCACGGTCGGCTCGAGCGTCGCCGCGTGGTCGTAGCCGAGATAGCCCACAACGGGCTGTTCGAGCGCTTCCACCTCGTCGAAGCCGACGAGCCGGGACCCGGCGCCGACGAACGAGTGCCGACCGAGCCGGCCGTGCTCGACGGACTCGAGCAGGAAGGAGGCACAGGCTCCGCCCTGGTTATGGCGCAGCCGGAGATACGCCCCGAGCGGGGTGAGGAGGTCTGTGGAGACGACGGTGGTTGCGTTCATCGTTTCGAGCAACAAAAAAGACCTCCGGCGGAGGTCTTCGAGCGGAACGGGCTGTGTGCCTAGGTCAGATCAGGCGACGCTCCCGCCCCGCTCGTGGCGCCAGGCCCAGCCCCAGGTCTGCGTGGCAGGAATCATCGCGTTGAGGGTACGCGGAGAATCCCCTGCTCGTCAACCACCCGATTAGAGATCGGCCCATTCAGGGCATCGAAGAGTCATGCACATGGCCCTGCTCGACCGCATCGACGCCGCGATCGGTGACCGTATCGAGGATCTGGTCCGCTCCCACCATCGCCGCAGGCTCCGCCGCACCGGGTGGGCGCTCGCGCTCGAGCCTTCGACGCGATTGTGGGCCGACGGCGACCCGCCGCCGCGGCCGGGCAACGACGTCGAGATTCTGATCGACGGGGCGAGCTTCCTGCCGCGGCTCGTCGGGGAGCTCGAGCGGGCCGAGTCTCACGTCCACATCGCCGGCTGGTACCTCTCGACGGAGCTCGCTCTCGTGCGGGAACCCGGGCGCGTCGTGCTTCTCGACCTGCTCGCCGAGCTCGCGCGGAAGATCGAGGTGCGCGTGCTCCTCTGGGCCGGGGCGCCGCTGCCCCTGTTCAGACCCTCGCGCGGTGACGTGCGGGAGCTCGCGGAGCGGCTACGCGCTGCCGGGATCCAGGTCGCGCTCGACGCGAAGGAGCGGCCGATGCACTGCCACCACGAGAAGCTCGTCGTCGTGGACGACCGTCTCGCGAGCGTGGGCGGCATCGATCTGACGAGCTACTGCGGCGACCGCTACGACTCGAGCTCGCACGAGTGGAGGCCGGCGCTCGGCTGGCACGACGCGGCCGCTCTCGTCCGCGGGCCGGTGGTCGCCGACGTCGCCGAGCACTTCCGGTTCCGCTGGCGTGAATCAACGGGACAGAAGCTGCCCGCGCCGACTACCCCGCCTCCGGCCGGCGAGGACGAGCTCCAGCTCGTCGCGACGATCCCGGAGCACGTCTACGAGAGCCGCCACCGCGGAAGCTTCCGCATCCTCGAGAGCTACGTCCGCGCGCTCTCATCGGCCGAGCGGCTCGTCTACCTGGAGAGCCAGTTCCTCTGGTCGCCGGAGCTCGTCGGGATCCTGGCCGAGAAGCTGCGCAGGCCGCCGCGAGACGATTTCCGCATCGTCGCGGTTCTTCCGTCTCATCCGGACAGCGGCAATGAGGACAGCCGAGGCCAGGTCGGGCGGCTCGAAGAGGCGGACGCCGGCGCCGGCAGGTTCCTCGCCTGCGCCCTCTACGCCCGGAACGGCGCCACGCGGGAACCGATCTACGTCCACGCGAAGATCGGAATCGTCGACGACCGCTGGCTGACGATCGGCTCGGCCAACCTCAACGAGCATTCGCTCTTCAACGACACCGAGGTGAACCTCGTCAGCTGCGACCCCACGCTTGCGCGTGCGACGCGCGAGCGCCTCTGGGCGGAGCATCTCGAGCTGCCGGTAGACGAGGTCCGCGAACGCAACGCGGTCGAGCTCGTCGACGAGCACTGGTTCCCGACCGCGGAAGAGCAGGTCGCGCGGCGCGACCGCGGCGAGCCGCTGACGCACCGGCTCGTCCGGTTGCCGGCGGTCTCGCGGCGCACGAGGAGGCTGCTCGGGCCGCTGCAGGGCCTCGTCGTCGATGGCTAGGCTGGACCGGATGGCCAGATCCGTGATCGTCTCCGCCGTCCGCACCCCGTTCGGGAAGCTCGGCGGCGGGCTCAAGGACTACGAGGCGACCGAGCTCGGCTCGATTGCGATCAAATCCGGGCTCGAGCGGGTCGGGCTGGAGCCGAACGAGATCCAGTACGTGATCATGGGACAGGTCCTGCAGGGCGGTGCAGGCCAGGCACCTGCACGGCAAGCGGCGATCGGCGCCGGGCTGCCGATCGAGGTTCCCGCCGACACGATCAACAAGGTCTGCGCCTCCTCGATCCGCGCGATCGAGATCGCCGACTCGATGATCCGCACAGGCGACGTCGAGGTCGTCGTTACGGGCGGCATGGAGTCCATGTCGAATGCGCCGTACGTGCTCAAGAAGGCGCGCTTCGGCTACCGGCTCGGCGACGGGACGCTGATCGACCTGATGACCCACGACGGGCTGACGTCGAGCTTTGACGGGCGCCACATGGTCGAGCAGGCGTCGTTCGTCTCGCGAGAGCTCGGGATCTCGCGCGAGGAGCAGGACCTGTGGGCGCTTCGCTCGCACGAGCGGGCCGTCAAGGCACAGGACAACGGCTTCTTCGAGCGCGAGATCGTGCCCGTCGGCGATCTCGTCGCCGACGAGGGGCCGCGCCGCGACACCTCGATCGAGGCACTCGCCAAGCTGAAGCCGGTCTTCGACCCGGAAGGGACGACGACGGCGGGCAACGCGCCGGGCGTCAACGACGGGGCCAGCTGCGTCGTCGTCTGCTCGGAGGAGTTCGCCGAGCGCCGCGGCCTCGAGCCGCTCGCGACCATCCTCGCGCAGGGCTACGTGGCCGACGACTTCGCCTACCTGGCGCGCACGCCCGCCAAGGCGGGCGAACAGGCGCTCACGCGGGCCGGCAAATCGATCGGCGACGTCGAGCGGGTCGAGGTCAACGAGGCCTTCTCGTCGGTCGCCCTCAACTCGGTGAAAATGCTCGGCGCCGACCCCGACAAGGCGAACGTCAACGGCGGCGCCGTCGCGCTCGGCCATCCGATCGGCGCCTCGGGCGGCCGGATCGTCACGACGATGATCAACGAGCTGAGCCGAAACGGCGGCGGGCTCGGGCTCGCCGCTATTTGCTCCGGTGGCGGCCAGGGCGACGCGCTCCTGCTCGAAGTCTCGAAGTAGCGCGAGCTACGCGCGCTCTTCGAGCACCCGCTTGAGCCGGTCGAAGTCCTTGCGGATCTCGTGCGCGGCGGCGTGCTCGGCCATCGTGTGCATCAGCCGGCCGATGCCATGACCTGGGTCGGCCTCGGCTTCGACGGCGAGGTGCGTGTGCCCTTCACGATCCTCGAGCCGATGACGGACGGTGAAGCGCACCGGCCCCGAGATTCCGTGCAGCGTGAAAAGACGCTCCGGCTCGAACTCGGTCACCTCGACCTCCGAGCGGGCCCGCCGGCCGAGAAAGCGGCGCTCGTCCTCGAGGTGCGTGCCGACCCCCATCTCGCCGTCAGAGAT
>Ga0111538_10003656_pt1 | contig 21430 bp, 20 predicted proteins | sample SoiMethybrSBSTD1_FD_79669 | JGI IMG/M metagenome (GOLD analysis project Ga0111538, IMG submission 79669) | Bulk soil microbial communities from a Populus tree surrounding site in Tennessee, USA - Soil MetaG P. TD hybrid SBSTD1 (version 2)... | ecosystem: Environmental > Terrestrial > Soil >... | reverse complement strand
GGCCCACCAGCCGTCGAGCACCGACAGATTGAGCCCACCGTTCAACACGACCTTCTGACCGCTGGTGCCGCATGCCTCGAGCGGACGACGGGGGTTGTTCAGCCAGACGTCGACACCCTGCACGAGATAACGGCCGACGCCGATGTCGTAGTCTTCGATGAAGACGATCTTTCCCAGGAACCGTGGGTCGCGAGTCAGGCGTGCGACTTCTTGGAGAACCTCCTTGCCGGGGCCGTCGAGCGGATGCGCTTTGCCCGCGAAGATCAGTTGCACCGGCATCTGCGGGTGGTTGAGGATCGAGGCGAGCGACTCGAGATCCTTCAGCAGGAGGTTGGCGCGCTTGTAGGTCGCAAACCGCCGTGCGAAGCCAATCGTCAGCGCGTCGCGGCTCAACACGCGCCGGAGCTGCGCGACCAACGCCGCCGGTTCGCCCTGACGCTCGGCTCGCTCAACGATGCGGCGGCGCGAAACGTCGATCAGGCTCGCCTTCAGCGCCTGATGCGCCTCCCACAGCTCGCCGTCATCAATCGATTCCACTGTGTCCCACAACGCGGGATCGCTGCTCCGCTCCAGCCAGTTGGTCCCGAGATAGCGGTCGTAGACGAGACGCATCTGCGGCGCCAGCCACGTGTTGACGTGCACGCCGTTGGTGACGTGTCCGATCGGAATCTGCTCGGCCCGCACGCCGGGATAGAGCGGCATCCACATCGCGCGCGACACCTGCCCGTGCAGCGACGACACTGCGTTGGCGCGGTGACACGACTTCAGCGCCAGCACGGTCATGTAGAAGCTCTCGCGCGAATCGTGCGGATTGACGCGGCCGAGCGCGAGAAAGGCCTCGAGAGTCAGGCCGAGGGTGTCGCGAATAGGCCCGAGGTGCTCTTCGACGAGATCGGGGTCGAATCGATCGTGTCCGGCCGGCACGGGCGTGTGCGTGGTGAACACCACCTGCGACGCCACTCGACGCATCGCCTCGTCGACGTCGATGCCTTCGGTCTCCATGCGGCGTCGCACGAGCTCGAGCGTCGCAAAGGCGCTGTGCCCTTCGTTCAAGTGGATCACGCTGGGCGCGATGCCGAGTGCCTCGAGCGCTCTGACGCCACCGATCCCGAGCAGCAATTCCTGCCGCACACGGACGCGCTGATCGCCGCCATACAGCCGTGCCGTGAGCTCACGGTCCTCCGGGCTGTTGCCATCGACGTTCGAATCGAGCAGCAGCAGCGGCGTGCGACCGACCGACGTCTGCCAGACGCGCGCGCCAATCCGCCCCGTTCGCGTGTCGATCTCGATCGTGACGGGCACGCCGTCGCGGGTCGCCGGCTGTATCGGCAGCACGCGGTGATCGACGTCGATGTAGTCCTCGTGCTGCCAGCCGTCGCCATCGAGCCGCTGCCTGAAGTAGCCCTGGTCGTAATAGAGCCCCACGCCGACGAGGGGCACGCCAAGATCCGAAGCGCTCTTCAGATGGTCGCCGGCCAGGATGCCGAGACCGCCGGAGTAGATCGGCATCGACTCGTGCAGGCCGAACTCCGCCGAGAAGTACGCCACCGGGCGCGCGCCAAGCACGCTCGCATGCCGCATGCCCCACGTGTCTTTCGAGCGCAGATACTCCTGCATCCGGCGGTAGGCGTGATTGATGCGCCCGTGCAGCGCCATCTGGGCGGCGCGGTTTTCGAGCTGACCGGGATCGAGCTGCTGCAGCATCGCGATCGGGTTGTGTCCACACGACTGCCACAGCACCGGATCGAGATCGCGAAACAGACTCGTGCTCTCGGCGTCCCAGCTCCACCACAGGTTTCTCGCCAGGGCGGCCAGCCGTTGATGAACCGGGGCCACGAACTGGCCGACGGTTCGAGCTTCGCTGACGAGCGGGGCCAGCTGCGCCCCCGCGGTCGCGAGGAGCCCCACGTCCTCATCGCCGAACGGCCGGGCATCCCGCGTCTGCACGACCAGCACGCCCTGCAGCACGCCGTGCTCCATCACGGGCACCCCGAGGAACGTGCGGAACGGTTCCTCGCCGGCGTTGCTGAAGTACTTGTAGCGCGGGTGTGCGGTCGCGTCGGCGACGACGACTGGCCGGACTTTCTCGGCAACGAGCCCGGCCAGCCCCTCGGTGACGTGCATGCGCACGTGCCCGACGCTCTCCGGACGGAGGCCGACCGTCGCTGCCAGCACCAGATTCGCACGATCGGGCTCGAGCAGATACACCGAGCACACGTCGGTCGAGAACCGCTGACGAATCAGGTTGGCGATATTCGTGAGCGTCTCCGCGGGATTGCCACTACGCGAGACGAGAAGACTGATTTCTTCGAGCGTCCACAGGAGCGATGCCGATTCCGCGCTCGACACGATTGGGGACTCGATGTTCAACGGGGGCCTCCGCGAAGTGGAAGACCATGGCGGCGTAGCAAGAACGCTGCCTCGACCGGACCTAGAATCACGCCGCTGGCAACAATAGCAAGGTTGTCAAATCAGACAATCATGTAGCCATCAGTCGATGAAGAGACACGAACGTGAGATTTGCGCGACAGCGCGGATCCACGCGGATCCACCGGGCCTCGATTCAGGCCAGAATTCAGCGGTCGCTCGCCGGACACGTGGCGCGAACGTTGCTCCGACGCGGGTCATGAGCTTTGCTGCTGTCGTCGATCGCGTGCGCGCCGATTTCATGGAGATGCCCGGACTCGAGCTGACGCTGCCGCAGGCCGTCCGGCTGTGGACGATCGGCATGGACGATTGCCGGTTCGTGATCGACGCGTTGGTCGATGTCGGCTTCCTCAAGTGGACCGCGCGGCGTACGGTGGTGCGCACCGGCGCGACTCTGTCGATGTCGATGGCGACAGCTGACATTCCTGTCAGATGGACCAGACGTCACGACAAAACTGCATGAATCAGACGCCCCTTCGCCCTGAACCGGCGGTCTCGAGCGAGGCGGCGTCCAAGCGTCTGGCGCAGCAGCAACAGCAGCAACAGCAGTAGCTAGCGGCGTTCGAGCTCCGCCGCCGCAGCCTCGACGAGCGCCGTTTCGCGCTCCAGCGCTTTCGCGACGCGGACGATCTCGCGTTCGGCTTCTGAGTAGGCCTTCTCCTCGATCCCCTCCCGCACGCCTGGGATCGTCTTGACCGCGTAGCCGGTGTAGTAGCCAGGGGCGTAGAGCAGGTGTCGGTACCACGGCCGACGCGGCAGGCCGGCTTCATCGATCAACTGGCGCTCACTCTGGCGCAACCGCGCGTTGACGGCGACGATCGTCTCGCGCGCCAGCGTGGGTTTGGCCCCTTCGAGCGCCTTGCGGTAGCGCTCGGCGGCGCGCGTCAACGCGTTTGCGGCGTTCTCGAGCGGCGCGAAGTTGATCGCCGGGGGCACCGAGAGCACGGCCGGCGGCTTCTCGGGTCGGCGCGGATCGACAATCGCCGCGAACACGCCTTCTTCGACCTGCCGGTTCCGCTCACGTATCGAGTCCTGTTGCTCCTTGAGCAGCGTCTGCAGCTCGCGCACGTAGGTCTGCACCGTGTCGGCGAGCGAGGTGAACTGGAACGGCAGCACATCGGCATCCGCGGTGCGGATCACCAGCGTGCCGACGGTCTGCGCCAGCGCGCGGCCGTACGCGAAGTCGGTATCGAGGAATTTCGTGAAGTGGTAGTAATCGTCGTAGATCGAGTGATAGATGCCGTCGTTCTCGTCGAAGCCGCCGAACCCGACATTCAGCGTCGGCACCCCGGTGTGCTGCAGGAACGCCGAGTAGTCCGACCCCGAACCGAGCGCGCTGATGCGGAGATCCGGGCGGCTGCGGGCTTCGGTGCGCGCCGCCGGCGACGGGCCCGCGATCGCGCGCGCCTGCATCCGCTTCCACACCGACTGCCTGGTCTGCGGATCGTCGACCAGCTTCGCTACGTCGTTCACCAGTGATTCGAGCGCGTGCGATCCCCCCACACCGAGGAATCCACGGCCGTTGCCATCGGTGTTGATGTAGAGCGCCGCCTTCTCACGCAGTTCGGTCTCGTGATCCTCGACCCACTCGGTCGAACCGAGCAGCCCCTGCTCTTCTCCATCCCACGCGGCGTAGACGATGGTGCGCTTCGGCCGCCAGCCGCGCTTGACCAGCTCGCCGAGCGCGCGCGCCTCCTCGAGCTCCGCCGAGACGCCGCTCACGGGATCCTGAGCCCCGTTCACCCAGGCATCGTGGTGATTGCCGCGGACGATCCACTCGTCGGGATACACCGCCCCGGGCAGGCGCGCGATCACGTTGTAGGCGCGCTTCTGGCTCCAATCGAACGCCAGTTTCAAGTGAACGCGAGCCGGCCCCGGCCCGAGTCGATATGTCATCGGCAGCCCGCCTCGCCACTCGGTCGGCGCCGTCGGCCCCGCGAGCGCCGCGAGCAGCGGCTGCGCGTCGCCGTAGGAGATCGGCAGCACCGGAATCTTCGTCAGCGTCGTGACCTCCTTGAGGGTCAACCGCTTCGCCGTCGCGGTCGAGGCGATGCCAGGCGTCAACGGATCGCCCGGATACGTCGGCATGTCCATCACACTGCCACGCTGAACACCGTCCTTGTTCCGCATCGGGCCGTCGGGAAACACGCCGTCGACGAAATAGCCGTCGTCACGTGGATCGGAGTAGATCAGACAGCCGATCGCGCCGTGCTCGGCGGCGACCTTCGGCTTGATCCCGCGCCATGACGCGCCGTAGCGTGCGATGACGATCGCGCCGTTGACCGAGATGCCGCGCCGCTCCAGCTCCTCGTAATCCGATGGGCGGCCGTAGTTCACGTAGACCAGCGGCCCGGTGACGTCGCCGTCGATCGAATACGCGTTGAACGACGGCAACTGCTCGCTCTTCTGCGATGACGTGGGATCGACGGCGACCGGCGGCTCTTCGAGCGAGGCCTTGAACTTCGTCGGCTCGAGCAGCTCGAGCACGCGTTCCTTCGGCGTCGGGAACAGCACGTCGTAGGTCTCGATCCGCGCGTCCCATCCCCATTCCTTGAAGCGCGCGAGGATCCACTCCGCGTTCTGCTTGCCGTACGACGAGCCCAGATGATGGGGGCGAGCCGACAGCGTCCGCATGAACTCGCCGATGCTCTTCGCCTCGGTGAGCCCGCGGAATGTCGCATCCCACGCCGGCACCTGCGCGGCAACGGGCAGCGACGACGCGAGCAGCAGCACGACCAGCAGTCGTTTCATGGCGACATTGATTCTGGCATGATCCGGGAATGGCCAGCGTCTTCGGCAAGTTGAATCTCAAAGATCAGGACGAAATCGTCGTCCTCAACGCTCCCGCCAGCTTCGAGCCCGAGCTTGCCACGCTCAGCGACGTGCGGATCAAGCGATCGATCGGTGACGTCAAGGCGATCGCGTTCTCGCTGGCGTTCGTCACCAAGCAGAAGGAAGTCGATGCGATCGCCAATGCGGTGGCCAAGAAGACCGCCGGCGACGCGATCGTCTGGTTTGCCTATCCGAAGAAGTCGTCGAAGCGGTACACGAGCGATCTCGGAATGGGCACGAGCGGCTGGGCGCCGCTCGGCGAGGTCGGCTTCGAGCCCGTCAGGATGATTGCCATCGACGAAGACTGGACCGCGGTGCGTTTTCGCCGCGCCGGCTTCATCAAGACGCTCACCCGGGACAGCCGCGCGATCATGTCGAAAGAAGGCAAGGCCAAGGCCAGACGTCGCGCACGATAACTGCCGCGGCGATGGTGTTGTATGCGCTCGGTGCGGCTGGTGCCGCCGCGCAGGCGTCGCTGTCGCCGCGCGAGGCCTTGGGTGCGCTCAAAGCGGGCAACGATCGGTTCGCCCGCAACGCCTCGAGCCCGGCGTCGCTCAGCGTCAACCGACGGCAGGAGCTCGCGATCGCACAGCATCCGATCGCGATGGTTCTGTCGTGCGCCGATTCACGAGTGCCGCCGGAGTTCGTCTTCAACGCGGCGGCAGCGACACCGCCTGTCAAGCAGACGCCGAAGCAAACACTCGGCGTCGCGCCGTCGGCATCGCCGAAGCAGGTGGCGGCGGCGATTGCCGAGGCGATTCGATCAGCGGAGGCGGCCCAGGTGAGTCGCCAGGCCGCGCGTACGCCCGCCTCGCGACGTCGCACCGAAACGGTCCGTCAGGCGCCACCACCCGCCCGGCGTTACGAGGTGCATTGGCCTGAACAGCGTATGGTGGTGCAGTGGCCGATGCCGACCAGCGATGGAGTGACTCTGGTGTGGCCGGTGCAATAGAACGCGGGCGTCAGCCCTTCACATACGACAGCTTCTCGGCGACTTTGCCGTCGCGCACCCGAAAGAGATCGACCCCTCGCACGTGTCCTGGGACGCCGTCGCGGACCCAGTGATACATCCAGCGCACGACGCACCGGTCGCCAGCCTCCACCAGTTCTTCGGTCTCGAAACGAGCGTGCGGGGAGCGTTGGAAGAACTCGGTCCAGAAAGTCCGGACGGCAGTCTGACCAACGATTCGCGTTCCGTCCGGAGCCGGGCGTGTGTTCTCGAAAACGCAGTCCTCGGTCATCAGGGCCATGATGGCGTTCACGTCATGACGGTTGAACGCGTCGTTGAATTGTTCGACAACCGCCGTGGCAGTGCCTGGAGACATAGTCCCTCCCGCAACACCTCATGGTAGAGGTGGTCCTCGCCATTGCACACTTTTTCTGTGCAAGCTAAACCAAATGAACCAGTTAGACTAAAGGCGCCCCCCGTACTTGTCGACACAAGGGGAGGAGTAGATCTCTATCCAAAGCTGAGTCCGAGGCAGAATCATGCAGTTGCGCGGCTTTCGCCGAGTTGTCACTCTTGTCGTCATTTTGGGCGCTTCACCATTTCCTTCAATTGCCCAAGATGCACCCATTGCTACCTTCAAATCGGGCGTAGACCTCGTGTCGGTCAGCGCTGTCGTGCGCGACAAGAAGGGGCGGGTCGTTCGATCGCTCACCCAAAAGGACTTCGTGGTGATGGATGGAGGCGCGCCGCGGAAGATCGTCGAACTGCACGCCGACGAAACCGCGCCGGCGAGCGTCGCGTTGCTCGTCGACGGCAGCGGCAGCATGGCGGTGGGTGCCGCGCTCGACTCCTCACGCGACATCTGCAAGTGGGTGCTGACCACACTCGACGAGAGGCGTGATGATGCCGCGCTCTTGAGCTTCGATACCCGCCTGCTCACGCTACGCGATTTCACGGGACGATTCGAAAATATCCGCACTGGCCTCGGCGAGCTCGGAGCGTTCGGCTCGACGTCGCTGTACGACGCGATCGCCGGCGCCTCGGCCATCGTCGCACAGCGCGCGCGCAATCGTCGCGCAGTCATCGTGCTCACCGACGGCGCCGATACGGCCAGCAGCTATACGCCGGATGAAGTGGCATGGATCGCGAGCACGATCGATGTGCCCGTTTACGTGTTCGCCGTCGCGCAAACGGCATCGCCAGAGGCCGAGCTTAAAGAGAAGGACAAGGCCCAGCTGCCGTCGAATCCGCTCGCCGATCTCGCTCGCTCGACCGGCGGCGATTACTTCATCGCCGGCAGTCCAGCTCTGGCGGTCAACGGCATCATTCGACTGGTCGAGGAACTGCGCCATCAGTATCTGATCGCGTTCGAGCCGGCCTCGGGCTCCGGCATGCGTCAGCTCGAAATCAAGACGAAGAAGAACAACCTGCGTGTCAGCTCGCGCCGCTGGTATACTTCTGGGAACAGCGTCGTAGCAAATTAGCGCTACTCGAAGTTCAACGTCACGTCTCGAAGACACGGGCGCACCTCATGGTGGGTGCGCCCGTTTCTTTTTGAGTGGAGTGGACCGCGGAGATAGCGGTCGCGATGAACGCAGATCGGTTCTGGCACGGCTGCAACTACCCCTGGTCGACCGACGGCCGCACCATCTATTACGGTTTGGACTTCGGCGACAACATCTGGGGATCTCACCTCGGCGTCTCGACCCGGCAACCTGAAATCGAGCGCGATTTCGCCAGCATGGCCGCGCTCGGATTCACGGTGGCGCGCTGGTTCCTCTTCGGCGATGGCCGGGCCGGCATCGTCTACGACGACCGTGGCATCCCGATCGGCTGCGACGCGCATCTCTTCGAAGACGTGGACGCGGCACTGGAGATTGGGGGACGCGTCGGCGTCCGGATCGCGTTCGTCCTGCTCGACCATCACTGGATGTTCGACGGCATCCCCGATGTCCTCGCGGACCCGGCGTCGGGCCGGCTCGTCGACGCACCGCTCCTCGGCGGACGCGCCCACGTGCTGATCTCGGAGCGCGGCCGCGATGCGCTGCTCGCGCGCGTGATCGAGCCGCTCGTCACGCGCTATGGTCACAGCGGCAGCCGTGCCGATCTCGGCCGTCATCTGTTCGCCATCGAACTGATGAACGAGCCGGACTTCGTTGTGAGGGAATGGAGCCGTCATCGCCATCGGCGAGTGAGCCAGCCGCTGCGATTCGATGCGCTCGCCGAGCTCGTCACGCGGCTCAGCGCGATGGTGCACGCCTCGACCGGCGCGCTCTCCACGATCGGCTGCGCGCGACTCGATCATCTGACGGCGTGGAACGATCCGCGCCTCGGTCTCGACTGCGTTCAGCTGCACACGTATCCGGACACGATGCACTTGCATCGAGACCGCGATGTCTACGGCATCGCGGCAGCGGCACTCGCGTCGGATCTGCCTGTGGTGCTCGGCGAGTTTCCCGGTGACGGCCCGCGGCAGCACCCCGTTCACGCGCACCCGCCGCCATGGACGCTCAACGACTATCTCGAGTTCGCGCTGAATGCCGGCTACGCCGGCGCATGGCCATGGAGCTTCAGCGGCACCGATGCGTACGGACGGTTCCCGCACGACCCGCTGAGGGAATTCGCTCGAAGATATCCCGATCTGGTGAATCCGCTCGCCCACGACGCGGAGGAAACGGATCGGAAGATCACCCCCCGTTTCCCCCGTGTGATCTAGTCGATACCCCGAGTGCTGACTAGAAACGCACGCCGACGCCGACACGCACTTCGTTCGTGCTCAACGATCCGCCGAGCGCGAGCGCGTCGACCCACGTGTCGGACAGCACGCGGCGATGGCGATATCCGATGTCGGCGAAGAGCGGTCCACTCTGCAGGGTGATGCCGGCGCCGAGACCGGCCATCGGCGCTGTGCGATTCAAGAACGACAGCCCGATGTTCGCGAGCGTGCTCTCGAGTCCCGGCTGAACGCCGCTGATGTGAGGAGTCAGACGTGCGAGGCCGGCAGACGCCTCCGCATATGGACGCACGGCCGACGACCCACTCGACAAGCGCACGCCACCCGAGGCGTAGAACGCCGACACGCTGAAGCCGATCGGACTCAGACCAATCAGTGTCTGCGTCTGCGATGGCAGCACGTCGCCGATCCGCCCGGCTTCACCGATCAAGTGGACGTTGGGCGTCAACTCGCCGACGACCGCGCCGCCGAACGTCGGACTCACAGAGTTCGGACTGTTCACGCCGAGTCCGCCGAACGCTTGCAGCGACGCTCGCGGCTCCTGTGCGGAGGCAGCCGATGTCACGAACAGCGCGGCAACAGCGATCGCCGCAAACGGTGTGATGCGCATTAGTCGTTCCCTCAAACGCTGGCGATCTCACCGTTGGCAAGAGCCGTACCGTCGCGAAACCCTGGTATCGAGTGTCGATGCGCTCGTTTCGACGCAGATCGTCACCTGACGACGACAGGTCGGCTGTTGAGTGGTCTTAACGCGGGTCACGAGGAGCAGCAGCGTCGGGCGTGTCCTTGTGGAACTTCAGGTCGATCTCCGGTGTCGCCGGAACCGCGTCGATTCAGCTCGACTGAACGACCACCGCCTTGTCCGCGAGCTTCTCCGCCACCAGCTCGCCGTTCACCTTCTTCACGCGGACGTTCACCGAACGAATGCTGGATCGCAACGCGATCTGCACCGACGAGAAGCCGTCGGCGCCGTAGTACACAGCGCCGCCGGAGAACACGAGCGTCTCGAGCGTGCCAGCGGACATCGAGGCCTCGCGGCGGAGACGCACGGCGTCGCTGCACCTGTAATTGGGCGACCACGCGCCCTTGAGGAACCACGCCGCCACGGTCGCCGCGACTTCGTAGCGCTCGAGAAACTCCTCTTCCTTGACGAAGTAGTGCATCAGCACTTCGGGCATGCTCGCCTCTACTTCTTCAACGCCGTGGCCTCGTCCGCACGCGAGCCCGACAGCGTATTGCGCATCGCGTAGTTGCCTTCGTGGCAGGCGTACTCGAACATCTGATAGCCGTTGTCGCGCCGCAGCGGAAACGACACCTTCCACGGCGCCGTCCACGTCTTCGGATCGGTGATGGTGACGTCGTACTGCAGGATGTTCGCGCTGAGCGGCGTGAAGCGCTCCTCGAGCACCAGGCTGTCGCTCGGGATCAGCATCATGCCGTTGCCCTGCATGCCGGTCTTGCCATTGAGGTTCGTCGTTCGGACGACCAGCGTGTTGCCCTCGAAGTGACCGCGCGAGATGCCCATGTAGGACTTCATCGCCGCAGGCGGCGCTGGCCGCCCATCCAAGGGGATGATTCGCGTCTCGTGGATCATCTCGTTGCGAAACGCGACATAGCCAGGTGACTGGATGATCTGGTTGCCGTTGTTGTAGACGACCGGCATCATCGAGCCGACGACGCCGCGCGAGATGCATCGATCGTACGGGCCCAACTCGTCAGCGCTCTTGAACCCAGTCTGCTTGGCGTACGTTCCGCCAGCGGTCTTCTGCCGCGCCGCACCGTCCGGCGTCATCGACGGCATTCGACCGTTGGCTGGTTCGACGATAAGCGACGACTGCCGGGACGGAAGGCCGCGCTCGAGCCAGTGCGGCGGCGGCGAGGTCACGCCGCCAACGTCGCCCAACGCGACGATCTCAGCCGGCGGATTCTTGAGATCGAACTCGAGCACATCGAGCTTGGCCTGCTTCTCGGCCTGTGCCTCACGCTCTTTGAACTCCGCTTCGGACAGGAACTGGCGATTGCCGAATTGCGTCGGGCGCTCGAACGGCACGCCGACCATGTCGGTGCTGGGCCAGATTCCCTGCAGATCAGGATCGCCCCACGGCGTGCGTGGTGCCGTGTAGGTCGATCGAGAGGCGGGACTCTCCGGAGCAGGAGCCTGAGCAATCAGCGGCACGAAGGACAGGGCCATTACGGCCGCTATCCCGGCTGGCACGAACATCCGACGCAACATGAAGGGGACCTCCCATAAATGGGGTCGGGAGTCTTTTTACGATTTGCGAAAAATGACTCCCGACCCCATTATCTTCCCTTGACGACGCACCACGTCGTCATGCAGCGCTTCTGCTGGACGTTCGTCGTCTTGATCGGGTCGATGAGCCTGCCGCCAAGCTGTTCGGAATACCGCAGCAGCATCGCCTCGTCGACGATGAACCGTTCGGTGCCGTCTGGGAGCGCGACCACACGGCCAGCGCGGCCGATCCGATCTTCGAGCCCGATGTTGGATGCGAGTCGTGCGAAGAACAACCCGCCGGGCGCCAGCACACGCCACATCTCGGCGACCATCCGACTGAAGTGATCCTCGTCGGACGCGAAGTGCAGCACCGCGCTACTGATGACGGCATCCATCATGGCGTCGTCGAACGGCAGACGATCCAGGTCGGCTACAACGAACTGCTCGGCGGGGATGTGAGGCGCGAGCGCGGCGGCGACCTCGCGCGTGCGCCGGATCGCGTCAGGCTCGCTGTCGACGCCGTAGCAGTCCAAGCCGCTCCGCAGGAAGTAGATCAGATTGCGGCCGTCACCGCATCCGGCATCGAGCACGCGGCGGCGCGTGTCGAACCGGCCTCTCAGGATCTGGTCGAACAGGTAGATGTCGATGTCGCCGAACTGCTGTCGCAATGCAGCGCCGATGCGGTTCACCACTCGGCGTCCGGTCGGCCGAACCAGATCCACGCGATGTAGTCGACGAGCGGCGGCTGACCTCCGACTTCGCGCAATCTCGCGTTGACCTGGCCGCGGTGGTAGGTCGAGTGGCTCGTCACCTGGAACATCGTCTCGGCCAACGTCGGTACGCCGAACGAGCGACCCATCTGCCGCTCGTACTCCGCGACGAAGGGCATGACCACTCCGCGCGTCAGAGACGAGGGCTCCAGTCGCTCGACAAAACGCGTGACGTCCGGGTAATACGTGATCGCGCGGCCGCGAAGCTCGGCGAGCTCACCGAATTCCTTGAACGCCTTCAGTTCCGCTTCGAGCGCGTCGCCCCGCCACACCAGCAGGAACAGTCGCTGAACGAGATGCAGATGCGTCAACAGATCGCGCAGCCGCGGATCCGTGCGCGCCCCTTCGTGTGCCAGCACCGCGCGCCACACCGATGCGTCCGCCCACTGCATGTGACGCAGCAGATCGGACAGCACACTCGTGGAAAAGCTCTCGACGGTGGCGGTCACTGATTCCTTGCCGGCGGCATCTCGCCCGTCGTGAAGCGCGGCAACCGCTCGTCACGCATCGCCAGGTGATACGCGACCGATGCGACGAGGGCGGCCGACTGCTTGGTGTCCTCTTCGACGATCCGCTCGTAGGTGTCGAGGTTCGTGTGCCACGTATAGGTCTGGTACTGGATCGGATCGAGCATCGCATTCACGCCAGGCAGGCCGGCCTGGCTGAACGACGTCCAGTCGCTGCCCCCGGACGCGCGCGAGCGCGTCGTCGTGGCACCGAGCATGCCGAGGTCCTTGAGCGATGTCGCCGACTCGCGCAGCACGGCGGCGGCCGCGGGCGGACCAAAGGCCGTGAAGGCGCGAATCCGACCGGTGCCGTTGTCGACGTTGAGATAGGCGCTGAGCTTGTCGAAATCGGCTTTCGGCGATTCGAACGTGCCGAAGTGTTCGCGCACGTACGCGTCCGATCCGAGCAGGCCCTGTTCCTCGCCGCTCCAAAGCGCCACCCGAATCGTGCGCCGCGGTTTCACGCCGATCGCCGAGATGATTCGGACCGCTTCCATCATGATCGCGCAGCCGATGGCGTTGTCGGTCGCGCCGGTGGCCGTGTGCCATGAATCCAGGTGGCCGCCGACGATGACGACCTCGTCGGCCTTGTCGGTGCCCGGGATCTCGGCGATGACGTTGTAGTTGGTCCGGCCCTCCGGATACGTCCGATTGACGATCTCGAACTCGAGCTCCACCTCGCGCCGATCGGCGAGCAGGCGGGAGATGCGTCCGTAGTCCTCGTTGCGCATCACCACGGTCGACGGCGCTTTCGTGACGTCGTAAGTGGCGTTGCTGAACGCGCGAATCTGACCGTGATCCCGCGCGGCGTCATTGATGCGGACGAGCACGCCGTTGGCGACCATGAACTGATTCAACTGCTGCTGCACCTGCGCGTTCGTCAACGGGCGGGGCGTCGATGCCTGCGGTGCCGGCCCCTGGCCGCGCGGTGGGGTCGGCGGCGCGTTCAACAGTGCCAGGACGTCGGCCTCTTCGCGCCGCAACGACGGCGGATTGAACGTCACGGGCACACGTTGATGGGCACCGACGAGGACGATCTTTCCCTTGACCGTGGCCCTGATCGTCTCGAGGTACGACGTCAGGCTGTCCTGCGTGATCGGCGCTGCCGGCAGCACGATCTGAACGGCCGGCGAACGGACCACTCCATTCGTGCCAGGCGTCCACGAGAGCGCTTCAACGACAAGCGCATCTTTGACCGGGGACAGCATGTGGGCGACGAGCCGTTCGTTGCCCCATCCGGGAAGACCGAAATCCCACGGCTCGAGATGGGCGTTGACCAGCCCCCAATCCCGCAGCTGCTGCATCGCCCACTCACCGGCAGCCTTCAAGTTCGGCGACCCGGTGAGCCTCGGCCCATACACGTCGGTCAGCATGTGCACCGACGCCAGGATCCGCGAGCGATCCATGGCCTCCTGACGGATTTTTGCGAACACGGCCTGATCGGGCCGCTCCTCCGCCGTCGTTCCCAGACCCGCAACCAGCAGTGCGACGACAACCGCCGTGGCGATTCGCATGACACCCTCGGTAATGGTTGTCCTTTAGAGCGATGCTCGTTGTCAACCGCGCCTGGTGTCTAACCCTACCCAGGACTGATTCCTGATTCCTGCTTGCTGATTCCTGCAGCGTCAGAACACCTGCATCATCCGATCGGCGTCGTCCTCGAGGTCCACCAGAATCGCCGACGGTTGAATCGGCAAGACGGGAAGGAAACTGAATTATTGATTAGTGATCTTTGATTTGTGATTCGTTGTTGATTGTTGATTCTTGATTGTTGATTTATCGGTGAGTGCGCCGTGTTGCACGCAATTGCCCAATCGCAAACAAATCAATAAACAACAATCACCAATCAACAAACGAATCAACAATCAAAGATCAACAAATCATCAATTGAGGTTCTTGTAGACCCGCTCTTCAAACCCCTGCAGCGCTTTGATGGCGCCGTCGTCGTAGAACGGCAGCATCTGCATCAGGATGACCGCCCCGATCTGTTTCTGAGGGTCGATCCAATAGAACGTGTTGTTGATGCCGGCCCAGCTCATGCTGCCCGGGCTTCGCATCGATCGGCTCGGCGACTTCGGAGCGGCCAGCTGGAAGCCCAGCCCCCACACGTCCTCCCCGGCACCGAGCGGATACGGCTTCGATCGCAGTGGGTCGGCGGTCGGCTGCTGCCTCACCTTCACGCTGCCGACCTGGTTCTTCGAGATCTCCGCCACCGTCCGCTCCTCCAGGATGCGCACGCCGTCCAGCTGACCCGTGTGCAGAATCATCTGGACGAACCGGCTGTAGTCGGCCGCGGTCGAGAACAGACCGCCGTCGCCGCGAATCGTCGCCGGGATCGGGTCGGAATTCTGCGTTTCGGTGATCTTGCCGTTCGCCTTCTGATTGACCGTCACGACGCGCGCGTACTTCTCTCGCGGCACCGTGTAGGTGGTGTCGCGCATCTTGAGCGGCCCGAGCACGTGGGCCTCGAGATAGGCGTCGATGCGCTCCCCGGTGATCTTCTCGATGACCTCGCCCAGCACGCGCGTGCTCGCGCCGTAGGTCCACTGCGCGCCCGGATCGTTAACCAGCGGCAGCTCGGAGTCGTTGGTGGCGCCGGTCTTCTTCTGGGCGACGGCCAAGCCGGGATCCGACCATGAGTAGCCGATGCCGGACGTGTGCGTCAGCAGCTGCCGGATGGTGATCGGCCGCGATGCCGGCCGCGTTTCGTACGTCCCCGTGCTGGCGTCGACCTTCGTCAGCACCTGCGGCGCCTTCAGCCTCGGCAGATACTTCGACACGTCATCGTCGAGACCAAGCTTGCCCTGTTCGACCAATTGCATCACGCCGACCGACGTCACCGCCTTGGTCATCGACGCGATGCGGAAGATCGTGTCCTTCGCCATCGGCTTGCCCTGAGCCACGTTCATCTTGCCGAACGCCTCGTGATACAGCACCTTGTCGGGCCCGACCACCATCGCGACGATGCCGGGGACGTCGCCGCGTGCGACGACGTCACTCAAGAATCGCGAGATGGCGGAGGCGCCCGTCGACGCAAACGACGGCGAGGCCGGCGGCGCCGCCTCGATGTTGACGAGCAGCAGTAGGACGACGCAGAAGAGCGTGCGTTGCATGGGAGAGCTCCCTATTTACGCGCAATGCAAAATGCAAAATTCAAAATGCAAAAGCGAATCGGAGGGACGCGGCTCAAAATTCCACCTGCTCCTTTTGCATTTTGCATTTTGAATCTTGAATTACGTCAACTTGGTCTTCGACAACGGCAACTCCCTGACGCGCTTCCCAGTCGCGGCGAAGATCGCGTTGCCCAGCGCGGTGAGCACCGGCGGCAGGCCTGAGAGCAACGGCATGTCTTCATCGCCGTCGAACGTACGCGCCATTCCATTCACAGTCAGATTGACCCTCAATAAACCTCGGGTGCGCGGATTATCCCATGAGTTCGTCACGACCGAACCCGAGACAAACCTCGTACGACACAAAGCCAATGGACAGTGCCGATCGCTCACGCGTAGCGTCGCCCTCGGAGGGACACGCGTGACTCTGGGAAGACAACTGGCATTGACCGTCGGCCTCGTCCTCTCTCTCGTGCCATCGGCTGGCGCGCAGGAGAGGGGTCTCGCGGAAGTGGGACTCGACGACCATTTGCGCGACCGCGGACCTGGCGTCGCTACGTCTATGTTCGGAACCTATGTCCGAAAGGGCGAATGGCTGTTCTATCCGTTCTTCGAGTACTACCGGGACTCCGACCTCGAATACTCCCCCACAGAGTTCGGCGTCTCTGGAAACCAGGACTACCGGGCGCGCTACCGCGCACGCGAGGCCCTGTTCTTCGTCAGCTATGGCCTTTCGGAGGATCTGGCCGTCGAGTTCGAGGTGGCCACCATCAGCGCGACATTCGACAAGTCGGGCGAGGACACGTCCGCGGTGCCTCGTCGACTCGAAGAGCAGGGACTTGGCGACATCGAAGGGCAGGTGCGGTGGCGATGGCAGCGCGAGGCCGACCGGAAACCCGAGCTGTTCAGCTACACCGAAGTCGTCGTGCCGCATCATCGCGACCGGCCGCTGATCGGCACGCCTGGCTGGGAAATCAAGGTCGGGACGGGCGTGACGCGCGGGTTTGGATGGGGCACGTTGACGGCCCGGGCGGCTGTGGAGTACGACACCTCGTCAACGAGCGAGTTCGACCTCGGCGAGTATGCCGTCGAATACCTGAAGCGTCTCTCGCCGAAGTGGCGCGCTTACATCGGCGTCGAAGGGAATACCGACGAAGTCGAGCTGATCACCGAGGCGCAGTGGCACCTCTCGCCACACGTGTTCGTTCGCCTCAACAGTGGTGTTGGGCTCACCTCGAAGGCGACCGATTGGGCGCCGGAAGTGGGGATCGTGTTTGCCCTGCCGACTGCTCGCACGCCAGGAAGACCATGACGACATGAGCGATTGGCTCGATCGCCGCACGCGCATCTGGGCGTCGATCGCCATCGTCGTCGGCGTCTCGGTCTTCATGGCACTGGAGATCGCCGAGGAGCCCCAGATGTCCGCCCTTGCGATGGCGGTCGAACTGATCAAGATCCTGCCTGTCGTCCTCATGAGCGTCGGCGTCGTGCTGCTTTTTCGCGTCGCTACGAGACAGCGCGAGGAGCAGCTCACGCTCATGCGCAACCTGGAAGTCGCGCGACTACAGGGTCAGCGGTGGCGTGCGGAGTCTCGCACGCTCTTGAACGGTCTCGGTCAAGCGATTGATGCACAGTTCTCGCGATGGAATCTCACTGAGGCCGAGCGCGAGGTCGCGCTGCTGCTGTTGAAGGGTCTCAGTGTGAAGGAAATCGCTTCGGTGCGAGCGACGAGCGAACGGACCATTCGTGCGCAATCGGCGGCCCTCTATTCGAAGGCGGGCCTGACGGGTCGCGCGGCGTTATCGGCGTTCTTCCTCGAGGACCTGCTCGCGCCCATCGATCGCGATCAGGCGTTGTAGATCGGCCCGCCCTGTTCGCGATAAAGCTCGATGACAGCGGCTGCCTCTTGTCGAAGCACCCCGCGTGTGATCGCGATGCCACGTGATTCCAGATACGCGTACGACTCGGGGAACACCGGCCCTTCGTCGAAATGGATTGCCGCCGCGTCGTCGCGACCCGCACCAGCGAGGAGGCGGCGAACGCCGCTCCACAACACCGCGCCGAGACACATCGCGCACGGGTCGCACGACGTGGCCAGTTCGTGCTCGAGACCGGATGCCTGCAACGTATAGGAGCCAAGCCGCGCCTCGGCGAGCATGATCGCAAGCATCTCCGCGTGGATCGCGCTGTTGTTCAGTCGGACCACGCTGTTGACGCCGATCGAGACCAGCCGTCCACTCGCGCGCTCGAAGATGGCCGCGCCAAACGGGCCACCCGTTCGCTGCAGCACGTTCTGCCTGGCCAGCTCGATCGCGAGCCGCATCTTGTCGTCGTCGCTCTGATACACGCGCGTCCAGTCGACGACCGCATCAACCCAATCGGGACCCGTGATCAGCGTCTGCGTCGCCCGGTCACGCATGCGAGGCCTTCCGGGCGCGCATCATGCCTCGCCCCCGTTTCGATAATGGAACGTACCCACGCCCGCGGAGCAACAGTCGCTGTGAAGACACGGCTGGCGATTCTGACACAGGGCTCCCGACTGGCCCGGTCGCCCGTCCTGCCGATAACCGAAAGCGGGAGATGCTCGTCCCACTTCCGGACGGAGGCACGAACGGGCGCACGATTTCCTGCAGGGTTTTTCGGGCACGAAACATTACGAATCTTGGCTCGTAAATAGCATCGATTACCGGACTCATTCCTTCGTGCCAGGTCGCCACGAAGGCCGTAATACATCCTGGAGGTTGGAATGTTGCGAATCGTCGTCGGCCTCGCGCTCGCGGCCCTGCTGTCCATCCCGGCCCTCGGCCAGACGGCCGCTACTCCACCATCATTCGACATCGCTGATGTGCACGAGGGCTCGCGCAGTCCGACGGTCGGGATGACCGGCGGTCAGTTTCGCAACGGCCGCTACGAGCTGCACAACGCCACGATGGTCGACCTCATCAGAACGGCGTACAGCATCGACGCCGAGAAGGTCGTCGGCGGCCCCACGTGGCTCGAGCTCGATCGGTTCACGGTGATCGCCAAGGCACCGCAGTCCACTGCGCTGCCGACGGTCAAACTGATGTTGCAGTCGCTGCTTGCGGAGCGCTTCAAGCTGGCCGTCCATCAGGACACCAAGACGATGTCCACCTTCGTGCTCACAGTCGCCGGCGGTACGCACAAGATGAAGGTGGCCGCAGGCCCGGGCGTCGGCTGCCAACCGCAGCCACAGCCGCCCGCGCCCGATGCGGTTCCGATCCAGGTTGGCGTGTGCCGCGGGATCACGATGGCGTCGTTTGCGGACCTGCTGCCGCGCGCATTCGGCGGATACGTCACCAGTCCGGTCACCGACCAAACTGATTTGAAAGATGCATACGACTTCGAGATCCGAGTTCACCCGCGCGGGCTCCTGGCTCAGCTTGGCAGTGATGGGATCTCGTTGTTCGACGCCCTCGAGAAGCAACTCGGGCTGAAGCTGGAACAGAAACAACTCCCGCTCACGGCCTTCGTCGTCGACAGCGTGAGCCGGACGCCAACCGCCAACTCGCCCGAGGTCGCGAAAGTGTTCCCGCCGCCGCCAGCGCCGGAGTTCGAGGTGGCGACCCTCAAGCCCACCGACCCGGCAACAACCGGACAACGGGCCCAAATCCAGCCGACGGGTTTGGTCAACGTCAGCGGGATGCCGTTGAAGCTGTTGATGCGGCTCGCGTGGGACCTGAACCACGATGATCTGATCGACGCGCCGAAGTGGACCGAGAACGCGCGATTCGACATCGTCGCGCGGGCGTTCGCCGCGACGGCGCAGATCGACATGCCACCGATCGAAATCGACAGTCTCCGGCAGATGCTGCGCACGTTGCTGATCGAGCGCTTTCAGATGAAGACGCACTTCGAGGACCGGCAGGTGTCGGCCTATACGCTCTCGGCTTCGGAGAAACCGCGGCTTACAAAAGCCGACCCGTCCAGCCGCACGCGGTGTATCGAAGGTCCTGCGCCGGGTGCCCCGGATCCACGGACCCGTTTCCCATCGCGCAATCGACTCATCACCTGCCAGAACATGACGATGCCGCAGTTCGCCGAACGACTCCTTCCGTGGGCGAATGGGTACGTGCAGGTTCCGGTTCTGGACAAGACCGGACTCGAGGGTGGCTACGACATCACGATCAACTTCAGTGCGATCGGCATCTTTCAGGGTGGCGCCGGGCGTGGCGGTGACGCCGGTCCTGCGGCGGGCGCAGGCGGTGGCGGGCTAGCAGCGTCCGATCCGAACGGGGCGATTTCACTGCCCGAGGCGATCGACAAGCAACTCGGATTGAAGCTCGAGATGCAGAAACGACCGGTCCCCGTGCTGGTCATCGATTCGATCTCCGAGAAGCCGGTGGACAACTAGTACCGCCGGAACGTCAGATTGAACCGCCCCTCGAGTGCGAGCTCGGGGGGCGCACTCCCCGGAATGATCCGCGACACGCCGTGATAGCGCAGGCGTGCCGGCCCCCCGAACACGAAGACATCACCTGATTCCAGCAGTAACGACTGCACGGGATCGCGCCGCCGTAGGCCCCCGAAGAGAAACCGCGCGGTATCACCGAGCGACATCGAAATCACCGGCTCCCCGGCCTCCAGCGAGGCAGCGCTCTCGTCCTTGTCCTGGTGGACGCCCATGCGGCCGTCCGACCCGTAGAAGTTGATCAGGCAGATATCGGGGCGGCAGTCGAAGCCCGCCTCGCGCGCGGCGGCCGCCGCCAGGTCCACCCAGACGTCCGGGACGGGCGGCACCGGGGCGCCATCGTGGTCGTCGCGCGTCTCGACGTAGCGATAAGTCTTCGGATTCCAGTGCCGGCCGAGGCACATCATGCGGACGTGCATCTTCCCGCCGCCTCGCACGGTGGGGACGTACGCGCCGCCGGGCCCATCGACCAGGGCGCGGCACCGGTCGATCAGCGCGGCCTGCTCGTCGACGCTCAACCACTGCTTCAACCAGACGACGCCGTCGCTGACACGAACGTGCGGCATACGTCACTAAATGTAGGACGGGGCGCGCCGAGGTTTCCATAGCGACCGGGGTGGGCTCATGAGCCCGAAACATCATCATTGGCGCGTCTCTCCGATAGCAGCTGAAATCGGGAGATCACACACATGAAGTCACCGTCGCGCCTTCCCCTCGCCGTGACATTTGTCTGGGGTCTGACCCCCGGTCTGACCCCGGGTCTGACCCCAGCCCTGGCCCTCGGCCTGGCGCTCGGGCCGGCTCCCGCCGCCGCGCAGAGCCAGACGCAGAAACCTCCGGCGCGGTCTGCTCCATCGACCGCCAAGCCGTCCACCGCCAAACCGGCGCCGACCGCAAAGCCAGAAACGGCCAAGGCTCCGACACCGCCGGCCCCGCAGGACGTTCGCTTCAAATCGATCTACACCGCCGGTGACATGAAGACCGAGAGCGTCACGTACATGAAAGGCGAGCGCGAACGGTACGAATTCCAGGACATGGTGCTGCTGAAGCAGCCCGATCAGAAGCGCACGATTCAGATCAGCAAGACCGCGAACACCTATCTCGTCGCGCCGGACGGAATGGCGCCTGCGCCTGTGCCTGGTGCGGCACCAGCTGCTCCGCCCAAACCGCCGGGCGTGATCATGGTCGCGACAACGATCGTCGATACCGGTGAGCGGAAAGCCGCATTCGGGCAGCAGGCCCGCCACGTGAAGGTGATGATCGACAAGCAGCCGATGGCCGGCGCGTGTGACACCTCGAAGCAGCGCATCGAGACCAACGGTTGGTACATCGATGCCCCACCTTCAATCGCGAGCCGCACGGCGGCGTCCGAGCAGGCGCCCCCGTCGCCCGATGGTTGCGCGGATCAGATTCAGGCGACGAGCAACGGCGACGCCAAGG
>Ga0111538_10003654_pt1 | contig 21436 bp, 19 predicted proteins | sample SoiMethybrSBSTD1_FD_79669 | JGI IMG/M metagenome (GOLD analysis project Ga0111538, IMG submission 79669) | Bulk soil microbial communities from a Populus tree surrounding site in Tennessee, USA - Soil MetaG P. TD hybrid SBSTD1 (version 2)... | ecosystem: Environmental > Terrestrial > Soil >... | reverse complement strand
TCGAGGACGTCCGTCTCGCGGGTCCCGGGCGCGGCGCCACGGACATCGACCCCCGCCACGGCTCCGCGTTCGGCGAGGACGACGGTGCAGCCGGTCGGCCTCTCCGTCAGCGTGACGTGGCCCACCTCGAGCCCCGGAACCGCCGTCAGCGTCGCGTTCTCTCGCGGTCGTTCCTGGGCGCCCGTCGCGATCGCCAGCACCCCGATCAACTGGACCGCGCAGACCTTGGCGATGCGGGTCATAGCCGTCACGACCCAATCATCGGAGCGGTGACGGTCAGAATCGCACCTGCGCCTGGAACCGGAGCAGCCGACCGTCAAGAATCCGGAGCGGCGTGCCGACGTTCGGATACGCCGTCGTCTGACTCAGGACGGGGTTCGCGTTGAACACGTTGAACAGGCTGATCTCGGGCGAGATGCGAACATCATGAATCCGGATCGATTTCGACAACGTCAGATCCAGCTGATTGACCCGTGAGTAGTATTCCGTCCCTGGCTGTGTCAGCCGCATCGTCACCGACGCTTGCGACAGGGGCACGCCGGTTTGCGCCCGGAAGTTCGTCGCGCTCAGGACGTAGGTATTGATCAGCTGATCGCCGGGCGTGCTCTGGAACACTCCGCTCACGCGGAAGTCGTACGGCAAGGGATACGAGCCGGAGAACTTCGCCGTCGTCAGCCACGGCATTCCGAACTCGCCCTGATCGCAGAAGCGCAGTCCAGGCAACGTCGTCGAAATGTAATTCGGGTCGGCCAAGTCGCACTGGGCGACAACAGTCCGCCCGGTCGATGTGCCGCCCGCCAGCGTGATCCCCTGCGGCAGCCGGACGTTGACGCTCGCATCGAAGCCGTTGAACGTGGTCTTGTTGTTGTCCGACGTCGTGTCGAGCTCGTTGATTTGCGTCAGCTTGGCGGCATCGGCGTTGTAGACGGTGATCGTCTCGCCGTTTCCGCGCGGATCCTGAATCGAGTACGGCGTGTACGCGCTGATCGGGTTCGCCAGATTTGTCGTGTAGGTGACGTTGTGGAATTCGCGGCGATAGTAATTGAAGGCCAGTCCGATCCCGGAACGCAATTCCTGCGTGATGCCGGCGTTGTAGACCAGCTGATAAGGCCGATCGAGATCCGGGTCTGGATTCCTGTTTCGCCGCGCGCCAAAGGTGACGGGCAGCTGGCCGAAGTTGATCTCGCAGCCGGCGGTCAGGTAGGTGCACCCGAGCACGCCCTGCGCGATGTCGTCCCGGTTGAGATCGGTCCACGAGAGATTCGTCGTTGCCTGCGCCATCGGGTTGTAGGTCTGCGGGAAGCTCGTCGCGTCCTGCTGCATGTAGCGACCGACGCTGCCCTTCAATCCGGTCTTGCCATCGCCGAAGAGATCGTAGGCGGCGCCAACCCGCGGCACCCAATTCTTGAAATTCGGAAGATTCTGAATGGCATCGAAGTGCCGGGCGGGGACGAACCGGCCGGCCGGCGCCGACTGCTCGTCGACTTCGGCATTGAACCGTTCGAATCGGATGCCCGGATTGAGCGTGAGGCGCCGGATCCTCCACGTGTCCTGGAGGTAGATGCCGAGATCGCCGTTCAGGTTCGAGCGCGAGACGAGCGGCGTGTTGTAGACCCGGACCTGCAGCGGCGAGCCGCTGTTATAGACCTGGACCATGTTGCCGTTGTTGGTCAGCGTGTTCTTGATCCAGCCGAACTTGTCCTGGAAGCCGAACTTGATGCTGTGCGATCCGGTGACGTACGACAACGACGCCACGGCGACCTTGGCCACGAACGGGTTGTAGAACACCGTCGCCGGAGCATCGAAGGTGCCTTTGCTCTGGATGCCGACGTCGCTCTTCGAGATCGTGCCGAATGGATTCGTCGCACTGGGCCCAGGCGTGCCCGGCTGGAAATCGCTGTTGTATCCGAGGTAATTCTGCGAGAAGCCCACTTCGGCGAGCAGTCTGCTGGTCAGCGTGGACGTCCACTTCGCCTGATAGTCGTAGCCGTACTGATCCTGGTAGCCGGAACCAGCCGGCGTGCGCGTGCCGTCCTCGCTCAGGAAGTACTGCCTGAACTTCGGCAGCGCGTCGTACATCACGGTGAGCTTGTTCTTGGCGCTCACCTGACCGGTGAGGCGGGTCGTGTAGCCGCGGAGCTTCGAACGGTCGATGGCCGCGCTGCCATCGGGGAGGAACTGGTTGTTGACCTTGTTTGCCGTGCCCCAGACCCGCGTCGAGTGATAGAACCACAGACGGTTCCTCTTGATCGGTCCACCAATTCCACCGTTGTAGTCGTAGATCTCGACCAGGCTCCCGGGAACCGTCAGGCCGCGCGCGCGGAGCTCGTCGCCGAGATTCTCCGACTGCAGGTCGTCGTTCGCATAGAGCGCGAGGAAATCGCCTGAGAAGCGATTGCCGCCCTCTTTTGGAATCATGTTGATTCGGACGCCGCCGGTCTGAGACTCGGCCGATCCGCTGACGACCTGGTACGACATCTCCTGATACGCGCCCTGGTTGTGATACACGCCGGCGATGGACCCGGTGTTCAGCAGCGTCATCACGCTCATCCCGTCGACTTCGAGCGAGGTGTCGTTGGCCAGCGATCCATAGGCGACCACCGTGCCCTGCCACATCTGTGACGAGCCGCCGACGTCGAAACGGCCCGATCCGGCCGGCGCAAGCGCGGGGACCGTCGCCGCCAGGCTCTGATAGCTGCGTCCGGTCGGCAGGCTGTCGATCTGTTCCCGCGACAGCACGGTCCGCTGCATGGTGCTCGTCACATCCACGACCGGAGAGGCGCCCGAGACGGTAATCGTCTCTTCGAGCCCGCCGACCTTCAGCTGCGCGTTGACCGTCGCGGTGAAATCGGTCTCGAGCACGATGCCGTCGCGGATGAAGGTGACGAATCCCGGCAGGGTGAAGGTCACCTTGTAGGCGCCGGGGCGAAGATCCGTGACGCGGTAGGCGCCGTTGGCGTCGCTGACCGCCGATCGCACCTGTTCGATCAGCGCCGGGCTCGAGACCTCAATCGTCACGCCAGGGACGACGGCGCCGCTGACGTCGCTGACCACGCCGGTGATGACGCTCTGCGCCGCCGCATCGCGTGGCGCGAACAGACCCGCAAGCAAGGCCACGACAACGGTGAGACACGTCCTGCGCAGCATACTTGGCTCCTTCGGCTGGCCGACTTCCGTTATGGGCGACCCAATCGATCCATTCAGTCCATACCTTCATCAATGGCGGTCCGGCGAAGGCTTGGCTTCTCCAAGCTGGCGTTCGAACCCGGCGATCCGATTGCGAATCTCGGTCGCCAGTGCGGCATCGCCGGCTTGTTGCGCGATGTACAGAGCCTCGGCCTGCACGTCCAGGGCCTGGCGTACCCGACCGCTCGCCGCATACACCGAGGCCAGGATGTCGAGAAAGGGGGCGTTGCGCCTTCCCGTCCGCTCGTTGGCGCGCTCGGCCAACGCCACCGCCTGTGTCCGTTCGCCGTCAGTGGCGCCTGGCGAGGTCGCCAGGACCAGCGCCAGCGCGGCTTCGGCGTTCGGCCATGCTGGCCGCGCTTTCAGCGCGTCATGAAGCCGGCGCTGAGCACGCGGCACGTTGCCACGCCAGGCATCGATCACACCCGCGCTCAAGAGCATCTCGGGGTCTGATGGCCTTGCGGCCAGCGCGGAATCGAGATGATCCGCGGCGGTGTCGAGCCGTCCGTCGCGCTGCGCGAGAAGTCCCAGCTGAAAATGCGCACCGGCGTGTGCGGCATCGACCGCAAGCGCCGCCTCGAAGAGCGTGACGGCCTCGCGCTCTTCGCCGCGCGCGAGCAGCGACATGCCGACGTTGAAGCGCGCCGGCGCCGAGTGCGGTTGGAGCCGGAGCGTCTCGCGGAACTCGTGCTCCGAGCCGATGGTGTCGCCGTTTTCAGCCAGCATGACCGCGAGATCGTCGTGCAGCGCGGCATTGGACGGATCGCGCTCGAGCATCCGTCGACGTCCGACGATCTCTAACGGCAGGACCTTTTCATAGATGTCCTTCGCCAGTCGTTCGCGATCGCCGGCGCGGGCGGGCAGCGCCTGAAACCACACTTCCGCCATCTCGTCGTCGGTCTGCTGTCCGTACGTCACCGGGCGCGGCGGATTGTTCGGGTTCCGCGGATTGTCCGCCGAGTTGTCGTAGGTGATCGCCATGCGCAGCGTCGTGCCGGCGGGCAGGCGGACGGGTTCCAGGTACTGGTACACGTCCTGCCAGTTGAAGTCCCAATTCGCGATCTTCAGCAGCGAGATCATCCGTCCGTCAGGGAGCGAGGCGGAGGCGGAAAACTCACGCGCCAGGTAGTGCGCGTGCGGCTGCACGGTGATGAGGTCGACGTCGACCGGCGTTACGTACGACGTCGAGACCACGTGATCGGTGACTCCGGGCGGCAAATCCAGATCCTGCCGCGTGAGCCTGAGCATCACCGGCACACGCTCGGGTGGGGTGTCGGCAAAATAGAGTGCGATTGACGCCTGGACCTCTTCGACCCTGCCGCTTGGCCGGAGGTGCAGCATCATCACCAGATCGCTCGAGGGGGCGAGCGGCCACGAAGTCCCAGGCACCGCCCGGTTCGGACGATGTCCAGGCGCCCAGTCGAGGAAGAACCCGTCGGGCGCGCGCGCCGACGGCGCAATCACGCCTTCGTAGCCTGACGCCGGGTCGTTCGCGTCGAGCCGCCGCGAGGCACCCGAGGAATCGACCTGCATGGTCGCGTGGTGCACGACCCGCGGATTGCCCGGCCGGAACTCCCAGGCCCTCACGAAGCGGGCCGCGTCGACCGGTATCGGAATGACGAAATTCCGGAACATGTCACGGCCATCGCCCCTCAGCGTAAATTTCGGCATCGTCAGCACGAGATCAGGTGTGCCGAGCTCCCAATCGGAAGGCCATGAGGGCGCTGCCGGCAGATCGGGCGGGTCACCTTCTTCGACACCGTCGCGGACCCACTGCGAGAAGACGTCGATGTCGTGCGCGCTCAACCGCCGGTCACCAGCGAACGCGACCGGCCCGGAGTCCGGCAGCCAGGGCGGCATCGTGCGGGCGGCGGTCATCGCCGCGATCTGTCGCGCGTGGGGACGAGCGTCGGCGTAGGTGAGAAAGCTGACCTGTGCCGCGCCGCCCGGACGATGGCAGACGACGCAATGGCGGTAGAGCAATGGGGCGACGTCACGCGCGAACGTGACACCAGCGCGCTGCGCCGCCTCGACCCCGGCCGTCGCGCAGTGCGGCAGCGCCAGCATGAGGACACGGATAATCCATCGAGATCGCGGCATCACCTCCGCCTCAGCGTGGAGCCCGCGGCGGTTACGGCTGCTGTGCCGTCGTCGGCCGCTCACGCTGCTGGCCGTCCGGCAGCGCGAACGCGACGTACTGGCCAGGCACGTTGCCGCCGCTGATGGCGACGACGATGTATTGCTTGCCTTGCCACATGTACGTCATCGGCGATCCGGTCTGCGGCGCTTCCATGAAGACCGCACCGGCGTCCTTTCCCGTCTGCTTGTCGTAGGCACGGAGGAGCGCGCCGCGTGGATGGCCGGCGGTGCTGATGTTCGGCTCGCCGGCGATGACGAGACCTTTCGTGACGATCGTTCCAACGCTGGTTTGTTGTCCCGTCCGCGGAATCGTGAGCCCCTTCAGGGCCGGATGGTTGCGCACCGCGTCAGGCGTGTCTCCGTGCGGCACCTGCCAGGCTATCTCGCCGCGATCGAGATTGATGGCGGAGATGACGCCGTATGGCGGCTTGTTGATCGGCAGCCCATCGACCGTCGGTGCAGAGAGGAAGCCAGCACCCATTCCAGGGGCCGGCGAGGGATTGCCCGGGGCGACCGGGTTCTCCGGCGTCTTGCCTTCGTTCAAACGCGGACCGTCGCCGGAGTGGCCCTGTACGTCGCGCAGTCCGGCGAGCACGTCGCCGCCGACATAGCGCGATTCGGAGAACCGCTTGTCGGTGACCGGCAGGATGCCGAGGCCGACCACCTGCTGGTTCGCCGATGCGAAGACCGTGTGCGTCTCGGGATCGTAGGAGCCGCCCGGCCAGTTCGTCCCGCCGAGCGCGGTGGCAAAGGTGAGCGACTTGTACGGGCCCTCGGGCTTGCTCAGCACCAGCGGGTCGTACAGCTTCGCCAGCGCGAACTTCGAGGCGATGGTGAGCCCCTTGGCGCGCAGTTCCGGTGTGAAGTCGATCAGTTCGTCGGTTGTGAGGTTCTGACGCGAGTACGCCGGCGGTTTGGTCGGAAACGGCTGCGTCGGCGAGTACCACTCGCCGGGCACGTCGCCTTTGGGCACCGGCCGTTCGACGATCGGCCAAACCGGCTTGCCGGTGACCCGATCGAACACGTACAGGAACGCCTGCTTACTGGGCAGGGCGACCGCCTTGATCGGCCGGCCGTCAACCGTGATGTCCGCGAGAATCGGCGCGGACGAGAGATCGTGATCCCACAGCGGGTGGTGAACGATCTGGAAATGCCACTTGCGCTGGCCGGTCTTGAGGTCGAGCGCGACCAGGCTTTCGGCAAACAGGTTGTTCCCGGGCCGCTCGCCTCCGTAGTAGTCGTTCGTCGGCGTCTCGACCGGCAGGTAGACCATGCCCAGCTCTTCGTCGATCGCCATCTGCGTCCAAACACCCACATGGCCGGTGCGCTCGGCTGACTCGTTCTGCCACGTGTCGTAGCCGAACTCGCCTCTCATCGGGACGGTGTGGAAGGTCCAGAGACGCTTTCCAGTCCGCACGTCGAACGCGCGCACGTAACCCTTCACCTCGTCCATCCGGTACGGCGTCGTCCCTTCGCGGCCGGCGGCGCCAACGACAATCGTGTCGCGCGCGACGATCGGCGACGCGTGCAGTCCGATGTCGGCCATGGTGAGCGCGTCGGCATACGGCCGCTCGAAGCGACTGAGATCCTGATCGAAGTCTTTCTTCAAATCGACGACACCCTTGTCGCCGAAGGTCGGGATGAGCGTGCCGGTCTTGGCGTTCAGGGCCTTCAGGCGATAACCGGTCGTGACGAAGATGATTCGCTCCTCGCGGCCGTCGGTCCAGTACGACACGCCGCGTCCGGCGCCGATGCGCGGCGCGAACTGCGCGCGCAGTCCTTCATCCTCCTGGTGCACCCACAGGAGCACTCCGGTCGCGGCGTCGAGCGCGACGACGGATCGCCGCATGCCGCCGCCCACGGCGTAGACGACGCCGTTGGCCATGATCGGCGTGGCGCCCAACCGGTAGTCGAGATTGGGTCCGAGGTTGTCGGTGCGGAAGCGCCATGCGACCTGCAGCGTGTTGAAGTTCGCCGCAATGATCTGGTCGAACGGCTTGTAGCGCCAGTTCCGGACGTCGCCGCCGTAGTACGTCCAGTCGCCGCTCCGGTCCGGTGGCCGGCTCTGTGGCGACTGGGCCCACAGATGGGCCATCAACACGCCGGTGGCCAGCACCGGCGCGAAGAAAACGGAAGCTCGAAGCAGGTTCTTGCGCATGCTGACGCTCCTTCACGCAGCCGTCGGGCGAATGCCGGGCTAGTTTCCTCTCAGGTCCCCCGGCGATGCAACACGGAAGACGACCTTCCGGCGATGGTGGGCGTTAAGCCCGGCAACGGTGGGACTGGTCATCCGAGATGGTCCATCATGTGCGAATGGACGTCAGAAACGCTGAGGAGCACGAGCTCGATCAGCTGGCCACGCTCTGGTACGACGCCTGGCAGGATGCGCACGCGGCGATCGTTCCGGCGGCGCTCACCCGCGTGCGAACCCGCGAGAGCTTCCGGGAGCGCCTGCTTGCCGCGCTCCCCGACATCCGCGTCGTCGGGCCGCCGGGTACCCCGCTGGGGTTCTCGATGCTGAAAGGCGATGAGCTGTATCAGTTGTTCGTCGCGGCGCCGGCGCGAGGATCGGGCGTCGCGGCGGCGCTGATCGCCGACGCTGAGGTGCGGCTGGCAGCCGCCGGCGTCCGCACGGCATGGCTGGACTGCGCGATCGGCAACGAGCGGGCGGCGCGCTTTTACGAGAAACGCGGATGGCGGCGCGCCGGGACGTTCGTCAGCCTGCTCGACACCCCTGCCGGCGTGATTGCTCTGGAGGTGTGGCGCTACGAGAAGCCGCTCTAGGCCCGATCAGAACAGCCACGCGCCGCGGGCCATGAACGCCGCGACGAACACGATGAGGACGACGATGCGCAGTTCGATCGCATTGATGCGGCGAAACGAGTCGGCGGAGAACGACGGGAGCGGCGTGCCGCGCTTTCGTGCCGCCCGCACGCGGATGAACGTGCGCATCGGCGTGATTTCGAGCGCGAACACCACGCCGAACAGCGCCATCTTCGCCCAGAACAACCCGTTGTGGGTGTAGAAGCCCAGTTCTTTTCCGCCGAAGAAGACGCGGAGAAGCCCCGAGGCAAACCACAGCGCGGCGGCAGCGCCCCACAGATCGTCGGCCGCCAGCACGCGTCGCCATCCGCTATCGTCGAGCGGGCCGGCAAGGGCGCGGCCACGCGCGAAGACCGCGCCGAGCCCCAGCGCAAGGGTCAGCACGTGAATAGCGGAGAGCAGCGCGCCGATGATCACGAGGCACTCCAATCTACGGAGGCATCCACGTGCGGAGTTCCCGCTCGCGCGAGCTCACTCGGTGAACGGATACAGCGGGCGGGTGTTGAACAAGGCCTCGGTGAGGAAGAACTCCGTCAGGTGGTGAAAGCTCCGCCGCTGCGCGCCGTCGACCATCGATCCGACCAGTCGGACCGTCGCGGCACGAGCCCGATTCAAGTCGGCGTCATTGGTGACGAGCGGGACCCGTCCCTGAAAGAGTGTCAGCAGCGCATCCTGAACGCCGTCCAGCGGGAAGTCGAGCTCCTTCGCTGCTGATTCGGCCGCTTCCCACATCGCGGCGACGCGACGCCTGACCGGCAAGGGCATGACTTCGAGCGCGTCAGCGCCGAGCTCGTCGGCCCGTTCCTCGTCAGCCATCGTTTCGATCGGGCAGGTGTTTGGCAGGTTCGTCAATCCGGGAAGCCGCGACACGGTGTGATGGCCGCGATCGACCCCGGCGATCAACCGTACGTCGACTTTCAGGTCTTTGTTGAGATGTGGCCGGGCCGTCGGGTCCGGGTCCAGGGCGGCGATGTCGTCGGCGGTGATTGGCAGACCGGCCGCACGCGCCTTGTTCATCATCCACTTCATCGAGACGTCGTTCAGTCCCCGGTTCCCGTTGCCGCCGCCGATGTCGGAGTGCACGCCGCGAAACCACACTTCGCGCGCGCCGAGCAGCCGCGTCGGCAGGAACGACGGCCGCCGTTCGTCGAGCGCCATCGCATGAAAGCAGTACTGCAGGTTGGCCTTCGGCAGCAGCAGGTGGTGTCCGATGTTCAGCTCGGTGAGGCCAAGGTTGGCCAGGCCGAACGCGGCGACGACGTCCCAGACGCCGAGGAAGCGGATTTTCGGGGTCGGCTCGACAACGACATCCGTGCCCGGCCGGCGGATGCCGCGCTCCTGAACGCAGTGACAGAAATCCAGCGTCGTCGCGGCGCCCCGGCTGAAGCCAATGACGTCGATGACGCGATCGCCTGCCGCCCAGTTCGAGCACACGCGATCGTACGCCTCGTTGATGCGCGCCAGCTCGCCGGCTCCGAAGACGCCGCCGATCGCGCGGCCCACCAAACCAAACCGCGTCCCCACTCCGGCGACGTAGAAGTCGTTCGTGCCAGAACGCTGGCGATAGGCGTCCGAGAACCGGACGACGTTGGTGTTCCTGTATTGCGGATCCTCGCCATCCTTGGCCGAGTTCCACGTGCCGTCGAACGCATAAAGGGCCATCGCGTGCTGCTCCTTGTCGCCAAGTCCAGCCGATGATACGACTGGTCCGTAAAGAACTACACGATTCAGACGGCCGGCGATAACGCCGGATCGTCCAGAGTCGCCTGCTCAGCCTTCAGACCATACGCCCGTTCGTGCGAAGCCACGGCATCCGCTTTGCCAGCGCTGTGACGATGGTAGGATGCCTGACAGTGGGTGGTCGATTCTCGAGAAAAACGAGATGAACCAAGGCGAGCTCGAGCAAACGGTCAGAAATATCGACACCCGCGTCGCTCGCATCGAGCAAATCCTGCCCACTCTCTCCACTGAGGAGCAGCTGTCAGAGGCAGTCGCACGGCTCGCGACGAAAGAAGAACTTCAGGCCGCGATTGCCGTGCTGGCGACGAAAGAAGAACTTCAGGCCGCGATCGCTCTGCTGCCGACTCGCGAAGAAATGCACGCGGCGATTCGGGCCGAAGGCGATGCGGCCCGGCGGCACGCGACGATGCTCTTCGAGGATCTGCGCGACGACAACCGCGTCATGCTCGAGCACCTGGTCGCCTTGTCGGCGCGCGTAGACCAACTGGCGCGGGGCTAGCTCGCCCGGGCGTCGGTCGCTCGCGTTTATGCACTCGCGGGCAATCGGTACGCGGTCTCGTTCGAGCAGACGACGAGCGTGCCGTGGCGATCGAAGGCGACGCCCACGAGTCCCGGGCCGGCAAGGTAGAGCTCTGGCTCGCCCTCATCCGGGATGCGATAAAGGCCGCTCGATCCGGCGAGGGCTTCCACTACATACAACGAGCCCGTTCCGTCGACCGCAAGGCCTTGGGGTCGACCGAAGCGATGCGGTAACGGCGTCACCCTGCCGTTGGTTTCGACTCTATAAAGCGAATCGTAGGTGCCGAGGGTGGGCGCCGTGACGTACAACACGTCGTCCGGGCCGAACACGAGGTGAAAGGCGGCGACGCTTGCCGGCAGCACGGCGAAGGCTGTGGCGCGCGCTTGCCGATCGACCGCGAAGATCGTTCCGGACCGATCGCCGACAAAGAGAGTTCCGTCCGACGCGAACGCCAGGCCGCAGGCGACGCCCAGATCGCTCGCGAACGGTTTCGCCATCCCGTCCTCTTCCAGCCGATAGACCAGGCTCTCGAACCGGCTGGAGACATAAACGCGGCCTTCGGGATCGATGGCCATCGACGTCGGGTTGACGATGCCGGCGGCATACGTCTCGCGCGTGCCGCCGGGTCTGACGCGAAAGACCGAGACCGGCACCTGCTGCCCGCGCGTGCCGCTGAACGTGACGTAGAGGTTGCCGTTCGCGTCGAAAACCGGGCTGTCCACCTGGTGCAGCCCAGTGGCGAAGGGCGTCGCGACTTGCACGAAGGCTGTTTCGCCCGTTACGCCGCCGATGCGAATCGGAACGGCGCCGCCCTCGGTCACGCCGGCCGGCACCAGGACGCTCACGGCCGACGCCGACGCGTAAACAACGCGGGTCGGACGGCCGCCGATTGACACGTCGGGCGCCTGCCCGTCTGGCGTCAGGAGATCGGTTCCGGAGATGGTGATGCGGCCGCCCTCGATGGCGCGAAAGGGCTGAACCGCTGTTACACGGGACTGCGGCACGAACCTGCCTAGGTGTCGTCGAGCTCGGCGTTCCAGTAGAGATAGTCGCGCCAGCTTTCCGGCGCATTCCGCAGTCCTATGGTGATGCGAATAGCCGGAGCGGACTGGGGGCGCCGGGGCGATCTCTGGAGGTGCATGCCGGCCTCGGCCGGCGTCCGTCCGCCTTTCCGGCGGTTGCAGGACACGCAGCAGGTGACGATGTTCTCCCAGTCTTTCCGGCCGCCCTGGGCGACCGGTACGACATGATCGAAGGTCAGCTCGCTCGTCGGGAAGGCGTCGGAACAGTACTGGCAGCGGTGATCGTCGCGGGCGTAAATGTTCGCCCGTGAAAACGGCACGTAATCGAACCGCCGCTTGATCTTGATGTAGCGAAGGAGTCGAATAACGGATGGCAGCTTGAAGCTGATTGAAACCGCGCGGATCTCTCTGTCGTACACAGAGATGACCTCGACCTTGCCCTGGCACCAGAGGGTCACGGCCTTCTGCCAGTGCACGATCTTCAACGGTTCGTACGACGCGTTTAGTAAGAGCGTTTGCTCCATCGCGCAGCTTTGAGGAGAGTGTGCCCGACCGACAGCCGAGGTGTCAAGACGCTGACGCCGTTAAACGGCGCCGTTTCAAGGGTTTTACGGCATTCGGCCCGATCATGGTGTCGTCGTTGCTCGCTTCGGCTTGCGCGTCGTCGGGCGCCGTACCTCGTCCGTTTCCGATGCCGGACTCGAGCCGCGAGCCCCGGAACGGTCGGAGCCTGCCGACACCTCGCACGACGGACCTCGTCAAGACGGCCCTCGCCCTCCTTGGTACCCCTTATCGGAACGGCGGCTCGACACCGGACGGGTTCGACTGCAGCGGCTTCACCCAATGGGTCTTTGCGCGTCATGGTGTGTCGCTGCCGCGCGAGACCCGGGAGCAGTACTCCGCGGGCGCGGCGGTCGGGCGGGACCGGCTCGTGGCAGGCGATCTGCTGTTCTTCTCGACCGTGGCCCCCGGCGCCTCGCACGTCGGAATCGCGCTCGACACCGAACGCTTCGTCCACGCGCCAAGCTCGAAAGGCGTCGTCCGGATCGAGCACTTGAGCAGCAGCTATTGGAAGCGGCGGTACCTCGGGGCCCGGCGCGTGGCTCCGCACGCGGAATGACGCACGGCTCCGCTTGAGTCTTACGTCTTAGGTCTTAAGACTTAAGACTTAAGACTTAAGACGTAAGACTTAAGCCCTGAGCCCTGAGCCCTGAGCCTTGAGACGACTAGCTCCCAGTCCCTCGCCGTCGTTGCTGACGAAACGCCTGCGCGTCACACCTGTCCACCGTTTGAACGCGCGGTGGAAGGCGGCCGGCTCCGAATAGCCGGCGAGATATGCGACCTCGCCGATGGCCAGCGACGGATTCTCCATGTGGCGTTCGGCGATCTCCCGTCGGACGTCTTCGCACAACTCTTGGTACGACAACCCCGCGGCCGAGAGCCGCCGCTGCAGAGTGCGTGACGACACGCCCACGTCCCTGGCGACCAGGTCGATCGCGATCTCGCCGCGGGCCAGTCGCGACGCCAGCGCCCGACGAACGTCAGCCGCCATCGTGTCCGTCGCCGGCAGACGGCGGGCGATCGTGTCGGCCTGGCTCTCGAGCACGCTGCGCATAACGCGGTCCCGTCGCTTCAGCCCGACCTGCCAGACCTCGCGTGTCACGGCTGTACCCGCCCAGGAGGCCCGGGTTCGCACCGGACACCCGAGCAGACGCTCGATCGCCGCGGCGTCATCCGGCTCGTGGACGAACGCCACATACGCAAACGTGACCGGCTTCTCCGTTTCCTCACGCATGAACCTGATCGCCAGTGCCACGCTGTACTCTGCGCTCGCCGCCTGTGCCGCCGGATCCATCGTATACACGACACGAATCGGATCCTCGCCGTCGCGAACATCCACGGCGAGCGGCGCGCCGACGAGCCTGATGTAGCGTACGAGCTGCTTGTACGCGTCGCCGACGGTATCCGCCGTGAGGATCAGATAGTCGAGCAGCTTGAAGGCGCCGATGGGTGTCTCGACGCCGAGCCGCGTCCAGAAGTTCTTCTCCGGCCGCAGGCGTTGCGCGCGTTCGAGGAGCGCGCCGGCGACACCGCACGGGACGACGCCGTCTGGATCGTCGAGATCGAGGTGGTCGAGACCGACGTCCGACCGCAACCGGCCGACGTCGTGTCCCATTCGCTCGAGAGCGTCGCACCACGCCCGCAGCTGCAGCACCGGCGTGGTCGGCGCACGCACGTCACGGCTCATGGCGTGCGCGGTCAATTGATTGGCGCCAGCGGTCATCGTGCTGCGCGACTCCCGAGACGCATCATTCTGCCACGGGCCTGCGACGACATGAAGGCCCGGTGATGCAACAGTCGGCCGACGCGCTCACGTTTCGGCTCGACAACAGGAGGAGCACATGGCTGCGCACGACTCGAACCGCCAACCCGCATCCACTCTCGTCCGTCGTGCCGGACGAACACTAGCCTCGGCATTGCGATCGCCGGCGTCGTCCTGGTCGGCACGCAAGCCAAGCCGTGGGCGATCGCCGCGCTTCGCACCTGGACGACGACGACGCTGACGGCGATGTTCATGTCGGCGATGGTCACGGCGGAGACGCCGACCGCTGCGCACGTAGGCACGCTGCGGGCTTCGGGCTTCGGGTAGACCACGTGCGGCTTGAGGCTTGTGTCTCAAGTCCTAAGTCTTAGGTCCGGCCGTAGGTCTCGAGCTTACGCGCTTAAGACTTAAGCCATGAGACGTAAGACCGCGACTCAGGTGTGAGCCTGAAGTCTGAAGCCTGGAGCCCGGAGTCTGAGCGTGCTATGCAGCCCTGAACGCGCCCTTGCGGACGAGGCGGCGCGAATTGTCACGGGTGAAGTGCCGGACGTGCAGGTCATCTTCGGTGTAGCGCTCGGGCAGGCGGCGACGCCGGACGGGTTCGATTTCGACGCCGGGGAGATCGGCGTCAGTTGGTGGCTGCACCGCCACCGGCTCGATGAAGCGTTGCGGGTACGACGGGAACGACCGGAACGATGTGCCGACGACTCCGCCGAATTCGGTTTCGAGCGCGGAAAAATCGTGGCGCAGGAATTCGAAGACCGCCGGATCGGGACGCGAGTCGAGGTACGTCCGCACCATCGCCGCGACCTGGCTGAAGAAATGATGCCCGTGGCAGTTCGCGGAGAACGTACCGTCGGCGAGCTCGATGCGGCGGATGCCGCGCAGGTCGGGTGCGATGTGATACAGCTCGTGGACGACCGTATCGAGCTTCGCCATCCACGGCTCCACGTCGCTGTAGAACCGCTCTTTGCGCGAGCGATCGAGCGACTGGTCGCAGAACCGCGGCAGCGCAAACGAAATCAGGTACTTGATCTGGTGGGCGCCAACCGAGACCACCGGTGATTTCGTGACGAACCATTCCGACCGGCGGGTGATCTCGCCTGTATCGCGATCTCGCCAGAAGTAGTATCCCGGCTCGCTCTGCGGCAACGTCAGGCAATGACATGTCGCGAACGCGCCCTCTGCATTCGACCGGCCGCCGCGGGCGAAGACCAGCACGTCACGAACGTCGATGAACGAGAGCGTCGGTACGCGCGCGACCACGTCGTGCATGAGGAGCGTGAGCCGTTCGGTGTAGTTGATCATCGGGCGAGAGGTACGGCGGCCGCCGCTCGAGACGACGCGTGCTGGCAGTCAGGTGTGGTATGCAGGACGCAGGAATATAGCGGTCGCATGATGCGAGTGTCAAGCAGGACGGCAGCGGAAATGACCATGATCACACGCCTCCGGCCGCGCCTTCAGGCGGCGACACCGCGCCCATGCGCCGCAGGATCAACTGCTGGCGCCTCAGCAGACGGGGCGTCGGCTTTGCCGGATTGAGCAGCCGCGGGTTGACGATGGCGGCGGCGAGCAGTGCCGACTCGTCTGGTCCAAGCGCCGCCGCTGACGCGTTGAAGTACGCGCGCGACGCCGCCTCGGCGCCGTAGATGCCGTCGCCCCACTCGATGACGTTCAGATAAATCTCCAGAATGCGCGACTTCTTGAGCTCCGCCTCGAGCCGCCGGGCGATGACCAGCTCTCGCAGCTTGCGCATCGGGCTGCGCGCCGGCGAGAGATAGAGATTCTTGGCCAGCTGCTGGGTGATCGTGCTCGCGCCGCGGACCAGTTGTCCGCGCGCCCAGTCGAGCTCGATGGATTTCTGCAGCTCGGCGAAGTCCACGCCCTCGTGATCCCAGAAGGCCGCGTCTTCGGCGACGAGCACCGCCCGCTTCAGGTTCGGCGAGATGCGGTTGTAGCCGATCCATCGTTGCGCGCGGCGCGCCGGCTTGCCGAGGTCGTGCGCTTGGTCGGCCCGGATAGCCATGAACGCCGTCGACCCCGGGTTGGTCGCCGCGAGGGGACGCACGTCGGGAAGCGTGAGATACGAGTAGCAGAGGCAGGCGAACCCGACGCCGAGCGCACCAGTGATCATCCGCGTGACGCTCCATCCACTGCGAGGCGTTCCACTCCGTTTGCGCCAGCGGCTCACTCTGCTCTTATCGGCAGCGCGGGGCGTTCCTTTCATCGATCGTCGTGCGACGCTGTGAAAGACCGCGACGTGCTGGATACCGATGAGTTGGCGAGCAGCAGCTCGTCGAGTGGCGCAAGCGCCGCGCGAAGAGCCGCCAGCCCCGCATCGTCAATTGCCACCAGTGGTCCCCGAGGGCGTCCCACGTCGCACCCGACCAGGCCGAGCGCCGCCTTGAGCCCCGCCACCCCGAAGCGGTTGCCGAGCAGCCGTGCCGCTGGCACGAGCTGCCGCTGAAGATCCAGCGCGTCAGCGTGCGCGCCGGTCATCGTCAGTTGATACAAACGAACGCAGGCGGCCGGAGCAACGCAGGCCAGCGCCAGAATGCCTCCCGACGCGCCGACGCACAGGGAGGCATAGAACGACGTGCTGGACCCGGCGAACACACGGAAGCCCGGGCCACCGCCGGCGACAAACGCCGCGATCTGCGCCACGTCACCGCCCGATTCCTTGATGCCGGCGACATTTGGATGCTCGGCCAGCCGCCCCACAGCATCGGGACCGATGTTCACGCCGGTGACGGCGGTGAAGTTGTAGAGGAGCACGGGCACGGGCGAGGCGTCAGCCACGGCTGTGTAGTGGCGGACGAACGCGTCGCTGGTCATCTGGCTCTTGAAAAAACCGGGCGTCCGGACGATGACGGCGTCCGCGCCCAGCGCGGCGGCGCGCTCGGACGCACGGATAGTGGCGCGCGTCGACTCCCGTCCGGTCCCGGCGATCACCGGCCGGCCGCGCGGGGCGGCTTCACGCGCGGCGCCGATGAGGCGGTCGCTCTCGTCTTCGTCGACGAACGGCGCTTCCCCATTCGACCCCAGTACGACCAATCCAGTCAGCGGCGACGCGATCCAGCGGGTCAGCGCGGCGCGGAACCGTGTGAGGTCGACCTCGCCGTCATCGTCGAACGGCGTCGGGACCGGGGCGTAGACGCCGGTTGGCAGCATGAACACATTGTGACACTGGTCGGTTCACGGGTTCACAGGTTCACGGGTTCACAGGTTCACAGACCGTTCACGCTCGAGGCAATTGCAGCGAGGCGCGCAGCCCACCCAGGTGCGACTCACCGAGCACGATCGAACCGAGGTACAGCTCGGCGAGATCCCTGACGATGGCGAGGCCGAGGCCCGAGCCCGGGGCGGCTTCATCCGCACGGACCCCTCGCTGAAGCACCGCGTCGCGTAACGCTGCCGCCAATCCCGGCCCGTCGTCGTCGACGGTAATCGTGACCATCGGCGACTCGGTGTCGGCGGCGCCAACGACGACCGTCGAAGCGGCCCACTTGCAGGCGTTGTCCATCAGATTGCCGAGCATCTCGTCCAGGTCCTCGCGCTGAACCTTCACGCTCAGATCTGGCGGCACGGTCACGCTGATTGCCAGGCGGCGCTCGGCATAGAGGCGATCGAGCGCCCGGCACAATCCGTCCGCCGCGTCGCGGGCGACGCTGTGCGCACCACCGCTCACGCCTGAAGCGGCGGCGCGTGCCTGCGCCAGGTGATAGTCCACCTGCCGCCGCATGCGCTCGACGTGCTGGGCGATCGACGCACCGATGGCCAGTTGGCCGGCCGCGGCCGCTCGATCCGCCTCCTGGGTCAACAAGGCCAGCGGGGTCTTTAACCCGTGCGCCAGGTCACCGGCCTTGGCAATCGCGCGTCGAACGGCGCGCTCGCGATGCTCGAGAAGCCCATTGAGATCGTCGACGAGCGGCTGAACCTCGGACGGAAACTCTCCTTCGATCCGCCGCGCGTGGCCGGCGTGCACTCCGCTCATGCTGCCGCGCAGCGCGTCGACCGAGGCGAGACTTCGCCGGCCCAGCATCAGCGCCGCGACCATGCACAAGCTGGCAAGGAGGATGAGGAGCGGCGACTGCAGGAACCGATGCACGTGGCGGACAATGTTGAAGCGCGGGAAGTGCTCCATGAGGAGGGTCATCGGCACGCTCGAGATGAAGAGCAGTCCGACGGTCCAGAGCACGCTCGCGAGCAGCACCTGGCCGCGCAGAGATCGCCGTTTCATGGACGTATCCGATATCCGAAGCCGCGAACCGTCTCGATGCACGACGCGCCCAGCTTGCGGCGCAGCCTGGCGATGAACACTTCGACGGTGTTGGAATCGCGCTCCGCATCCTGCGCGTAGATGTGCTCGACCAGTTCGCTCTGCGGCACGACTCGCGTCTGGTTATGCATCAAGTACGACAGGACCCTGTACTCGTGCCTTGTCAGCCGGACCGGATCGCCGTCTCGCGTCACGCGAGCCTGCTTCGACTCGAGCGTCAACGTGCCGCAGGTGACCGACGAGTGCACCTGGCGGGTGGCGCGGCGAATCAACGCCCGGAGCCTGGCGAGGACTTCCTCCATCTGGAACGGCTTCGCCACGTAGTCGTCGGCGCCCTCGTCGATGCCCGCGACTTTCTCGTGCCAGCTGCCACGCGCCGTCAGCAGCAGCACGGGCATCGACAGATCGTCCCGGCGCCAGCCGCGCAGCACGGTGAGGCCGTCGGCGCGGGGCAGACCGATGTCGAGCACCACCGCGTCGTACTCGCCGGTGCGCGCCAGAAAGTCGCCGCGCTCGCCGTCCCGGGCGCAGTCGACGGCATAGCCCGCGTCGCCGAAGGCCTGTGCCAGCTGGCGCAAAAGCGCCGCCTCGTCCTCGACTACGAGAATCCGCACGCTGGTGTCCCATACCATACTGCGCCTGAACGTGAGCTGAACGGTCCGTTCACTGGCGGTTCACGTCGGTCGCGTAGAGTGGCCCGCATGGAGTCACCGTTCACGTACGACTTCGGCTACGGCTGGCTGCTGCAGTGGGGATACGTCATTCCGATCGGAGCCGGCGCGCTGCTGGTAGCGCTGGGTTTGTGGCGATCGTGGCGGCGATGGACGGTCGGACTTGGTGCGGCAGTCGCCATCTGGGGATGCCTTGGGCTGTTCGTGCTGCACGGGCTCGGCGGCCTCAACGTGCCGATGCGCCTGCCGGCCGACGGATTCATGGCCGGCGATGCCGGCCATTTCCTGGACATCGGCGCCGGCTCCGGTCGGGCGGCGATTGGCGTGCTGCTCGCACGGCCGCACACGCGCGCAACCGCCATCGACATCTACAGCGGCTATTTCGGCATCGACGACAACACCCCGGCCCGGCTGATGGCCAACGCGCGCATCGCCGGCGTCCAGGATCGAATCGAGGCGGTCACTGCTGATATGCGCACCCTGCCATTTGGCGACGGGTCATTCGACGCGGCGGTGTCCACCTATGCCATCGACCACCTGCGCCGGGCCGACATTCCAGTCGCCCTCGGACAGGCGGCCCGGGTGCTGAAACCGAACGGCGAATTCCTGCTGGAGATCGTGAATCAGGACTTCTGGGTTCGCTTGAGCATGCCCGTGCCACACTTCGGTCTTGCCGCGCACCGGCCGCAAGATCCAGGCGAGTGGCAGCGGCTGCTTGCAGACGCCGGCTTTCGCATCGTGGACTCGGGCACGAAGCCGGCGACGCTCTACTGGATCGGTCGCAAAGGAGTGTCGGACTGATGGTTGGTCATTGTCATTTCGCCGCCGACCCGCGGAGCTTCTCGAGCGACTTCACCGTCTCGCCAATCCGATCCTTCTTCACGAACGGCGTGCGGAGGAACCGCTCGACCGTCCCATTGAACGTCACCGGGTCGTCGAACGGGATGAGGTGCGTCGCGTTTGGAAAGATGGCCAGCTGACTGTTGGGCAGGTGGTGGAAGATCTCGAGCGTGTGCTCGTCGGCGATGACGTCGTGATCGCTCGCCAGCACCAGCGTCGGCGCGGTGATCGATTCGAGCGCGGTGAGCGGGATGTTGGGCTCTTCGAGCATCATGCCGGTGACCTTGAGCTCGCGGCGGCCTTGCGGCGTGTCACGGACCGCCGGCGGCACCGCCGCCAGCATTTGTTTGATCAGGTCGAGGACGTCGGGACGCAGCGCTCGGTCGCTCGATTGAGGTTGGCGGCCATGGCGACCAGCTTCTTCACTTTCGCCGGATGACGGATGCCGAGCAGCAGCGCCTCGATGCCGCCGTCGCTCCATCCCAGCACATTGACCGGTTCTGACTTCAGGTGATCGAGCAGTGCGGCGAGATCGTCGGTCATCTTCTCGTAGGTCAGCTTCTCCTTGCTGTCCGCCGACTTCCCCTGATCGCGGCTGTCCATGGCGATCACCTTGAAGCGCTGGCGGAAGTGCGCGATCTGGGCGGCGAGGTCGCCGATGCTGCCGCCGTTCCCGTGCACCATCAGCAGCGGCTCTCCGGAACCATAGACCTCGTAGTAGAGGCGAACGCCATCGTGGGTGAACGTGTGGCCGGCGGCCGAATTCGAGCCATACGGGATGACTGACGTGGTCCTCGGCGCAGGGGCAGCGGCGGGCTGCGCCTCGACGAGCATCGGCGCCAACGCCGCGAGCAGGACGGTGAAAGACAGCAGGACGCGTCGCGTCATGGTCGTATCTCCGCGATTGCTGAGTGACCGGCCGCCGGGTGACCGAGATTCTAGCGTCGACGCGACGTCGAGAGTGTCGCTACTTCGCTGGTGCACGATCGGCTGACTTCAACGTCCCGACCGTTGTTCTTCTGCGCGTGCGCCGCGCAGCACGTTCATCATCGAGTAATTGGCCTCGTGACAGGCGTACTCGTAGATGCGATCGTCGACCGCGTGAAACGGCACCTCGGCGCTCCACGGCCGCGCCCACGTCTCCGGATCGTCCACGGTGAACGCGTAATCGATCGTCGTCTCGCTGGTGCGCGTGAAGCGCTCGACGACGTGCAGACGCGGCCCGGATGAGCGGAACTGGGTCCGCTCGCTGAAGTTCGTGGTGTCCACCACCAGCGTATCGCGGTCCCAGCGTCCGACCGAATCGCCCAGCCACAACAGCACGCCCGGCGGCAGGTGCGTGCCGCCGATGCGGATGATCCGCGCGTGGTGAACCAGTTCCGAGTGGATCATCACGTGCGTGGGTGTCTGCACGATCTGGAAATAGTTCTGCCCGAACGGACTCGGCACCAGCGGCGGCGCCGACGTCGACGACCCGAACGACGTCTCCATCAGGCATCGCTCGGCGAGGCCCATCACCTCGGGGTCGTCACGCGACTGCTTGGGCCGCGCATCGGCGCGGGCTTTGGCGGCCGGCAGGAGCGGTGGCAAACGGCCATCCGGTGGATCGGTGATGAGCGACGTGCGCCGGCTCGGGACGACCGTCAGGCGATCCATGAACGTGTAATCCAGGTCAGGCGCCATCAGGTCTTCGGCGGTGAAGTTCTTGCGGAAGTTCTCCAGCCAGGTCCGCTCGTATTCGGCGGCGGCGGCCGGGGAGAGGTAAGCCAGCGATGCGAGTTCTGCAGGACGCTCGAGCGGGGTGATGGTGCCGTTGCTCCACGTCCCCTGCAGGTCACGGCTGCGGCTGATGGCACGCTGCGCCGTCATCGGCGGCGTGCCTATTCCCAGAAG
>Ga0111538_10003653_pt1 | contig 21436 bp, 18 predicted proteins | sample SoiMethybrSBSTD1_FD_79669 | JGI IMG/M metagenome (GOLD analysis project Ga0111538, IMG submission 79669) | Bulk soil microbial communities from a Populus tree surrounding site in Tennessee, USA - Soil MetaG P. TD hybrid SBSTD1 (version 2)... | ecosystem: Environmental > Terrestrial > Soil >... | reverse complement strand
TGGGAGTCCATTCGCAATCGCGCCAGGACAGCCTTGATTTGGTGGTATTGCTGTTCACGCAACAGGATTGGTGTGTCTGCCATTGTGCGACTCTTTATTGAAGGCCGGGGCGGGATGTTTCCTTGGAGAGTTAAGCTGAAACGCCTGTTCCGCGGATTGCAAATTCTGAAACTAAAAGAGGTTACTTATTCGGTTGGGGCTGTTTGCCGAGGTGGATTAAGCCTCCGTAAGCCGAAAGCACTTTAACATAGGCCAACAATGACCATCAAGTGTTTTTCTTTGTTTGCGGTTTTCACGGAGTTGCGTCCGGATTTTCGGTAGGTAAAGCACCCGCAAATACTTGTGCCGATTGATTTAGAGGGGCATGTATGGTAAGCTCCCGGCGATTCCACGGCTGCTCGCTTCAGGTGAGCAGCCTTTTGAGATCCGCACATGAGTAGCAGTCTCACAAAAGGGTTGAGACGGTCAGCATCGCGTTCAAAAGCTAAGCCTGCGAAAAGCGCGAAGCGTGCTGTTAAAGCAAAGTCGCCCTCCAAACCCAAAGCCAAAAGAGCCACCGCCAGTAAGACAACTGCAAGAAAGGCGGCCAGACTAACTGCGGCCAAAAAGTCCACTGCCAAGTCTCGCCCGGCAGTGAAAGCCAAGAAGGCGGCTGCGAAGACTGTCGCTCGCAAGGCTGCTTCCAAGAAAGTCGCAACCGTACCAAGGGTCAAAACGACGCAGAAGCAAGCTGCGGTTCGTGCCATCAGACCTGCACCGGCTCCTCCGCCTGCGCCACGTCCACCGACCGTCGATGAGTCGGCAGCACTTCTTGCTTTTGAACGTGCGCACAAAGAATTTGTACGAGGCCGGTTTGCTGAGGCGCGAAATCAATTTCGAAGTTTGCTCGACAAATACTCGCAGGTATCAGAAGTCGCGGCTCGCTCTCGCACCTATCTTGCGATCGCGGAGTCGCGGCTGCGCACTGAAAGCATTCTTCCACGCGATGCCGATTCGCTCTATGACCGCGGGGTTATCGAACTCAATCGAGGCGAATATGTCGCCGCGCAGGAGATGTTCGAAAGAGCGCTGAAACGCGAACCGGAAGCGGCACACATTCATTACGGTCTGGCTGCGACTCGTGCCCGGCTCGGTTCGATCGATCTGGCGCTGGAGTCACTTCAGAAGGCTCTCGACCTGAAGCCCAGCCTCCGCGTTCAGGCACAACACGACCACGATCTTTATCCGCTACGCAACGATCCCGACTTCGATCGTCTGATTAGTAACCCCTCTTAGTTAACTTATGAACCCGGTACGTACTGTAGGGGCGGCCCTCCGTGGCCGCCCCTTGCAGGAGATTCAAGCTTTGGAGGTTGAGTCTTAGCCGCGCGAGAGGCGGCGATTCATTCGAAGGGCGTTTTTTTCCACGCAGGGGCGGCCACGGAGGGCCGCCCCTACAGTACGTACAGCAACGTCCATTCAATAGTAGGTAACAGCAACGCCCATTCAATAGTAGGTACAGCAACGTCCATTCAATAATAGGTACAGCAACGTCCATTCAATAGTAGGTACAGCAACGTCCATTCAATTCGACATGTTATGATTCAAACGATGAATCTAGATGGTCAAAAGCTGGTAGCCATTGGAGGTGGTACCGGACTCTCGACTCTTCTCGCCGGTCTAAAACGGCTCGTCGGAAAAACCGAGGAGGACATGTGGATCGAGAGCCTATCGGCCATCGTCACTGTTTCCGACGACGGTGGCAGTTCCGGACGCCTGCGCGAGGAACTCCAGATGCTGCCGCCAGGCGACATCCGCAACTGCATGATCGCGCTCTCGGAAGACTCGACGTTGTTGGCACGTCTCTTTCGTCATCGCTTTCGTGGCGGCGGTGGCCTTGGCGGACACAGTTTTGGAAATCTCTTTCTGGCAGCGTTGACGGAAGTTACTGGCGACTTTACCGAAGCAATCCGTCTTTCGTCCGAAGTGCTCGCGAGTAAGGGTCACATCTTCCCGGCGACGATCAGCGACGTTCGTCTCGCAGCCGAGTTGGAGGATGGAACTGTCGTTCTCGGCGAAACACAGATCTCAGCCTCCAAGACTCCGATCCGCCGACTCAGGCTCGAGCCCGAGAAATGTCTTCCGTTGCCTGCGGCACTGAAAGCCATTCGTGCCGCGGACATCATTACCGTTGGTCCCGGCTCGCTGTATACAAGCATCCTGCCGAACCTGCTCGTGTCCCAGGTAGCACGTGTAATTGGTCAAACTCGCGCAACCAAAATCTTCGTCAACAATTTGATGACTCAGCCCGGCGAAACAGACGGGTACAGTGCGCGCAAACATCTCGAGACGATCAAGAAGTACGCCCCTGAAATCCATTTTGATTTCGTTGTCGTCAACAGCCGCCGGATTAGCAAAGAACAGGCAGATCTTTATGCGGCCGAAGGCGCTTATCAGATCGGCATCGACGATCCGATTGACGATGCGCTCGACCAGACGACGGAAATCGTGCGCGCTGACTTGCTGTATGACGGGGAAAAAGTCAGACACAACTCGGATCGTCTCGCAGAAGTCGTGCTGCACTGCCGAAAGCAGGCACTCGCCCCGGTCGCTGTCTAAGATAAACCTCGATGTCGCAAAAACCACTCAATGTTCTAATCATGGCCGCCGGCCTTGGAACCAGAATGAAGTCGAACCGTGCGAAAGTCCTGCACGAGCTTGGCGGCTCGCCATTGATTGCGCACGTTGTTAGGGCAGCCCAAACATTGAATCCGCAGGCGATTCTGGTAGTGGTGGGTCATCAGGCGGAAGAGGTTGAGCGCGCCGCGCTCGCTGAAAACGGCGATCTTGTACGCCCTGTGCTACAGGCACAACAACGCGGAACCGGCGACGCCGTTGAGTCAGCGCGGAGCGAACTCGAAAACTCTGACTCACTCGTCCTGATACTTTCCGGCGACGTGCCGATGATCAAGGCTGACACGCTTCGGAAACTCATTGACCATCACAACAATGCCCGCGCAGCCTGCACGATCCTGAGTGTTCGTCTTGAAAATCCGACTGGCTACGGGCACATCATTCGCAATCAAAACGATGCATTTCAGAAAATCGTCGAGCACAGAGACGCCACAGAAGAACAGCGCCTCGTCAAAGAGATCAACTCTGGCATCTACTGTTTTGACGCGAAAGAGTTGTACCGAGCACTCCGCAAAGTCGAGCCGGCCAACGATCAGGGCGAGTACTATCTGACGGACGTCGCCGAGATCATTCTCGCGGGTGGTGGAACAGTAAGCGTTTATCTCCACGGCGACAGCCGCGAGGTTTCCGGAATCAACACGCGCGCCGAGCTCGCGGAGTTTGAAAACCTCATCCGCCGCTCCGCAATTCGGAAACTGATGATCGAAGACGGTGTGACATTTATCGATCCGTCTCACGCATACATCAGCGCTGAAGCTCAGATCGGCCGCGACACGATTATTTATCCCAACGTCACTGTGGAAGGAAAAACAATTATCGGCGAGCGCTGCGTGATTCTTTCCGGCGCGCGCATCACAAACTCGCGTCTGGGTAACAACGTCGTCGTTAAGGATCACTCGATCGTGGTCGATTCACTGCTCGAATCGAACTCCGCGGTGGGTCCGTTCGCACACCTGCGCATGAACGCGGTCCTTGAAGAGAAAGCAACTGTCGGAAATTTTGTCGAGGTCAAGAAATCGCGCTTGAAACGCGGCACCAAGGCGATGCATCTGACGTATCTGGGCGATGCGACGATTGGCGAGCGAACAAACATCGGGGCCGGAACCGTGACGTGTAACTACGACGGCAAACACAAACACGAAACCATCATCGAAGACGACGTCAAAGTCGGTTCGGATACGATGCTGGTCGCTCCGGTTCGTGTCGGTGCTCGCTCCATGACAGCCGCCGGCTCCGTGGTGACAAAAGATGTCCCACCGGACTCATTAGTCGCCGGCGTCCCCGCGAAAGTAAAGAAGAATCTAAAATGAGCCACAAAAAGGCACAAAAGTCACATGATCATTTTTGTGCTTTTTGTGCCTCTTGTGGCTAAAAATTCTGTGGCAATAGGAGTTTAGGTGGCATGTGTGGAATTGTTGGTTACGTAGGAAACAAGCAGGTCGTGCCGCTCATCATCGATGGGCTGCGCAAACTCGAATATCGTGGCTACGACTCAGCCGGTATCGCAGTCGTAAATGAAGAACACGATCTCGAGATTCGTCGCGCCGAGGGAAAACTGCGCAACCTCGAAGAAGCTATTCGGCTCAGTCCACTCGACGGCACTTACGGCATCGGACACACACGTTGGGCCACGCACGGTCGACCCACTGAAGAGAATGCACATCCGCATCGCGATTGCACCGGCCGCGTCGTCGTTGTCCACAACGGCATCATCGAAAACTATCTGCAGCTAAAAGAACGCCTGCGCAAATCGGATCATCACTTCGTCACTGAGACCGACACAGAGATCATGGCCCACCTCATCGAGGAATATCTCAAAAAAGAGTCCTCGTTCGAACAAGCCGTGCGCTCGGCTGTGGCAGAACTGCGCGGCATCTTTGCGCTCTCGATAATCAACGCCGATGAACCCGACACGATCATCGCTGTTCGCCAGGGCCCGCCCGTCGTTATCGGTCTGGGAGACCGCGAATTCTTTGTGGCTTCCGACATTCCTCCGATTCTGCAACACACACGCGACGTCTTCTTTCTGGGCGACGGCGAGATCGCAGTCATCAACCGAGACGCAGTGCGTGTCACAGACTTCGAAGGCAACTCCGTTCAGCCATCGATTCAAAGGATCACGTGGGATCCGATCATGGCGGAGAAGGGCGGCTTCAAGCACTTCATGCTCAAAGAGATTTACGAGCAGCCGCGCTCCGTTCGCGACACCGTCCAGGGACGAATCTCACTCGACAGCGGTCAGGTGTTTCTCGACGAGATGGCAAACATCACGGAAGCCGATTTCAAGCGGTTCACTTCGATCAAGATTGCCGCCTGTGGTACGTCCTGGCACGCGGGTTTGGCCGGCAAATACATGATCGAGCAACTGGCGCGGATACCGGTCGATGTCGATTACGCGTCCGAGTTTCGCTATCGCAATGCGGTGATGGATGAAAATTCCCTCTTGCTGGTGATTTCTCAATCCGGAGAGACTGCCGACACGATCGCGGCATTGCGTGAAGCAAAAGAGCTCGGCGCGCGGGTGCTGGCCATCTGCAACGTGCAGGGTTCAATGATCGTTCGCGAAGCCGATGGCACGATCCTTACGCATGCTGGTCCTGAGATTGGTGTTGCCTCAACGAAGGCTTTCACGTCTCAGATGATTGCGCTTTACCTGCTCGGCATGTACCTGGGCCAGGTGCGCGGCGTGCTGTCTGTCGACGAGGCTCGCTTTCACGCGCAGGAACTCGCGGAGCTGCCGGTCAAACTGGAACACCTGCTCAACGATTCAGACGGCATCGAGGAACTCTCGAAGGAATTCTTCCGCTCCACGGATTTTCTGTATCTCGGTCGCGGCATCAATTTTCCGGTCGCGCTCGAAGGCGCGTTGAAGCTGAAAGAGATTTCGTACATTCACGCCGAAGGTTATCCGGCCGGTGAGATGAAGCATGGTCCAAATGCGTTGATTGACGAACGACTGCCCGTGCTCTTCATCAACACTCGCGAAGAAGGCAACCGCGCTTCAGAGCTGCGCTACGAAAAGACGCATTCGAATATCGTGGAAGTTAAGGCACGCGAGGGTATTGTGATTTCCGTGCTGACGGAAGGCGACTCGATCTCTTCGGTTGTTTCAGATCACGTGATCGAGATTCCGGCTGCGAGCGATCTGCTGTCACCGATTCTCTCGATCATCCCGCTGCAACTGCTTGCGTATCACATCGCCGTGCGGCGCGGCTGTGACGTCGACCAGCCGCGCAACCTCGCGAAGTCCGTAACGGTCGAATAGAGCCACAGAAGGCACATAAAGCACAAAAGGCACAAAAGAAGAGAGTCTTCTATGTGCCTTTGTGCTTTATGTGCCCTTTGTGGCGCCCCTCAAGGGGCAAACGGCTGTGACGCACTGCATCCCCCTACAGTGCTGTTGGCTACGAGCCGTCTGCCCCCCGCCTCTCCCTAACGCGCAATCGAATCGAGAAAAGGGTCAGCCTTTCCGGGCATGGCGTTCGTGCTCGAGCAGTTTCTTCTTACGATCCAGGCCCCAGCGATATCCGCCGAGTGTCTTGTCTTCACGCACGACACGGTGACAGGGAATAACTAGTGCGACTGGATTTGTCGCACATGCACGTCCGACGGCACGAACTGCGCCCGGTTTGCCCAGGGCCTTGGCGACGTCGCCGTAAGAAACTGTTTCGCCGTAAGGAATAGCACGCAGGTGCTCCCAAACCTGACGTTGAAAGGAAGTCGCTTTGATATCCAGCGGCAGATCGAGACGGGGTTCATTTTTCTCGAGATGATTCAGAATCTTCTGCACTGATTCGCGCAGGGCTGAATCGTCGCGCTTCAGCTCCGCATTCGGAAATTCTTCACGCAGATCTTTTTCAAGCTCCGCGTCGCTGTCAGCCATTCGCACAGCACAAACACCTCGCTCAGTGACGGCCACGAGCAAGCGGCCCATCGGCGACGCCGTAATCGTGTAACTGATATTCATGCCACGGCCGCCCCGACTGTACGTGGCAGGTGTCATGCCAAGCTCTTCTGCAGCGTGTTCGTAGAGACGGCTGCTTGAGTTGAATCCGGATTCGTAAAGTGAAGTCGTGACTGATTCACCTTTGCGCACCAGAGTTTTGAAGTTGTCCATCTTGCGAGCGGCGAGATATTGCCGTGGACTGATGCCCATCACTCGTTTGAAAGTGCGCTGCAAATGAAACTGGCTTACACCTGCCTGTGTTGCAAGGTCGGCGAGTGTGAGGGACTCCGTTTCGTTCGAGTTGAGCAGACCGCAGACACGCTGCACCAGTTCGACTTGCGGATCCATGATTCGTGCCCGGCGCGGCTGGCAACGCAGGCACGCGCGAAAACCGGCCTGTTCCGCGGCTTCCGGTAAATCGTAGAATTTGACGCGCTCGCGGTGTGCGCGACGTGATGGGCACGACGGGCGACAATAAACTCCCGTCGAGCTGACCGCGAAGACAAACTGCCCGTCGAAGCGCGCGTCTTTCGCTACTACCGCTTGCCACAGTTGATCATCCTTAATAGCTGTGTTCATGTTCATGCTCAGAGATTAGACAAAAACGAATCATCGATCTATCTGGTTCTTGCGGTCAAACTGTGTCCACAGATTACGCAGATTAAACAGATTTTCTGCGTAATCTGTGGATGGATTTTGTCTGTTTCCGTCTCTATGCTTAAATGCACTCACCGGTGGATTCTGATTTTCTGTCACAACTCAACGAACAACAACGCGAGGCTGTGCTTAGCACCGAAGGTCCGCTCCTGATCCTCGCCGGCGCGGGCTCGGGCAAGACGAGAGTTATCGCACACCGCATCGCCTATCTCATCGCCGAGAAGAAAGTGCCGTACTGGAACATCCTCGCGGTCACTTTCACAAACAAGGCCGCCGATGAGATGCGCCAGCGTGTGCAAAGACTTCTGCACACACAGGAGCGCTCGAGCCTGCCGCTCGTGTCGACATTCCACAGTTTCTGCGTGCGCATCCTGCGCCAGGACGTGGAAAAGCTAAACGACAAGTACACGCGTCGCTTCACCATCTACGATCAGGACGACTCGATCCGTTTAATCAAACAGTGCATCAGGGATCTCGGCTACGACGAGAAGTATCTCGGTCCGCGCGCCACACAATCCACAATCAGCTCGGCAAAAAACCACGGCGAAGACCCGACTGCATTTACAGCACGCGCTGAATACGTGGACGAGCGTCGCGCTGCGATGGCGAAGGTCTACGAGATGTACGAAGCGCGCCTGCACGGAAACAACGCGCTCGATTTCGACGATCTGCTGATCAAAACTGTTCGACTCCTGCGCGACGTGGCGGAAGTCAGGGAAAAGTACAACAACAAGTTTCGCTATATTCTCGTCGACGAGTACCAGGACACGAACGCGCTACAATTCGAACTGATCAGACTGCTCACCGAAAAGAGTAAAAACATCGCCGTGGTAGGCGACGAGGATCAGTCGATCTATAAGTGGCGGGGCGCGGATATCAGCAACATCCTCAACTTCGAAAAGCATTTTCCGAACACCAAAACAATTCGTCTCGAACAGAATTACCGTTCGACACAAACGATTCTCGACGTCGCCGGCGCAGTGGTGAAGAACAATCTCGAACGCAAGGGCAAGAGTCTCTGGACTTCGAATCCGCGTGGTGGTCATGTGGGTTACTACCAGTCACTCGACGCCGAAGCAGAAGCGCGTTGGGTCGCGAAAAAGATCGTCGAACACCGGCGCGAAGAGTTCGACATACGCGCCGCAGTGCTCTACCGCACGAACTCACAATCACGTGTATTTGAAGAAGCAATGCGCCGGGCCGAGTTGCCGTACAACATTATCGGCGGCTTTTCGTTCTATGAGCGAATGGAAGTGCGCGACATCATCGCGTATCTGAAACTTGCGTTGAACCCGAACGATTCGATCGCTCTCGGGCGTGTGATCAACAGTCCGCCGCGCGGTATCGGTAAAACGACCATCGATGAACTCGAACGACGCGCGAAAGATTACGAACTGAGTTTGTGGGAAACGATCGCCATTGCCATCGAGCAACCCGGAGATCTGGGACCGCGAGCAATCAGTGCGCTGAAGAATTTCCGCAGCATCGTCAATAAGCTCGCGAACTTGGCCGACACGGCGGATGGTGCGAGTAAAGAACCAGTTTCTGATGTCGTGCGTGCGGCGATCATCGAAACGGGTTACGAAGCCGCATTGCGTGGCGAGCGTACTGACGAAGCCGAAGGACGTCTCGAGAACCTGCAGGAGCTCGTCAACGCGGCCGTCGACTACGATGAGCAAGGCATCGAAGGACTGCGAGAGTTTATCGATCACTCCGCGCTCGTTTCCGATCAGGACGACTACAAACGCGATGCGCCAGTCACGCTCATGACCGTACACTCAGCGAAGGGTCTTGAGTTTCCGTTAGTGTTCGTCGTCGGACTCGAGGACGGCTTGTTTCCACATTCACGTTCCGCCACCGACCGCGCTGAGCTCGAGGAAGAACGGCGTCTGGCGTACGTCGCAATGACACGCGCCGAGCGTTACCTCTACGTAACTCACGCTATGAAGCGACGCGTTTACGGCGAAGAGCTCGCGTCAGAACCATCTCAGTTCCTGAATGAAATGCCAACGGACCTGCTTGAAGATCTCAGTTTGGGTAAGTCGTGGCTCTCGTTCAAGAACGGTTCGTCGACGATTGACTACGAGCACGGCGAGTACAAAAAGGAACGAAAGAAATACACCGGTAAGACTTACGACAGCGTCGATTCGATCGCGGATTTCTTCAAACAGCGCAACCGCCAGATGGGCCAGACCGCGGGCAGCCTCCCAAACATCTCCAAGTCCGAGCCGGCAAAATCAAATGAATTCACACCGGGATCGTATGTGAGACATTCGAAATATGGTCGAGGTTTGGTTCTGCGTCGTGAAGGTGCCGGTGAGTCGATAAAACTAACGGTGAGTTTCCCTGGCTACGGGCAGAAGAAATTAGTCGAGAAGTACGCGGGACTGGAAAAAGCTTAGGAGCAGGAACAGCAGGCAGGAGCAGCATTCCTGCCCCTGATTGCTGCACCTGCCCCTGATTGCTGCACCTGCCCCTGATTGCTGCACCTGCCCCTGAACAACTAGCTTGTTGCAGTCAACTCAGCAGCGATTTCATTCGCACCGAAGACCTTCTTCAACACTTCCAACATTCCTCTTGAATCAACCGATATCGCTCGATTCACCGACATGTCGTACACATAGTCGCCTACGAGCGATTGAATGTTGCCGTCGAAGATCAGCCCGACAAGTTCGGCGTTCTGATTAATCGTCGGTGAGCCTGAGTTTCCGCCGATGATGTCGTTGGTCGAAACGAAATTAAACGGCGTATTCAGGTTGATCGCACTCTTCTTCTCCGTCCAGCGGGGCGGCAGGTTGTATGGAAACTCGTGCTTGAACTTGTCCGAACGAGCGAAGAGACCGCCAAGGGTTGTAAACGGCGGAACCTTCTTGCCATTTTCCATGTAACCTTCGACTGCGCCATACGAAAGACGCGGCGTGAACGTCGCATCGGGATAAATCTTGTTTCCCTGTATATCGAAAAGCGCGCGCGCAATCTTTGCGTAGTTGGTACGCTCGACGCCGGTAACTTCGCTCTCGAAACGCTTACGCAGTTCACGGCCCTTCGGATCGATCAAACGAGCCACCACAATCATCGGATCGGTTGAGGCTTCGATGGCTGCCTTGCCGCCTTTCGCCAGTTCTTTGCGAGCCTCCGGATCATTCAGCTTCGTGCCCGCGATCATTTCTTCGGCGCGTGCTTCCGGAGTTTTGCCGTCGAGAACCTGCTTGACGAGCGCATTATCAGCGCCGAGCAATTCGACCATGAAACTAAGCGAGTCTGCGAGTTTGAGTTTTTCGAAGTCGTTGTGAATTGGAGCCGGCGAGTAAAGTGCCAGCTCAAGTGAAGGACGACGAGCATCGGTGTACTCGGGCAAACGCTCGGCATTGGGTTTTGCATTCTCCTCTGCAAGTCGTACCAGACCGCGAGCATAACCGAACACCGTGCTGTTGAATCCACCCAGTTGGTCGAAGATCCTGCGTTCTTTTATGTAACTCGGATATGTCTGGTGTGCCTTTGCGATCGCATCCCATGCATCACCATACTTCTTCTGCTCTTCCGGTTTTGCTGCAATTGCTTTGCGCAATGCCGCCTCTTCCTGCCTCTTTCGCCACATCAGGTTCTGATCTTTCAAACCCTGCAGCCGTCCGCGATAAACCTTCAACGCATTCTGTACGCTGTTCAGCTCATTCTGGGCCTGGCGTGTTTGCTCTTCACCCATTGCCATGTACTTTTTGAGCATTGCCTCCTGATGCTCGAGCAAACGGATGACGATCGGAATACTGGCGTCGCGTAGTTCCTCAAGATGAGCCACGGTGTCGAGCCTTGATGTACCGCCCGGATTGCCGGTCACGAAAACAAGACTTCCCTCTTTGGCGCCCGTGGTGGACCATTTGAAGTAGTTTTCCGGATGCACCGGCTGATCGTTTTCGTAAACGCGAACCAGCGCCATGTCGATGTTGAAGCGCGGAAAGTTGAAGTTGTCAGGATCGCCGCCGAAAAACGCCGCCTGGAATTCAGGCACGAACACCAGTCGAACGTCGGTGTACACCTTGTACCGATAAAGATTGTATTGACCGCCCTGGAAAAGGGTGACCACGTCGGAGCGCAAACCGGTAGCTTTTGTCGATTCTGCTTCGATCGCCGAGCTCTCTGCACGTCTCGCTGCAAATGCTTCAGCGTCGGTAGCACCGGCTTTCACGGCACCATTCACGCGCGCAGTAACGTCTTCGACACTGATCAGTTGGTTCAGCTCGAGACTTGGCGCCTTGATCTCATCGGCACGGGTTTTCGCAACAAAGCCTTCCTTCGCGAGATCCTTTTGCGGCGTGCTGACTTCGTTAACGATTTCTTCGACGATGTGATAATTCGTCAGCACGAGGCCGTTTGGCGAAACAAACGAACCGGAACCGCCGTTGTTGAAGCGCACCGAAGCCAACTGGACCTTCTTCAGCCATTCATCGGTTACCTCAAACCCGTATTTCTTTTTGATTTCTGCGCGTGGAACGTTGTTGAACGTCCACATGCCTTCATCAGCCAGCGCAGTGATATGGAGTGTTTGTAAACTGAAGAGCGCCAGCAGCAGCGCAGAAAGGAATCTTCTCAATCTCATTTCAATCCTCGAAAAAACAGTGTTTTGGGCAGAGATAACACAGATTACACCGGGAGTGGGAAATCTGTGAAACTGTCAGATGCAGGAAGGACTTTTCGCGATGCAAAAAGGCCTATTCGCGCTCGCCGCGGTCCCTGAGCCGAATGAATTCGTCCAGGCTGAGGTCCGCGTAGCCGCGCTCCTTCATGCGCTTGATGTAGGTGGCGCTGACGCCGTGATCTTTGAGTCGAACCAGTTGTTCGACGCTGGTGTTGTTGTAGCCGAGTTCCTGGAGTTCCTTGATAAAACCGGAGCTGACGCCGTGATCTTTCATGCGGCGCAGTTCCTCGAGCAGCAAACGGTCGTAACCGAGTGTTTTCAATTCGGTTATGAATGAGGTGTTGACGCCGTGGTCTTTCGTGCGAACGAGTTCGTCCGGCTCCAGGTTGGTGTAACCAAGGCCGCCAAGCTCGCGGATGAAATTCAGGCTCACGCCGTGATCTTTCATGCGCACCACGAGTTCTGTGGATTTGACCGAGTAGCCGAGCGATTTCAGTCCCTGTAGATATTCGAGCCTGACGCCGTGATTGCCCATACGGACGAGCTGTTCGACTGTCGAGGTCTCGTATCCCTGATTCTTCAATTCGTTTATGAAAGCCTGGCCAGTGTCGCTCATCGCCAGTGACTGGAGTTGATCGTCAGTAGCTTTGCCGAAACCTTGTCGTGAGAGTTCAGAGGCAAACGACTGGTTGGGTGTAAAGGTGAAATGGCCCGATCCGTTTCCGTCTTTAAACCAACCCTCGAAATTGAACGTGCCCGCGTCGCGCTTGAGCTGGAAGTTCACGTTCGTTCCGGTCGACGACATCACCTGGTCGCGAGTCAGTCCGGCGAGCTGATCGAGAGTGACGTCGAAGTCTGTGTTGTTGAAGCTGAACCCGCCATTATTACCAGCCCGCCGGTAGTTCATGCCGAGGCGGAGCCTGGCATCACTTGGCCTGAATTCGATTAGCCATTGTCTGGCGACAAAATCCTGCGGGTTTGAGTAGCTGACTTGACCGGCGGGATAACAAGCCCAGAGCAGCAAAAGGGCGCCTGACGATGCGACAATAGAAACGATGCGAGCGGTTGAAGATTTCATCGGGTCTCTCCTTGGAGTGCGGCGGCCTGGCGCCGCTTTGTTATCGATGAAGGCTCGATCGAGACCAAAGCGGCGCCAGGTCGCCGCACTCCAAACTGGGTTTTAATGAAAGAAAAGCAGAGTACTAGTGTGCTCTGTGAGGTAAACACCACCCGCAAATGTTTTGTGGCAGGGGAACCGTCAACCGTTGGCGCGTTTGGCTGGCTGATCGCCCTGCATCGGACGTGGTTTGTTGGTCACTTCGCTGCCACACTGGCGGCAGTGATAACGGTCCTGCTGCTGGGCGGCGGGCACCAGCCACAGGCAGCCGCATGCCTGGCACAAGATCGTGGAGCCGAGCAACCACTCATTGAATCTAATCTGTTTTTCGACCCTCATTGATGGCTTCCCCTTGTTCGTCGGGTTTTAATAGCGACATGGTTTCTAAACGACAAACGACGCAATTGTTTCAATAAATTGTCGCAGCTTCGTGGCAGAAAGAATTGAGCCGCGGATTAACGCGGATTTTCGCAGATCTGCGTTCATCTGCGTTTATCCGCGGCTCAATTAAGCTTAGAATCCACGCTCATGAGACTTAACCAATTCGCGCGGCTTTTGCTCGCCGACTGGCGCAAACTCAAGCTGCCCCTTTCGGGCGAAACCTTCGTTGTTGCCGTTTCAGGCGGCGCTGATTCTACCGCCCTGCTGCTCGCCCTCGAAGAGCTCAAACGCCACGACAAGCTCTACATCGAGATCTGTGTCGCTCATCTCGATCACCGGCTCCGAAAATCAAGCAGCAAAGATGCAAAATGGGTCTCCGAACTCGCAGCAAAGCTCGGTTTTAGGAGTGTGATCGGACGCAGCAAGGTCGCCGAAGACGCTCGTGCCGCCAGCGAAAACCTCGAGCAAGCCGCAAGAGAGGCTCGGTACGCTTTTCTCGAAAGAACAGCGAAGAGAGTCTCGGCAAAATACGTCCTGACCGCCCACACCATGGACGATCAGGCAGAAACCGTACTTCTTCGCCTGATGCGTGGCAGCGCAGGCTTCGGTCTCGGAGGCATGGAAGCGTCGCGGCCACTCGCCAGAAACAGCTCGATCAAACTCGTGCGACCGCTCCTGTGGGCGCGCCGGCTGGACACCGAAGAATATTGTCGCGTGCGAAGAATCAACTTTCTTTCGGACGAGATGAACGACGATCTCACCTTCGCCCGCGTGAAGGTCCGCAAACAGCTCCTGCCGATGATGCAGTCATTCAATAACCGGATCGTCGAAGCAATCTCGCGCACAGCAACCCAGTTGCGTGAAGACAGCGCCGTACTTTTCAATGATTCTGATGCACTGTTACGCCGGGCGGCGGTGTCTAACAACGAGGAAGGCGAAGAGAGTGATGAAACCAAACCGCCCGTGCTTGACGTAAAGGTGCTGGCCAATGCGCCGCCGGCCATTCGCCGCCGAGCGCTACGGCAATGGCTCTCGGACGCGCGGGGCGGTACGCGAAGACTTGAAATGGTTCATCTCGTGGCGGTGGAAAGGCTTTTAGAGGGCAATTCAGGCGGAAAAGTGGCGGAATTGCCCAACGGCGGACGGGTTAGACGCAGGAGAAACCGTTTAGAGTTCGAGATCGAAATTGATTGACAGTCAGTTTAGACAGGATCTACAAGATTATTCAGGATCCGCATGTAATCTTGTGCAATCCTGTAATCCCGTCAACAATACAGTTGGCGGGCGAGCGCGACGGGGAACCTTCGGGACTGTTGTGCATCAAAGCAACAGACAAATGACGCCCTGATAAGGTATTATCGGGGGTCGGAGGCGTTGATGAATTTGAGTTCTACGGCAAGACAAATCGTTTTTTGGCTCCTGATAATCGCGGGGGCACTTCTATTGTATAAGCTCGTTAATCCGCGTGGCAGCACCTATAAGACCATCGCGCTAACCGAAATGGATCAAATGATCCAGAGCGGTAATATAAAACAGCTAACCGTTAAGGCGAGTGAAACTGTCGGGATTGATGTTAATAACCAGGAATATCGAGCGGCGCTCTCGAATGAGTTTTCGAAAGCCGACATGCTCAAGCAAGCGCGCGAGATTGTGAATGGCAAGCCGCGCGTCGCAAAGGTTGAAGAAGAGGGAAGCGCAAGTTTCATCTGGCCCATGTTAATAACGTGGGCGCCGCTGTTATTTATCATTGCAATCTGGATCTTCATGCTGCGACAGATGCAGTCGGGCGGCAACAAGGCGTTGTCGTTCGGAAAGTCGCGGGCCAAGCTTCTCAACAACCAGCAAAAGCGTGTGACGTTCAAGGATGTTGCCGGTGTTGAAGAGGCGAAAGAAGAGTTACAGGAAATCATCGAGTTTCTTAAGGAACCGCAGAAGTTTCAGAAGCTCGGCGGACGCATTCCCAAGGGCGTTTTGATGATGGGACCGCCGGGAACGGGCAAGACGTTGCTGGCCCGTGCGATTGCCGGTGAAGCAAACGTTCCCTTCTTCTCGATTTCGGGTTCTGACTTTGTCGAGATGTTTGTGGGCGTCGGCGCATCACGAGTCCGCGACTTGTTTGAACAAGGCAAGAAGAATGCACCCTGCATCATCTTCATCGATGAGATCGATGCGGTGGGCCGTCATCGGGGCGCAGGCCTCGGCGGCGGACACGACGAACGCGAGCAGACGTTGAACCAGTTGCTCGTCGAGATGGACGGCTTCGAATCGAACGACGGCGTTATCCTGATCGCTTCGACCAACCGCCCTGACGTGCTGGATCCGGCGTTGCTGAGGCCCGGACGTTTCGACCGTCGTGTCGTTGTCTCAAGACCTGACGTTCGCGGACGTGAAGGCATCCTGAAGGTGCACACACGCAAGATTCCGCTCGGCGAAGATGTGGATATCTCCGTGATTGCACGCGGCACTCCGGGATTCACTGGCGCGGACCTCGCGAACCTTGTTAACGAAGCTGCGCTCAACGCCGCTCGCTACAACAAGAAGCTCGTTGCAATGGGCGACTTCGAGTTGGCTAAAGATAAGGTGTTGATGGGCGCAGAGCGCAAGAGCATGGTGATTTCAAACGAGGAGAAGCGCGTCACTGCATACCACGAAGCGGGTCACACGCTGGTTGGGCTGAAAGTGCCGAACGCCGATCCGGTTCACAAAGTCACCATCATCCCGCGTGGAATGGCGCTGGGCGTAACCCAACAGCTTCCGGAAGGCGACCGTCACAACTACAGTCAGGACTACCTGCTGGGCCAGATCTCGATTCTGATGGGTGGACGCATCGCTGAAGAAACTTTCCTCGGCAGCATCACCACCGGAGCGTCAAACGATATCGAACGTGCGACCGAGCTCGCGCGGGCGATGGTTTGCGAGTACGGCATGTCTGAGATGGGTCCGCTGACCTTCGGTAAGAAGGAGGAGCAGATCTTCCTCGGACGCGAAATCGCACAGCATCGTGATTTCTCTGAAGACACCGCGATCAAGATCGATCAGGAAGTGAAGAAGATCGTCACTGCGCAGTATGAACGCGCGAAAGCGATCATCGAAGAGAATCGCGAGACGATGATTCGATTGGCTGAATGCCTGTTGGAGCGTGAGTCGCTGGATGGAGTCGAGATTCGTAGGATTGTCGCGGGCTTGCCGCTCGATGAGAATCCGTCAATCGACTCGGGTGACGGCGATGATCGTCCGCAATTGAAGGAACCAACTCCGAAACCGTTGAAGCCGATTCTGCCACCGATAACCGGCGGCAACCCGGCACCAGCATAGGGGCATTCTTAAGGATGTTTTTATAGGGGCGGCCCTCCGTGGCCGCCCCTTTTGCTTTATGATTCCGTGACGATGACTCGCTCCTGGCAAATCCGCGATCGCGCTCTGCCGATAGGTGATCGCACGCTCATCATGGGCATTCTCAACGTCACGCCTGATTCGTTCAGCGATGGCGGACAGTTTGTCTCTCTTGATGCGGCGTTGGCCCACGCCGAACAGATGATCTCGGAAGGCGCCGACATCATCGACGTTGGCGGCGAGTCAACACGTCCGGGTGGCGAGCCTGTTTCTGTTGAAGACGAGATTAATCGCGTCGTCCCCGTAATCGCTGAGCTGTCCCAACGCACCGACACCCCCATCTCAGTCGATACAACCAAATCCGAAGTCGCGCGCGCCGCACTCGACGCCGGCGCAGCTATCGTCAACGACGTCTCAGCACTGCGTTTTGATTTCTATGTCGCCGACGTTGTCGCGCGAGCCGGCGCCGGCCTTGTGCTGATGCACTCACGCGGCACACCCGCCACAATGCATCGTCTGCCGCCCGTGGCCGACATCATGCACGAAGTCACTCACAGCCTGCGCGCAAGCATCAACATGGCCGAGCGTCGCGGCGTAAAGCGCGAATCAATCGCGACCGATCCTGGAATCGGGTTCGGAAAGAGTCAGGAACAAAACATCGAACTCATCGCAAATCTCGATCAACTTATCGCCGCCTTCCCCGACTACCCCCTCCTGATCGGCACCTCCCGCAAATCCTTCATCGGCCGCCTCCTCGCCGACGAAAGTGGTACGCCCGCTCCCGCCGAATCCCGCCTCCACGGTTCGCTCGCCACGATCACAACCGCGGTGCTGAAAGGCGCCCACATCGTTCGAGTGCATGATGTTAGGGCCTCGCTCGAAACAATCCGTGTTGCGGAAAGCATTCGTGATAATCCGCGGCAAATGTGAGAGAATCCAGCGCGAATGACAAAGCTCCTGCGTGTTTCCCTCTTCATCCTAATGCTGTGTTTCGTTTCCGGTTTTGCTGAATGCTATAAGCCGGTTACAAAGAATCAACTTCCTGCTCGAATCAAAACTGTCGCGGTGCCGGCGTTTCAGATGGAGAGCCAGGCGCTGCGTTATAAGATTGAATCGCGTTTCACGGATGCGGTGATGCGGGAGCTTGTGCATCGCGGGCGTGGTTTGCGTGTGCAGGGACAACGCGAGGGCGCTGACGCCGTGATCGAAGGCGTCATCAAGAAGTTTTATTTCGGCGGCGTGCTCCTTGACGACAAAGGCCGCGCGCGGATTTTTGAAGTTACGATCGAGGCGGCGGTCACCGTGCGCGATCAAACTGAAAATCGCGTGCTTTACGACAATCAAAACTTCGTCTTTCGCGGTGAGTACGAGTTTGGAAGCGACCCGCGTAGCTTCTTCAACGAAGAGGATCCGGCGATTCTTCGCATGTCGCGTAATTTCGCCGAGAGCATTGTGTCGACGCTCATCAACGCCGTCCAAATCGAAAAGAAATGAAAGCACTGTCTCGAACCGAGCTCGATCGTTCGCTGCGTGAAGGTCTGCGACCGCTCTACCTGCTGCTTGGCTGCGAGGTCTATCTTCGTCGAGTCGCAGCGCAGACGATTACTGAAGCCGCACTTAGCCGCACCCTCCTGCGTGAGTTCAACGAATCGGCGTTCAGTTTGTTGAGTGACCCGGTGCAGTCTGCCATTGCCGCGGCGGAACAGTTGCCGATGATGTCCGACACGCGGGTGGTTCGCATTCGCGACTTCGCAAAACTGCGTGAGTCAGATGAAGACACTCTTATCCGTTATCTCAACAATCCAGCTCCCACGACGGTGATGATCTTCATTGCCGACGAACTCGACAAGCGAAAGAAGTCGAGCAAGGTGCTGCTGGATACTTGTACCGTCGTCGAGTTCGCGCCACTCAAGGATGCGGAAGCCAAAGTCTGGGCCAAAGCGCGATTGAAGGAATTGAAAGTTTCCACTGACGATCAGGTGTTGAATGAGTTGATTCGCCTGGTGGGCACTGACGTGCAAACGCTCTTCAACGAGCTCGAGAAACTCGCCTCAGCAGCGGCGAGCTCCGGCGGCCGTATCACCCAGGATCTTGTCGATGAACTGATCGGCCGTTCACGCGAGTTGTCGAATTTTGAACTGGGCGATCACCTGCTCGCAGGCAATCGCAAAAAAGCTCTGGAAACGCTACACCGCCTCCTCGAAGATGGTGCTGAACCTGTAATGCTCGTCGGGCTGATCGCCGGCAACTATCACCGGCTCGCTTTGGGTAAACACCTGATGACTCGCGGCGGTCGCGAAGAAGTCTTCCGGAATATCTCCTTGCCGCCATTCAAACGTGACTCGTACATCTCCACTCTCCAGCGTAGCAGCGCCGAAAAGATCGCGCGTGGCATTCAACTGACCGCCGCCGCCGATCTCGCAATCAAAACCTCTCAAGCCACTCCACGTTTGCAACTCGAACTGCTCATCTGCGAATTAGCTAACTGATCCGCGTTTATCCGCGGCTAAAACCATGTTGCACTTCTCAACGATCGAAACATCCCCTGTATCATCCAAACGCTCGGCAATTCGCTCAATCCAAAACTTTGTAATCTCCTCGCTATACTTCTTCGGATCTACTTGATGGTAGGCAAGAAACCGTACTAACCCCTCTCGCATGCGCTCGAGCGCAGCTTCCCTTCCGAAATTATGCACATACCAAACCGCCACCACGAGATGATCCTTGTGTTTGAAATCGTCCGCACTGGTCTTGCATGTTTCAAACCCGCGGACCACACTCTCGATTTCCTGCTCAGAGTTCATCGCAACCTCTTTTCAAATAAAAAACCGAGGCGGACCGAAATTCGATCCGCCTCGGTAGATTCTAAATTTTGGCTGGTCTATTTAGCAGCCACTTGATTAGCGCGAACTGTCAGCCGCGACTTGTAACGTGCCGCGGCGTTCTTGTGCAAGACGCCCTTCTGGACCGACTTATCGATCACGGAAATAGCATCCGGCAGAACCTTCTGAACCTCGTCACTCTTGCCGGAGTCGAGCGCGGCCCGCAGCTTCTTGATATACGTCCTGACCTTCGTCTTATGGCCACGATTAATCGTGCGACGCTTCTCGCTCTGCCTGACGCGCTTCTCTGCTGATTTATGATTCGGCATTAAAATCTCCAAAAACTAAGGGAAAACCCCACAATCGACGCGCCCATCACCTTCGGCGCAAGCGACGGAGTATAAGTACCACCCCACTCGGTGTCAAGCCAACAGCAGCCAGCCCCGCGTATAGCTGTGGTAGAATCACGGACCGAGAGGGGATCATGAGTTTAAACGAACGAATTACAATCAACCCAGAGATTTGTCACGGCAAACCGACCATTCGCGGACTCCGCTACCCTGTCGAGACCATTCTGGAATTATTGAGTTCGGGAATGACCTTTGAAGAAATTCTGGCCGATTACGAGGACCTCGAAAGAGAAGATATTCTTGCTGCACTTGATTACGCGCGGCGACTCACTCAAATAAATCGCATTGAGCCGATCTCGGCATGAAGTTCCTCATCGATGCTCAACTTCCACGACGGCTTGCCACCGAGCTAAAACAATCCGGATTTGAAGCAACTCATACCCTTGAGCTTCCTGATGGTAATCGCACGTCCGACCTTGCACTCATCAATTTATCCGGAAGCCAGGAAGCGATCCTTGTTACAAAAGATTCTGATTTCGTTCAGTCGTTCCTTTTGAAACGCGAGCCTTGGAAGTTATTGCTTGTATCAACAGGCAACATTGGGAATGACGAACTGATAGCTTTGTTCCAACAGAACATTACTCAATTAACTGAAGCGTTTAAGAACTTCGCTTTCGTCGAACTCAATCGAGTAAATTTAATTTGCCATCTCTGAAGGCGAGGTCCTTTTCTCAACGTGTAGAGGCAAAGCGCTCCGGTGAGCAGGCTCGACGCCGTCCTTCATCAGCTTGTACTCGACCGAATCGACCAACCCGCGCCAGCTTGCCTCGACGATGTTGGAGGAGACGCCGACCGTGCGCCAGGAGGTTTTGCCGTCGGTTGAGGTAATCAGGACGCGGACGAGGCTGGCCGAGCCGCTCAGGGAGCTGTTGATTACTCGCACTTTGTAGTCGATCAAACGCATCTCGGCCAGCGAAGGATAAAACTCGGCGAGAGCGCGGCGGAGGGCTTGATCGAGAGCGTTGACCGGACCGGTGCCGGTCGCGGCGGTGTGCTCGACAGCATCGCCGACTTTGATCTTCACGGTTGCTTCGCTCAATGGCGTCGCAGTTCCTCGGTGCTCGTCGATAACTCTGAATGCGAGTAGCTCAAAAAACGGCTCCGGGTTATGGCGGAGTTTATGGACCAGCAGTTCAAAGCTTGCTTCCGCTGCTTCAAACTCGAACCCTTCGTGTTCCAGACGCTTCAACTCCTCGAGGATTTCCTGTTCTCCAGCAAACTCGAGATTGAGCTCACGCGCTTTGGCCTGCAGGTTTGCGCGTCCCGAGAGATCCGAAACAAGTATGCGACGACGATTACCAATCAGCTCCGGAGCAACATGTTCGTAAGTCACGGGATTGCGTTCGACTGCGGACACGTGCACACCGCCCTTGTGGGCGAACGCACTCGCGCCCACAAACGCCGCAGACGACGCAAGCTCGAGGTTTGCGATCTCACTGACGAAACACGCCGTCTCGCGCAACT
>Ga0111538_10003652_pt1 | contig 21446 bp, 25 predicted proteins | sample SoiMethybrSBSTD1_FD_79669 | JGI IMG/M metagenome (GOLD analysis project Ga0111538, IMG submission 79669) | Bulk soil microbial communities from a Populus tree surrounding site in Tennessee, USA - Soil MetaG P. TD hybrid SBSTD1 (version 2)... | ecosystem: Environmental > Terrestrial > Soil >... | reverse complement strand
GACGAGCGTCGAAGTCCACGTCATGCAGGGCGAGCGCCCGATGGCGCGCGACAACCGCACGCTTGGCAAGTTCCATCTCGACGGCATCCCGCCGGCGCAGCGCGGCGTGCCGCAGATCGAAGTCACGTTCGACATCGACGCGAACGGCATCGTGAACGTCCAGGCCAAGGACAAGGGCACGGGCAAGGAACAGAAGATCACGATCACCGCGTCGAGCGGGCTGAGCAAGGAAGAAGTCGATCGGATGATGAAGGACGCCGAGTCGCATCAGGCCGAGGACAAGCAGCGCCGGGAAGAAGTCGAGACGCGCAACCGCGCCGACCAGGCCGTCTATGCGGCGGAGAAGTTCCTCAAGGACTCGGGCGAGAAGCTCGAGGCCGCGGACCGCATGGCGATCGAATCGGCGACCAACGACGTCAAGAAGGCGCTGGAGTCGAACGACGCCAAGGCGATCGACCGGACGCTCGATGCGCTGATGCAGGCGCAGCAGAAGGCCGCGGAAAACCTCTACAAGAATGTGGGGACGCCCGGCCCTGACGGCGGTCCGCAGGACGGCGCTCCGCGTCCGGGCGGCACCGGCTCGACTGACGACGTCATCGACGCCGAGGTGGTTGAAGAGAAGAAATAGATTGATATGGATTTCTACTCACTGCTGGGAGTGCGCCGGTCGGCGACGGCCGATGAAATCGAGCGGGCGTATCGCCGATTAGCGCGGCGCTACCATCCGGGGATCAATCCCGGCGACCGCGTCGCCGAGGAGATGTTCCGGCAGGTCCAGCAGGCCTATGACGTGCTCGCCGACCTCGATCGGCGCCGCGACTACGACCGCGGCGCCGACGTGGCCGAGCCGGTCGCGATCACCGCGACGATGTCGTTCGACGGCTTCGATTTCTCGACGCCGGTCGAGGGCGCGTCGGCCGGCACGTTCGCGGAGCTCTTTGCGGACGTCTTCCAGGACGCCGCGCGCGAGGCCATCACCCCGTCGCGCGGCGCGGACCTGGAGGTGACGGTGCAGCTCTCGTTCAAGGATGCGGTGTCGGGCGGCGAGGTGCCGCTGTCAATCGTGCGCCAGGAACGGTGTCCCGGCTGCGCCGGTGACGGGCGCGTGGCGCGCCCGCCGCTCGTGTGCCGGGCGTGCGGCGGCCAGGGCGCGCGGCGCTGGGCTCGGGGCCACATGGTGTTCACCAAGGGCTGCGAGGTCTGCGACGGGACCGGACGACTGACCGCGCAGCCTTGCCGGATGTGCGGCGGCGCCGGCGTACAGTCGCGCAGCGAAGTGGTGACCGTGCCGATTCCGGCCGGCGTCGGAACGGGCGCCCGCATCGCGATTCCCGGCCGCGGTCACGCCGGGGCCCGGCGCGGCCCGGCGGGCGACCTGTACGCGACCGTGGAGGTCGCCGACCATCCGTTCTTCCGGCGTGTGGGTCGCGACCTGCACTTGACGCTGCCACTGGCGGTGCACGAAGCGGCGCTCGGCGCCCGCATCAGCGTGCCGACGCTCGGCGAGCCCGTACGGTTGCGCGTGCCGCCTGGCACGACGTCCGGTCAGCACATCCGAATCGCCGGCCTGGGCCTGCCAGCGCCCAGCGGCCGTCCCGAGGACGCCGGCGATCTCGTCCTCGACGTGCAGATCGCGCTGCCGCCGGTCAGGGACGATCGGTCCCGCGAGCTCCTGAAGGAGTTCGGCCGCCTCAACGACATCGATGTTCGACAGCATTTGTTTGATTGAAGGAGAACGACGTGTCAGCCAAGAAATCCGTGACCGGCAAAGGCTATTACATGATCAGCGCGGTGGCGGCGCGCTACAACATCCACCCGCAGACGCTGCGGCTCTACGAGCGCGAGGGGCTGCTGAAGCCGTCGCGCACCGAGGGCAACACTCGTCTGTACTCGGACGAGGATCTGCACGAGCTCGAAACGATTCTCGCGCTGACGCGCGATCTCGGCGTCAACCTCGCGGGGGTCGAGATCATCCTCAACATGCGCGGCAAGATCGATCGCATGCAGCGCGAGGTGAACGAGTTCATGCAGTACGTCAAAGGCGAGCTCGCGCGCGGGCTCGGCGATTGGGAGCAGCGGCTCAACACTGCGCTCGTCACGACCACGCCGGCCGACATGGCGCGGCACGACGCGCACGAAGAAACGGACGAAGTGTCGACGCGTTGATCCTCGTGTTAGACTTCATCCTTTCCCATGGCGTGTGCGCGCTGCAACGACACCGGATGGAGACCCGTCGTCACCGACGGGGTGCGCCGCGTCGAACGCTGCGACTGCTGGCGCGACGAAGTCAAGTCGCAGCTCGTCGTCGAGGCGAGAATTCCTCCACGCTACGCGCGCTGCACGCTCGATAACTTCGTCCTCTATCAGAACGAGAAGCTGATGGCGGCGGTCGCTCATGCCAGACGATTCGCCGACCAGTTTCCGGCCGTGCAGAAGGGACTCTGCCTCATCGGTCCGCCCGGCATTGGCAAGACCCACATCGCGGTGGCGGTGCTGCGGCGCGTCGTGACCGAGCATCGCGCGCGCGGACTCTTCTACGACGTCCGCGAGCTCCTGAAGTTGATCCGCTCGACGTACAACCCCGTGGTGCGCACCGCGGAGATGGACATCCTCCGGCCCGTCATGGAGGCCGAGTTGCTCGTCCTCGACGACCTGGGCGCCGAGAAGCCATCCGACTGGGTCGAAGAGACGATGAACCTCATCGTCAACACGCGCTACAACGAGCGCCGCCCGACGATCTTCACGACCAACTACGAGAATCTGCCCGACGACACCGAGCTCGACTCCCTCAAGGTGCGCGTGGGATTCCGGCTGCATTCCCGCCTGCACGAAATGTCCGAATTCCTCGAGTACGACGGCGGCGACTACCGCATGCTCGAACCGAACGGCGACGCCAACGACCTGCTCACGCTCTGGAAGCGCAACAAGGGCCGCCGCGTGCTGCCGGCGCGAAGTCAGGGACAGGCCCGCGCCCAGATCCGCGAGCCCAAGGAATTGAAGTGGCCCGGGGGCAAAGGCGGAAATCGGCAATCTGAAATCGGGTAATCGGGGAATGGCAAACCCATCGAAAATGGGCAATCGAGATCGGCAATCGAGATCGGCAATCGATAAAGGGCTGATCGCGTAATCGGCAATGGGCAATTGATCGGCAATGGACCGATCGACAATCGACCAATTATCAATTGCCGATTCTCCCATCAACCCTTTGCCGATTGTCCATTACCCCGATCAGTCCATTGCTCGATTGCCCATCAGTCCGTTGCCGATTGTCCATCGCCCATGGGCAGTTTCCGATTGCGCCATGGGTTTGCCATTGCCGATTGCCGACTGCAGATTGCCGATGTTAGGTATTTATCTCCATATTCCGTTCTGCTCGGCGATTTGTAGTTACTGCAACTTCAATCGGGGCCTGTTCGATGGGCCGCTGAAGGAGCGCTATGTCGCGGCGGTCGAGCGCGAAATCGGCGCGGCCGGCGATGGCTCGGCGGCCGACACGATCTTTTTCGGCGGTGGCACGCCGTCGCTGCTCGAGCCGGTCGAGATCGGCCGGCTGATTCAGGCGTGTCGCGAGGCCTACGCCGTCGCGGCCGGCGCCGAGATCACGCTCGAGACCAATCCCGAGACGGCGACCCCTGATCGGCTGGCCGCGTTTCGCGCCGCGGGCGTCAATCGCATCAGCTTCGGCGTCCAGTCGTTCGACAACGACCAGCTCGGGCGCCTGGGGCGGATTCACTCGGCCGATCGGGCCGCCGCCGCGGTACGCGAGGCGCGCGCCGCCGGGTTCACCAACCTCAGCTTCGATCTGATGTTCTGGCTGCCCGGCCAGTCGATGGCGTCCTGGATGGACACCATCTGCCGCGCGATCGATCTCGCGCCCGATCACCTCTCGCTCTATCTCCTCGAGCTCTATCCCAACGCGCCGCTCAAGGAAGCGATGGCCCGGGTCTCGGCGGCCGGGCTGGCCGGGGCCGCCGTGTGGGCCCAGGCCTCCGACGATGAGGCGGCCGAGATGTACCTCGCGGCGCTCGAGCGGCTCGATGCGGCGGGCTTGGCTCAGTACGAGATCTCGAACGTCGCAAGGCCCGGCTTTTGGAGCCGGCACAACGTCAAGTACTGGCAGGGGGGCGAGTGGCGCGGGTTCGGGTGCGGTGCGCACTCGACCGCAGGCGGGGCGCGGTGGAAGAACGTCGCGTCAACCGCGGAGTACGTCGACTCGGTCACCAATTTCCGCGAAATCGCGCGGGATTTGACGACCCTCTCGCATCACGAACGAGTCGAGGAAGCCCTGTTCACCGGCCTCCGGCTGACCGCCGGCATCGTTTCGCGGAACTTTCTTGCGCGCTATGGGGTCGATCCCTGGACTCGCTACGGCGAGGCGCTGGCCCCGTACGTGCAAGGGGGGTGGATGTGGAAGACGCACGAGGCGTTCGGCCTGACCCGATCGGGCATGCTCGTCGCTAATGAAATCCTCGCGACTTTCGTATGACGCTCGGAGGTTGCGGCGGGTACGGTAGAGTAAGTCGCTTTCGGGCGGCCTGGAGGGCCACAAGGCCAAGGAGATCTCAATGGAGCGGGTAGGTTCGGTGCGAGCGGCGGTCGTGTGGACGGTGAGTGCGGTGGCGGTCGTGGCGTGTCTCAATCTGGTCGTGGGCGTGGCTCAGGCGGCGGCGCAAACGCCCCCTCCGGCGCAGCAGCCAGCGGCGCCGGCCCAGCCGGCGCAGGAAGCCGACCCGCTCAAGTTCTCGGTTGACTCGCCAGTCCTGCTGATCAATTCGATCAAGTCGGACAAGACGGCGGACTTCGAATCGGCATGGGCGTCCATCCGCGCGGCGTTTGCCAAGACGGAGAAGGCGGACCTCAAGTCGTTCGGTGAGACGCTGGGCAAGCTGTACAAGATCGACACGGGCGCCGCGGCGGCCCCGGCGCCGGTGGCGCTCTATATTCTTCAGCTCGACGCGCCGTCCAAGACGCACAGCTACAACCCCGTCAAGATCGTGTACGAGACGTTGCTCAACGAGAAGGCGGTCACGCGCGAAGAGGCGGACGCCATCTATGCCAAGCTGAAGGACTCCGTCCAGAACATCAACTTCTGGGTGCTGACGAAGATCGGCTGACGCGCTGAGCACGCGCCGGCGGCGAGGCGGCGTCCGTTCGTCCCGCCGCGCGAGCAGGAGTCCGGTCGGCGGCGATCGTCGCTCGACCAGAACGCCGGTAGTCACGCGCCGTCTGCGGCGCCGTGCCGTCGGTCCCTCCGGAGGCCGTCGGCCCAGGAGGAACATATGCACCTCGGAACGCGCTCGTCATCGTTGCGTTGGCCGTTGATTCTGATTCTCGTCCTCGGGCTGACGATCGGCGCGGCGCTGCCGCTGTCGGCGCAGCAGGCGGCGGCTCCGGCGGCCCCGCCGGCGCAAGCCGCCGCCCCGGCGCCCGACCCGATGATGTTCTCGGTCGATCACATCCTCGTGTCCTTCACGATCGCGGAAGGCAGCGCCGCGGACTTCGAAGCCGTCATGACCAAAGTCAAAGAGGTCCTCGCCAAGAGCGAGAAGCCGGAGCGCAAGCAGCAGGCGGCGCACTGGAAGATCCTGAAACTCGAAGGCGCGCCGGGCGCCGACCTCACGTACTTCTTCGTGATCGATCAGGTCGTCAAGGGCGCGTCGTACGATCCGTTCAAGATCCTCGCCGAGGGGCTCGGCCCCGAGGAAGTCCGGGCGCTCTACGAAAAGGTCAGCACGGGCGTGAAGGGGATTCGCACGGCGCCGCTCGGCAAGATCTTCGACATGGGCGGCGCGATCTAACCGCGCCGGACATCACCCCGGCTGTTGACGGGACGTCTCGCGCAGGCGGGACGTCCCGTTCGTCTTTTACAGGAGTCTTCCATGCGGCCCCTCATTGCGATCGCGTGCGTGCTCGTGACCGCGCGCACCATGCCGAATCGGGTGACGTCGGCCGGGCCGGGCGCGCCGCCGGCCGTGCAAGCGACGTCGTCGCAGGCCTACGTGTTCCCGAGCGGCGCCGGGATGCTGTTCTTTTACGTCCGGCCCGATCGGAGCGCCGAATTCGAGTCGGTCCTCGGGCGCCTGAACGAGGCGCTCGAGGCGGCGCCGGATGCACAGAGAAAGCAGCAGGCGGCCGGCTGGCGCATCTTCAAAGCCGTGGAGGCGACGCGCGACTCGGCGATCTATGTCTTCGCGTTCGACCCGGCACCCGCCGGCGCCGACTACGATCCCGTGAAGCTGCTGACCGACGCGCTCCCCGCCGAGGCGCAGGCGCTCTACGAGAAACTCAAGTCCGCGATCATCCGCGTAGAACGGATGGGACTTCAGAAACTTCGCTGACTCTGGACTTCGCTTGAAGTCCGGGGACTTCGCTCGAGGTCCGGAGTGGACTTCGCTCGAGGTCCGAGATGAAACGCGCTTGAAGTCCGCAGTGACAAGCGCTTGAAGTCCAAGGGCGTTTGAAGTCCGGCGACACTTGAGGTCCGGCCTCAATTGCCCGTGAAGTCACGCGGAGCTCCGGCCGCCCCGCGGCGCTGGCGATCGTACCCTCCACGCGTATCGTGGACCTCAAGTGTCGTTCACTCTCCGGACGCCGAGCGCAGTTCATCCCCGGACTTCAAGCGCCCTTCATCCCGGACCTCAAGCGCCCTTGGACTTCGAGCGCCCGTCACCCAGGACTTCAAGCGCACTTTACCCCGGACCTCGAGTGCACTTCACTCCGTACTTCAAGTGCGGTTCACCCCGGACCTCAAAACGTTTCATTTAGAACGCGATGTTCAGTCCCGCGTAAAACCTCTGTGGTGTCTTCTGGAGCGGATTGCCCTTGAGCGCGTAGACGCGGTAGTCGAGGCGCAGCCGGAGCGGGCCGGCGAGCGTGAATTTCAAGCCGCCGCCGATGTTCGTGCCGAACTGGGTTTCCGTCTCGCCGACAACGTACTCGCGATACATCCCGCCGCCGATGGTGCCGTACAGCTGCACGCCCGACGTCGGCGTCATGACGAGCACGTTGAACATTCCCGCCTTGAGTCCGGGGGCCGCCTTGCTCACGTCCTCTTTCACATTCGCGTAGTCGAACTCGAAGCCGACGATGAGCAGGTTGATCCCCACGGCAAACCCCCGCGCCTGGCGGACGTCGGGGGTCGGAGAGAAGCCGAGGAAGAACGTGACGTCGGCCGACGCCGGCGCCGGCGTGGACGCGAGCGCGATCGCGGCAAGGGCGGTGATGATGAGGCGGCGCTTCATGAAGGGTCTATCGGTAAGACGCCGCCGCCCATGCAGTGGCCTCGCGACTCCATGATACGTTTGCCTTGATGGACCTTCGGCCGACCGGCGATCACGAGCTCCTGCGACGCACGGTCCGCGAGTTCGCCGAGGCCGAAATCCGGCCGCACGTGATGGCCTGGGACGAGGCGCAGAAATTCGCGCCCGATCTGATGTCCAAGCTCGCCGCGCTCGGTCTGACCGGCATTCAACTGGCGGACGAGTTCGGCGGCGCCGGCATGTCGGCCATCGAGTACTGCATCGCGATCGAGGAGCTCGCCCGCGTCGATCCGTCGATTGCCCTGTCGGTGGCGGCGCACAACGGCTTGTGCATCGCCCACCTCTCGCTCTTCGGCAGCGACGCGCAGAAACGGCGCTACCTGCCGCCGCTCGCCCGCGGCGAGGTCATCGGCGCGTGGGCGCTGACCGAGGCGAATGCCGGCAGCGACGCCGGCGCGATGCGGACCACGGCCCGCCGCGACGGGGATCACTGGGTGCTGTCGGGCGCCAAGCAGTTCATCACCCACGGCGCGATCGGCGGGACGATGGTCGCGATGGCGGTGACCGATCGGGCGCAGGGCCGTCGCGGGATTTCCGCGTTCGTCGTCACCCGCGGCACGCCGGGACTCCACGCCGGCAAGAAGGAAAACAAGCTCGGCATGCGCGCGAGCGACACGAGCGAGGTCATCTTCCAGGACTGCCGCGTGCCTGCCGACGCGCTCGTCGGCGCCGAGGGCGAGGGGTTCGTCAACGCGATGCAGGTGCTCGACGCCGGGCGGATCGGCATCGCTGCCCTCGCGGTCGGCCTGGCCCAGGGCGCTTACGAAGCCGCGCGCCGCTACGCGCTCGACCGGCGCCAGTTCGGTCAGCCCATCGCGCACTTTCAGGCGGTGCGTTGGAAGCTGGCCGATATGTACGTGCGGATCGAAGCGGCGCGCCTGTTGACCTACCGCGCCGCGTGGATGCGCGACCGGCGCATCGAACGGACGTCCACCGAGTCGTCGATTGCCAAGCTGTACTCGAGCGAGATTGCCGTGCGCGCCGCCGAGGAGTGCGTGCAAATCCACGGCGGCTACGGCTTCGTCAAGGACTATCCCGCCGAGAAGTTCTTCCGCGACGTCAAGCTCTGCACGATTGGCGAAGGCACGAGCGAGATCCAGCGGCTGGTCATCGCGCGCCAGCTCCTCGGCCGGTGAGTGTGCCGGTGCCCGACGCCGTCGCGGCCCTCGCCGATCGCGTGATCGCGCGCGACCCGCGCGCCGTCGCCCGCGCCATTTCCCTGATCGAAAACGAATCGCCGAGCGCGGCGGCGCTCGTCGGCCGCCTCCATCCGCGGACCGGGCGGGCGTACCTCGTCGGCGTCACCGGTCCGCCCGGAGCGGGGAAGAGCACACTGGTCGACGCGCTCATCGGCGCGTACCGGCGCGCCGGATCGACGGTCGGCGTTCTCGCGGTCGATCCCACCAGCCCGTACAGCGGCGGCGCCATCCTCGGCGATCGGGTGCGCATGCAGGCGCACGCTCAGGACGCCGGCGTGTTCATCCGCAGCATGGCGACGCGTGGCCACCTCGGCGGTCTGGCCAGGACGTCGGCCGAGGCGGCAAGCGTGCTCGACGCCGCCGGCTTCGACATCGTCATCATCGAGACCGTCGGCGTCGGCCAGGACGAAGTCGACATCGTCCGGACGGCGGATGTGTCGGTCGTCACCCTCGTGCCCGGCGCGGGCGACGAGGTGCAGGCGCTCAAGGCCGGCATCATGGAAATCGCCGACGTGTTCGTCGTGAACAAGGCGGATCGCGAGGGCGCGGATCGCACGGCCACCTCCATCGAAGTGATGCTGTCGCTCGATCACTGGCCGGAGGGCCGCTGGAAGCCGCCCGTGCTGCGGACGGTCGCCACCACCGGCGCCGGAGTGCCGGAACTCGTGCAGACGATCGAGCAGTTCCGCACGGCGTCGGCCGCCGCCCTCGACACGCGGCGGCGCGCCCGCGCCGAATGGCGCCTGCGCGAGATCCTGGGCCGCCGGTTCATGCAGCACGTCGAGCAGAGGGTCCTGGCCCCGGGCGAGTTCGCCGGGATTCTCGAGCGGATCGCGAGCCGGGAGGTCGATCCCTATGGAGCGGCCGAGGCGATCACCGCGCGCGCGCTCGGCCAGGCCGGCGACGGCACGACCGCTCCAGCCGTTTTCGATCACGTCGGGATGGCCGTGCCGGACGCGGCCGGTTACGTCGAGCTGTTTCAGGAGCTGCTGGGCCTGCCGACCGGCGCGCCGGAGGACGTGCCGCCGCACCGGCTGCGCTTCGTGCAGACGGGCGGCACGACGCTCGAGCTGATCGAGCCGCTCGCGGCCGATGCGCCCATCGCGAAGTTCCTCGAGAAGCGCGCGGCCGGTCTGCACCACGTGTGCTTCCTCGTGGACGATCTCGACGCCCGGCTGGCGGCGCTCAAGGCGCGCGGTGTCCGGCTGATCGACGAGACGCCGCGCCGGGGCGCGCACGGCTCGCGCATCGCGTTCATTCATCCCTCGAGCGCCCACGGCCTGCTCATCGAGCTCAAGGAACGGACCTGACCCCATGTGCGTCGACGTGCTCGAGGCTCGCTGATCGTGCAGTTTGGCGACGTCGAGTTGCGCTCGCTCTCTGACGGCATGTTTCGCCTGGACGGCGGCGCGATGTTCGGCGTCGTGCCGAAGCCGCTCTGGGAACGGCGCGCGCCCGCCGACGAGCGCAACCGCATCCGGCTGGGGCTGCGTCCGCTGCTCGTGCGAACGGCCGGCCACACCGTACTGATCGATGCCGGGATCGGCGACAAGATGAGCACGAAGGAGACCGAGATCTACGCGATCGATCGGACGGAGCACCTGGACCACTCGCTCGCCGCGGCCGGGCTCTCGGCCGACGAGGTGGACGTGGTGATCGCGTCCCACCTGCATTTCGATCACGCCGGCGGCTTCACCGCGGTACGCGACGGCCGCCTGATGCCGAGGTTTCGGCGAGCGACGTACTACGTCCGGCGCGCCGAATGGGAGGATGCGACGCACCCGCATGAACGCAATCGCGCCAGCTACCTGCCGGACAATTTCGTGCCGCTCCAGGAGGCGGGCGTCCTGCGCTTCATCGAGGAGGACGGCGAGGTGCTGCCGGGCATCAGCGTCTGGCGCACCGGCGGTCACACGATGCATCATCAGTTGATCAAGATCGAGTCGCAGGGCCGCACGGCCGTATTCACGGCGGACTTGATCCCGACGGTCGCGCACGTGGACGAGCCCTGGATCATGGGCTACGACCTCTATCCGATGGACACGCTGGCCTTCAAGAAGCGTTTCGTGCGCGAGGCCATCGACCGCGAGTACGTTATCTTCTTCGAGCACGATCCGCAGATTGCGGCCGGCATCATCCGGGAGCGGGGCGGCCGGAAGGTCGTCGAACCGGTGGGGTTATGACACCGGTGCACAAGGCACAGTGCACAGTGCACCGTGCGGTTCTTGACAGCTTTTTTCAATGACACAAGTCGGCATCATCGGCGGCTCCGGTCTGTACGACATGGCGGAGCTGACCGATCGCGAAGAACGCACGATCGAGACGCCCTTCGGCGAGCCGTCCGGCCCGTACGTCCTCGCGACGCTGCGCGGCCGCCGCGTCGCATTTCTGGCGCGCCACGGTCAGGGGCACCGGCTGCTCCCGTCCGAGATCAACTTCCGGGCCAACATTTTCGGCCTCAAGGTGCTCGGCGTGGAGTGGATTCTCTCCGCGAGCGCGGTGGGCAGTTTGCGCGCCGACTTCAAGCCGCTCGATCTCGTCATTCCCGGTCAGTTCTTCGACCGGACGCGCGGGCGCGTCAGCACGTTCTTCGGTCAGGGGATCGTCGCGCACGTCGGGTTCGCGCACCCGTTCTGCGGCCCGCTGAGCGCGGTCGCCTACGACGCCGCGACCCAGGCCGGCGCGACCGTGCACCAGGGCGGCACGTACGTCTGCATGGAAGGGCCGCAGTTCTCGACCGTCGCGGAGTCGAACGCCTACCGCGCCGCGGGCTACGACATCATCGGGATGACGAACCTGCAGGAAGCCAAGCTCGCGCGCGAGGCGGAGATCTGCTACTCGACGATCGCGCTCGTGACCGACTACGACTGCTGGCACCCGGATCACGATTCGGTCACGGTCGAGATGATCGTCGCGAACCTGATGCAGAACGCGCGGACCGCGCAGCAGGTGATCGCGAACGCCGTCGAGCGCCTGCCGATCGAACGGCAGTGCGAGTGCGGCCGCGCGCTCGCGACGGCGATCATCACCCGCCCCGAGGCGATGCCGGCCGAAACCAAGCGGCGACTGCACCCGATTATTGGAAAATACGTCTAACCCACATCCATCCATGCGTCTCATCGTCACCGGATCGATCGCGTACGACTATCTGATGTCGTTTCCCGGGAAGTTCACCGATCACTTCCTGCCGGAACACTTCTCGCGCGTGAGCCTCAGCTTTCTCGTCGACAGCATGGACAAGCGGCGCGGCGGCTGCGCGCCGAACATTGCCTACACGCTGGCGCTCCTCGGCGAGCGGCCGGTGCTGATGGCGACCGCGGGACAGGATTTTGCCGACTACCGCCGCTGGCTCGACGCGGCGGGCGTGGACACGTCGCTCGTCCACGACGTGCCGGACAAGTTCACGGCGTCCTTCTTCTGCAGCACCGACGTGGCGAACAACCAGATCGCGTCGTTCTACACCGGCGCGATGGCGCACGCGCCAGAGTTGTCGTTCCGCACCGCCGGCCCCGTCGGGCTGGCCATCATCTCGCCGAACGATCCCACCGCGATGACGCAGTACGCGGAGGAGTGCCGGACGCTCGGCATCAAGTTCATCTTCGATCCCGGCCAGCAGTGCGCGCGCATGTCGGGCGACGAGCTGGCCAACGGCGTGCGCGGAGCGCACCTCGTCATCTGCAACGACTACGAGCTCGAGCTCATCCGGGAGAAGACCGGCCTCGGCGAGGGCGACCTCCTCGAGCGGGCGTCGATCCTGGTCGTCACGCGCGGCGAGCACGGGTCGACGATCCTCGAGGCCGGCTCGAAGATCGAGGTCCCGGCGGTCAAACCGCACCGGATCGCGGATCCGACCGGCGTCGGTGACGCCTATCGCGGCGGATTGATGAAGGGCCTGGCGCAGGGGGCGGATCTCGCGACCTGCGGCCGCCTCGGCAGCGTCGCCGCCGCCTACGCGCTCGAGCACCTCGGCGGCCAGAGCCACGCCTACACGCGCGCCGAGTTTCGCGAGCGCTACGAACAACACTTCGGCCGCTGGCCGCTCCCGGACTGAGACAATCGAGCACCGGTGCAATGTGCACCGTGCACCGTGCAAGGTGCCGGTGCAAGGTGCCGTGGTGTTTGGTGCGGGTGCGGCGGTGCGGTCGTGCATGGAGCACGGTGCACGACGGAACCTTGCACCGGCACCCGGCACAGTGCACAGTGCACGGTGCACCGTGCTTCTCGTCCTCCCCGCAACCGTCCTGTCCTACGCACTCGGCTGGGCGATCGGTCTGCCCGCGCTCCTGCCGTTTCTCAATGCGGCCGTCGCGTGGTGGCGGATGGCCGTCGAGCTCAGTCGCGGACAGGTGAGACGCGCCATCGCGGTGATGCTCGTCTGGGCGCTCACGATGGGCGTCGTGTCGACGATCATGGCCGCGTCGGGCTGGTCGCGGCGGCATGATGGCGGCGAGCTGTTCCTCCGGGCGGCGTACCGCGATGAGATGTTTCAGTGGGTCCGCACCGGCGTCGGTGCGGAAAGCACGCCATCGACATTCGTCCCCCGGCATCTGGGCTATGCCGCCGTGTTCACCGCCACGTCGGCCGCCACCGGCGGTGTGCTGTCGATGCCGATGGGCGCGGTGCTCATGAACCAGATGGGCGAGTACGTCGGCGCGATGGCGGGAGCAAGCGCGCATCCGTTTGCCTCGGCAGTGGTTGGCTGGCATCCGTGGGCCATCGTGCGGGTGACTGGGTTCGTGATCCTCGGCGTTGTCCTGTCGGGCGTCGTGCTGTCGCGGATCATGCGGTTTCCCTACTCGCTCCGGGCGGAGCGGCGATGGCTGCAAGTCGGCGTCGGACTCCTCGTCCTCGACATCGCGCTCAAGTGGACGCTCGCGCCGGCGTGGGCCACGCTGCTCAAGGGGCTCGCCGGATGGTGAAGTGGCTGGTAGTGGCGTCGCTGGTCTGGCCGGCGGTGCTGGCGTCGGCCGCCGCGACCCGCGTGTCGCACGCGGCGCCGGCCTTCTCGGCGCTCGTGTATGTCGCCGCCTCTCGAATCTGCCATCAGCGGCCGGAACGGTCGTTTCATACGGCCGGTGTGCAGTGGCCGGTCTGCGGCCGCTGCAGTGGGCTGTACCTTGCCGCGCCAGTCGGCGCGCTCGCAGCGGTTGGCGCACTCGGCCGCCGGAACCGCGCCCGCCGTGCTCGCCCGGCTCCGAAACTCGTGTTCGCGCTCGCCGTGGCGAGTGCGCCCACTGCGGCGACGCTCGTGGCGGAGTGGCTGCACCTCGTGCCTGTGTCGAACGCCGTCCGGTTCCTGTCAGCACTGCCGCTCGGCGCGATGATTGCCTACACGGTGATTCGGATGGCCAGGGGCTCGGGCGGACCAATCGAGTAAACTGGCGGGTGATGTCTCCGTCGCGATCCGATGCTGTGAGTAAGCCCGCGCAAGACACCACCGCTCCAGGCGCGAACGCCGCCGCAGTCGGCGTGGTCGCCTGGCTCGTGCCGGGCGCCGGCCACCTGATGGTCGGGCAACTTCGCAAGGGCGCCATCTTCTTCGTCGTCCTGATCGCGATGTACGTGATCGGCCTGTCGTTTCACGGGCGGCTGTTTCCGTTCCAGGCTTCCGAACCGCTCGTCTTCCTGGCGGCGGCGGCCGAGTGGGCGATGGCACTGCCGCGGCTGATTGCGACGATGCTCGGCAAGGGCGCCGGAGATGTCGTCGTGATCACCTACGAGTACGGCAACACCTTTCTGATCGTCAGCGGTCTGCTGAATGCCCTGATCACGCTCGACGCCATCGACTACGCGCGGGGGCGCAAGGGCCGATGACGAGTCACCTCGGCGTGATGATGCTGTTCGCCGCGGCCGTGTCCGTGGTGTTCGGCGTCCTCCTGCGCGACGATCCCAAAGAGCAATACCGGCTGGCCGGACGCATCTTCACCATGCTCGTGGCCGGCGCCTATGGCCTCGGGTGGGTGATGTACGTGGCCTTTGGCTAACGTGCGCCGCGTGCTCGTCTGGCTGCCCGCGATCGCCCAGATGGCGGTCATCTTCGCGGCCTCGAACGTGTCCAATCTCACGGAGCTGCCCGGCGGTCTGAACGACCACGTCGGCCACTTCGCGGGGTATGCGCTGCTCTCGGCGCTCGTGATCTTTGCGCTGGCGTCCGGCCGGTGGACCGGCGTGACCGCCGGCGCCTGCGTCCGCGCGGTGCTGATCAGCACCGCGTACGGCATCTCCGACGAGTTCCACCAGCGCTTCGTGCCCGGGCGGTCACCGGCGCTCGACGACATCGCCGCGGACGCGGCCGGCGCGCTCGCCGCGGCGATCCTGGCGCCCATCGCGCGCCACGTCGCGCTCCGGCTGACGCGGACCCGCGACGTATAATTACCCGTTATGCCCTACGAAAACCTGCTCGTCGAGCGCGACGGGCCCGTGCTGGTCATCACCATCAACCGGCCGAAGGTGCTGAACGCGCTGAACGCGGCGACGCTCGCCGAGCTCGACGCCGTGCTCGATGCGGAGGTCGCCGATGAGGGCGTCCGCGCCGTGGTGTTGACGGGCGCCGGCGAGAAGTCGTTCGTCGCCGGGGCGGACATCAACGAGCTCGCGGTGCAGACGCCGGTAGGAGGTCGGGAGCACGCGCGGACGGGGCAGCGGGTGTTCGATCGTCTCGAGCGTTGCGGCAAGCCGGTGGTCGCCGCCGTGAACGGGTTCGCCCTCGGCGGCGGCTGCGAGCTCGCGATGGCCTGCACGATCCGGCTGGCGGCCGACAGCGCGAGGTTCGGTCAGCCCGAGATCAATCTGGGCCTGATCCCCGGGTACGCCGGATCGCAACGCCTGCCGCGGCTGGTCGGACGCGGCCGCGCCCTCGAGCTGCTGCTCCTCGGCCACCAGATTCCGGCCGACGAAGCGTGGCGCATCGGCCTGGTGAACCGCGTGGTGCCCGCGGCCGATCTGCTGGCCGAGGCGAAGGCGGTCGCTCACGCGCTGGCCGCGAAGGCGCCCGTCGCCGCGCGATACATTCTGGAGGCGGTGGCCGGCGGCCTCGATATGACGTTCGAGGACGCCGAGGACTACGAAGCGACGCTCTTCGGCCTCGTCTCGACCACGGAGGACATGCGCGAGGGAACGCGCGCGTTTCTCGAAAAGCGGAAAGCGGAGTTCAAAGGAAAATAGCGGGCGCACCACGCACCGAACGATGCGCATAGCTCTGATCGTTTCGTCGTACCACGCCTTCATCACCGACCGCCTCGAGAGCGGCGCCAGGGCGGCGCTCCGCGAGGCGGGGGTGGCCGACGCGGACGTGCAGAGCTTTCTGGTCCCCGGCGCGTACGAACTGGCACAGGCGGCCGCGCGCGTCGCGCAATCCGGCGACTGGTCGGCGGCGGTCTGTCTGGGCTGCCTCATCCGTGGTGAGACACCGCACTTCGACTACATCGCGCTGGCGGCGTCGCACGGCATCATGCGCGCCGCCCAGGACACCGGCGTGCCGATCGCGTTCGGGGTGCTGACGACGAACACGGCCGAGGAGGCGCTGGCCCGCGCCGGCGACGGTCCGGCGAACAAAGGGCGAGAGGCGGCGCTGGCCGCGCTGGCGATGGCCGGCTTGTACGCGCGGCTCGATGCGGCCGCCGGGTCGCCCGACCAATGACCGACTGGCGACGTCAGGCCAGGGAGAGCGCCCTCCAGGCGCTCTATCTCTGGGAAGCCGGGCGGGTGACGCCGCAGCAGGCGGTCGACACGTACTTTCGCGAGCATCAGCCCGACGCGGACGAGACCGTCCGGACGCTTGCCTCGAACCTCGTCCACGGTGTCGCGCCGAGCGTGCCTGACCTCGACCAGATCATCGAGCAGCACATCCGGAACTGGCGGATGGATCGCCTCTCGATGATCGACCGTCTGATCCTCCGCATGGCGGTGTGGGAACTGAAGCAGCGGGAGACGCCGCCGGCGGTCGTGTTGAACGAGGCGATCGAGCTCGCGCGCACCTTCGGCACCGACGAGTCGGTGCGGTTCGTGAACGGCGTGCTGGACGCGGTCAGAAAGACACTGGAAGGCCCAGGGCCACCGAGCGGCAACTAGGCACTAGGCGCTTGGCACTAGGCACTAGACTTGGAGATAGCGCAACACGAAGGAACCCCTTCTAGTGCCCAGTGCCGAGTGCCCAGTGCCTAGTCGGACTCGCGACCAGACACGAGACGGATCATGTCAAACGAAGCCGAACAGACCGCGCAGCGCCGGGCCAAGCTCGAGGAGCTCGTCCGCCTCGGCGCGACGGCCTATCCGCACGCGTTCGATCGCACCGCGACGATCTCGACCGTGGTTGACACGCACGGGGGGAAGAGCGGGGACGCGCTCGAGGGAGAGCGTCCCGAGGCCCGAGTGGCAGGCCGGATCGTCGGCATGCGCACGTTCGGCAAGGCGAACTTTCTCGTGCTGTCCGACGGGTTGCAGCGGCTGCAAGTCTACGTGCGCGCCGATGCCCTCCCGGAGCGCGAGTTCCAGATCTTCAAGCTGCTCGACTTCGGTGATCACATCGGCGTGGGCGGGCGGCTGTTCCGGACCAAGACGAACGAGCTCACCGTCTGGGCGTCCTCGCTGCAGCTCCTGGCGAAGTGCCTGCTGCCGTTGCCGGAGAAATGGCACGGGCTGACGGACGTCGAGACGCGGTACCGCCAGCGTTATCTCGATCTCATCGTCAATCCGCAGTCGCGGCGGGTGTTCGAAGCGCGCGCACGCGTGGTGGCGGCCGTCCGGCGCTTTCTCAACGCCCGCGGTTTTCTCGAGGTCGAGACGCCGATGATGCAGCCGATTGCCGGCGGCGCGCTGGCGCGGCCGTTCGTCACCCATCACAACGCGCTCGACCTCGATCTCTTCCTGCGCATCGCGCCCGAGCTGTATCTGAAGCGGTTGACGGTCGGCGGATTCGAACGCGTGTACGAGATCAATCGTAACTTCAGGAATGAGGGCATCTCGACCCAGCACAACCCGGAATTCACGATGCTGGAGTTCTACGAGGCGTACGTCGACTACGAGCATCTGATGCAGCTGACCGAGGACATGCTGACCGAGATCGCGCAGGAGGTGCTCGGCGGACTCGAGGCGCCGTTCGCCGACGAAACGATCTCGTTCGCCGCGCCGTACCGCCGGCTCTCGCTCCGCCCGGCGGCCGCCGAGGCCGCCTCCGAGCGGCTGGGCCGGCCGGTGACGCCGGCCATGCTTCGCGATCGATCGGAGGCGGCGGCGGTCGCGCGCGCGCTCGGCATCGAGGTGGCCCCCCCACACGGCGCCGGCCGCATCGCCGCGGCCATCTTCGAGACGCTCTGGCAGGATCGGCTCGTTCAGCCGACGTTCGTGCACGACTTTCCGACCGAGGTGTCGCCGCTCTCCAAGCAGCGCGCCGACGATCCCGACACGGTCGAGCGCTTCGAGCTCTATACCGGCGGCTTCGAGATCGCCAACGGCTTCAGCGAGCTCAACGATCCGGTGGAACAGCGGCGCCGCTTCGAGGATCAACTCCGCGAGCGCGCGGCCGGTGACACCGAAGCGCACCAGATGGACGAAGACTACATTCGTGCGCTGGAGTACGGTCTGCCGCCGACCGGCGGCGAGGGCATCGGCATCGACCGGCTCGTCATGCTGCTGACCAACAGCCCGTCCATTCGTGACGTGATCCTCTTTCCCCTCATGCGACCGCAAACCGATCAATCGATCGATCGATCGATTGATCGATCGATCGATTCCCAGTGATGTCTTTCGAGTGGTTCATTGCCCGCCGCTACCTGACCGCCCGCCGGCGGCAGGCGCTGATTTCGGCGATTTCCCTCGTCTCGATCATCGGCGTCACCGTCGGCGTGATGTCCGTGATCGTCGCGCTCGCATTGATGACCGGGGTGCAGAGCGAGCTGCGCGACCGCATCGTCGGCTCGACGGCGCACGTGTACGTCTACAAGACCGGCGGCTACGGCGACGACGTGGACGCAGAGATCGGGCAGTTCATGATTCCCGGCGTCGTCGGCGCGGCGCCGGCCATTGTCGGCAAGGGGCTCATGCAGTCGTCCGGCGCTGAACCGCAACCGGTCGAGCTCAAGGGCATCGACCCGGTGCGTGAGCCGCAGGTGACGGAAATCCGGTCCGCGATGCAGAGCGGCACGCTCGACGCGTTGGTCAACCGCCCGGCCGACGCGAAGGACGGCGTCGTGCTCGGCGCCGACCTCGCGAAGAATCTCGTCGCGAACGTCGGCGACATCGTCTATCTCGCGACCGCGCACCTCGTGACCGGTCCGGGCATGGCGATGCCGAAACAGCGGCCGATGCAGGTGGTCGGCATCGCCAAGTTCGGCTTCTACCAGACGGATGCTTCGCAGGCGTTCGTGTCGCTGCAGACGGCGAAGGAGATGCTCGGCGAAGCCGGGCCCCAGCTGGTTCAGCTCCGCCTCGAGCGGGTGGACGATGCGCCGCAGATTCGCGACCTGCTCCAGGAGAAGCTCGGGTTTGCCTACCAGGTGGACGACTGGACCGAGCTCAACGCGCCGTTGTACTCGGCGCTCTGGCTGGAGAAGGTCGCGATCTCACTCGCGATTGGCCTCATCGTCATGGTGGCCGCGCTCAATATCGTCGCGTCGCTGATCCTGCTGGTGATGGAGAAGAGCCGCGACATCGCCATCCTGCGGACGATGGGCGCGCCGGCGCGGGCGATCCGCCGGATTTTCGTGCTGCAGGGCGTGACGATTGGGATCGTCGGGACGACGGCCGGCACCGTCCTCGGTCTGGCGCTGTCGGTGATCGCCGACAAATACCAGTTGATCCGGCTGCGGTCGGACGTCTATCAGATCACGCATGTCCCGTTCACGGTCGTGCCGCTCGACGTCGTCATCGTCGTCGTGACGGTGATGGCGGTGTGTCTGCTCGCGACCATCTATCCGTCACGGCAGGCGGGGCGCGTCGATCCCGCCGAAGCGCTGAGGAACCAGTAGCGATGGCCTTCGTCGAGGTGACCGGACTCGTGAAGTCCTACCGGACGGGCACCGGCCGTGTCGAGGTCCTCCACGGGCTGGAGCTCGCCGTCGAGCGCGGCGAAATGCTGGCGATCGTCGGCGCCTCGGGGGTGGGGAAGAGCACCCTGCTGCATGTGCTGGGCGGTCTCGACGAGTTCGAGCAGGGCAGCGTCCACATCGGCGACGCCGCGATCGAACAGATGAGCGACGAGGAGCGGGTCGCGTTTCGCAACCGGCACGTCGGGTTCGTGTTCCAGTTCCATCACCTGCTGCCGGAATTCACGGCGCAGGAGAACGTCGAGATGCCGCTGCTGATCGGGCGGCGCGCGGCCGGCGAGCGCCGCGATCGGGCGACGGCGGTGCTCTCGCGGGTCGGCCTGTCGGGCCGCGCCGATCACCGTCCGGGGGCACTGTCGGGCGGGGAACAGCAGCGCGTGGCGGTGGCGCGGGCGCTGGTGGCGCGGCCCAGCCTGCTCCTCGCCGACGAGCCGACGGGCAACCTCGACGAGGCGACCGCGAGCGATCTGCAGCGTCTGATTCGGGAGATGCACGCCGAGCACGGCCTGACTTCCATTATCGTGACCCACAACCCGGTGCTGGCGGCGTCGTGCGATCGCGTGCTCAAGCTCGAAGCTGGTCGTTTGAATTAAAGTGCTCGAACGAACTCTATAGGACTCGAACGACAAGTAAAGTAATACCGACGGCGATCGACGCGTTCTGTCATTGACAGAGTAGAGCGCCGTTACTAGAGTGCCTGGTCGGGCCCCCGGAGCGTGCCTCCCCCGGCATTTCCCTGTACGATGCCGCGCTCTATCGGAGGTTCTTGGTGACTGTAAAAACTCGTCGACGGATTGTGATGTGTGTGGTGGCGATGATACTGACGCTGCCAATTGAGACGATCTTGCTCAGAGCGATTTCGAACCCGTCCTCACAGGACGGGGCTCACGCCTGGGTAAGCGGCCTCAGTACCGACGGCCTCGACGCCGCGGCGGATCAGGTTCAGGCGTATCCCCTCGTTTATCGCAAAGAGATTCTCCGTGCACTTAACGGCGGGGGCCGGGCCAAGGTGTGGGCGCGTCACATCGCGAAGTATCGCGACAATCACCCCGAGCTCAGTCCGGCGGCCGGCGAGCTGCTCGACGAGGCCACGGCGCTGCTTACTCCCGAGTTCTTCAGCGCGCCGACGTCGGACGAGCGCGCGCGAGCGAAGCAAATCGGCGATCAACTCGTGCTGCTCATCGGCCGCGAGGAGGCGGAGTACGTCCTGTACCGTCTCGGCCCGCGTGACGGAACCTTCGCCAGCGCCGAACCGCTCGCGGAACGCGCCGTGAATTGGGTGCGGCGCGCGATCACGCTCTTCGCGAACGCGGAGGACTGCGATTGTTCGAGCGACTGGGGCTGCGGCATGGCGGCCACGTGCCGCACCAGTACGAGTTGCGCGCCTGACACGGACTGGCCCGCATGCGGCTGGCTCTGGAACGAGACGTGCGACGGCTTGTGTTCCGTGAGCGGCTCCTCCTCCAACTGAGGCCCACGATGGCGAACCTCGACATCGATCGGGACCTCAGGTGGCGGCGAATCGCGACGATAGGGCTTGCCGCGTGCCTGCTGATCGTGGCGGTCACGGCGGCCTATCCATTGCTCCAGGCGCGCCTCGGCGCGACCGTGGTCGGCTATCGAGTCGGCGAGACCATCGACTTGCCTGCTGAGGTGTACAGGGATCAGCCACGGACGGTCGTGGTGTTCGCGCGCAGCAGTTGCGCGGCGTCTCAGCGGATGAAGCCTTTGTTCGCGCGGATCGTCGAGCAAGTGTCCGAGGATTCCTCGGCAAGCGTCAGGCTCGTGACGCCGCCCGCCAACGCGTCAGACGAAGCGCGGTTCGCGGCCGAACTCGGCATTCCTGTTCGTCAGCACATCGCGCGGGATCTGACGGCGCTGAGAGT
>Ga0111538_10003651_pt1 | contig 21447 bp, 19 predicted proteins | sample SoiMethybrSBSTD1_FD_79669 | JGI IMG/M metagenome (GOLD analysis project Ga0111538, IMG submission 79669) | Bulk soil microbial communities from a Populus tree surrounding site in Tennessee, USA - Soil MetaG P. TD hybrid SBSTD1 (version 2)... | ecosystem: Environmental > Terrestrial > Soil >... | reverse complement strand
GGACCGGATCGAATCTGTCGACCATTCGCTCGTCGCGCGAGATTCTGGCGGGCGGCGGCACCGCGTCGGGCCCGGTGTCGTTCATGAAGGGCTTCGACGCGTTTGCCGGCGTCATCAAGTCCGGCGGCAAGACGCGGCGCGCCGCGAAGATGGTGATCCTCAACGCCGATCACCCCGACGTCGTCGAGTTCATCAATTGCAAGGTCGAGGAAGAGAAGAAGGCCTGGGCGCTCATCGACGCCGGCTACGACGGCTCGTTCACGGGGCCGGCCTACGCGTCGGTGTTCTTCCAGAACTCGAACAACTCGGTACGGGTGACCGACGAGTTCATGCGCGCCGTGCTCGATGACGCCGAGTGGCAGACGCGCGCGGTGCTGACGCCGCACGGGGTCATGGACACCTACAAGGCGCGCGATCTCATGCGGCAGATCGCGGAGGCGACCTGGATCTGCGGCGATCCGGGCATGCAGTTCGACACCACGGTCAACGACTGGCACACCTGTCCCGAGACGGCGCGCATCAATGCCAGCAACCCGTGCTCCGAGTACATGTTCCTGGACGACTCGGCGTGCAACCTGGCGTCGATCAACCTGATGAAGTTCGTCCGTGAGGACGGCGAGTTCAATGCGACGGCGTTCGCGAAGGCGTGCGAGACGTTCATCACGGCGCAGGAGATCCTGGTCGACAACGCCAGCTACCCGACGAAGGCGATCGAGCGCAACAGCCTCGACTACCGGCCGCTCGGACTGGGCTACGCGAACCTCGGCGCCCTGCTCATGTCGCGCGGGCTGCCGTACGACAGCGACGGCGGCCGCGACTACGCCGCGGCGATCACGGCGATCATGCACGGCGCGGCCTACGCGCAATCGGCGCGCGTGGCGCGCGACCACGGTGGTCCGTTCGCCGGCTACGCGAAGAACGTTGAACCGATGCTGCGCGTGATGCGGAAGCATCGCGCGGCGCTCAAGGACATCGACCGCACCAACGTCCCGAAGGAGCTCTTCGAGACCGCCAAGGCGATCTGGGACGAGTGCGTCGAGCTCGGCGAGCAGCACGGCTATCGCAACGCCCAGGCCACGGTGCTGGCGCCGACCGGCACCATCGGCTTCATGATGGACTGCGACACGACCGGCGTCGAGCCGGACATCGCGCTCGTCAAGTACAAGAAGCTCGTCGGCGGCGGCCTGATGAAGATCGTGAACAACACGGTCCCGATGGCGCTCGCCCGGCTCGGCTACAACCAGACGCAGATCAAGGACATCGTCGGCTACATCGACGAGCACGAGACGATCGAAGGCGCCCCGCACCTCAAGGACAAGGACCTGCCGGTCTTCGATTGCGCGTTCAAGCCCATGCGGGGCGTGCGTTCGATCCACTACATGGGGCACGTGAAAATGATGGGCGCGACGCAGCCGTTCATCTCGGGCGCCATCAGCAAGACCGTCAACGTGCCGAAGGACGCGACGATCGAGGAGATCGAGCAGGCCTATATCGACTCGTGGCGGCTCGGCGCCAAGGCGGTCTCGATCTACCGCGACGGCAGCAAGCGGACGCAGCCGCTCAACACCTCGAAGGACAAGACAGACGTCGGGCGGCCCGGGTTGGGGGCCGCCGAGGCTCCCGAGGCGGCCCCGCGCCGCCGCCGTCTGCCCGACGAGCGCCAGTCGATCACGCACAAGTTCGATATCGCGGGCCACGAGGGCTATATCACCGTCGGCCTCTACGAAGACGGTCAGCCCGGCGAGCTCTTCCTGACGATGGCCAAGGAAGGATCCACCATCTCGGGCTTCGCCGACGCCTTCGCGCAGGCGATCAGCTACGCGCTGCAGTACGGTGTCCCGCTGCAGGATCTGGTCGATAAGTTCAGCCACGTCCGGTTCGAGCCGTCCGGCATGACGAGGAACGCGGACATCCGTTTCGCGAAGTCGATCGTCGATTACATCTTCCGGTGGCTGGCAGTGAAGTTCCTCTCGACCGAGGCGCAGTATCGCGCGGGCGTCAACAATCGCGAAGAGACGTCGTCACCCGAGCAGTTGATCCTCGACGTCGCCGCCTCCGTGACAAAGCCGTCCGCGCCCGCCGCGCAGGCGACAGACGCGGCTTCGGCGGGCCAGGCCCCGAAGAAATCGACGTTCGCCGCGATTCAGAACCAGGAAGACGCGCCGCCCTGCTCGACCTGCGGGTCGATCATGGTGCGCTCGGGCGCCTGCTACAAGTGCAGCAACTGCGGGACGACTTCAGGCTGCGCCTGAAGAAGGCAAAAGGCAAAACTTAGAACTCAGAAGTCAGAACTTCGGGCGGAGGAGGCATCCTCCGCCCTTTTCATTCTTGTCCCGGCGTCCGATCCCCGCGCCCGCGGTAAAATCACCGCATGGACGGAGAACACGACATGCTGCAGGGGATGTCCGCCCCGATGACGTACGAGGACCTGTCGCTGTTGCCGGACGATGGGCTGCGCCACGAGCTCATCGACGGAGTGCACTACGTGACCGCCTCGCCCGTCACCAGACATCAACGAATCCTCCGACGGCTTGCCGTCGAAATCGAGCTGTGGCTTCGTGACCATCCGACCGGCGAGATGTTTTTCGCGCCGCTCGACGTCGTGCTCAGCCGCTACGACGTCGTCGTGCCGGATCTCATCTATGTCTCGGCGGCGCGTTCGGAAGGGCTCGAGGCAAAGGGCCTCTTTGCCGCACCCGATCTGGCCGTCGAAATCCTGTCGCCTTCGACCAGGCACCGCGATGAGACGCTGAAGAGGCACCTGTACGATCGAGTGGGCGTCAACGAGTATTGGCTGATCGATCCTGACGGTGACGTCGTTGTCATTTCACGCCGCGACCGCGAGCAGCTCCGACCGGCGAGCGTGCTCACGGCTTTGAATGACGACGAGTTGACGTCGCCGTTGTTTCCCGGTTTCACGATGCGCCTGCGCGCGCTGTTCGGGCGATAACCCGACGTGAATCGCAGTACAGACGCCGATCTCGCCTCGGTCCTCGAACACTATTGGGGCTATTCGTCGTTTCGTCCGCTCCAGCGCGAAGCGATGGAAGCGGTCCTCACCCGGCGCGATTCGTTGCTCGTCCTGCCGACCGGCGGCGGCAAGTCGCTCTGCTTTCAGGCGCCGGCGCTGCTCACCGACGGCGTGGCGCTCGTCGTCTCTCCGCTGATCTCGCTGATGAAAGACCAGGTCGATACCCTGGTCGCCAACGGCGTCGCGGCGGCGAGCTATCACAGCGCGCTCGCGCCGGACGAGCGCGCGCGCGTCGCCGCCGGCATTCGCGCGGGACGGTATCGCCTGCTCTACGTGGCGCCGGAGCGGTTGGTCGGCGAGGGCAGCGACAGCTTCCTGTCGCTCGTGAGCGGCACCCGGCCGGTGAGCTTCATCGCGATCGACGAAGCGCATTGCATCAGCCAATGGGGCCACGATTTCCGGCCGGAGTACAGGCAGCTCGCGCAGCTACGGCACCGCTGGCCGGACGTCGCGCTGCACGCGTTCACGGCGACGGCCACCGCGCGCGTGCGCAAGGACATCGTCGCGCAACTGGCGCTCCGGCGGCCTGCGGAGCTCGTCGGGTCGTTCGATCGGCCGAACCTCGTCTACCGCGTGCTCGCCCGCTCGAACGCCAAACGGCAGATCCAGGATGTGCTCGCGCGCCATCCCGGCGAGGCCGGCATCATCTATTGCCAGTCGAGGCGCGAGGTGGACGGCTTCGCCGCGTGGCTCGCCGGCAGTGGTGTCCGCGCGCTCCCGTATCACGCCGGGCTCGACGACGACGTACGGCACCGCCATCAGGACGCGTTCCTGAACGAAGACGCGGACGTGGTCGTGGCGACCGTCGCGTTCGGCATGGGGATCGATCGGTCCGACGTGCGGTTCGTGATTCACGCCGGCGCGCCGCAGTCGCTCGAGCACTACCAGCAGGAGTCGGGCCGCGCCGGCCGCGACGGCCTCGAGGCCGAGTGCGTGCTGTTGTCCTCGAGCGCCGACTTCATCAAGTGGCGGGTGATGCTCGAGAAGAACGGCGAGTGGTCCGAGGCGCGCCGGATGCTCATGCGCGACATGGAGCGCTACGCGGCGAGCGTCGGCTGCCGGCACAAGCGGTTGGTCGGCTATTTCGGCGAGGCATATCCATCCGACCGGTGTGACGCGTGCGATTTCTGCCTCGGCGAGCTCGAGGCGGTCTCCGATCCAATCACGCTGGCCCGCAAGGTGCTGTCGGCGGTCGCGCGCGTCGGCCAGCGCTTCGGCATCGGCCACGTCGTCAACGTCCTCCGCGGGAGCCAAGTCGAGTCGGTGACCTCGCGCGGGCATCAGTCGCTGACGGTCTTTGGTCTCCTGAAGGACGCCTCAGTGGACGAGCTGCGCGGCTACGTCGATCAGATCATCGGCCGCGGGCTCCTCCAGCAGACCGACGACGAGTTCCCCGTGTTGAAACTGACCGCGGACGGCGCCGCGCTGATGAAGGATCCCTCCTCGACGCCGGCGTTCGTCCTGGCGCGTCAGCGGAAGCCGGAGAAGGGGCTGCAGAAGCGGTCGCGCGTCGAAACCGAATCCTGGGAGGGAGTCGATCGCGATCTCTTCGAGCGGCTGCGCGCCCTGCGCCTGCGAATTGCGCGCGACCGCAGCGTACCGCCGTACGTGATTTTTCACGATCGCACCCTGCGTGAGCTCGCGCGCCTGAAGCCCACGAGCATCTCGGCGCTGCGGCACGTCTACGGGGTGGGTGACCGCAAGGTCGACGAGCTCGGCGAGGACGTGGTCGGGGCCATTCGCGAGCACGTTGGAGTGTAGGGCGGCTTGGGCTTGAAGCCGCCAAGGCGCCTCAAAACCCGAGGCGCCCTACGTTCGTCCATAACGCACAGCCGCGCGCGCCTTCATTCTCGTGGCCCATTCCTCGCGGTTGCGTGACGGCGCCGATGTCGTGAGCGAGTCGATGAGCTCGCGGGCGACGGCGGCGACCCGGTCGATCGCCTGTTCGAACGCGGGCTCGTTGGCCTTGGACGGCGTCGTGAAGCCGCTCAGCTTCCGGACGAACTGCAGCGACGCGGCGCGAATCTCGTCCTCGGTCGCGGGCGGATCGAAATTGAACAGGGGACGGATGTTGCGGCACATGGAGCAGACATATCAAGGCAGAAAGCAAAATGCAAAACTCAAAACCCAGAAGGAAACTCCGATTGCAGTTTTGACTTCTGAGTTTTGCCTTTTGCCTTGCAGTTATTTTTTTACTGCACTGAGCGGGAAGACGGCTTCGACCGCGCCCCAGGCGCCGACGTATTTGCCCGACGCGTCGCGTATCAGTTTCACGACGATGGCGCCTTGCGGCAGATCGAAGAACGCGATCATGCCGTCGGGCATCGTCGCGAGGCCGCCGAGCGGCAGCGTCCGGTTCTCGCTCGTGACGGCCTGGCCGGTGTAGGCGCCGGGCTTGCCGGCGATGTCCACCACGACGGTCATGGGCGCTCCAGTGTCACTGGTGGTGGTCACTGTCCACTTGCCGACCGGATCGAACGCAGGGGGCGTCTGCGGGAGGACGGACGCCACGACTACCGCTACCACGGCAATACCTACGGCTCGCGCGACCATACGGCCTCCTTTGCGCGGGCCAACCCGCGCTCGAAGGGTTAGACGGGGAATGGCGTGGAGGGTTGCCGGGCGGACGGTCTGTTATTTGAGGCTGACGCGCTGAACTTCGAGGAACAACGGCGCCGCGCCCAGCACGCCGACGATGCCGGGTGTCCACCAGCGGGCACTGTTAATGACGATGAACTCCAGGTGCTCTCCGGGCTCGATCGTGAAGTACAGGTTCTTCCACATCAGGGTGTTGTGGACGCGGAGGTGATGCCGGCCGGGTTTCAGGTCCTCGGTGTGCCACTCGCCGAACAGCAGCTTGACCTTCGGGCCACCGTCGAGCTGCACGATGATCTGGCGCTGGCCGACGTCCTTCGGGTGCTCGCGGCTGACCGTGATCGTCGCCCGAAGATCCTCGGGCACGTCGGTGCGAACCGCCGGGGCCGACACCCCGGTCGGCGCCGAGGGACGATCAAATTGCAGAGAGCCCACAAGACAGTCTACGCCTGTGGCCGGCGGGGTCAAGCGAACTTCGGCGCGGCAGGCAGCGTCTAACGCCGCAGTGCTAGATAGCGATACTATCTAGATAGCTAAAATGAAACACTTGTCCGTCGCGGCCCTCTCCGTCCTCCACGCCGTCGCGCGAGGCACCGCGCACGGCTTCGACATCATCGACGCCACCGGCCTGCCGGGCGGCACCGTGTATCCGGCGCTAAGCCGGCTCGAGCGAGACGGCCTGGTCTCCTCCAACTGGGAGCCGGTGGAGGCGGCGCGCGCCGAGGGCCGCCCGCCGCGGCGGAACTACCTGGTCACGCGATTCGGCGTGAAAACGCTCAACGACGCGCTCGAGCGGATCCACGCGATGAAACCGATCCGCCGCGCGGTGACCGCGCCGGCCAGGACGCGTCAATGAGATCGGACGTCGCGCGACGCCCCGCAGAAGACCGGATCGGCCGGCGGCTCGCGCTGCTGGCCTGGATCGTGCCCGCGGCAGAACGCCAGACCTGGCGCCGCGAATGGCAGGCCGAGCTGACCTACTACGCCCGCGCCCAGGCCGCGGGGCGGATGCGGCTCGGCCGATGGTGGCTCGGCCGGCGGCTGGGCGCTGCGTTCCAACATGCCGCCTGGCTTCGGGGGCAGACGATGAGAGTCGACGCGATCGCGCAGGAAGTTCGACACGCGGTGCGCGTGCTGGCGAGACGTCCGGCGTTCACGCTGGCGGCCGTGCTGACGCTGGCGCTCGGCATCGGCGGCACGACCGTGATCTTCAGCGCCATGCACGCCGTCTTCTGGCGCCCCCTGCCATATCCCGATCCGTCCGCGCTGGTGATGATATCGACCACCGATGCGGCGCGAACGGACAGGGCGCAGCCGAACAGCGTCTCGCCGACCGATTTCGGAGAGTGGCGCGCCGAGAGCACTTCGTTCACAGACATCGCAGCCGTCCGCGACGACGGGTACGCGCTGCAGGGGGAGACGGGCGCCGAACAAATCACCGGCACCGCGGTGACCCCGGCGTTCTTCGCGATTCTGGGAACACCGGCCGCTCACGGCCGGACGCTCGTGGCGGCTGATGTCGATGCGGCCGCGGTTCCCGTCGTGGTGCTGAGCCACGCGCTGTGGCAGCGGCGGTTCGGCGGCGATTCGCGGGTCGTCGGGCGCCTCATCGTGCTTGACGGGCGATCGCACGAAGTCGTCGGCATCATGCCGCGCGCATTCAACTTCCCGCTTGGCTCCGAGGTCTGGACGCCGTTGGCGCTGACCGTCGATGACCTGACGAAGCAGCGCGGCGCGCACTACCTCACGGCCGTGGCGCGGCTGACGCGCGGTGTGGACCTCGGGCGCGCCCGTGTCGAGATGACGGCGATCGCCCTGCGGCAGGCCGAGGCGGCTCCACGAACCAGCCAGCCCGCGCGGACGAACGTCTCGCCGCTTCGAGACGGCATCGTCGGGGAGGGCATCGCGCCCGCGTTGCGGGTGCTCTTCGGCGCCGTCGCGCTCCTGTTCCTGGTGGCATGTGTCAACGTCTCGAGCCTCGTGCTCGGGATGGCGCTCGGGAGAAGCCGCGACTTCGCCGTGCGTGCCGCTCTGGGAGCGACGCGATTCCGGCTCGTGCGCGGGTTGTTCGTCGAAAGCCTGCTCCTCGCCGGCGCCGGCGGGCTCGCGGGGCTTGCCTTGGCCGTCCTTGGCACCAGGGCCGTCGCGGCGGTCGAAACGGCGGGCATTCCGCTGCTCGACGAGACGCGGATTGACGTCCCGGTGATGGTGTTCGCCCTGGCCGTCACCTTCTGCGCTGCCTGTCTGTTCGGGGCCCTCCCGGCGATGCAGGCGTCGCGCGACGTCAGCCGGGCGCTCGCCAGCGGGGCGCGATCCACATCCGACCGCGGACGGGTCCGCGCGCGGAGCACGCTCGTCGCGATCGAGATCGCGCTGGCGGTCGCGCTGCTCGTCGGCGCGGGCCTGCTCGCCCGGAACTTCCTCGCGCTCGCGCGCACCGATCTCGGCATCGAGTCGCGCGGCGTGCAGACAATTTCGCTGTCGCTTCCATCGGCGGCGTACACGGACCCGGCCCGGCGTGCCGACTTCGTCGAGCAGTTGGTGGCACGCGTCGCCGGGCGGCGGGACATCGAGGCGGCTGGCGCCATCTTCGGCCTGCCGCTGTCCGACTTCAGCTACTACATCAGCGCGTTCGAGCGGGACGGGCAGCGACTCGTGCAGGAGGAGCAGAACCGGCTCAGCGTCAACGTCCGCGTCGTGACGCCGGGATACTTCCGCGCGCTCGGCATTCCCATCGTCGCCGGCCGCGATTTTGAGATCGGCGATCGCCGCGGCGCCGCGCCGGTCGTGGTGCTCAACCAGAGTGCCGCGCGGTTGTTCTGGCCGGGACAGCCCGCCACTGGCCATCGCGTGGTCGTCGGGACGCGTCTCGGTCTGGGCGGCGATCGCGCGGGCGGCGAGATCGTGGGAATCGTCGGCGATGTCCGCGACGTCGGGCCGGCGGCGCCGGCCCGGCCCACACTCTACCTGGCGCATTCGCAGTTTCCGATGGGATTTCTCACCGTGGTGGTCCGCGCGCCGCACGAGCCGGACGATCTGGTGCGCTGGCTGCGCGAGACGGTTGCCGGCGTCGATCCGGCGGTGCCGGTGTTTCGCGTCCGGACGATGGATCAGTTCGCCCGGCGCGCCGTCGCGCAGCCACGTCTGTACCTGGTGCTGCTCGCCGTGTTTGCCGCGGCCGCGGCCACCCTGGCGGCAGTGGGCATCTACGGTGTGATGGCGCAAAACGTCGCAGCGCGGTCGCGTGAGATCGGCATTCGCGTCGCGCTCGGCGCGACCCGACGAGAAGTGGTCGCGATGATCATCCGCTCCGCCGGAAAGCTGGCCGTGAGCGGGCTCGTCGTCGGCATGGCGCTGGCGTTACTCGGCCGGCCGGCGATCGGCCGCTTGCTCGTGCTCGTCGATCCCGGTGACGGCGTCACGTACCTGGCGGTCGGCCTCGCCACCCTGGCGCTCGCCCTCGGCGCGGCGTGGCTGCCCGCACGGCGCGCCGCGAAAGTCGATCCGGTCGGTTCGCTCCGCGCGGAATAATGGGAGCGTGGCAGCCGACATCGAAAACGAGATCGATCACCTCTACCAGCAGCCGCCCGGCGAATTCACCGCGGCCCGCAACGCGCTCGTGAGCCGTGCCGGAGCGCGCGCGGCGGAGATCAAGAAGCTGCAGAAACCGAACACCGCCGCCTGGGCCATCAACCAGCTCTACTGGAAGCAGCGGCGGGTCTACGAAAAGCTGCTGACGGCGGCGGAGAGGCTGCGCGCGGCGCATGGCAAGCGGCTCACCGGCGAGAAGGCGGACGTGACCACCGCGGAGGCCGCGCACCGGGCGGCGCTCGACGCCGCGCTCGGCGCAGCGCGGAGCTTCCTGCAACAGGCCGGCGATCCAGTGACGCCCGCGACGGTGACGGCACTTTCCGAAACCCTCGATGCGCTGCCCGGCACCGAGCCGCCCGGGCGGCTGACGCGTCCGCTGAAGCCGCGGGGATTCGAGGCGCTCGCCGGGTTGCTGGTGGGCGGCTTGCCAAAGGCGGGACGATCGGCCGAGATTCGCGCGTTTCCGGCCAGGCCGGCCGCGCGCGAGACCGACAAGGAGACCGAGGCAGCGCGCCGCAAGCGCGAAGCGGCCGAGCAGGCGCGCGAAGAACAGGCGCGCGCCCGTGAGAAAGCCAGGCTCGACGGCGATCTGCGCGAAGCGCGCAGCGCCGAACGCGACGCCCAGACCGCGCTGACCCGCGCCACCAAAGCGCTTGCCGCCGCCGAGCAGGAACAGATCAGGCTGACGAAAGCCCTCGACGCCGCCGGCGACGCCGTGCTCTCACTCAAGCGCGACGTGAGCAAACGGCAGCACGAGTCCGACCAGGCGTCGATCGCGCGCGTGCGAATCGAGGAGCAGATTTCCCGGCTGGATTGAAACGGAACGGCGTTAGACTTCCCGCCAAAGGACAGAACTCATGGCGCAAGGCACCCGTGTGTGGCGAATTGGGGCGATGCTGCTCGTCGTTGTGCCCGCCTGGCTCGGCGCACAGCAGGGCCGGGGCGCGAATCCGTTTCCTGGCGGCACGAACGAGGACGGCTCGCTGCGCCCCTCGGCGCCGGTCACGCGGCTGTTCACGCAGGACGCGTACACCGAGTACGAGATTCTTGCGCCGGGCAGCGAGTCGTTCCGGATCCGGTTCCTTCCTGAGGAGACGCGCGCCGGCGCGACCGAGCTGGTGAACGCCACGCGGGGCTGGAGCGAGGGATCCGGGATTGAGGTCTACGATCCGCGGACTGGCAAGCCGCTCGAGTTCACCTACGCGCAGCAGGGGAACGATCCGGAGAGCCATGCGATTCGCGCCAAGCTCCCGCGCCCCGTGCCGGAGGGCGGCATCGGCCGCGTGCTGATCTACAAGACCTACAAGGACGCCCGCACTTACATGATGAACGGCGAGAACATCGTGTGGGTGCGCAGTCTCAGCGGCTACCGGCTGGGCGTGGTCCTGCCGAAGGGCTTCGCGTTCGTCTCGTCGAACGTGGCGGCGCAGCTCTCGACCACGGCCTCGGGACAGCTGAAGCTCGCGTTTGCGAATCCGAGCGGCCAGAGCAACCCCGTGACGGTCCACGCGCGGCCGTCCGCCGTGCCGATGCCGGCGACGCCGTTCACCGACATGTTCTTCGACGTCATCAAGACGCTGTACGATCTCGACGCGCCGGAGACGGGCGCGATGAAGGTCGAACAGACCTACAGCGACTTCCGCAAAGGCGCGAACGCGACGCTGGACGTCCTCGGGTACCTCGCGCTGCAGGATCTGAGAGTCGTCGATCTCGATACCGCGACGCCGCTGACGGTCACGAAGAAGGGCACCGTGAGCGTCGCGGCGCTCGCCGTGCCGATCACCGACGACAAGCAGAGCGCGCATCTCAAGATCACCGGCACCGTCAAAGACGGCAGCTATCGCGTCGCGAACGGCGAGCTCGTCTTCGAGCGGACGCTCCATGGCCTGCGCAACACCGTGCTGCTGCCTGAAGGCTGGGAACTGACGGGCGTGTCGCAGTCGGGGACCATCGGCGTGTACCAGGGACGGCGCCCGTTCGTCGCGCTCATCAACTTGAACGGCGAGAATCAGTACAAAGTCACCATCCGCGCTCGCAAGAGTCGCTAGCTGTGAGGGCAGAAGCCGTATGAAGCGAATCAGCCTCGTTCTCTGTGGGCTCATCGCGCTGGCGGGCGCCGTGGTCGCTCAGTCAACGCCGCCAGCTCAGCAGGGACCGCCACAGACGCCCACGGGCGGCGTCGTTCCAGGCGGGCAGGGCCGTGGCGGTGGCCGCGGGCAGGCCGATCCGCGCGACATGGGCGGCGGCCAGTGCGCTCAGAATCCGTACAACTGCGCGGACGCGCCCAATCCGCTCAAGCCGCCGGACACGGTGTTCCTCGAAGAGCTCACGTGGATGGACGTGCGGGACGTCATGAAGGCCGGCAAGACGACGATGATCATCACGACCGGCGGGATCGAGCCGAACGGTCCGTGGATCGCACTTGGGAAGCACAACTGGGTGCTGCGCGCCAACTGCGACGCCATCGCGCGCAAGCTCGGCAACGCGCTCTGCGCACCGAACATCCCGTTCGTGCCCGAAGGCGACATCGATCCGCCGAGCAGCCACATGCGATCGCCCGGCACCATCAGCCTGACCGAAGAGTCGTTCCAGGCGATGCTCACGGACATCGTGCGCAGCTTCAAGACGCACGGCTTCCAGAACATCATCCTCATCGGCGACAGCGGCGGGAACCAGAAGGGCATGGCCGCCGTCGCCCAGAAGCTCAACACGGAGTGGAACGGCTCGCCGGTCGTGGCGCACATTCCGGAGTACTACGACTACAACTCGGTCGGCGCGCTTCTCCGCGAGCTGGGCGTGACGAAGACCGGTCAGCCGGGCGACAACCTCCACGACGATCCCGGCATCACCATGAACATCATGGTCGCCGACCCGAAGGCCGTGCGCACCGACGAGCGGATCAAGATCGGCAAGGCGACGATCGACGGCGTGTCGATTGCCGACAAGGCCAAAGCGATCGAGATCGGCAAGAAGATCGTCGAGATGCGCGCGACGAAAACCGTCGACGCGATCAGGAAGAAGATCGCGAGCAAGGGCAAGTAGGATCCATTCCCCCCGGGAGTATCCGGCGCGATTCTTGCCGTCGCGGTTAAAGCCCCTGGCCGTCGGGCCGAATGCTTAGACGGTAGCCGGCACAAGCGACGTGTGACTCCTGGACGGCATCGGCCCGTCTGTGGGGCCGTCCGTGGGGCCGTTCGGGGGGCGAACGTGGATCTCGCGAGGCATTTCGAACGGGCCAATCGGGAGCTCTGGCTGGTCCTGTCGCTGTTCGTCATCGCCGCCGTGATGAACTTCCTCGTATCGGGCCAGCGCATGGTGCTGGCCTTCTACACCCTTCCGACGATCTACTCGGCCTACCACTACGGCCGGCGCCACGCCACCCTGACGGCCGTCGCGAGCGTGTTGATGGTGGTGATCCTGCTCTGGACCAATCCCGCGGTCATGCAGGCCACCGTCGCGGCCGGAGCCGCGGAATGGCTCGACATCACCGTGTGGGGCAGCATGCTCCTCATCACCGGGTACATGATGGGCACGCTCTACGAGCGCAAAGACGCGCAGGTGCGCGAGCTGCGAGAAACCTACGTCGGCGTTCTCATGATCCTGCGGCACTTCATCTCGAACGACAAATACACCGAGAACCATTCCTATCGCGTGTCGGTGTATGCGACCAAGATCGCGGCGGCGTTCGGCTTGAACGACGAGCGGATTGAAGACATCCGGGCGGCGGCGCTGCTGCACGACATCGGCAAGCTCGACATCAGCCGCGAGCTGCTGTACAAGGCCGCGCGGCTCACCGAGGGCGAGTACTCGGAAGTGCAGCGTCATGTCGCGAAGGGCGTCGCGATGCTCGAGCCGGTCGGCGGTTCCCTGCGCCGCGTGCTGCCGATCGTGCTGTCACACCACGACAAGTTCGACGGATCGGGCTACCACTCGACCAGGGGCGAAGAGATTCCGATTGAAGCCCGGATCATCGCCGTCGCGGACGTCTACGACGCCCTCACCAGCGATCGGCCGTACCGCAAAGCGATGTCGCCGTACGACGCGCGCGAGACCGTCGTCAAAGGGGCAGGCACCGAGTTCGACCCGAAGGTGGTGGACGCGTTCCAGGCCGCCTTCCGCAAGGGCGAGATGGAGCTGCCCGCCTTCGTCGTTTGAGTCGACACGCGGCTCGAAGCCCGAGCCGCGCGACTGTTTTCGAAGCCCGAGCCGCCTTACTCTTCGAAGCCCGAGTCGCGCTACTTCTTTTCCTGCATCGTGAACGAGAACGTCGCGGTCAGCGGCTGCTGCACGCAGCCGCCGAGGATCGTGGCCGTGCCGGACACCGCCTTCCGATCCGCCTGGACCGTTCCCGTGCCCTTCACCGTCCCGCTGCAGTTCTGCTCGGCGATCGAGTACGGGTACTCGAACGTCCATGTGCCGGCCTTGACCGTTCCGTTCAACGTGCCTTCGACGCCGATGGGCACGGTCAGTTTCATCGCGCCGGTCACGCCGCCCTTCGCGTCCACGACGAACGTCGTGGTGCCGGTGTACTCCTGGTTGCCGTTTTCGGTCTGGACCGTGTATTTCGCGGTGTAGATTGGGGCAGCCGGCCCGCTGCCCTGAAACGCGCCGCCGGCCATGACGACACCCGCCAGAACCCACGCTCGCACCATCGTGTTCCTCCAGACTGAGCCACACATCCGCCAGGGAGCGACGCGGGATTAGACGCCCCGCGAGGCGGGGCAGTTGCCGACAAGCGTACGTCTTACCACGAAGCCGGAGAGGCTGCGCTTTTTTTGAGGTACCCTGCGCCCCGTGTTGCGGCGAATCACCGGCGGACTCGCGTTTGCCGCGCTCGCGTGGGCCCTCGCGGTGTGGCTTTCGGGGGGATTCTCCCTGACCGCCGGCGGACTCCGCGTGTCCGCGAACGATCCGTTGCGGCCGCTGGTGCTCGGTGTGCTGCTGGCGGCGTTGCACGTGTTCATTGCACGGCCGGCCGGCATTCGCGCCGAGCTGGCGTGGGCGCGCGCCCGCGTCCAGCCCGTGCACGTGGCCGCGCTCCTCGCCGTCGCGATCGTCGTCGTCGCGCTCAGTCAGACCGCCTGGGTCGTCGGCGGCGCCGATGCCTACTCCTACGTTTCACAGGCCGATTTGTGGCTGCAGGGCGAGCTCGAGACGCCGATGCCGATCGCCGACCAGGCGCCCTGGCCGCGCGACCTGTCGGTGTTTGCTCCCTTCGGGTATCGCCCGTCGCAGGGCAGCGGCATCGTACCGGTGACGGCGCCGGGCCTGTCGCTCATCATGGCGGGCTTCAAGGCGGTCGCCGGCCACTGCGCGGTCTTCTGGGTGGTGCCGCTCAGTGCCGGGATGCTGGTCTGGGTGACGTTCGCGATCGGCCGGCGGCTGGCGACGCCGGCGGCCGGGCTGGCGGCCGCGTGGCTGGTTGCAACCAGCCCGGCTGTCCTCGCGATGGTCGTCTCGCCAATGAGCGATGTGCCGGTAGCCGCGTTCTGGACGCTCGCCATGCTCTGCGCGTTCGGAGACACGCGACGATCCGCCCTGGGCGCGGGATTGGCGTCGGCTATCGCGATCCTCGTCCGCCCGAACCTCGTGCCGATCGCCGCCGTGCTGGGGTTGTGGATCGCATGGCGCAGCCTCCCGCGCCGCCCGGACGTCGTCGCGCCGGCACTGTACGCCGCGGGCGTGCTGCCCGGGGTGCTGTTCATCGCGTGGGTGAATCGCCGGCTCTACGGATCGCCACTCGCGTCCGGATACGGCAACCTGTCCGAGCTGTTCGCGCTCCACAACCTGCCGGTGAACATCGCGCGGTACGGGCGGTGGTTGATCGAGTCGCAGACACCGCTCTTTCTTGTCGGCGGAGCAGCCGTGCTGATTCCGCTGCGCTCGATCTGGAAGACCGCCGAGGCCCGCGCCGGTGCGCTGCTCCTGGCGCTGGTGGGCCTGGTCGTGTGGGCGATGTACATCATCTACCGTCCGTTCGAGGACTGGTGGTACCTGCGCTACATGCTGACGAGCTGGCCGGCGATGGCCGTCGGCGGTGCGGCGGTGGCGGCACGGCTCGCGGACGGGTGGGGCTGGCGGGCGCGGGTGGTGTTGTGGTCGGGCGTGGCGGCGGTCGGCGTCTATGGCGTCGGATTCGCACGGACGCACGGCGCGTTCCCCTCCGGCGACGGCGACTATCGCTACGCGGCCATCGCCGGGCTCGTCGAGCAATCGACACCGCCTTCGAGCGTGATCATCACGTCACAGCATGCGGGCCCGATCACCTACTACAGCGGCCGGCTCACGCTGCGCTTCGACGCGATGGATCCGGCCTGGCTCGATCGCACAGTGGACTGGCTCGCGGCGCAGGGGCGCCAGCCTTTCCTCCTGCTCGAAGACTGGGAACGGCCGCAGTTCGAGCAGCGCTTTGCCGGAAAAACCCGCTTCGACCTGGCGTTTTACGCGCCCGTGGCGATCTACCATCCCTCTCGCTCCACCGACGTCGCGTTCCTCTTCGATCCGCTTCGACCCAACGGCCCGACGATGCAGCCCCCTCCTGTGCCGCGGCGGGCGCAGTGCGTGCTGCCGATGCGGGATCGCACGAGCCGCGATCGCTGAAATACGGTCGCGCTGCACCGCTCGCCGCCGGTATGATTTCGACATGCGAATCGGCTTGCACATGCTGCCCTATGCGGTGTCCAGGCGGGCCCATGGTCCGGGGACGCCGTTCCCGCCGACGTTCTTCTTCATCATTGGCTTTGCGGTCGCGCTCTGGGCCGACTGGCAGCAGCCGTGGCGCATCGATGCCCAACCCGACCCCTACTTCTGGACGCGCGTGCTCATCGGGCTGGTTTCCGTCGTCGCCGGCTCGGCGATCGCGTTGTGGGGGCTCGCCACCATGGCGCGCGTCCGGACGGGCATTCTGCTTCAGCAACCCGCGAGCCGGCTCGTGCATTTCGGTCCGTACCGGTGGACCCGCAATCCGCAGTACGTGGGATTCGTGGCGATCTACTTCGGCCTGTCGGTGATCGCGAATACCGTCTGGCCCCTCGTGTTCCTTCCGATCGTCCTCGCCTTGCTCATCACCGTCGTCATCGCCCGCGAGGAACGTTATCTCCACGGCGTCTTCGGTGGCGATTACACGGACTATTGCCGCCGCGTAAAGCGCTGGCTGTGATCTTCCTCGCAAGCAGGATGTGACGACGATGGAGGGCGGACCGGGGGTTCGGGTGCCACCGCCGCTCATTGCGGCTGGTGTGTGGATCGCCGGCTGGTACCTGTTTCAGTGGTTTCCGTTCGAGATCGACGGCGCCGGCACGAGCTGGGCGCAGGCCGCGATCGGCGCCGCGCTCGCCGGCGCCGGCATTGCGCTCATCGTGCGCAGCGTGCGGGCCTTCCGCCAGGCCGGCACCCCGCTCCGGCCCGATCGCGCCGCCGCCGCGCTGGTCGCGAGCGGCGCCTACCGGGTGAGCCGCAATCCGATTTACCTCGGATTCGCCGCGGTCTATCTCGGATTGGCGGCGCTTCTGAACAACGCCTGGCAGGTCGTGCTGCTGCCGGTCCTGTTGTTGATATTGACGACTGCGGTCATTCACCGCGAAGAGGCGTACCTGTCCGCGACGTTCTCCGAGTACGAGGAGTACTGCCGGCGGGTCCGCCGTTGGCTATAGGATCACCTCGGCATGGCCGAACCGATTGACGATCTCGATCGTCTCGTTTCCGAGCTCGATGCGGCGCGCCCCGGCGGCCGCGGCGGCGGCGGGAAGCTCGACGCATGGCTGCACGTCGTCGCCGACCGCGCGGCGAGCGATCTGCTGCTCGTCGCCGGCGAGCCGCCGGCGCTCAGGATCAACGGCCGCATCGAGCGGACGGATGGGGCGCCGCTCGACGGGGAGGACATCGAGGACATGGTCGTGCCGGACCTGCCGCCGCATGCGCAGCGCGCGTTCCGCGAGCACGGGATTGCCGACGCAGCGCGCCGTCTGGCCGGCGTCGGGCGCTTTCGCATCAATGTCCACCGCGAGCGCGGGCGCGCGGCCGCCATCATCCGGATGCTGCCGCGCAAGATTCCGACGCTCGCGAGCCTCGAGCTGCCGTCAGGCACGGATCTCCTGACCCGCCTCTCTCGCGGTCTCGTGCTCATCGGCGGGGCCACCGGGTCGGGCAAGACGACGACGCTCGCCGCGATCGTCGACGACATCAACCGGCGTGATCCGAAGCACGTCATCACGATCGAGGATCCGATCGAGTACGAGCACAGCAACCAGCGCAGCGTTATCCAGCAGATCGAGATTGGCATCGACGCGCCGGATTTTCCGACCGCGCTGCGGTCGGCGCTGCGCCAGGCGCCCGACGTGATTGTCGTTGGCGAGATGCGCGATCCCGAGACGATGAAGATCGCGCTCGCCGCGGGAGAGACGGGCCACCTGGTGCTGTCCACGCTGCACACGACGGACGTGCCGTCCACGATCGCCCGCATGACCGACTCGTTCCCGGCCGAGCGGCAGCCGACGATCCGGCAGGAGATCGCGGCGTCGCTTTCCGCCGTGTTCGTGCAGATGCTGCTGCCGCGTGTCGGCGGCGGCCGGATTCCGGCCGCCGAGCTCCTGATGGTCCAGTACGGCGCGCGCCAGCACATCCGGCGGAACACGCTGCATCACCTGCACCAGGAGATCACGATCAGCCGAAAGCAGGGATCCTTCACCCTGGAGGAAGGCCTGGCCCGCCAGGTCAAGGCCGGCCTCATCGAGCGGTCCGAGGCGACGCTCCGCGCCAACCACGCCGAAGACTTCGAGCTGGCGATGAACGACCTCGGAGGTCGTTAGTACCGTTTTCGTAATTTCATACAATGACGGGCGAGGTTTCTCCCTGCGCCGCGCGGTACTCTGCCTGCTCATTCTCGCCGCTGAATTCGCCGTGCTCGAGGCCGGTCTCCGGATCTATGGCGGCACCGACGCGTCACCCGGGTTCCAGTCGCTGTTCATGCGGGATCCGCTGGTTGGCCACCGCCTGAGGCCGAATGCCAGCACCCGGTTCAAGACCGCCGAGTTCACGACAGATCTCGCCATCAATCCGCAGGGCGTGCGGGACGACGACCCGATTGGGCCCAAGGCGACGGACGAACGTCGTGTCGTCGTCCTCGGCGACTCGCTCGTGATGTCGGTGCAGGTGCCGCTGGCCGAGACCTTCTGCGAGCGTCTCGAGGGCCGGCTGAACGCGGCCGGGGACGGCCGCCGCTGGCGGGTGATCAATGCCGGCGTCCAGGGCTACGGCCCGGTGCAGGAGTGGTTCTTCTTCGATCGCGTCGCGGCCGCGTTCCAACCGGACATCGTGCTCATCGTGACGTTCGTGGCCAACGACGCGATCGAGGCGCACGACACCGAAGGCTGGCTGAATGCCGGCAAGCCGGACCCGGAGCCGGCGATCAACTGGTTGCGGCGCGTCGTGCGATCGAGCGTCGTGCTGCAGCTCGTGCGCCGGCGCTGGGACCAGTTGCGCGGGCGGTTCATGACCGCCGCGCCGGAACGGCCACTGGCGAGCTACCTCGCGGACCCGCCGCCGCAGATCGCCAACGGCCTGGCCGTGACGCGGCGGGCGTTCGAACGGCTGGCCGACCGCGCGCGCGCCATCGGCGCGCGGCCGGCGCTCGTCCTGATGCCGGCGCGGTTTCAGACCGATGACGCCGACTACGGGCGCCTCGACGAGACCGCGCGCGGCGCCGGCGCCGTGCTCCTGCGCAACGCGGCCACCGATCGGTTCCGCGACGCGCTCGCGCCGCTGCGGCTGCCGACGCTGGATCTGCTGCCCGTGCTCGAGCGCCAGCCCGATCGCGGATCGCTCTTCTACCAGGAGAACATCCACCTCACGCGGCGCGGCCACGACATCGTGGCCGGCGCGCTCTTCGAGTTCCTACAGACGAGCGGCCTCGCCGCGGCCGCGCGCTGATGGTTTTCAACTCGCTGCACTTCGTCGGGTTCTTTCTCGTCGTCTACCCGCTTTACCGGCTGCTGCCGCACCGCGCGCAGAACGTCCTCCTGCTCCTTGCGAGCTATTACTTCTACGCGTCGTGGGACTGGCGGTATCTCAGCCTGCTCGTCGGCTCGACGATCGTGGACTACTCGGTCGGGCGCTACCTCGCCCGCACGCCCGACGTGCGACGGCGGCGGGTCGCGCTCATCGCGAGCCTCGTCTTCAACCTCGGCATGCTGGGGTTCTTCAAGTATTTCAACTTCTTCGCCGCCGGGCTGACGTCGATTTTTGCCGCGCTCGGGTGGCGGCTCGATCCGATCACGGTCAACGTCATTCTGCCGATCGGCATCTCGTTCTACACGTTCATGACGATCAGCTACGTCATCGACGTGTATCGCGGGGAGATCGCGCCGGCCACGAACCTGATCGAGTTCGCCTTGTTCGTGGCCTACTTTCCACACCTCGTCGCCGGCCCGATTCTGCGCGCGTCGCTGCTCCTGCCCCAGATCGCGCGGCCGCGCGTGATCAGCTCCGCGCAGCTGATTGAAGGCGGCTGGCTCATTGCCTGGGGTGTGTTCCAGAAGATGTTCGTCGCCGACAACCTGGCGCCGCTCGTCGACTCGGTGTTCCGGGCGGCGGCGCCGACCGGCCTGGATGTGCTGCTGGCAATGGTCGCGTTCGCGTTCCAGATTTACGGGGATTTCGCCGGCTATTCCAACATCGCGCGTGGCCTGTCGAAGCTCATGGGCATCGAGCTCAACGTCAACTTCCTGTTTCCGTACTTCGTCACGTCGCCGCAGGCGTTCTGGCGCAACTGGCACATCAGTTTGTCCACCTGGCTGCGCGACTATCTGTACATCCCGCTCGGCGGCAACCGGGGATCGACGGCCGAGACCAATCGCAATCTCATGATCACGATGGCGCTCGGCGGGCTCTGGCACGGCGCGGCCTGGACGTTCGTGCTCTGGGGGACCTACCAGGGCGCGATTCTGGTCATCGCCCGTGCCGTGTCGGCGTGGGCGAAGCGGCGCGGCCTGCAGCTGCCGGCCGGCATCGGCGTCTCGCGCGTCGCCCTCGGCGTATTGATGTTCTTCGTGACGTGTTACGGCTGGCTGATCTTTCGCGCGGCATCGATCGGCCAGGTGGGCCGCTTCACCCGCCTGCTGTTCACCAACCTGACGCCCTCGCCGACGAGCGTCTCCGCGCTGCTCATCCCGATGTGCTTCGTGATCGGTCCGCTCCTGGCGGTGCACGTGTACCAGGCGCGGCGCGGGTCCGAATCCGCGCCGCTGGCGCTCTCGCCCGCGCTCCGCTATGCCCTGTATGGCGCGGTGATGTACCTCGTCCTCGTCTTTGGCGATTTCGGCGGGTCGCGGTTCATCTACTTCCAGTTCTGACGCCCTCTGCCGCATACTTTTGCCATGACCCCTACCCGCTCCCACCTGGTCCTGGTCGTCGCTCTTGCCCTGTCCGTCGGCGTCCGCGCGGATGCCGATCGCTTGAAGAATGCCGAAGTCGTCCTGACCGAAATGGCCGGCAGCGCCGACACCGGGATCATGCGCAGCCTGATCCCGAAAGCCAAATGCATCGTCGTCGTGCCGGGCGTGAAGAAAGCCGCGCTCGGCGTGGGCGGCCAGTACGGCCGCGGCTACCTGTCCTGCCGGAAGGAAGCGGGCGCGTGGAGCGCGCCCGGCGGCATTCGCATCGAAGGCGGCAGCATCGGTTTCCAGATCGGTGGCTCGGACACCGATGTGATCCTGCTCGTGATGAACGATCGTGGCGCGGATCGCCTGCTGTCGAGCAAGTTCACCGTCGGCGCCGATGCCGCGGTGGCGGCCGGACCGCTGGGCCGTCAGGCCAGCGCGCAAACCGACGCGACGATGATGGCGGAGATTCTGGCGTGGTCGCGATCGCGCGGCGTCTACGCGGGGATTTCGCTGCAGGGCGCGACGCTCCGCGAGGATGGCGGCGAGAACAAGGAGCTTTACGGCAAGGAATTGCCGAACCGCGAGATCGTCAAGGGCGTGACCTCCGTGCCCACCGTCGCCGAAGGCTTCATCAAAGCGCTCTCGAAGTATTAGCGGAGTTTTTTTGTTGCGCGTGGGGCCTCGCCTTCGCCAATGCTTCGGCGAAGCTCGCCGAAGCGCCATCGGCTCGGAGGCGGCCCCACTCCCACGCGTGGCGCCCTCACGGCTCGCTACGCTCTTTCTTAGTTACGCGTGGGGCCCCACCCCCACGCGTGGCGCCCTCACGGCTCGCTACGCTCGCCTTCGGGCGGT
>Ga0111538_10003650_pt1 | contig 21449 bp, 16 predicted proteins | sample SoiMethybrSBSTD1_FD_79669 | JGI IMG/M metagenome (GOLD analysis project Ga0111538, IMG submission 79669) | Bulk soil microbial communities from a Populus tree surrounding site in Tennessee, USA - Soil MetaG P. TD hybrid SBSTD1 (version 2)... | ecosystem: Environmental > Terrestrial > Soil >... | reverse complement strand
GTGACGCCGGCGCCGCGTCGTCCTGCGTCGGTGATTCCACCGCGGCGGCTGGCAGTGCTGAAGCCATCGATGCCCTGACTGCCAGTGCCTATGCAATGCGGAAGGCGAACGACGACGATCGGGAAATCGGACGCACGGGCAGCTCTAGGGCCCGCGGTTGCACCCTACGTACCAGACCCCTCATCGGCAGAAGAAACGAATCGGCCGCGCAGGAAAGCCGCAAACACGTCGCTTCTTGCGCGGCTCGTCCGGCGGCCCGTCGCGTCCGGCGCAAAGTTTGCGCCGGCTCCGCCAACGGTGCGCGCTGGCGCCCGAACCGCCGCGTGCGGCGAGCCTTTCGGGAAAGCTTCAGGGAAGCTCGACCCGTCTTTTGCGCTCCGGAATTTCCACGCGAAAACCGCGCTCCCTCATCGCCGCCTCGAGCGAGACTTGCGCCGACGGCTCTCCGTGGACGAGAAAGACGCGGCGCGCATCCTTTCCGCATGCGTCGGCGTACGCCAACAAGTCTTTGCGGTCGGCGTGCGCGCTGAACGCATCGAGCACCTCGACATGGGCGCGCAGCTCGCGTTCGACGCCCCAGATGCGCACCCGCGGGCGGCGTTCGACGATCCGGCGTCCCAGCGTGTGCTCGGCCATGAAGCCCACGATGAGGATCGTGTTGCGCTCATCCTCGACGTTGTTTCTCAAATGGTGCAGCACTCGCCCCGCCTCGGCCATGCCGGCCGCGGAGATGATCATCGCCGGGCCCGCCATGTCATTGAGCCGAATGGAATCTTCGCGCGAGCTTACGTATTGGATCCCATCGAAGCCGAACACATTGCCGTGCTGCTCGAGGAAGGCGCGCGCCTCGGCGTCGAAGCACTCCGGATGAAGTTTGAAGACTTCGGTGACATTGATCGCCAAGGGCGAGTCGACGAAGATCGGGATGGGGGGCAATCGCCCCTTTCGTTTGAGCTCGTTCAGCGCGTAAATCAGCTCTTGCGTGCGCCCGACCGCAAAGGCGGGCACGATGATCTTGCCGCCGCGGGTAATGGCTTGTCGGATGACACGCTCGAGATCGTCGTGCATCTGCGCGATGTCCCCGTGGAGCCGATCGCCATAGGTGCTTTCCATGACGAGGTAGTCGATGGGCGGGCTCGGATACTCGGGGTCGCCGATGATCGGTAAACCTTTTCTCCCGAGATCGCCGGAGAAGACCACGCGCCGCAGAGACCCACGCTCTTTTACCTCGAGGAGGATCTCGGCCGACCCCAGGATGTGTCCCGCATCGAGCAACCGTGCCGTCACGCCTGGTAGAGGTTGGAACGGCCGGTGGTACGGAATCGAAACGAATTGGCCGAGCGCCTTCACGACGTCCTCTTCGTCGTAAACCGGTTCCACGCGCACGAAATCGGAATCGTCGGCGTACTTGCGGTTCAAATAGGCGGCATCGGCCTGCTGAATGCGCGCCGCGTCGCGCAGCATGCACGCGCAGAGATCGCGCGTCGCGGGCGTCGCGTAGATCGAACCGGCAAAGCCGGCTTTCGCCAACGTGGGAAGGCTGCCCGAATGGTCGATGTGGGCGTGCGTGAGGATCGCCGCGTCGGCGTGAATGGCGGCCGGGGGAATCGATCGGTTTCGCCGGCGCGACTCCTCGCGGCGGCCCTGAAAAAAGCCGCAATCGACGAGCAGCGAGCCGCTCTCGAGCTCGAGCAGGAACATCGAGCCGGTGACTTCGCGCGCAGCCCCAAGAAATGTTAGGTGCATCGACGACCGCCTCGGCACGGCGATTGCTCAGCGTTAGGCGTTACCGAAATCGCACGGCGTAGGTAGAAACGGAAAGGGAGCTTTCTCATGTGGTTGGCGAAGAAGATTCTACTCTTACACATCGTCCCCCCTGCGAGCACGGCTTACTCGGGCTTTTCGTGCGTTTCCGTGCTCGATGACGCGAGCCAACTCAAGGCCGCCACATGACCGAAATCAATGGCAACGGGCGCTGCCGGATCGTTCTCACGGGAGGGCCGGGCGGAGGAAAGACGACCGCGGCGGACCTCTTCCGCCGAGAAATTGGGCAGCGCGTCGTCATCGTGCCCGAAGCTGCGACGATGCTCTTCGGCGGTGGATTTCCGCGATCGAACGAGCTCCACGCCCGCAAGGCGGCGCAGCTCGCGATCTTTCACGTGCAGCGACATCTCGAAGACGTGCAATCGGCGCTCTATCCCGGGCGAATCCTCCTCTGCGACCGCGGGACCATCGACGGTGCCGCGTTCTGGCCGGGGGGCCCCGCCGAATTTTTCGAACGCGTCGGCACCACGCTCGACCGGGAGCTCACGCGCTACGACGCCGTGCTCTTCTTCGAGACCGCGGCGGCGGGCGGAATTTCCATCGAGGGAGGGAACCCCATTCGCATCGAGTCGAACGAGCAAGCCGTGGAGCTCGACGGCAAACTTCGCGAGCTATGGCTCCGACATCCGCGCACTGTCGTCGTGCCTCACCACCGATCCTTCATGAAGAAGATCACCCTCGGACTGACTTCGCTGGAACGGATCGTCGCTGAGCTCGCGGCATCGCCGCCGGTGCATGCCGGCTAGCGCGACGCGCATCGCTGCGCGAGCGTCTCGGCGATATCCGCGGGGAGATCGCGCGCCTGGCGATAGAGCAGCGCCTCTTCCCGAGCCGCGTGCGCCTTCAGCATCTCGATGAAGCGTCGAACGTGCTCCTCCCGCAACGTGTGAAGCTCGATACGGACGCCCATGTCGGCGAGCAGTCGGCGCACATTGGCGTGCTCCGTGCGCAGTGCCGCCGTCTCCTCGGGGGACTCGGCGTCGAGGGCCGGCAGAAGAAACGTTTCTTCGGCTTCGAAATGTTGCAACAGCTGACGCTCGAAGGTGCTCCATGTCGACTGACATACGCTCCACTCACCGCGATGGATGTCGTCGAGCAGTCGTTCCATGAGCTCGTCCATTCGCTGGTGATCGCGCAGAAGAAGCTGACCGGTGGCCGACAACTTGGTGGGTCGATGCATGCAGGTCCACGCTCCACGATTCGTGCCAATGGACCCTCCGTCGCAACCGGCCAAACAGGGGCGCCAATGCGGCCGAGGTCTCGCGAGGGCCCCTTGGATCGAACGCAGGAAATGCGCGCCCGCGCACGCTCTGCACCCGCGACCCTCCGCACCCTAACCGCGCATCCGTTGCGTCGACTGCGGGAACGCCCCGAGGAACGACCACCGAGCGATCGTATCGTCCCATCGCCCGTATCGCGTTAACCCGCATCTCGAGCACAGTCTTGGCTGGCCCGAAGCTACGCGGGGGAAAGAAAATATGACGAGCCGCAGGATCCACCGGCGCGATTTGGCCAAGCTGGCCGGCGGAGCCACGGCGCTCGGCTTGGCGGGCATCGGCAATGGCGGGTGCACGAGCTCCGGTAGCACGCAAGTTGCGTCGGCAAGCGTGCCCCCCCCGCACCCCGTGGTGCCCTCCTCCGAATCCAGGCGTCTCCCCGAGGGGTTCAAGTGGGGCACCGCCACCGCGGCCTTTCAGATCGAAGGCGCGCTCAAAGAGGATGGCCGCGGCGTTTCGATTTGGGACACGTTTGCCCATACGCCGGGGAAGATTCACGGTGACGCTTCACCGGACATCGCGCTCGATCACTATCACCGTTACAAAGACGACGTGAAGCTGATGAAGTCGCTCGGGGCGAATGCTTATCGCTTTTCGATTTCGTGGCCACGCATCTTTCCAGAGGGTACGGGCGCACCCAATCCGCGGGGCGTGGACTTCTACAATCGACTCGTCGACGAGCTGCTCGCTAGCGACGTCGAACCGTTCGCGACGCTGTTCCACTGGGATCTGCCTCAGGCTTTGCAGAACCGGTTCGGCGGTTGGGAATCGCGCGAGACCTCCAAAGCATTCGCTGAATATGCAGGATACGTTGCGAGCAAGCTCGGCGACCGCATCAAGCACTTCTTCACCATCAACGAGTTCTCTTCGGTCGTGAAGGCCGGCCATGCGTTGGGCGTGCACCCGCCAGGGCTCAAGCTCCCCCCCGGGCGCTTGAACCAGGTCCGTCATCACATGGTTCTCGGGCACGGGCTCGCCGTTCAAGCCATCCGCGCTCGCGGGCGCGGGGAGACGAAGGTCGGGCCCGCGGAGCAGGTCATCAGCGCCGTTCCTATCGTCGGAACCCCCGAGAACGTTCGCGCCGCGGAGGTCGCGACGCGCGAGCTCAACGCCGGATTGCTCACGGTGATGCTCGAAGGGCGTTACACCGACGCGTTTCTCGAATCGGCCGGCAACGACGCGCCGAAGTTCACCGACGAGGACCTGAAGATCATCGCCAGCCCGGTCGATTTCGTGGGGACCAATGTCTACAAGGCTCACCACTACGTGCGCGCGTCCGAGGACGCTCGTGGCTACACCATCGTCCCGTTCCAGAGCGTGCACCCCAACGCGCCGTTCCCAGGTCTTGTCTTCAATGTGACCCTCCAGATGACCCCGGAGGTCATGTATTGGCATCCCCGCAGTCTGAAGGCGCTCTGGAACGTCAAAGAGATCTACATTACGGAGAACGGAGTCCCATTCGCTCACCCGCCGTCCGGCGATGGAATGGACGAGGACTCCGACCGGATCATGTGGCTGCGCGCCTATCTATCCGAAATGCAGCGCGCGACCTCGGAGGGGATTCCGGTGCGGGGCTATTTTCATTGTACCCTGGTCGATAACTTCGAGTGGACGGCCGGCTATGCCCCGCGCTTCGGACTCTACTCCGTCGACCCGAAGACGCAGAAGCGCTCGCCGAAGCTGAGCGCCGGGTTCTATCGAGAGATCATCGCTCGAAACGCGGTGGTGTAGCTACGATTGGCATCACGTTCTGACCGCGCAGCGCTATTGGTCGCTCTGCTGGTCATTGCCCACACCGGGAACGGCCGAGCGGGGGGCCCTTTGGGGACGAGCGGCGCCCCCATCGGCACGAGTCAATATGCGCTCGACCTCTTTCACGGTCCGGTGTTCGCCGGCTCTCGCGTCACGGGGCTCGGCGGTGCCTATGTCGCGATCTCCGAAGATGTGGACGGCGATCTCCAGAACCCCGCCGCCCCCGCGGTGCGCCCCTTCTTTTCGTACGAGCATTTCGACTATTGGCTCGGCTTCGGCCTCACCTTCCCTGCCGACCTCGAGCACATGGATTTCTTCAACAGTGGAAGCGATACGAAGCTGGCCAATCCACCGAGCTCCTTCGTCTTCTTCACCCCCGCGGCGAATCTCCAATGGGGCGAGCTCGGCGTCGGGCTCACCGTGGAGATGCAGCAGTACGCTCTCACGAGCGGGAACGACTCCCCCACGCCGGCCATCAACGTCACCATTCCGACGACGCACCTCCAATTCGGCTATGGCTTCGGTCACAACCAGCTGGTGGTCGGGGCGGGCGCCCGCTTCCTCTCGATGGCGGTTCACCGCGAAGCCGAACCGCGTACCCCTTTCAAATCTTCCGACACCGGTCTCGAGTTCGGCGCCGTCTACAAACCGGAAGGACAGCCCTTTCGGCTAGGGCTCGCCTACCGCTCGGCCATCCGCACGGAAGCTCGCTACACCGACGGCCTCTTGCCAGATGCGAACGGAGATCTCGTGGTCGTAGGCTCCGACGGCGTTCCCCTCTACTTACCCAAGGCCGTCGCGTTGCCATGGGACGTGAACGCCGGACTCGCCGTCCAATTCGGGCGCCGGCCTTTCAATCCGGCGTGGCGCACGCGCTCGGAGCTCATCGAAGAGGAGGTGCTGAAGCACGCCTTGCGCGAGCTCCAGCGCAAGAGACGGTCCGAAGACGCCGTTCGCGCGGCAACCACCGAGCAAGAGCGGAAAGAGCGCGAAGCGGCGTTCGAATGCGAACAGCGCGAGGATGACCGCGAGCTCGAGCGCAAGCTCACGGATGCGCGCCGGCGCATCGAGCGCGACCTCGCCAAGCTGAACGGCTTTTACCTCCTCGTTTCCGCATCGGTCCTCGTCTCCGGCCCGGTGAACGACGCTCTCGGCGTGGAAAGTCTGGTGACGCAAACGGTGAAACGGTCAGGCCTTAGTACCGTCGTATCGCCGCGCATCGGGCTCGAATCGGAGGTCGTCCCCGCCATCCTCCGATTGCGCGCCGGGAGCTACCTCGAGCCGGCGCGTTTCGAGGAAAGCACGTCGCGCGTGCACTTCACTGCGGGATTCGACATCAGGCTCATTCGCTGGAACGTATTCGGCGCTTGGCCCGACGATTACGTTTGGCGGCTCGGCGTGGGAGGGGATGCGGCGCATCGTTACACCACTTGGGGCCTGACCCTTGCGGGTTGGTATCCACGTCACCGCGAGGATGAGGAGGACCACCGGCCCTTGACGGCACCGAGTGGCCAATGAAGCGTGGGCGCCATGGAAACCGCCGGATTGATGGATCGATTGCAGAAGCTTCTTCCTACGATTCGAGCTCGGCGCGACGAAATCGAGCGGCAGCGCCGCTTGCCACGCGACCTCGTCGACACGCTCCGCCAAACGGGAATCTTCAGCCTCGAGGTTCCACGCGCGATCGGCGGCCAGGAGGGTTCGCCCGTCGACGGCATGCGCGCCATCGAGCTCATTTCGACGGCCGACGGCTCGACCGGTTGGTGCGTTGGTCTGGCCATGGCCAGCAACGGCTCATCGGGCTTCATGAACGAGGCCGGCGCCAAGGAGGTGCTCACCGACCCCAATGCGCCTACGGCCGGCATCTTTGCGCCGAGCGGTGCCGCGGTGCGCGTGGAGGGGGGCGTGCGCGTGAGCGGGCGCTGGCCCTTTGCGAGCGGGATTACTCATAGCGATTGGGTGTGGGCAGGTTGCCTCGTAATGGTCGACGGCAAGCCGCGCATGACGCCGCACGGCCCGGAGATGATCCATTGCTTCATGAAGACGAGCGAGATCGAAATCCACGACACGTGGTTCGTGAGCGGTCTCGCCGGCACCGGGAGCAACGACATCAGCGCGAAGGATGTTTTCGTGCCGGAACGGCGCGTATTTCTCATCGGCGATCCTTCCCGGCAACGCCCCGAACCGCTCTACCAACTGCCGGTGGTCGGCGCTTTCGTCTCGCACGTCGCCGCGGTCAGCCTGGGCATCGCGCGCGCCGCGCTCGATGAGCTCGTCGAGCTGGCGCAAACGAAGACGCCGACCTTCAGCATGGCCGTCCTCGCCGACAAACCGGTGGCGCAGGTGGAGCTCGCGCGCAACGAAGCCGTCCTCGCCGCGGCGCGCGCCTTCTTCTACGAAACCGTGGCGGATCTATGGCGAACGGCTCGCGACCGGCGACAGCCCACGCCGCGTCAAGTTGCGCTCTATCGGATCGCCGCGGCCAACGCTGCGGACGCCGGCGTGTCCGTCACCCGTGCAGCCAACATCCTCGCCGGCGGCAGCTCTATCTACGCCAAGTCCACGCTGCAGCGCCACATGCGGGACGCCGAAGCAATCGCGCATCACTTCACGGTCGCGCCTTACGTCTGGGAGGATGCCGGGCGCGTCTTCATGGGTCGCACGCCGAGCGCTCCCATGTTTTGAGAGTAAGGCACCACGAACGTCAGCGACAGAGTCCCACCGACGCGTCGGTGGCAGCCTTGATCAGCGCCTCGAGGTGAGCGTCGTGCTGCCTCAGGCGCTTTTGGATCAGCTCGAGCTCGCGGAGCTGCTCGCGTTCGCTCGCAATGGCCACACGCTGCTCTTGGAGGGGCTCTTCGACGAAACGCGCAAAGCGGGCCAGCGTCTCTTCCAGCGACTTTCCGAGCACCGTGCGCATGCCGGACACGAGCGATAGCTCTGCAGCTTCGATTTGTTCGAGCAGAGCGCGTTCCAAGCCCGCCACAGACGCATCGACCGCCGCTTCGACGTCCCGCTTCAACGCGCCGAACGTCTTGGCGAACGTCGCAAGTCCGCCGATCAGCGCTCCCGCCAAGCTCCCCAATCCAGGCAAGATCAGCGTACCTACACCCGCGCCGACCGCGGCCCCTCCCACGCCATAGCCGACGCGAAACCGATCGAACGAGCGCACGAGATCGTCGAGCTTCGGCGCAAGGTCGCTCGGCGCGCCGGGCACCGCGATGCGAGCGCTCGCCGCAACCGGTAGATCCGGAGGGTGTGAGATCTGGTGCAAAATGTAATAGCGCTCGCGGAGGGCTTGGAAGACGCCCTTCTCGATTTCCATGAGGCGACGATCGGCCTCCGCCACGCAATGCGAGCTCGCAGCATCGCGTGCCTGGCCGATCCCCCTTGCCACGACGACGGCGAGCTCGGGGGCGAGCTTTTGCAATGCGCTCTTCGTCGTGCAAGCCGTAATCTTGGACTTGCACTCGGTGCGAATGAGGTCGGCATTCTCGCGGACGACGCGCGCTGCGGAAGCTACGATACCCTTCGCCTCCTCGACGATGACCGCGTCGACCGATGCCATCTGCTCGGCCTGGAACTGCTCGGGATCCGGAATTCGCTTCGCCTCGAGCGAGGCGATGCGATCGCGGTGGGCGAGCGCCGCGGACTGTTCGGCCCCCGCCAGACCCCCGATGCATCGTCGCACCATGCCTGCCGACGATGCGCCGAGGATGAGCGCGCGCTCGTAGCGGAGCAGCGTGAACAGCGTCGCCACATCGGCCTCGAAGCGGCGTCGATCGGCATCGGAGGACGGAGCGCCGCGCAACGTCTCCTCGGCGGCCACCGTGACGGACAAGACGGTGGCGGGGTCGCGCCCCATTTCACGCGCGAAACGGCGCGTCCCGATGCGGCGCGCGCGTTCCACTTGTTCCGCGGGGTCGCCCTCCCCTTTGCGCGTCGCGGCGCGCACCGTTTCGTCCATCTTCGTGAGAACGAGCACGGCATGCGGGACCGCCTCGCGCAAAGGCTGTAAGAAACGGTGGGTCTCACCGCTCACGGCGCGTTCGAGCTCCGAGACGAGAATGCACGTGTCGGCACGTTCGCGAATCGCGCGCCAAGCGCGCTCGCGGGCTCCGGCCTCGTCGGAGGTGATACCGGGCGCCTCGATGAGAACGACGTCGTCCGGCAAAAGCCACGCCGGATAATCGATTTCGAGCTCGATGACGTCCTGACCGCGATCCTCCATGTTCGACATCGATCGCACCTCGGCGAAAAAGCGGTGCTTGCGCTCTTTTCGCGCCCGCTCGATCTCCCGTCGCCCTTCGACGATCTTCCGATCGAGCGATTCGCAGGACGCGTCGGCATCGTGCTGGATCCGTCGAGCGGCATCGAGCGCGCGGCGCGCCTCCTCCACCGGGACATTGTCGGTGCCGAGCTTCGCTTCGGCCTGGGCGCAGCGTTCCGCGGCTCGGCTCGACGCTGCGCGCAGGGCATCGACCTCGGCTTCGGTCTTTCCACAAGCGGCGAGCAGCGCGCGGTGCGATTGCCAATTGCGCAAATTCCAGAGCGTCGCGAAAAGGCGCACGACCCACAACCAAAACGCCCACCACGGCGGAGCCTTGTGCCGCACGATCGCCGGCAGCATGTTGGCGCGCTCGACGGACTCCGCGCATTGCCGCCCCCACGCTTGCTGCGTGGTCGCGAGCTTCGCGCCGCATTGCTCGGCCTCGGAGCGCGCCGCTTCGAAGGCGCGAAAGGCATCGGTCATCCCCGTCTGAACGCGCTCCAGCGCGTCCGCGGCCGCGGCGACTTCGATGGCCGCCGCTACGCTGCTTCGCTTGGCTAGGGCCAGGCGCGCCTCGTCATTCTCGATCGCGGCCGTGAGCTCCGCCGTCCGATCCGGTGCCCGCGTCGCAAAATCGTCGACGAGCCCGTCGGTGAGCCGGGCGCGGTATCCGAGGGCCGTGGTCGAGCGAATCGTCGTGATCGTGTTGGGGGGCGTTTTGGCAAGGCCGAGCAATCGTTCGCCGAGCAATGCGTCGAGAAAGGTGCTCTTACCCGCGCGCTCCTCTCCGACGACGACGACGCGAAGCTCCCGGCGATCGAGCCGCCCCGTTACATCCTCGAGCACACCTCGGACGGCACGGGTCACCGGCTCGCCGAGATCGCGACTATGCGCGAGGAGCTTTGCGAGCGTACCCGTGGCGGCCCGCACCTCGTCGAGCAGCGCGTCCGCCTCCGGACCGTGCGTTGAAGCCGGCCCGCGAGGGCCGGTATCGGTTGCCGCCACGCAACGGTCGATCGTTCATTCTTTCGCGCCTTACGTCAAGCTGGCAGGTAAGTCCTGGTGGGAGCTCGTGGGGCGAAGAAAGCAGGAGCACGGCATTGGGCGCCATCGCCGGCACAATTGACGACCCTCCACAGAGCGGCCGAGCGACACCGGTGCCCAGGTCGACAGCCGACTGCTAATCTTATTCCTTATATGCTTGGTTCGCGCTTGCGCGTGCTTTACGTCGGGGCCGTTCTGCTCAGTGCCTGCAGTTCCGATCCCGAGCCGTCCAATCCCGTCGATGTCAGGGACGCTTCTTCATCGACCGATGCGCCCGACTCGAAGGACACATCCGTGTCGACGGACGCTCCTGCCGACGGCTCGACCTCGACCGACGTGGCATCCACGGATACGTCGACTTCGCGCGACGCGGCGGCAGACGACGGTTCCGCGCCGGCGATGGACGGCTCCGACGCCCGAGGCGACGGGCAGAGCGATGTCGCCGATGCATCCAGCCGAGACGCTGATGGCGGTCTCCCTCCGGGTCCGATGGACGCAACGGGCGACGACGGCCCGGGCCCGGCCATTGGAGACAGCACCGTCGACGGCGACGCAACTGCTATCGAGGATGCGGCGATCGATCAAGTGGATGTCGTCGATGACACCGTCGACGTGGCGGGCGATCTTACCCCGCCGGTCGACGCCACCGCCGACGGCGCAGACGCCACCGCTGATTCGAGCCCCGATGGATCCGCGGCGTCAGGGTTCCCGGGTTCCGCCTTGGTCGACGCCGGCCAAGGCGCGATGATCAATGGTTGGGTCGGAACGCCCAGCCAACTCTGGAAGCTCTGCTACACGACGGCACTGCACGCGCGAGGCGCCACCGTGTTTCATGCCAACTGCGACTTCAAGGGCCCCTCCGTCACCATCGCGAAAGTCAGCTATTCGACCGAAACGCGCATCATCGGCGGCTACAACACGAGCTCGTGGTACAGCCCCGCCATGACGGCCATCGGAAACAACGCGGGATGCTTCTTGTTCTCCGTGACGAACGCCTTCAAGCACGACTACCCGGGCAGCTCGACGATCCCCTATTTCATCATCAACAACCAGTATTACGGGCCGACGTTTGGAGCGGGTGCCGACCTGTACGTGCATAGCCAGATGTCGATGGGCACTTGCCGCCCCGGCTATACCTACCAGTGCCGCGTGGGCACCATGGATAGCGCTACTTGCAACGTCGACTTTTGCGGCACGCCTACGCAGAACGACTATTTCACGCTCGACGTGCTCGAAGTGTGGGTCAAGTAAACGCCCGCTCGGTGATTGTGACTAAGAAGAACCCCCGAGCACAATCGTGCTCGATTTGTGCGTAACCGATCTTCGCTTGACGGCATACAGGGACTGTCAATACGAACCGAAGTGGTAGGGGGCGCGCTCGACATTCAGGACTTCCATGTGCGCCCTTGGTTGGACGCGCACGGAGGCGATGGGGTCGATATCGACCGAGGTTCGCGAAGTGTGCCGACCGAAAGGAGTTATCTCATGAAGATTCGGAGAACGCATCGGGCCATGCTGATGACCGCCCTGCTTACCTTGGGTATGGCGGTCACCGTTTACGCCGATGTCATGCAAGGCACCGGACACATCGAGGGAAAGAGCACGGCGTGCACCGGGCCCTTTTTCATCGATGGCGCCAACGGCGGATTCATCGTGACGGGCAACACATCACCGACCGCCGGTGAGTGGACGGTGATCGCGAGCGGGGACTGCAGCTTCACGACGTCGCAGACCATCCTCGACATCACCGACACGAGCCTCAGTCAATTCATCAGCGTATCGGCCAACCCCTCGCTTTTCCCGGGGTGCTTCAAGCTCTGCCTGAGCTCGAGGAACAAGAAGCTCGACTACAACATGCTCATGGATTCCGGACCGTTCTGATCACGCACAGGAATTGAGAACACCGAACGGTCCTCGGCAGTCTTCTTCGAAGGACCGTTCGGTGGATTGGCGATCGTCCCGCCAGGGCTACGCGGTGGTCGCGAGACGGCGCCCGAACGAACGGGCTTCGAACGACAGAATGACGAGAAGCACGCCGTACGCGACGGCGCACGTGGCGATCAGCCAAACCGCGGCCAGCGCGCCGGCTCCGGGCCGCACCATCAGCAGGACGCCCAATGCGATGGAAATCAATCCGCGCAGGATGAGCGCCCACTCGCCGTCGATCTGCTTTCTCAACCGAATAGCCGCGACGATCTCGAGAAGGCCCATGCCGATTGCCCACGCCGCTATATAGAAAAGCAGCGCCAGCGCGGTGATGCCCGGCGCAGCCAGGGTGATGATCCCGACGCCGATGCCGAGAAGACCTTCGAGCAGCAGCACCCACCAAGATTCGTCGAGCTCGCGTCCGTCGACGGCGGTCCAGACAGCGAGCACACCGTCCGCCAAACAGTAGATGGCGAAGAGAAATACCAGCGCCGTTAGCGATATCCCGGGCATGATCCACGTCAAGATGCCGAAGGCGATGGCGGCCAGGCCGCGCAACAGCACGCGCCACCAACCACGGCCTAGGATGTTCGCAAACGCATACTGTACTCCGTTCATGCCGCCTCCTCCGCCGGGACGAGCCATGGATCGACGTGGTCCACGCATCTTGTCCGCGAAGGTGGTGTTGCTTTCCCGTCAATGACTGTCAATGGCGCGAAAAGAAGTGCGATCGCAGCGTTACCAACCCAGCCCTAGTGTCCTTTGGGCACAACTACCGAATCGTGCGGCGACGAAGCACGGCCGCGATACCAGGTCCGCCGGACGATGCACGCGGCTCTCGGGCCGAGCCTGATTTCACGCGAGCGCGTAGAGATAGTCGACGAAGGACTTTATCGCGCCGTCGATTCCGACCATCTTCGGGTTGCTCGACTCGATGAGGTAGTACTCGTCGGGCGCGTGCGCGCGCAGCCCGTGGCCAAGGCCGAAATGACCCGCCGCGAGCTTGAGCGGCTCACCGGTGAACACGTAGCCCGGCCAAGACCCGCCGCGGCGCGGCCAGAGGATGGGATCGATGCCAACGTCGCGGTACACCTTCTGCTGCGCCTTGATGAGCGGCGCATCGGGGGAGGTGGTCGTCGGGTCGTAACCGCCGGTGACGTTCACTTCGATGTCGCCGAACCCTTGCTTCTGCAGGTGCTCGCGCAACTTCGCCACCGCGCCTTCGCGCGTCATGTTGGGCACGAGCCGGAGGTCGATCTTGGCGGCGGCCTTGTGCGGCAAGATCGTCATGCCCCCCGAACCGGTGTAACCGCCGACGAGACCTTCGATGTTGACGGTGGGGCGCGCCGCGAGATCGGCGAGCGCTTGACGCCAATCGGCGTCGCGCGCCCAGCGCTGCACCCCCATCGACTCTTTTGCTTTGCCCTCGTCCATTCGCTTGGAGGCCACGTCGAGCATCGCGTTCTCGGCGTCGCTCAGCGGTCGCACGCTATCGAGATAGCCGGCGATGGCCGGATCGCCCTTGCCGTCGACGAGCGTGTGAAGCGCCTGCACCAGATGCCACGCTGGGCTGTCGAGGCGCGCTTTGTTGCTGGAGTGGACGTCCTTGGCCGGTCCCCTCCCCCACTTTTCGCCGGAGGCGACGAGCTCGAGCTCCACGACCCCTTTGGCGCCGAGCGCGATCTGGACGCTGCCGTCGAGCTGCTGCGCCGCGTCGGGCATGAAGATACCCGCGCACTTGGAGAGCGCCGCTTTGACCTCGGCGGCCTGGACGATCTGCGCGAAATGCGGCGAGCCGATTTCTTCCTCCCCTTCGGCGACGAGCACGATGTTGACGGGGACTTTGCCACCCGCGTCGCGGATGGCGTGGAGCGCGGACAGGAACGACGACTGCGGCCCTTTCTGGTTGACGGCCCCGCGCCCCATCACTCCTTTGCCGAGGTTCGGCAGATCGACGAGGCGCGCTTCCCACGGGGGCGATGCCCACTCGGCGGGGTTCACCTGTTTGACGTCGTACATGAAGTAGACGCCGATGGTGCGCTTGGCGCCGGCATCGAGCGTCGCGAAGACGCCCGGATGACCATCGGTCGGCACGCGCTCGGCCTTCTGAAAGCCGGCGTCGCGCAGCATCTTCATGGTGAGCTCGCACCCCTCCGACATGCCCTTGTTCTCGGCGGCGATCGACGGCTGCCGAATCCAGTCCTGCAAGCGGCGAACGGCGTCGTCGCGGCGGCGCGCGATCTGTTGGTAGACGGGATCGAGCTTGGGGGCGGCCTGCGTCGTCGACGCGCAGGAGACGGCAACAGCGGCACCCAACGCACTGCCGAGAAACTCGCGGCGATTGATTTCGCTCATTTTTGCGCCCCGTTTCGTGAGAGGTGAGCTCGTCGTGACGGTGATTTCGGCGGCAGATCTCGGCCAGCTGCGCGCAGAAGTCAACGCTGCGAGGCGTCGACGCGCGGCGAGCGCGTCGCAACGCAGCGCACGGGGCGTCGAGGACGAAGACGGCGCGCCCGCTTCGGCAGCGCGACTACCGCTTTTTCTGGCTGAACAAATCGCCCAACGTACCGAACCGCGGGGACCCCGTTTCGCTCTTGCCCTGGCCTTTGCTCTTGTGGGCTTCGAAGTCGCGGCGCTCGACGTCGGCGTTGAGGGCCACGACGGACAGCTTGATGCGGTTTCGGTCGTCGATTTCGATGATCTTCGCTTCGAGCTCGGTACCGACGGGAAACATCTTGTGCAGGTCGGCACCGCGCGGCACCCCGAGCTCCGAGGTCGGAACGAGCCCGCGCACGCCGCGTTTGCCGGGACCCCCCTGGGTGACCTGCACGAAAACGCCGTAGCGCTCGACGAGCGCGACGGTCCCTTTGATGCTGGCACCTACGGCGAGCGTCCCCGAACCGACGGTGACCGCGACTTCGGGTTCCGCGTCGGGTTCCTCGGAGGCAGGGGGACGCACGTAAACAGGGGCCAGTCGGACGGCGCCGAGACGGCCCCCGATTTCGACGACGCGCGCGGTGACGCGCGAGCCGACTTTCACCGTGAGGCGCCCCTCTTTGGTGCTGAGGTCTTTCGACTCGATGAATCCCTCTTGTTTTCCGTCGAGGCCGACGAAGACCGCGTCGCGGCCGATCTGCACGACCACGACGTCGAGCTCTTCGCCGATGTTGAAAGAGCGGCGCTTTGGGGTGGCTTTGCCCCCCTCTGCTTCGAAGAGAGCGGCGAACGATTCACCCTTGGAATCCTGCGGCATTCCGTTCTCTTAGCACTGGTTCGGGCCGGTTCACACCGCAGACGAGCGGGGGCGGCCCCCAGGCTGGCCTAAGTCGGCCTTTCCGCTATATTCCGCCGCCGAATGACCGAGGCGCGGAATACGATTCATCTGGTCAGCCTCGGCTGCGTCAAAAATCGCGTCGATAGCGAGGTCATGCTCGGCGTCGCCGAAGAGGCCGGGCTCGTCGCCGTCGGCAGCCCCGAAGAAGCCGATGTCATCGTCATCAATACGTGCGGTTTCATCGGCGAAGCGAAAAAAGAGTCGATCGAGACCATCTTCGAGATGGCGCAGCTGAAAGAGAGCGGCGCGTGCAAGCGGCTCGTCGTGGCGGGGTGCCTTTCGCAGCGCCACCCCGCCGAGCTCGCCGCCGAGATGCCGGAGGTCGACCATTTCCTTGGCTCGAGCGACATGCTGGGGCTGCGCGCCGTCCTTTCGGGCAAGGCCGATCGCATGCTGGTCGGCGATCCCGCCAGCTGGCTCATTCAATCGAGCGACCCTCGCCGCCTCACCACCGGGCGGGCCAGCGCGTACGTGAAAATCGCCGAGGGGTGCAACCGCAGCTGCTCGTTTTGCGTCATCCCCAAGCTGCGCGGCAAGCAGCGCTCACGCAGCGCCGACGACATCGTGCGCGAGGTCGAAGCGCTCGCCGCCGGGGGTACCTTCGAGATCAACCTGATTTCGCAGGACACCGTGTCGTACGGGCGCGATCTCGCCGCCGCCGATCGGACGCCGCTCGCCGAGGTGGTGCGGCGCGTGGCCGAGGTGCCCGGCGTGCACTGGGTGCGCCTTTTCTATCTCTATCCCGAGACGATCGACGACGCGCTGGTCGAGCTGCTCCATGCGCACCCGCGCGTGCTCCCCTACGTCGACATGCCGCTCCAGCACGCGGCCGACGGCATGCTGCGCCGCATGCGGCGCGGCCATGGGGGAGAAAGGCTGCGCCGCATGGTGGAGCGCCTCCGCGGCGACATCGCCGATCTCACTTTCCGCACCGCGTTCATCGTGGGGCACCCCGGCGAGACGGAAGACGAGTTTCGCGAGCTATGCGATTTCGTGAAGTGGGCCGAATTCGATCGCGTGGCGGCGTTTCGTTACTCGGATGAAGAGGGGTCGCCGAGCGAGGCCCTCGACGGCAAGGTGCCCGCCAAGGTGGCCGCCGCGCGCTACCGCAAGCTCATGGCGATGCAGCGCCCCATCGCCCACGCCAAAAATCAAAAGCTCGTCGGAAAAACGCTCGAGGTGTTGGTCGAAGGGACGAGCGACGAGCACGAGTACGTGCTCATGGGGCGTCACGCCGGGCAAGCACCCGAGATCGATGGGCAGGTGTACCTCTCGGGGGGCGAAGCGCGCCCGGGAACGTTGCGCCGCGTTCAAGTGACGCAGGCGTCCGATTACGACTTGGTGGGGGAGCTCATCGACGACGATCAGCCGATTCGCCGCGTTTCCGAAGGGGCCGGCGACGCCACGGGCACGAAACCACGCATCGGCCTGCGCGTCGTACCCGCCACGTATCGCTGAAAAACGGATATTGCGCGCTCGGCCGGGGAGAAGCAGCGCGCGATTTAGTCGAGGAGTTGCTCTTTGGTCCCGGAATCCGTTTCGATCGGCCGCCCGTTGTTGGTGAAGTCCAGCACTTCGCGGATTTTCTGGGTCAGCTCGGTCGAGGTAAACGGCTTGGCGAGAAAGTGCGTTCCCGCGTCGAGCACCCCGTGGCGAACGATGGCGCCGGCGGTATAGCCGGACATGTAGATCACCCTGATCGTCGGCCGCGTCTTCGCCAGCTCTTGAGCCAGCACCCTGCCGCTCATCCGGGGCATGACCACGTCCGTTAAAAGAACATGAATGTCGCCGGCGTGCTTCGCGCACATCGCGAGCGCCTCGTCCCCGTTGGCAGCCGTCAGCACGGTGTAACCGGCCGCGTCGAGGGCCCGTATGGCAACCTTGCGCAGCGCCTCCTCGTCCTCGACCACGAGGACGGTCTCCGTTCCTTTGACCCATCTCGGGAGCGTCGGCGGCTCGAGGGCCGCCGGGGCGGTGGCCGAAAGCTCGCGCGGCAGATAGATCTTGAACGTCGTCCCTTTGCCGAGCTCGCTGTAGACGAAGATGTTGCCGCCGCTTTGTTGAACGATGCCATACACCATCGACAGGCCGAGACCGGTGCCCCTGTCACCCTCTTTGGTGGTGAAGAAAGGCTCGAAGACGCGGGCTCGTGTCAACTCGTCCATGCCGCAGCCGGTGTCGGTGACCACCAGCTGGACATAGCGCCCCGGCTGAACCGCCACGTAGCGAGCCGCGAGCTCGTCGTCGAGCTCGACGTTGGAGGTCTCGATCGTGAGTCTGCCGCCATCGGGCATAGCGTCGCGGGCGTTGATCACCAGGTTCATCAGCATCTGCTCGACCTGGCCCGGGTCGGCCCGGACCAAGCCAAGGTCTGGCGCGAGCCTCTGGACGACGTCGATGTCTTCGCCAAGGATGCGCTGGAGCATCCTCTCAAGCCCCCTCGCGACCTGGTTCAGGTCGAGCGGCACCGGCTGCAAGACCTGGTTGCGGCTGAAGGCGAGAAGCTGTCGGGTCAGCGCGGCCGCGCGGTCAGCGGCTTTCCTCACTTCTACACAATCGTCCTTGAGCGGATCGCCGTCGTGCAGTCTTTCGAGCATGAACGCGGTGTAGCTCGAGATCACGGAGAGGAGGTTGTTGAAGTCGTGGGCCACGCCGCCCGCAAGCCTGCCGATGGCCTCCATCTTCTGCGCCATCCGCAGCTGCTCCTTGAGCTTCTCGCGTTCTGCCTCGTCCTTCTTGCGCTCGGTGACGTCGCGTTCGACCGAAATGGCGAGGGTCTTCGAATCGACATGCAACTCCGTCACCGAACATTCGAAGTCCCGAATCGTGCCGTCTTTGCACCGACGCCTCGATTCGATAATCGGTCCCATTCCGGAAGCGAGCATTCGCCGTCCGCCATCGACTGCGCTGGCAGCGTCCGACGCCGCGTCGATGAAGGACAATGGCTGGCCCAAGAGCTCGTCCCGTCCGTATCCGAGGAGCCTGAAGGTCGCACTATTCGCACCCCTGATCACCGGGGCTTCCGGCGTCATCTCCAAGAGAAGTATGCTGTCCGCTGCTCGTTCGAAGAGAATTCGAAACCTCTCCTCGCTCTGGACCAGCGCTTCCTCCGCCCGTTTGCGCCTGGTGATGTCGCGGTAGTACCACACGCGTCCGAAGCACTTCCCGTCTGCCGCGATCATCGGAGCCGAATAGCTGTCGAACGTCTCGCCATCCTTTAGAGCAATCTTGTCCTGGCTCTTTTCATCGGGAGCCTCGTGGAGACGCTTCACTTTGTCGATGAATTTTTCGAAGTTCGCAAGCTTGTCCGCGATCGATTGCATCACGCGGTCTTCGGACTTGGATGCCATGACGTCCAGAGGAATCCCCCACATCTCGGCGAAACGCCGATTGGACGACAAGATCTTGCCTTCGCCGTCCACGACGAGGATGCCGTCCATGGACGTCTCCTGTTGAGTGGACAGAACGACATTGTTGAATCTCAGCGCTTCCTCGGCCCGCTTGCGCTCCGCCAGTTCGGCCTGGAGTTGCGCGTTGACGCGATTCAGCCGGTCCAGTGCGATGGCGCGGTCGATCGAATAGGGAAGCTGATTGATGTAGCCATCGCGCTTGGCAACGTAGTCGGCGGCACCCAATCTCAGGCTGGCGATGGCCGCGGCATCGTCGCCCTTCCCGGAGATCAAGATGAAAGGCGGCAGCGCGAGACCCAGTCGTTTGGCGTCTCGCACGAAGTCCAAGCCGCTCTTGTCGGGCATCCTGAGATCGATCAACGCCGCGTCGTACGGGGGTAGTCGCCTCAGGCGCGCTAGCCCTTCGTCGCACGTACGGGTGACGTCGATCTCGACGTGCGGCGCTGTTTCGGCCAAGTGTTGGACGGTCAAGTCAATATCCATCGCGTTATGCTCGACATAGAGTATTCGCCGCGGCCCGGCTGCGAGTAGTCCCTGGTCGCGCGCGCTGCGATGCTCTTCGATCACCGACCGCAGCACGTCCGGGAGCGTCTGCAGATAGTTGCCCAGCTTGGGTACATAATTGGCCGCGCCGAGGCGCAGGGCCTTCACCACCAGGTCCTCGTCGCCGGATCCCGTCACCAACACCACCGGCATCGGCATCGGCATGCCGGCGTGAACCAGCGTCCGCAACACGTCCAACCCGTCCATGTCGGGCAAGCGGTGATCGAGCAACAAGAGATCACACGCGGTCTCGGATAGGCGGTCGAGGCAAGCTTTCGCGGTCGCGACAATCTCGAGCTCGAACTCGGGAGCGTGCTCGGAGAAGTGCGTTCGGGTCAGATCCGCGTCCTGCGCATTGTCTTCGGCATACAGGACACGGAAACTCGAACTCACGGCAAACCTCGCGTCGCGTCGGGAAAGGGCGGCTCGTTGGTCAGCAGCCAGTAGAATTTGATCTCCTTCACCACCGTGGTGAAAGCGGCGAAATCCACCGGCTTGACGATGTAGGAGTTGACGCCGAGCTCATAGGCTCCGGAGATGTCGGCGTTGTCCCGGGAGGTGGTGAGGACGACGACGGGAATCCGTTTCCAAACCGGATGCTGGCGGGCGTGGCGCAGAACGTCGACACCGTCCACCTTGGGCAAGCGCAGATCAAGCAGCACCAAGAGCGGCAGGTTCGGATCGTCCGGGGTCGGGTGGGCGTCGATGAACTGGAGCGCTTCTTCGCCGTCCCGGCAGACGCAAATCGGGTTGAACACGCCATGCTCGTCGAAGGCCTGGAGCAGCAGGTCGAGATCCATGGCGTTGTCTTCAACCACCAAGATGGGGCGCGCGCGCGGCGCCTTGCGCTGAGCTGCTGATCCCGGTCCCTGCTCGCCCTCATTCGTCATGATGGGGTCCTCTCGAGTCCTTCGCTAGGTTTCGGCAGCTCAACGAAGAACGTTGCGCCCTGGCCCGGCGTCGATTCAGCCCAGATGCGTCCACCTTGCTTGTCGAGCACTTTTCTGGCGATAGCTAGTCCGGCGCCAGTTCCTTCGAACTCCTCCATTCGCACCAAGCGATTGAACAGCTTGTAGATGCGATCGTGGTACTTCATGTCGAAGCCGATGCCATTGTCGGCGACCGACAGTCGCCAAACCTCGCCGAGGCTCGTGGCCGCAATGCGCATGCGTGGCGGGCTGGCCCTGCGACTGTATTTGATGGCGTTGTCGATGAGGTTGCTCAAGACCTGCACCAACCCCCGTTCCCAGGTCTCCAGCGTGGCGAAAGGGAGGTCCGTCGTCACTTCGACATGCTGCTCTTTGATGATCAGGTCGCGGTCGCGCAGAATCATTTCCACGAGACTGCGCAAGTCGACCGCGGTGGGCGAAGGTGTCTCCGCGTCGAGCCGCGAGTAGCGCAGCAGGTCTTCGATCAACTGGTCCAGATGGGCGGTGGCCGAGAGGATCTGCGTCAGGCAGAAGTGGGCACGGTCGCTCATTCCCGCGCGATGCTTGCGTTCGAGCTCGTTCGCATAACCGGCGATACCTCGCAGCGGCGCCTTCAGGTCGTGCGACACCGTATACGCAAAATCCTTCAGCTCCTGGTTCCTGGCGGTCAGCTGTGCGGTGCGGGCAACGACGCGTTCTTCCATTTCTTCGGCATGACGCCGCAGCTCCTGGTTGAGGTTCTGGACTTGGGCTTCTGCGAGCTTGCGGTCGGTGATGTCGTGGAAGTAGATGGAGAGGCCTTCCGGCGAAGGGTAAATCCTGTTCTCGAACCACCGATCCCATGGTGCGTAGTATTCCTCGATGTGGATGGGACATTGTTCGGCCATCGCCTTCTCGTACGCGAGATGGAACGGCTGGCCCACCCCGCTGGGGAACTCCGTCCAGATGTGTTTGCCGAGCAGATCTCGCGGGTCGCGTCCAAACAACTCACCCGCCCTCGCATTCACCTGGGTGTAACGCCAGTTCTTGTCGAGGGCGACGAAGGCATCGGTGACGCGCTCGAATTCCTGGTTTCTCGTCTGCAATTCCTGGGTGCGTGCACTTAGCTCTTTCGCCATCTGCTTGCGCGCTGTGATGTCG
>Ga0111538_10003649_pt1 | contig 21456 bp, 18 predicted proteins | sample SoiMethybrSBSTD1_FD_79669 | JGI IMG/M metagenome (GOLD analysis project Ga0111538, IMG submission 79669) | Bulk soil microbial communities from a Populus tree surrounding site in Tennessee, USA - Soil MetaG P. TD hybrid SBSTD1 (version 2)... | ecosystem: Environmental > Terrestrial > Soil >... | reverse complement strand
CGCTGGGAGCGCCACTGGCATACGCCTGGCCAGCCGTTCCGCGACCCGACGGAATATCCGCGCGTGTCGGTCGCGGCGTCTGGCACGCACGATACCGAGCCGCTCGCCACCTGGTGGGAGCACGCGGAAGAAGACCAGCGCCGCAAGGTCGCCGACCTGCCGCTCATCCAGCAGCTCGCAGCGGGCCGGGACATCGTCCACGCCGCGTACGACGATGTCGTGCGCGATGTGCTCGTCGAGGCGCTGTTTGCGTCGGGTTCCGATCTGCTGCTCTGTCCGATTCAGGACGTCTTCGGCTGGCGCGATCGCATCAATCAGCCGGCGACGGTGAGCGGTGAGAACTGGACCTACCGCCTGCCCTGGCCGGCCGACCAGCTCGATGAAATCCCCGAGGCTAGAGAGCGTAGCGAGCGGCTTCGCTCATGGGCCGCTCGCCACGCCCGCGGCGATGCGCACCACGCGCTCATCGATTAGCTGCAGGAGGCGCCGCCGGTAACCGCGCCGCTCCTCGCTCACAGTCGTCGACGATGTGGCGGCGACGACGAGATCGAGGTCGCGGAAGACGAGGATGTACTGCCCGCCGTAGCCCCACGCGAAGCACGCCTTGCCGTGATCGAAGTCCTGGATCCACCAGCCGTATCCGTACTGGCGATCGGAATCCCACGCCGAGGTCGTCCGCGGCACGCACGAGGCGTCGACCCACGCCGCCGGCACGACCTGGCGGCCGTTGACGCGGCCGCGATGAAGATAGAGCTCGCCGATCGCGATCATCTGCTTCGGAGTGAGCAGCATCTCGTTGCCGCCGAAATAGATTCCCTGCGGATCCTTCGGCCACACCGCCAGCCGGAAGCCGAGCGGCGCCGCCAGCGACTCCTGCGCAAACTGCAAGGTGCTCATCCCGGACGCTTTGGTGAGCATGGCCGACAGCAGATGGCTGCTGCCGGTGCTGTACTCCATCGCGCCGCCCGGTTCGCTGACCATCGGCTGGCGGAGCGCGTAGCGCACCCAGTCGGGGCTGCGGACCCACGCGCCGTAATTGCGGCCGCTCGTCGACTCGAGCCCGGCGCGCATGGTCAGGAGATCCTCGATCGTGATCGCGTGCTTGCGGGGATCCGGATCGCGGCGCAGCTCGGGGAAGTAGGTCGCGATCGGTTCGGCGACGCTCTTGATCAAGCCGCGATCGATGGCGATGCCGACGAGCGCCGAGATGATGCTCTTGGAGGCGGACTTGACGTTGGCGGGCGCATCGGGCCTCACGCCGCGCGCGTGGTACTCGGCGGCAAGGCGGCCGCGCCAGCCGACCAGCAGGCTCCGCAGCTGCGGCAACTCGCTCGCCGCCGCGCGGAGATCGAATTCGCGAGCGTCGGTGCGGCTTGCCTGCGCGCCAAGATCGTTCGCGCAGGCGATCATCACCGCGGCGATGATCAGTACTCCGTAGGGGCCGAGCTTGCTCGGCCCGCGATTGCGGGTATGACGACGCCGAACCGCACGCATGCGAGGTCGCGTTATTTCGCCGACGGTTTCACCTGTGGGGGCCGAGCTTGCTCGGCCCCCATCTCCCAACTCGCCCCGACACGTTAATGATTGTTATTGTGGCGACGTGCTCCGCCCCGCCGGCGCCGCCGGCTTCGGCAGCGGCTTGCGCGGCAGCTTCTCGTCGCGGTTCGCCGCGTTGTAGACGAACGAGGCGACGATCACCGCATTGCGCATCATGTCCTGCGCCTGAACGCGCTCGTAGACGTCCATGTTCGAATGGTGCGTGCGCGTGTCGTACTCGACGTCATCCTGGATGAACTGGAATCCCGGCAGGCCGACCGCGTCGTACGACAGATGATCCGTGCCGCCGGTGTTGCGGATGGCGAGCGTCGTCATCCCGAGGTTCTTGAAGGGCTCCATCCAGGCCTGGAAGATCGGCGCGACCGCTTCGTTGCCCTGGAGATACACGCCGCGGATCAAGCCGGTGCCGTTGTCGACGTTGAAGTAGCCGGCGAACTTCGCGTGCTCCGGCTTCAGCTGCATCGTCGCCGGATCGCCGTAGTGCGCCTTGACGTAGGCCTTCGAGCCGAGCAGCCCCTGTTCCTCGCCGCCCCACAGGCCGATGCGCACGGTGCGGTGCAGCCTGACGCCGCTGGTCTTGAGGATCCGCATCGCTTCCATCATCACCGCCGAGCCGGCGGCGTTGTCGGTGGCGCCGGTGCCGGTGTGCCAGGAGTCGAAGTGCGCCCCGAGCATCACCACTTCGTCCGCCTTGTCGGTGCCCGGCAGCTCGCCGACGATGTTGAAGGCGTCGAGGTCGTCGTCGTAGAACCGGTTGTCGATGTCGAACTGCAGCGTTACCGGGATGTGTTTGTCGAGGGTGCGGGCGATGCGGCCGTAGTGTTCGACCGCGAGCACCACCTGCGGCGGCGATGGCGGATCTTTCGCGTCGCGTGAGCCGCCGCTCTGGACGAACAGCGTGCCGCCGTCGCCGCGGCTGGCGTCGATGACTGCTGCCACTCCCTCGTCGATCCAGAACTGCGTTCGCTTGCGCACGAACGCGGCGTCGGGCGCGTTGCCGCGGCCGCGTCCGCGCCCGGCGGCCGGCTGCTTCGCCAGATCGACGAGCTGCGCGTCGGTGTAGCGCGTCGCCGGCGGCTCGAACTGCGGCAGCACGTCGCGGAGCGGCGTCGCGAGGACGAACTTGCCGCGCAGCTTGCCGCGGAAGGTGTCGAAATCCTTCTCGGTCGCGATCACCGCCAGGACCGCCTCGCCGGTGACCGCGCCTTTCGTGCCGGGCGTCCAGGCTTTCGGGTACGCGATCAACGGGTACGCGCGCGGCGTCAGCGCCTGCGCGACGAAGCGCTGGTTCTGCCAGCCGCGTCCGAACGGAAAGGTCTCGAGCTTGACGTTCGACAGGCCCCAGTCCCTCATCGTCTTCTGCGCCCAGTCGGCGGCTTCCTTGATGTTGGGCGAGCCGGTCAGGCGCGGACCGTAGATGTCGGTGAGGTAGCTTTCGAGCTCCATCACTTTCGACCGCTGCAGCCCTTCTTCCTTGATCCGGTAGATCGCGTCGAGATCGAGCTTCTCGGTGACCGGCCAGTCGGCGGCGAGCGGCAGGCTGACGAGCGTGGCGATGAGCGCGGTGGCGGAGAGGGTGCGGCGGTAATGCATGGGCTCAGACCTCAGCGGGACTTTATCAAAAACTTTCGCGGCAGAGCTGTTAGGATGCGCGCGTGCGGCCGATACCGATCATACCCGTGGTGAAAATCTTCGCACTGGTCGTTGGAGTGGCTGGGGTGTGCGCCGCGTGCGGTGCGCGCCCCGAACCGCCTCCGCCGGCGTTCTCGGCGCGTTCGCTCGCGCGCGACATCGCGCTGGCCGCGGATACGACGATCGTGTCGGCGAAGGTGACGGCAGGAGCGACGCTGGCGTCGATCCTCCGCACCAACGAGATCGTCGCCTCCGATGTCGCGGCGCTGGTCGAGCGGGTGACGACCGTCTTCGATCTGCGCAAGGTCCGTGTCAACCAGCCCTACGTGCTCGTGAAGACGACCGAGGGACTGGTGCGGCGGCTCGAGTACGAGATCGACGGCGATCGCATCCTTCGCGTCTTCCGCACGGATCCGCGCCCGGGCACCGACCTGGTGGCGGAGGTCCAGCCGATCCCCAAGACACGCCGCGTCGAGGTGGTGCGCGGGCAGATCGACCGCGAGCATTCGTCGCTCGTCGCCGCGCTCGATGCCGCCGGCGAGACGATCGATCTGACCCTGGCGCTGGCCGACATCTTCGGCGGCGAGATCGATTTTTCCACCGAGGTCCAGCCCGGCGACCGGTTCGAGCTCTCGGTCGAGAAGCAGTTCCGCGAGGATCAGCAGTTCGGCGGCTACGGTCCGATTCTCGCCGCCGAGTTCGTCAACGCGGGACGCCGCATCCGCGCGGTGCGGTTTGCTCCCGAGGGCGGCTCGCCCGGCTACTACGACGAGCGCGGCATGTCGATGAAGCGCTTTTTCCTCGCCTCGCCGCTCAAGTTCCAGCCGGTGGTGACCTCCGGCTTTTCGCGTCATCGTCTCCATCCGGTGCTGCGCGAGGTGCGCGCGCACCTCGGCGTCGACTATCGGGCCCCGGCGGGTGCGCCGGTGGTGGCGGTTGCCAGTGGCGTGGTCGTGTCGGCCGGGTTCAACGGCGGCGGCGGCCGCGTCGTGCACCTGCGCCATGCGAACGGGTTCGAGACGAAGTACCTCCACCTTTCGTCGATCGCCGTCCGCGCCGGAGCGCGCGTGGAGCAGGGCGCGACGATCGGCCGCGTCGGATCGAGCGGCCTGGCGACCGGTCCCCACCTCGACTACCGGCTGCTGAAGAACGGCGCGTTCATCAACCCGATCACCGCGCACCGCTCGATGCCGCCGGCCGATCCGGTGCCGGCGCAGGAGATGGCGGCGTTCGAGGCGGCGCGCGATCGCGCGATCGCCGCGCTGGCGACGTCAGCCGTAGCCGGCGTCGCCAATCCAAACGGCATCGTGCAATAACGTCGCGGCGCGTCCGGTTTCCACCACACCTCATCGTTATCCGCGCGCCGTTTTGCGCGTGATTTTCGTCGTCTCCGCGGCAGCGCCGTGGCCCATCTTTGGCAGAACCCATCTGCATGACGACGACCGCATCGATTGCCGAACTTCAGGGCGCCGGGTTGAAGCTGGAAGCGGGCGAAGCCGTCGCCGTCGCGCAACAGCTCATCCAGGCGCTGCGCGGCACCAGCGCGCCGGCCGGGCTGGAACCTCCTTACGGACCGCCCACCGCCGCGACCGTGGTGCTGAACGCCGACGGCACCGTGTCGTGCCATGGCTGCGGCTCGACGCCGGCGATCTCGGAGATCGCGATCTTTCTCGACGCGCTGCTTCCGGCCGGCTCGCCGCGCGTACCCGGCGGCCTGCGCTACACCATCGCGCGCGCCCTGCTCGAGGTCGACGTCCCGCCGTTCGATTCGCTCGATGCGTTCTCGGAGGCGCTGGCGCGCCACGAGCGCGGCGATCGGGCGGAGGCAGTACGGCGCCTGCTGCAGCGGGCCGAGTCGCCCTGCGGCCTCGCCGCGGTGGCGCGCGCCGAGCGGCGGCGGCAGCACGCCAACGCGACCGAGCTGCGGCGGGCGCTGCGCGACGCCGACGCGCGTCTCTACGCGCAGCAGCATGAGGCGCGCGCGCTGCCGCCGGCGCCGCCGGCTTCGGCGCGCACCGTGCCGGCGGTCGCCGCCTGTGTCGGCGCGGGGTTGATGCTGATTGCGGCCGGCGAGTTCATGCAGCGCAGCGAGGCGTCGAAGCCGGGGCCGTCTCCGATCCCGATGGCCGCGCCCGCGCGCGATGCCATGCCGGCGACCGAGCGGGCGGCGCCGCCGCCGCGCGATAACGACCGTGCCAGCGTGCCGTCGCCGGTGGCGGCGCTGGGCACCGCGCCGCCCGCGCCGCCGACCGGGTCGTCGGCGGCCGTCGCGTCGCGGCCGGCCGAACGCACCGCCGTCGCGCCGCGCGCCCCCAGCCCGCGCCACCCGTCCGCCCGCGCCGCGCGGCCGGCGGTGAAGAAAGCGCGCGCAGACCGGCCGGGCGTGCTCGATCGGTTGAAGCTGCGGTGGCTGACGAAGAAGATCACGATCCGCGCCGACGCGCTGTGAGCTGGCGGCCGTCGGCCGCACATCCCTTCCGTTGGGTGCGTGCCTTGCGACGTTCGGTGTGCGCCTTGCCGAATGCTGCGATATCGTTGGCGCAGATATCCTGCTGTGGCTCGCGCCTCCGCCTACGCCGCTCCGGATGATCGGTTCCCGGCCACGCGCCTCGTCGACGAAGTCGGCGCCGATCTGAAGTACGCAGTCCGCCAGCTTCGTCGCTCGCCGGCGTTCACCGCCGTCGCCATTCTTTCCCTCGCACTCGGCATCGGCGCCAACACCGCGATCTTCAGCCTGATCAACACCCTGATGCTGCGCGAGCTGCCGGTGCGTGAGCCGGACCAGCTCGTGGAGCTCCTGAGCAGGTATCCGGGCGATCCAGACAGCAATGCGTTCTCGTCGACGGTCTACGAACACTTCCGCGACCAGAACCATGTCTTCGCGGACCTGTTCGGCCTTTCGTATGCCCGGTTTCAGGCGACACGCGATCGATTCGATGCGGAGCCGGTTGACGGCGCCTATGTGGTTGGGCCCTTCTTCCCGGCGCTCGGCGTCCAGCCGGCGATCGGCCGTCTCATCGGCCCGCGCGACGACCACGCCGCGGTGGCGGTCGTGAGCTGGTCGTACTGGAAGAGCAGGTTCAATCTGGATCCGGCGATTGTCGGCACGCGCATCGTTCTCGATGCCGTGCCCGTAACGGTCGTCGGCGTCATGCGGCGCGAGTTCTTTGGCCTCGAGGTGGGTTCGAGACCCGACATCTGGGTGCCTGTCGGCCTGAAGCCCATTCCGCAACCCATTCGCTTCAGCGATCAGTTTGCGCTGAAGCTGATGGCGCGGCTGAAGCCCGGCATGTCCCTCGAGCAGGCGCGCGCGGAAATGGAGGTGCTGAACCGGTGGCGCGTCGAGGAGCTCGCGCGGATGAGCACCAATCCCGGGTGGCGGCAAGCGAAGCTCGGCGTGGAGCCAGCCGGCGCAGGGTTCTCGACGGTACGGAATCACTACCGGAAACCGCTGCTGGCGCTGATGACGGTGGTCGGTCTCCTCCTGCTGATCGCCTGCACGAACATCGCGAGCCTGCTGCTGGCGCGTGGAGCAGCAAAGCAGCGCGAGATGGCAGTCCGTGTGGCGCTCGGGGCGGGACGTTTTCGCCTGGTCCGTCAGGCGCTGACCGAATCGTTGCTGCTGTCGTTTGCGGGGAGCCTTCCGGGCGTCGCGCTGGCCTATTTCGGCGTTGCCGCGCTCGTGCGGATCGTCACCTCCGGACGGATCATCGGACTGCCGCAGCGGATCGAGTTTCAGGTCCAGCCTGATGCGCAGGTGCTGCTCTTTACGGCCACGGTCGCCGTCTTGACCGGCGTGCTGTTCGGGCTGGCTCCCGCGTGGAACGCGTACGCGTTCGCGCCCGCGCAATCGATGCGCGAGAGCGCAGTGGTGGGGGAGTCGCGGTCGCGGCGCCTCGTTGGCAAGAGCCTCGTCGTCGTGCAGGTGGCGCTGTCCGTGGTGTTGCTGAGCGCGGCCGGCCTGTTCGTCGGCCACTTGTCGACTCTCCGAAACGTGAACCTTGGCTTCCAGCGCGGCTCGCTGCTGCTGGTGACGCTGAATCCACAGGGCAGCGGCTACGACCGTTCTCAGTTGACTGCGCGCTACCGGGAGTTGCTCGAGCGGCTCCAGGCGATACCGGGTGTCCGCGCCGCCACGCTCAGCGCCGTGACGCCGATTGAGGGCCCGGGCGCGGCAAGTTTTGCGCGTGTCGAAGGGTCACGGCAGGCGCCCGATGACCGGCGCTACCTGTCGCTGAACTGGGTTGCGCCGAAGTACTTCGAGACCCTCGGCACGCCCTGGATTGCCGGGCGCGACTTCCAATTCGAGGACGCGGCCCGCCCGCGCGTGGCGATCGTCAATCAGGCGATGTCGCGGCACTATTTCGGCGACCTCAGCCCGCTCGGCAAGCATGTCACCTTCGACGGCGACGACAAGCCGTACGAAATCGTCGGCGTGGCGGGCGATGCCAAATACCGGGACCTTCACAAAGAGGCGCCGCCCGGTGTCTTTCTCAACAGCTTCCAGGAAGGACGCATCGCCTCGCAGTTTGCGCTTCGGACCAGCGTGCCTCCGGCTGCCGTCGTTGGCGATGTGAGGCGTGCCGTTGGCGACGTGCTCGACAACGTCCGGGTGGCGAAGGTCACGACGATGAGCGAGCAGGTGGATGCGTCGATCATTCCGGAGCGGTTGATCGCCACCCTGTCAGGCTTCTTTGGCGCGCTCGGGACGCTGCTCGCGGCAATCGGCCTTTACGGCCTTCTGGCCTACACGGTCGCGCGACGCACCAATGAAATCGGCGTGCGCATGGCGCTCGGGGCGACCGAAGGCGACGTCACGCGCATGGTGCAGGCAAGCGCGCTCGCTCTGGTATGCGCGGGGCTGGCGGTGGGCGCGCCGCTCGCGTTCTGGAGCCATCGACTCGCCGCCGGTCTGGCCGACGGCCTGCCTGTCGACGCGGCCTTCACGATCGGCGTCGCGGCGGCCGTGACGATCGCGGTTGGGCTGCTGGCCGCGTACGTGCCGGCACGGCGCGCGGCGCGCGTGCAGGTCATTGAAGCCTTGCGCCACACGTAGCGGGCGCTGACGTCACTCCTTCATGAAGTGCACCGGATTGATCCGCGCGGCGCGTCGCGCCGGAAGCCAGCTCGCCGCCAGGACGACGGTCAAAAGCACCGCCACCGTCGTCGCCAGCGTGAGCGGATCCTGAGGCGCGATCCCGAAAAGCACGGATCGCGCCAGCCGGCTGATTCCTGCCACGCCGAAAGCGCCGACGACACAGCCCGCCAGCGCGAGCGTCAGCGACTCCATCACGATCAAGCGAGCGACGGAAGACGATGACGCCCCGATCGCCATGCGCACCGCGATCTCGCGCCGCCGCTGCGCGACGGTATACGCCAGCAGCGCGTATACGCCGGTCGCAGCAGTTACCAGGCCCGCCACCGCAAACAACGCCACGAACAGCATCGCGAATCGATCCTGTTGCATGGTGTCGTCCAGCAGCCGCTCCATCGTCGTGACGGAGTGGACCGGCTGATCGGGGTCCACCTTCAGCGCCTGGGCGCGCGCGGCCTGTGCCAGCGCGCCCGGCTCGATCGTCGTTCGCGCGACAACGTTCATGACCAGATACGGGTTCTGCGCGTGCGGGATGAACAGCTCCGGCGCCGGATCGCTGCGCGGGCCGCGGTACCGCGCATCCCGGACGACGCCGACGACCTGGCGTGGAGACGGACCGTTCTGGTAGTCGAGGATCAGCGTGCGGCCGAGCGGATCCTGGCCCTTCCAGGCGCTGCGGGCCAGGCTCTCGTTGATGATGATCACCGCCGGCGCGCCCGGCGCATCCTGAGCCGAGAAGTCGCGGCCTGACACCAGCCGGAGCCCGAGCGCGCCGAAGTAGCCCGGCGTCGCCATGCGAACGTTCGCCTGTGGAACAGCGTTTCCCTCCGGGCGAGCGCCCTCCAGCCAATAGGGCCGATAGAAGTCCTGGCCGATCGTGCTCATCGGCAGCGCCGTCACCGCGGCGACCGACGCGACGCCGGGCAGCTCGCGGATGGAGTCGAGCACGCGACCGTAGTAGTCGGTCACCTGCGCTCCTCTGTATCTCGTGACGTCGGGCGCGATTCGCAGGACGAGCAGCTTCCGGACGTCGAAGCCGGGGTCGACGCGCTGCAGGCCCGCGAAACTTCGCGCCAGCAGCCCCGCGCCGACCAGCAGCACGACCGTGACGCCGATTTCCGCCACCACGAGCGCGCGCCGCACCCGGCTCGCATGATGCCCGGAGAGCGGCGCGCCATCCTTCAGTGCCGGCGCGATCGCCGCGGGTCCGCCTCGAAGGCCCGGCAGCACGACACCGATGATGGTGACGACGAGCGCAAGTCCGATCGCAAACCAGACGACGCGGGCGTTCACCTCGACCTCGTGCAACCGTGGGATATCCGACGGCGCAAACGCGATCGCGGCACCCAGCGACGATGCCGTGAAGGCGATCGCCACGAGCGCGGTCAGCACGGCGCACAGCGCAGTCTCGGCCAGATGCTCTCTGACGATGCGCGCCCGGCTGGCGCCGAGCGCCAGTCGAATCGCCAGCTCCCGCGCGCGCGCCGCGCGACGCGCAATCGACAGGCTCGCGACGTTGGCACACACGAGCAGGAGCAGGCAGAACACGGCGCCAAAGACGAGCAGCAGCTCGGTGCGGCTCGAGCGGACCAGTTCCTCTCGCAGCGGCACGAGTCGAACGCTCCACTCGGCATTCGTTCGCGGATGATCGGCCGCGATGCGGGCCGCGAGGACTTCCATCCTGTCGGTCGCGGTTTCGCGCGAGAGGCCGGGCTTCACACGTCCGACGACGCGAAGGAAGCGGAAATCGCGAGGCGGCCCGTCGGGGAAGCGCGCGCCGCGATAGGCCTCGCGAATGTCCCAGGGAGTCCAGAAGGCCGCAGCAAGATCCGGAACGGCGAAGTCGGCAGGCATCACGCCGAGAACGCGCCAGTTGCGACCCTCTACGTACACGGTTCCGCCGACCAGCGCGGGATCGGCGCCGAGGCTTTGCCACAGGCGGTGACTCAGAACAAGGATCGGCTCCTGGCCGCCGGTCCTCCCGGATGCGATCGACGGTCTGCCCAGGTACTCGTCGTCCGCGAAGGTCCGGCCCAACAGGGGCGCGCGGCGGAAGACCTCGAAGAAGCCCTTCGTCACCTGGACACCGGTGACCGGCGCGCTCCCATCACGGCCGCGCAGCGTCGCCGACCCGGTCCACCATCCGGTGAGCGCCTCGAATGCCTCGCCGTTCGCGACCCAGTCCTCGACGTTGCCCGGCGACGGCCCCTCGCGCAGCCGCTTCTGCGGCACGTTCGATTCCCAGACCATGACCAGGCGTTCCGGGTCGGCATATGGCAACGGTTTCAGGATGACCGCGTTGACCAGGGCGAAGAGCGTGGTCGTGGCCGCGACGCCGAGGCCGAGGAGGAGAGAAACGGTCAGCGTAAATCCCGGCGCGCGTACGAGCGACCGAAGCGCGCGTGCGAGGTCGTGGCCGGTGCCGACGATGAGGAGGTCCCACATCAGGGCGAGCCATGTCGCCGCAAACACGGCCCGGCCCCGCGCACGAGCCGCGTCCAGCAGCAGCTCCGCGTCTTCCTTGATCGCGCGCTGCTCCTGCGGATCCCGGCCGCGCAGCAGCCAGAGCAGTCGGCCGTAGGCACGAATCGCCCGGCTGTCCCGAGCGGAGTCGAGGGGCTGGTTCATGCCCGCGCCGCCTTGCGCAGGGCCCGGCTCGCGCGCGCGTGGCCGACGATCGCTTCCAGGCGGCGGATCTCGGCGCTCAGCACGCGCTTCCCGAGCGGCGTCAGCGCGAAGTATCGCCGCCGTTCATCGTCATCGCTCGGTCGCTTCTCCGACTCCGCGATCAAGCCGAGCTCCTCGAGCTCGCGAAGGGTTCCATACATGGCGGCCGGCCACACGCGGACGTGTCCATCGGTGCGGGCCGCGACCTCCTGCATGATGCCGTAGCCATGGCGCGGGCCGTCGGCGAGCGCCAGCAGGATGTGCAGCGTCTTGGGCTTCAACGGCAGCAGGTGATCGCCGCTTCGTGGTCTGTCCGGCATGTTGGCGAATCCTTGGCTTCGAGTCGATGCGTTGGCGACAGAATCAGGCGCCTTCGGAGTATATATTATTTCGTATACAGACGTGATCGTTGCTACATGAGGTCCGCCGGCAGCCGGCGGCCGCCGTGGCCGACAGCCGACATGCGGCTGCAGGCGCGCGTGTCAATCCGTGCAGCCGGGTTCCTGCGGCCGTTCCCAAACCGGCGGCGATGCCTGGCTCTCGAGGGCGGCTCGAACCGCGCAGGTGCTCGCGTCCCCCGGCGTATACTCGGCCACGTCACCTCGGATGCCCCGGCATGGCTGAAGCCCTCCTGAAGATGGCCGAACGCGTCGCCCGCCTCAGCGCGTGGCGGGTCGAGCTCCCCGATTTCACCCCGACGTGGTCGGACGAAGTCCGCGCCATTCGCGAGCTGCCCGAACGCTTCGTGCCGATCCTCGAGGAGGCGATCGACAGCTACGTGCCGGAGGATCGCCCGGCCGTCCGCGCCGCGGTGCGCGAGTGCATCGAATCGGGCAAGCCGTTCGATCTGGAAGTGAGGCTGCCTGCCGCGGCCGGGCGCCAGTTGTGGCTCCGCGTCATCGGCGAAGCGGTCCGCGATGACCATGGCGCGATCCGGCGGATCGAAGGGGTCCTGCAGGACGTGACGGCGCGGCGCGACGCCGAGGACGACGCCCGCCGGCTCGCCGCCGCGGTGAGCGAGACGTTGCAGCACATCAGCGACGGCCTCTGCACCATGGATCGCGAGTGGCGGTTCACGTTCGTGAATCACGAAGCCGAGCGGCAGGTGGGGCGTTCACGCGAGTCGATGATCGGCCGTCTCGTCTGGGAGGTCTTTCCCGAGCTGCTCGGCACGGTGTTCGAGACCTCGTACCGTCATGCGATGGCGACCGGCGAAACCACCGAGTTCGAGGCCTGGTTCGAACCGCTCGCCTCCTGGTTCCGCGTCCGCGCCTATCCCTCGCCGCAAGGTCTCGTCGTCTACTTCTACAACGTCACCGCCGAGCGCGAGGCGCGGGAGCAGGCGCGCGTCAGCGAAGAGCGCTTCCGGTTGCTGGCCCAGGCGACCAGCGACGCGATCTGGGACGTCGACCTCCGGACTCGCGAGATGTGGCGCAGCCCGAGCTTCGAGACGCTGTTCGGGGTTCCGATCGACGGCACCGCGACACCGGTCGACTGGCCGTCGCACATCCATGCCGAGGACCGCGCGCGCGTCGTCGAGGGCGTCACGCGGGCGCTCGACGGGCGCGGTAACTCGTGGAGCGACGAATACCGATACCTGCGCGCCGACGGCAGCTTTGCCTACGTCGCCAACCGCGGCTACATCATCCGCGATCCCGACGGGACGCCGACGCGCATGATCGGCGGCATGTCCGACCTGACCGAGCGCAAGAAGCTCGAGGCGCAGTTCCTTCGCGCTCAGCGTCTGGAAAGCGTGGGGACGCTGGCCGGCGGCATCGCGCACGACCTCAACAACATCCTCTCGCCGATCCTGATGTCGGCCGGGCTGCTGAAGCTCGATGAAGCGTCGCCCGAGCGGCTCGCGCTGCTCGACACGATCGAGACCAGCGGCCGGCGCGGCTCCGACATGGTGCGGCAGGTGCTTGCGTTCGCGCGCGGCGTCGAAGGCAGGCGGATCCCGGTCAGCATCCGCCATCTGCTGCGCGACGTGCAGAAGATGATGCGCGAGACGATCCCGAAGAACATCGACGTGCAGTTCGCGTCCCCGGTCGATCTCTGGACGGTGACCGCCGACATCACGCAGCTGCACCAGGTGCTGATGAACCTGTGCGTCAACGCGCGCGACGCGATGCCGGATGGCGGCACGCTGAAAGTCGAAGCCGCGAACGTCGTCCTCGACGAGGTCTATACCACCATGGCGGGGGCGCTTTCGACCGGCCCCCACGTGGTCGTCTCCGTGTCGGACACCGGGATAGGCATCAGCCGCGAGGTGCAGGACCGGATCTTCGAACCGTTTTTCACGACCAAGGAGATCGGCAAGGGAACCGGCCTCGGCCTGTCGACCGTGCTGACGATTGTCAAGAGCCATCGCGGCGCCATCGACGTACACAGCGAAGTCGGCCGGGGCACGAAGTTCGAGATCTACATTCCGGCGGGCGGGGAAGCCGTCGGCGTGGAAGGATCCGAGGCGCCGCTGCCGCGCGGGCAGGGGCAGCAGATTCTGATCGCCGACGACGAGGAGCATGTCCGCGAGCTGACGAAGAAGACGCTGGAACGGTATGGCTACCGGGTGCTGGTGGCGCGCCATGGGGCCGAAGCCGTGGCGATGTACGCACAGTGTCGCGACGTCGCCGTCGTCGTCACCGACATGGCCATGCCGGTGATGGACGGCCTCGCCACGATCGCCGCCCTCAAGGCGATCAACCCGATGGTGCGAGTGATTGCATCGAGCGGGCACTCGACCGCCAACGCGCCTGCGCGCGCGATCGGCGCCGGAGCGGACGCGTTCCTGAACAAGCCGTACACGGTCGATCAGCTGGTGCGAACGATCGACGACGTGCTGCACCATCGCCCGGCCGGCCTGCCGGACATTGGTGCGTAACCAGCCGGCCGCGGCAGGCCGACAGGCTCAACGCAGAAAGGGACCCTGATGGCGCTCGTCCTCGTCGTCGACGACGAACCAGAGGTTCGGCAGTTGCTGGGACAGGTCATCCGAAAGCACGGGCACGAGGTCGTCGAGGCTGAGTCTGCCGATGCCGCGCTCGCGCTCATGGCCGCGCGCGCTGCGGACGTGGTGTTCACCGACATCCAGATGCCGGGCCACGACGGCCGCTGGCTCACCATGGAGCTGCGGAAGCGCTATCCCGCCACGCCTGTCGTGCTGGCCACATCGGTCACCGACCTGGAGCCGGCGGTGACGCTGAAGTTCGGCGTGTTGTCCTATCTCGTCAAGCCGTTCGATCTTCCGGCCGTCGGCCGAGCGCTGAAGATGGCCGTCGATTGGCGAGCCGCGAACTCCGCGAGCGGGCCGACTCCCGTCGACGAGCGCCAGCTCGAAACCTGGTTGAACTCGCTGGACGTGGTGTAGCCGGCCCGGCGGCGGAACCTGCGACAATCGGTCGCATGTCAGACGAGGCACCCCTCGGCCTGCTCGACGCGCTGCTCGACGCCTGGGACCGGAACAACACCATCCTGGTCAACCTGCTGCGCGCGCTGCCTGAGAGCGCGCTGGAGATCCGGGCGAGCGACGACAGCCCTTCGGTCGCGGCGCTGTTCACGCACGTGCACTATGTGCGGCTCGTGTTCGTGCTCGAGGATGCCCCGGAGTTCGCGAGGGAGCTCCCGGCGCAGGAATGGGTCGCGGCGCCCGACCGCGGTCGCATCGCGCAGATGCTGAACGAGAGCGCGAAGACCGTGCGGGACGCGGTGAGAGGCAAGGTGGCTGCAGGGGCACCGATGAACCTGCACTACGACCACCCGATCCTGTTCCTCCAGCACATGATCTGGCACGAGGGGTACCATCACGGTCAGATCAAGCTCGCGTTGAAGCTCGCCGGGCGGCCGATGACGGATGCCGAAGCGGGGCCGCTGACCTGGCGCGTCTGGATGAACAAGAAGTAGCGCCGCGGTGACTCTCAACGCGCACAGCAACGTGGCCGGCTGGACTCGCCGCGCGTTTCTCTCGTCGACGCTTGCCGGTGTGGCCCTCCGCGCCTCGCTGCGCGCGGCGCAGGGCAGCGGCACGAAGCTGATTCTCCTCGGCACCGGCGGCGGCCCGCGCCCGCGCAAGGCCAGCTCCGGATCGGCGCAGGTCATCGTCTCCAACAACACCGCCTACGTCGTCGACTGCGGCGACGGCGTCGCGCGGCAGCTGGCGTTCGCCGGGGTGCCGCTGACCACGCTGCGGCACGTCTTCATCACCCACCACCACTCGGACCACAACGCCGACTACGGCAACCTGATCCTGCTGGCGTGGGCCGCGGGCCTGGCCTCGCGCGTCGACGCCTGGGGACCGCCGCCGCTGGAGAAGATGACGTCGCTCTACTTCGAGATGAACGCCTACGACATCAACACGCGGATAGCCAACGAAGGCAGGATACCGGTTGCGCCGCTGGTGCACGTCCACGAACTGCGCGAGGCCGGCGGCGTCATGGTCGACGACAACGTGAAAGTGACCTCAGCGCTCGTCGATCACCCGCCGGTCGTGCCGGCGTTCGGCTACCGGTTCGACGCGCGCGACCGCTCGATCGTCGTCTCCGGCGATACCGCGCCATCAGACAACCTCGTGAAGCTCGCGCACGGCGCTGACGTGCTGGTGCATTCGGCGATGTATCCGCCTGCGATCGATCGGCTGGTGGCGCGTGTGCCGAACGCGGCCGCGCTGAAAGCGAGCATCCTCGCGCACCAGACGTCGGCGGAGGAGGCCGGCCGGATCGCGCAGGCCGCCGGCGTCAAGACGCTCGTGCTCTCGCACCTCGTGCCGCCCGACGATCCGCAGGTGACCGAGCGGGCGTGGCTCGAAGCTGCCCGGAAGCATTTTCGCGGCACCGTGATTGTCGGCAGGGATCTGCTGGTGCTCTAGGACGGCGCACCCTGGCAACGCTTGATTGATCCTTTCAATAAGGCTATTCTAGCCTTATGAAAATGGCCAGTATAACCGAGGCGAAGAACAATCTCAGCGCGCTGATCGACCGGGTCAAAAACGGCGCCTCGATCCTGATCGTGGATCGTGGACGGCCGGTCGCGCGGCTGGAACCGGTGCGGGGCGCCGAGAGCGACGAGGATGACGGGCGCCTGGCGCGACTGGTGCGCGACGGCGTCGTCAGGCCGTCGCGCGGCGAGATGTCCAAGACGCTGGTCACAACCGCGCCGCCGCGGGCGAAGAAGAACGCGTCGGCCGTGCGAACGTTGCTCGACGACCGGCGCGATGGCCGATGAGGTTCTGGGACGCGTCCGCGGTCGTGCCGCTGGTGATGCACGAGCCGACAACCAGAGCGTTGCAGCGGCTGATTGCCGCAGATCCGGCGATGCTCGTCTGGTGGGCGAGCGAGGTGGAGTGTGCCTCCGCGATTGCACGGCTCGAGCGGGATGGCGCGCTCGACCACGGTGCGGCGAATGAGGCCTTCGATCGGTTGCGACACCTGGCGCAGGCATGGCACGAAGTCGACCCCAGCGATCCTGTCCGAGAGGCCGCGGTCCGGTTGCTGCGGGTGCATGCGCTGCGAGCGGCCGACGCGCTGCAGCTCGCCGCGGCCTACATCGCCGCCGAACGGCGGCCCACATCCATGGAAATGGTGACGCTCGACGACCGGCTCGCGATCGCCGCCCGGAAGGAGGGGTTCGTCATCATGCAGATCAGTCCGTCGAATGAGTAGTTGTGTCGTCCCGCCGCCGCTAGATGACGGCCCACACGAGAAAGGCGAGAAGAACGCCCAGGACCGAATCGACGGCGTAGTGATAGCGACCGACGACGGCGGCGATGCTGATGCTGATCGCCAGCACCATGAACACCGCGCCGGCGGCGGGCATCGTCGATCCGACCGCGAGCGCGACCGCGAAGGCGCCGGCGGCGTGACCGCTCGGCAGCGTATTCGCCTGGATGCTCGCGCGGTTCGCGATCGCGAGGTTGAACGGGCGCACCGCCAACGCGCGCCGCGGCTCGGCTGCCGCACCCTCCACGACGCGCGGCGGGCGCGTCGGCAGCCACGGCAGCAGCCCGTAGCAGATGAACTCGGAGAGCAGCACGATCGCCCACAATCGCCCCACCTCGCCCGCGTGGCCGCCCAGCGCCAGCGTCAACACCCCGGCGGGGACGATCGGATAGACCAGCAGGTAGCTCAGCTCGAAGTATTCAACGATCGCGCGCGGCGCGCGGTTGAAGCGCGCGATCAGGCCCGGCCGTCCGAGGAGCGCATCATCGACTGACAGCAGCCACTGTTCGAGCTGACGATTCGGTGCGGTGAACAGGAGCCCCGACAGCCAGTAGCCAGCGAGGAGGGCGAGCGAGGGGACGACGATGTCGCGGAGCGGCGCGAGCGCGCCGGGCGACGTGGATGGCAGACCGATCGCGGCCGAGATGCCGGCGATCGCTGCCGCGGTCAGCAGGGGAGCTCGCGCTCGCCTGAACCGCGGCCGCGTCAACGAGACCGCGGCCAGATACACGAAGTAGGCGACGGCAATCCAAGGGACGGCAGTCACATCGGAGAAGGTGCGAAACACGCTGAAATCGGCTCACCTATTTCTCCGCCCAGCGGACCTCGAGATAGGTGATCGGTCCGTCGAGCTCCTTGTACCAATGCGGCACGCCCGGCGGCACCAGCACGACGTCGCCCTTGGCGACATGCTTGCTGACCCCGCCCTGAATCGTCGCCCCGCCCCGTCCGCCGGTCGGCCGCACCATTGACCCGCCGGTGACGAACGTGCCCGATCCCTCGACGATGTGGTGCAGCTCGGCGAAGCCGTCGTGCGCCACCGCGCCGGCCGGCTTCGTCCGCGTGATCAGGTTGATCCGGTGCTTGTCGTCGAGCGACACCGGCGAGGTCAGCATGTCGGGCGTCGCCTGGCCGGCTTTCAGCGCGCCGGTCAGCTCCGCGTTCGATTTGTAAATCGCCGGCGGACCGTCGGCGGCCGCCAGCATCGTCGACAAAGTCAGTGCGGCCAGCAGCGCTGTTCTCATCTCGTTCGTCTCCTCGCCTTAGCGGCTTTCCTTCTGGTGACCTTTTTCTTCTTTGTGGTCGTCGTTGACGCTCGCTTGCGCGGACTCGGCTCATTCGGCTGCGCCAACAGCACATCCTGCAGCTCGTAGGCCTCGCGCAGCCAGTCGCTGATCGGCGCCTCGACCTGATCGCGATGCGTGATCTTGATGATGTTATAGAACTTCTTCTTCGACGACGGTTCGGCGCGGTGGACCAGCGGCGTCTTCAGCGGCCGGCCGAGGAACACGCACACCTCGAGGTAGCTGCGCTTCGGCCGGATGAAGAAGTAGCAGACGTCGCGCGAGAACATGATGCATTTGCCCGACGCGTAGATTCGCTGGTCGCCGAACTCGACCGCTGTCTCGCGCAGCCGCTCGTACGCTTCCTGCAAATCCTCGGGCAAATCACCGGTCAGCGCCGATTCGGTCGTCGTCCAGCAGTCGTGCGCCTCGCCCTCTTCGATCCACTGCTTGCAGTGATGGCACTCCCGCCCCGGCATGGACCTCATTGTACGAACAACCCTGGTGTTCGAAACCCGTTGCTTGATGCGGGCAGGGCGATGCAGAATCAGCGCGCTATGACGAACTGGATTGCGCGCGGGCTCACCCTGGCCATCTTGATCTCAGGCGCCGGCATCGCCGCGACCCGGGCGCAGACGACGACGGCTGATGCGCACGTCGCGGCCGCGAAAGCGGCTGCCGGCACCGAGTTCGCCGGCGTCTTTCAGCGGATCTGCACGGAGGCGACCGCGGCGCCCGCCACGCCCGAATCGCGCGCGGCCCGCGGCGCGGCCCCGCGCCCGGCGGGCCCGCCGCCGCGCGAGAGCTGGCATGCCGAGCCGGCCAAGGTGTTCGACAACCTCTACTTCCTCGGCCAGACCGAGTACTCGGTCTGGGCGATCACGACCTCGGCCGGCGTGATCCTGATCGATTCGATCTTCGACTACTCGGTGGACGACGAAGTGGTCGGCGGGATGAAGAAGCTCGGGCTCGATCCGGCGGCGATCAAGTACGTCATCCTCAGCCACGGCCACTCGGATCACTCCGGCGGCGCGAAGTACCTGCAGGATCGGTTCAACGCCAAGGTGATTCTCGGCGGCCCCGACTGGGATCTGCTCGATCGGTCGTCCGGCACGCGCCCGCGCCGCGACATGACCGGCACCGACGGCCAGCAGCTGACGCTCGGCGATACCACCGTCACGCTGTACGCGACGCCCGGGCACACGCTCGGCACGCTGTCGGTCGTGTTCCCGGTGAAGGATCACGGCGCGCCCCACATGGCCGCCACCTGGGGCGGCACCGCCTTCAACTGGATGAACAACCCGGCGCCCTACGTCACGCCAGACAAGCCGATTCGCTACTGGTTCGACACCTACAGCAAATCGGCGCGGCGCTTCAAGGAGATCACGTCGAAGGCCGGCGTCGACGTCCTCATCTCCAATCACACCATCTTCGACGGATCGAAGACGAAGCTGCCCGCGCTCGAGCGGCGCAAGCCAGGCGAGCCGCACCCTTACGTCATCGGCAAGGACAGCGTGCAGCGCTACCTCACCGTTGTCGACGAGTGCGCGCAGGCGGGGCTCGCGCGCGCGCAGTAGCGTGAGCGTCACAGCTCTGACATCGGCGCCGGCGACAATCACGGCATGAAACGGAACAGCGTCCGCCGACTGCTTCTTCTCGCCTGCGGCCTCACCGTCGTCGCCGCCTGGCCGCCGCTTCGCGCCCAGCAGCCGGAGCCGCGGCACGTCATCGTCATTTCAATCGACGGGCTGAAGCCGTGGACCTACGCGGCGGCGGGCCCGGCGAAGGTCCCCGCGCTTCGCCGGCTGGCGCAGAGCGGCGTCTACGCCGACGGCGTCGTCGCGGTGACGCCGACCGTCACCTACCCGGCCCATACGACGATCGTCACCGGCGTGCTGCCGGCGGTGCACGGCATCTACAACAACCGCATTCTCGATCCCGAGAACAGCTCCAACGGCTCCTGGTACTGGTATGCGCGCGATATCAAAGTGCCGACGCTGGCCGGCGTCCTCAAGGCGCGCGGCCTGAAGACGGCGGCCGTGAGCTGGCCGGCCACGGTGGGCGCCGACATCGATTACCTCTTTCCCGAATTCGGCGGCGTGACGAGCCACCCGAAATCGCTCGAGCTGCTGCGCGCGCTGTCGAGCCCGCGCGGCATCCTCGAGAAATACGAGGCGCAGCGCAGCGCGATCCCCTGGCCGATGAGCGATGCCGATCGCACCGGGCTCGCGGCGTGGATCTTCCGCACCTACCGCCCGCAGCTGATGCTGCTGCACATCTACGACACCGACGACGCCGCGCACACCTACGGTCCGGAATCGCCGCAGGCGCTCGCCTCGATCGAGGAAGCCGACGCGCGCGTGCAGCAACTCGTCGACGCCGTCGCCGCGGCCGGCCTTCAGAGCCGCACCGACATCGTCGTGCTCTCGGATCATGGGTTCCTGCCGATCGAGCAGCAGCTGCAGCCGAACAATGCCTTCAAGCAGGAAGGACTGCTCGAGGTGGACGATGCCGGGCGCGTGCAGCGGTGGGATGCGTACTACTACACCGCCGGCGGCGCCGGCTTCGTGATGCTTCGGAACCCGGATGACGCGGCGCTGCGCGACCGCGTGTCGGCGCTGCTGCGCAAGCTGGCGGCCGATCCGGCCAACGGCATCCTCACCATCTGGACGCGCGACGACCTGGCAAAGGCCGGCGCCGACCCGCGCGCCTCGTTCGGCATCGACATGCGCAACGGTTTCTATTCGGGCGGCGGCCACGCCGCGCTCCTGTCGAAGCCGTCGGGCAAGGGCGGACACGGGTTCGGGCCGGCCCGGCCCGAGCTGCACGCGTCGCTGGTGATGAGCGGCCCCGACGTGCCGAAGGCCGGCAGCCTCGGCATCGTCCGCATGACGCAGATCGGGCCGACGCTCGCCTCCTGGTTCAACGCGACGCTGTCGCCCCAGGCCGATCGTGCCATCGCCTGGCCGCACCGATCGGCCGCGCGGCGCTAGCAGCGTCGAGCAATCGCGTCGACGATCGCGTCGCACGCGGCAGGGTGTTGCGGACGCGTACCATATAATTTGAGCGCCATGGCGTCGCTCCACCCGTTCCGTGCGCTGCGTCCCAACGCCGACAACGCCGCCCGCATCGCCGCCGTTCCCTACGACGTCGTCTCGACCGATGAAGCGCGTGCGCTCGCCGGCGACAACCCGCTGAGCTTTCTGCGCGCGTCGCGGGCGGAGCTCGAGCTGCCCGCCGACGCCGATCCGTACGCGAAAGAGGTGTACGACCGCGCGGCGAAGAACTTCGACAAGCTGCGGAAGGATGCGCTGGTCGTCGAGGACGAACCGAGCGTCTATTTCTACCGCCTGCGCATGGGCGGTCACGTGCAGACCGGCCTTGCCGCGTGCTTCGGCATCGACGACTACGATCGCGACGTGATCAAGAAGCACGAGCGGACGCGGCGCGACAAGGAAGACGATCGCACGCGCCACATGATGGCGCTCGGCGCGCAAACCGGTCCGGTGTT
>Ga0111538_10003648_pt1 | contig 21456 bp, 20 predicted proteins | sample SoiMethybrSBSTD1_FD_79669 | JGI IMG/M metagenome (GOLD analysis project Ga0111538, IMG submission 79669) | Bulk soil microbial communities from a Populus tree surrounding site in Tennessee, USA - Soil MetaG P. TD hybrid SBSTD1 (version 2)... | ecosystem: Environmental > Terrestrial > Soil >... | reverse complement strand
TCGATCACGGATGACCATGACGTCGCGTCGTCCGATCGCCATTCTGCTGGGCCTCTCTCTCGTCGTCGCCGGATGCGGCGGCTCGATGTTCACCAAGCAGCCCGACAATGAGCTCGTGCTCGGCCAGACCAGCCGTCAGGAGATCCTGCAGCGCCTGGGCACGCCGTATCGCGAGGGCTCCGTCACCCGCAACGGCAAGCAGCTCAAGACCATGAGCTACGAGTTCGCGATGACCGGCGGCACGCCGGCACGCGAGGGCGTCACGCCGACCCGGGGACAGGGCTTCTATTTCCTCGACGACAAGCTGGCCGGCTACGACTTCAACAGCTCCTGGAAAGAAGACCAGAGCGACTTCGACGCGACGAAGGTGCCGCAGATCAAGAAGGGCGTCTCCACGCGCGACGACGTCGTGCGCCTGATCGGCCCGGCTCGCGGCAAGTACGCCTACCCGCTGATTCCGAATCAGAGCCAGCAGGCCGACGTGTACTTGTACGCGGAAACCAAGGGCGGGCCCTTCAACGTGAAGTTCTACCAGAAGCACCTGGTCGTCACCTACGACCAGCGCGGCGTCGTGAGCAACGTCGACTTCAAAGAGGTCGGCCAGAAGTAGCTTCTTGCCCCAGGGCGTATCGTGAGGCTTGTAGGGAGCCTCGGCATGTCACGCCCTTCGAAATTCGCCCACATCGTGTAAGCCGATGCGGATCGCAGTCGTCGGCGGAACCGGAGTCGCCGGCCGCCATACCGTCGCGGCCCTCACGCGAGCCGGTCAGGACACCGTCGTGATCTCGCGCTCGCACGGCGTCGACGTCGCCATCGGCAAGGGCCTCGACCAGGCGCTCGACGGCGTCGACGCCGTGATCGACGTCAGCGCGGTCCAGGCCGCCGACGCTGAGGCGACTCGCCAGCTCTTCGGCACGACCACGCGAAACCTGCTGGCCGCCGCCCAGCGCGCGAAGGTGCAGCACCACGTGCTGCTGTCGATCGTGGGCGTGGACCGGATCGCGGGCAACCCGCACTACGCGGGCAAGCGCCTGCAGGAAGATCTGGTGAAGGCGGGTTCGATTCCGTTCACGATCCAGCGAGCCACGCAGTTCTACGAGTTCGCCGGAACCGTGGTCGGCTGGATGCGACAGGGCGACGTCGCCGCCATCCCACCGCTGCTCCTGCAGCCCATCGCCGCCTCCGACGCCGGCGAGGTCCTCGCCGAGATCGTCCTTGGCAGCCCTCAGGGCCGCGCTCGCGACCTGGCCGGCCCCGAGCCCCAAGACTTCGTCGACATGGCGCGCCGCACGATGGCAGCGCGTGGCGAGTCGATCCGCCTGATCCCAACCTGGCACAGCGGCCTCTTCGGCATCGAAGCCGCCGGCGAAATCATGCTCCCCGACCCCGACTCCCGCCTAGCCCCCACCACCTTCGACACCTGGCTCACCACCCAGCGCGCAGAAAACAAACGCTGACCCAGCCAACGCAGCCCGAAACGAAAGGGCTGACCTCCGTCGCAAGTAGTGATTGATCGCGACCCCACAAGCCGAGCTCAGCGCTAGCCCTTGGACTGGTCCCAAACGCCACTGTGTAGCGACGGGCGGGTGGTGGTGGGGGTGACCCTGTCGGGCTCGGCGGAGCCCCCTCGTCCCGCCCGCAGCGCGAAGCGCTGCGAATCGGGCGAGCGGGTGACGGAGCCGACCCGACGGGGTCACCCCCGCCGCCGCCCGCCCGCCGCCAAGCGAGCGGCGATCGAAGACTAGGACGAAGAGCTAGCGCGGAGAAGCGGCGAGGATAGCGCGAGCGAGAATACGGCTACCCTCGTAGCACTTATCCGGCTGCTCATAGCTGAACGCGAGCCGAATGTGCCGTTCCCCGCCGGTGCCGGCAAAGAAAGCCCGCCCAGGCGTGTACTGTACGCGAGCCTCGGTCGCCAGCTCCTCGAGCTTCGCCACGTTCGTGGCCGAGGGCAGCTTGATCCAGATGAAGAATCCGCCCTGCGGCCGGCTGATCTCGACGTCGGTGCCCTCGAGCACTTCCCAGAGGCCGCGCAGCATCGCGTCGCGCTTGGCGCGATAGACGTCGACCAGCCGCTTGACGTGCGATTCCATGTGGTCACGCAGGAAGTAGGTCGCCACGCGCGACATGAACGGGTTGACGCCGCCGCCGAAATTGAAGCTCTGGAAGGCCGGCAGCATCGACGGCGGCGCGCAAAGCCAGCCCAGGCGCACGCCGGCACCCAGGATCTTCGAGAGCGTGCCCGCGCGGATGACCCGCCCGGTCCGATCGAGCGCGTACACGGGAGGCTTCGAGTCGCCCTCGAACCGGAGCTCGTTGTACGCGTCGTCCTCCAGGATGAACGTGTCGTACTCCTCGGCCAGCTCGATCAGCTCCTGGCGCCGGCCGATCGAGAGATCCGGCCCCGCCGGGTTCTGGAAGTTCACGATCGTGTAGATCAGCTTGCACCGGCGGCCGGAGCGCTTGATCTTCTCGAGGCTCTCGCGGACCGCGCTCGTCACCATCCCGTCTTCGTCGACCGGCACGCCGTGGATCTCGGGGGCGTGACGGCGGATGTTGTTGAGCGAGCCCGAAAACGTCGGCGCCTCGATGATCATCGGATCGCCCGGATCGACGAACGCGCTGAAGGCGAGTGACAGCGCGGCGCCCGATCCGTTCGCGACGAAGATGTTCTCGGGGGTCACCGTGAGGTTTTCGTAGAACTTGTACTTGTGGACGATCAGCTCGCGCAGACCGCGATAGCCCTGCGGATCGCCGTAGGTCAAGGCGTCGGCGCCCTCGGCGTCCATCATCTTGCGCGTCGCCTCGACCATGCCGTCGTACGGGAACGACGCTGGATCGGGTAAGCCGCCGCCGAACTCGAAGAGCGGTTTGGCAACCGGGCGGGCGGTCGTGACGGATCCGCCCCATCCGATGCGGGCGCGGGATGAGAGATGCTCTTCGAAACGGGCGGTCGGCTTCTGACTGGTCATGACGGTTAGCATACGACAAGCGGCGGCCCTATAATCACCCCCATGCTCTTCCGATACTCGCGCTGGGACGGCTCGCAAAAGATCGCCGATTTCGACGCCGACGACCTGCTGGACGCCATGTCCGACGACCTCATGTCCGACGGGGACTTGTGGAACGCGCTCAGGCGGATGTTCCAGCGCGGGCTGCAGAACCCGCAGGGCCCCCAGATGCCGGGCCTGCAGAATCTCATGGACCGGCTACGCAAGCGCCGTCAGGAGCAGCTCGACCGCTACGATCTCGGCTCGGCGCTCGAGGACATCAAGAAGAAGCTCGACGAGGTGATCCGCACCGAGCGCGCCGGCATCGAGAAGCAGGTGAAGGATCCGGGCGAGCGCGCGAAAAAGCTCGAGCCGCTGGATCAGCTGCCGGCCGATCCCGCCGGGCGGATCAAGGACCTCCAGCAGTACAACTTCACCGATCCCGAGGCCGAGCGGCTCTTCCAGGAGCTCATGCAGCAGCTCCAGCAGCAGATGCTGCAGCCGTTCATGCAGGGGATGAAGCAGTCGCTCGCGAACATGAGCGCCGACGACCTCAAGCGCATGCGCGAGATGATGCGCGATCTGAATCAGATGCTGCGCCAGCGCGCGGAAGGCGACGAGCCGAACTTCGACGCGTTCAAGCAGAAGTGGGGCCAGAACTTCCCGGGCGTCGAGAGCCTCGACGAGCTGCTCGAGCAGCTCGGCCGGCAAGCCGGCCAGCTCCAGTCACTGCTCGACAGCATGTCGCCCGGGCAGCGCCGGCAGCTGCAGGAGATGATGTCGAGCCTCTTCATGAAGGACGAGCGGCTCGAGGCCGAGATGGCCCAGCTCGCCATGCATCTCGACCAGCTCGGGCTCACCGAGGAGTTCCGCCGCCGCTACGACTTCCGCGGCGACGACGAAGTGACGATGCGCGAGGCGATGAAGCTGATGGACGAGCTCCAGCAGATGGACGAGCTCGAGCGCCAGCTGCGCCGCGTCCAGTCGCCGAACGACCTCGACAAGATCGACCCGGCGGACGTCCAGAAGCTCCTGGGCGAAGAGTCGGCGCAGGATCTCGAGCGGCTCAAGGAGCTGGCCAAGAAGCTCGAGGAGGCGGGCTATCTCGAGCGCAAGGGCGATCGGCTGGAGCTGACCGCGCGCGCGATCCGCAAGCTCGGCGACAAGGCGCTCAAGGACATCTTCGCGACGCTCAAGCGCGACCGCTTCGGCCGCCATGCCGTCGAGCGCCGGGGCGCCGGCGGCGATCCCACCGATGAGGCCAAGCGCTACGAGTTCGGCGATCCGTTCCTGCTCGATCTCAAGAAGACGCTGATGAACGCGGTCGAGCGCAACGGCGCCGGCACGCCGGTGCGCCTCTCAGCCGACGACTTCGAGGTGCTGCGCACCGAGCTCTCCACCCAGGCCTCGACGGTCGTGATGCTCGACATGAGCCGTTCGATGATCAACAACGGCTACTTCCTGCCGGCCAAGAAGGTCGCCCTCGCGCTGACCGCGCTGATCCGCGGCCAGTTCCCGCGCGACAGCCTCTACATCCTGGGGTTCTCGCTGATGGCACGCGAGTTCAAGGCCGAGGATCTGCCCAAGCTCATGTACAGCGAGTGGAACATCGGCACGAACATGCACCACGGCTTCCAGGAGTCGCGGCGGCTGCTGGGGCGTCAGAAGGGCGGCAACAAGCAGATCATCATGATCACCGACGGCGAGCCGACGGCGCACATGGAAGGCGGCCAGCCCGACTTCGCCTATCCGCCGACCCGACGCACCTTCGAGGAGACGCTGAAGGAAGTGCAGCGCTGCACGCGCGAGGGCATCACGATCAACACGTTCATGCTCGAGCAGAGCCGTATGCTCACGCAGTTCATCGAGCAGCTCACGCGCATCAACAAGGGCCGCGCGTTCTTCGCGAGCCCCGACCGGCTGGGCGAGTACATCCTGGTCGACTACGTCCGCAACAAGCGCCGCGCGATCGCGTAGCCCGCGGCCCGAAGGAGCTCTGGGCGGTTTCAGGACGTGCCGCGCGTGGCCCCCGACGCCACAAGCGCCTTGATCTCATCGTCGCCGAGACCGACCTCCCGCAGAATCTCGACGCTGTGCTCGCCGAGCCGGGGAGGCAGGCGGCGGATCGCGCCGGGCGTCTTGCTGTAGGTCGCCGGAATGCCCGGGAGCCGCAGCGTGCCTTCTGTCGGATGCTCGACGATCTGCCAGAATCCCACGGCGTCCAGGTGCGGATCGCGGAGCAGTGACTCCAGCGTGTTGACGGTCATCGCCGGGATGTTGCGTCGATCCAGCTCGGTGAGCCACTCCGCGTTCGTCCGGCTCGGCGCGATCCGGGCGAGCTCCTCGTAGAGCTGCTCGATGTGCTTCAGACGCGTGGCGAGCGTCTTGTAGCGCGGGTCGTCCAGCAGGTCCTGCCGGCCGGCCAGCGCGAAGAAGTCCCGCCAGTTCTGGTCCGTGTACGGCAGGATCGCCAGATAGCCGTCGCGCGTCTTGAACGGGCGCCGGTAGGGATTGAGGATTCGCTTGTAGCCGATCGTTTCCTTCGGCGGCACGAACGTTTCGCCGTAGAGGTGCTCCACCATCACCCAGGCGGCCATGCTCTCGAACATCGGCACCTCGACCTCCTGGCCTTCGCCCGTGCGCGCCTTGTGATAGAGGGCCGCGAGCACGGCGGCCAGCACGGTCATCGAGCTGGTCTTGTCGGCGACGATGGTGGGCACGTAGCGCGGCTCGCCGACGATCGAGGCCTGCGCGGCGCCGAGTCCCGATGCCGCCTGGATGATGTCGTCGTACGCGGGCTTGTCGCCGTAGGGACCCGAGGCCCGGAAGCCATAGGTGCCGACGTAGACGATCCCGGGATTGATGGCGCGAAACGTCTCGTACGACATGCCGAGCCGCCGCGCGGCCTGCGGTCGATAGTTGTGGAGCAGCACGTCGGCGCCTTCGGCAAGCCGGAGCAGCACGCGCCGCGCGGCCTCCTGCTTGAGATCGAGCACGATCGAGCGCTTGTTTCGATTGACCGCCAGGTAGAACGCGCCCATGGCGGGGCTGCGCATGGGCCCGAGCTGACGCGTGGTGTCGCCTTCGGGCGGCTCGACCTTGATAACTTCGGCGCCCAGATCACCGAGCTGCTGCGCGGCCCACGGGCCGAGCACGACGGTCGTGCAGTCCACGATGCGCACCCCGGTGAGCGGTCCTGACATGGTGGCGATCCCTTGGGCTATGCGCCGCCGGTGACGAGGAGCGTCTGGCCGCTGACGAAGTCGCTGTCGGGGCTGCAGAACAGGTAGACGGCGCCCGCCGCCTCGGCGGGCAGTCCGCCGCGCCCGAGCGGGATCATCTGATTCATGGCGGCGATCCGCGCGCCCTGCACGCCGACTTTCACCTGACGCCCGGCCACCTCGATCGTGCCGGCCTCGCCCTCGGCCAGGGGCTTCGTGAGCGCGTCTGGATGTACCCGAACGCCACGCAGTTCACGGTGACCGCATAGCGGCCCCATTCCTTGGCGAGCGTGCGCGTCATGCCGGTGACGGCGGCCTTGGCCGACGAGTAATTCACCTGGCCGGCGTTGCCGCGCACCCCGGACGTCGACGAGATCTGCACGACCTTGCGCACGACGCGCTCGCCGCGCTTGGCCTCCGCCTCGAACTGCTCCCGCAGATACGGCGCGAACGCGCGAAGGATCCGGAACGGCGCGGTCACGTGGACGTCCATGATGGCGTACCACTGCTCGTCGCTCATCTTCTGGATGACGTTGTCCCAGGTGTACCCAGCGTTGTTGACGATGACGTGAAGGCCGCCGAGCTGCTTCACCGCGACGTCCACGATGCGGTCACCGAAGTCTTTGGCCGTCACGTCGCCGTTGCAGGCGACCGCGCGGCCGCCGATCCCTTCGATCAGCGCGATCGTCTCTTTCGCCGGCCCTTCGTCCAGGTCGTTGACCACCACCGCCGCGCCGTCACGCGCGAGCCGCAGCGCCACGTCGCGTCCGATGCCGCGCCCCGAGCCCGTCACGATCGCGACCTTGCCGTCGAGCTGTCCCATTGCGTCGTTCTCCCGCTATCGAGTGATCGTCCGCGCGTCGTCGCGCGGGAGCGCCCGGCGATCTCCCGCCGGTCGCATCCGCCTGATACCCCGAAGACACGAGGGCCGTCAAGCAAGTTCGCGGAAAATCGACGATCGGTGGCCGCCTCGGTGTGGCCCGGCAGCGCGACGATACAGAACTTCGTGAGACGAGGCGGTTCGCGATACATCTGGAATAGACGGTTCCTCCACGGCGCGGCTCACTGCGAGCCGGCCGGCGAGGCGGCCCCCCACCGGAACAACGAGCCATGGATACCTGGGTTCATCAGCGGATACGAGCGAGCTATCGCCTGCGTACGAACGCCTGGTGCCTCATCGCCGGTGCGGCGGTGTTGTTCGCCGCCAGCCAGCACCGCTACATCAGTAACTTCCTGAACGGCCCGTTCGACCTCGGCCAGGCCGAGCTCGATGCGATCGAGGACGTCGCGGCCACGCCGAGATACTTCGTCCGGGTGACCGGATCTCGCGCGCTCGACACCGGGATTCAGCAGATCTCCAAACGTAAGCGATCCGGCGTCGAGACCGGCGGCTCGGTGACCGCGTCGTACTACGCGCTCGTGGTCGGTGAGCGGCTCCTGGTCGTCAAGCGCTCGCACGGCGGCGCGACGACCGCGATGGGTGAGCTGCTGGCGATGCCTGCCGATCTCCAGCAGCACCTCTTTGCCACGCAGCAGATGCAGGCGATCAGGGGACGCTTCTACCCGTACTATCTCGACGAGTCCGCGTTTCGTGTGCCGGGCTACATCGGCGCCGCCGTGGCGCTCGTGCTCATCGTCCTCCTCGTCAAGTACGGGCTACCGGCGTGGCGGTATGCTCGGGACGCCGCGTCCCATCCCGTCGTGAAGCGCGTGGCGACGTGGGGTGATCCGCTTGCGACCGCCGTGGAGGCTCGCCGGGAGGCGGAATCGCCGCGCTACCGCGGGGGCAGCTGGCGCGTGGGGGACAAGTACGTGATCCAGTCGGCGCCGTTCGCGTTCGATGTCCTGCGGCTGTCCGATCTCCTGTGGGGCTACAAGAAGGTCACCAAGCACAGCGTCAACTTCATCCCGACCGGCAAGACGTACGCCGGCATCCTGGCCTGCTACGGCGGAACCGCCGAGGTGACGGGGAAAGAGAAGGACGTCGATGCGCTCCTGGGTTTCGTCGCGGAGCGCGCGCCGTGGGCGGTGTTCGGGTACTCCGACGACCTGAACAAAGCGTTCCGGCAAAAGAACGCCGAGTTCTGCGCCGCCGTCGAGCAGCGAAAGCGCGAGCCGGCGCGTCAGGCCGCGATCAGGTAGCCGTCTAACCGCCAGCCGCCGCGGGTTCGCCCAGCGGGGTCGCGCGATTCTCCTGGCCGTTCATCAGCCGCCGGATGAGCGGTGTCGCGATGAATGTGCTGACCAGCGCCATGATGACGAGCATCGAGAAGACGTCGGTCGGTAGCAGGCCGAGGTCTTTGCCGATGTTGATCGCGATCAGCTCCATCATCCCGCGCGTGTTCATGCAGACACCGATCGTGAGCGCGCTCCGCCGTCCCTCGCCGACCAGGCGGGCCGCCGCGTATGCGCCCCCGAGCTTGCTGACGAACGCCACGGCCAGGATCAGCAGAAGCGTCACCAGGCCCGTCCAGCCCTGGATCGCGGCGATATCCGTCCGGAGCCCGGTGTAGGCGAAGAAGATCGGCAGGAAGAACACCCAGACGATCGGCCAGACGCGGCGCTTCCACTCCTCGACGAATCGGCGGTCGTCGTGGATTGCCACGCCGATCACGAAGCCGCCGATGATCGCGAAGACGCCGAGGTTACTCGTGACGGCGGCCGACACGAACAGCAGGATCACGATGTAGGGCACGAAGGTGGGCCGCATCCCACCGTGGCGCGTGAAATGATCCGCGATGGCGTGCCGCAGTGGCTTGCGAATCACGACGAACACGAGCGCCAGGTAGATGGCCAGGCCGATAACCCGCGGAACGACCCAGCCCCAGCTGAACGCGCCCTTCACCAGCAGCGAGATCGCTCCGAGGACGAGCCAGCCCGAGACGTCGCCGATCGCCGCGGCGCCGATCGTGAGCGCCGCGGTCCGCGTGTGCGAGAGCCCGAGCTCCATGAGGATGCGGCCCAGCACAGGAATTGCCGTGATCGACATCGCCACGGCGAAGAAGAGCTGGAAGCCGAAGAGCGGCACGGGCTCCGACAGCCTCGCGTGGAACCAGGGTGCCGACACATAGCCCATGACGAAGGGCAGCACGAGGCTGACCGCGCTGATGACGACGATAGGGCGGAGGCTTGCGCCCAGGTGCCGCTGGAACTCGAACTCGAGGCCGATCTGAAACATGAGGAAGATCAGCCCGACCTGCGCCAGGCCCGTGAAGATCGGGCCGGTCGAGACCGGAAACAAGGTGTGCATGAAACCCGGGAAGAGGGCGCCCAGAAGGCTCGGCCCCAGCAGGACCCCGGCGAGGATCTCGCCGGACACGTCGGTCTGACCGAGCCGCCGCACGATCGCGGTGACGAGCCGGGTTGCGAGGAGGATCACGATCAGCTGATACAAGAGCTGGAGCGTAATCTCTTCGGCGCCGGCGCCCACCGCGGATTCGGCCGCGGCGCCGCCCGGAAGCTGCGCCGCGACCGTCGAGCCGAGCACTACTGCGCGAGCATCACGCGCCGGCGACGTTGTAGAGACGGGCGCAGTTGTCCCAGAGGATCTTCTTCTTGCTGGTCTCCGAGAGCGGCAGCTTCAGGAAGATGTTCGTCGCCTCCGGGAAGTGTGAGTCGGAGTGCGGGTAGTCGGTCGAGAACACCAGCGTGTCGTCGCCGAGCTTCTGCACGACCCACTCGACCTGATCTTCGTCGGGATCGACGCTGATGAAGCACTGGCGGCGGAAATACTCGCTCGGCGGCGCCTGCAGCTTGGCGGTCTCGCCGCTCTTCGCCATGTCCCAGTACTCGTCCAGCCGCCAGAGGAGCCACGGCAGCCAGCTGCAATTGCCCTCGAGGAACGCGACGCGCAGCCGCGGGAAGCGCTCGAGGATACCGCCGACCGTCATCGACGCGACCGCGGCCATCAGCTCGATCGGGTTGTTCAAGCCCCCCGCCATGGTCGTGCTCGGCGCGGTGAGGAAGCGGTTCACGAAGTGCGTGTCCGAGTAGTTGTTCGGCGCCGGGTGGAAGCAGATCGGGATGTTCAGCCGCTCGGCCTCGGCCCAGAGCGGATCCATCTTCGGGTCGTGCAGGTTCACGCCGTTGACCGGATTGGGCATCATTTGCGCGGCACAGAAGCCGAGCTCCTTGACGGAGCGCCGGATCTCCTCGGCCGCCAGGGTCGCGTCGTGCAATGTGACGAGCGCGGCCGCCTGCATGCGCTTGGGATCGGCCTTGCGGAAGTCCTGAGCCCAGTCGTTCCACGCCCGGCAGAGCGCGACCGCGAACGCGGGCTCGAAGGCGTCCACGCATACGACCGGAAGCGTGCGGAACAGCACGGCGATGTCGAGGCCCTCGACGTCCATCGCGCGCAGCTGCGAGGTCGAGTCGAACCGCGCGGCGGCGTAGTCCTTCAGCACGGCGGCAGCGCGCTGCTCGGCGTCCACCCGGCCGCGGCCCAGCGGCCGCGGGAACGTGAAGTCGCCGACCGTCCACTGGCTCGTGTACGCCCCGCGCGTGGCCGTGGGCCGCGGCGTCCGGTCACGGAACTTCGGGTCGAGGTAGTGATCGTACAGGTCCGAGGGCTCGATCACGTGCAGGTCGCTGTCGAGGACGCGGAAGCCCGCCTTCATTTCGCCCTCCCGGTGTGGTCGGCAATGACCTGCGCGACGCACGACGTGACCCTCGCGCCGGTCGGCAAGTGGAGAAACTCGTTCGGTCCGTGAGCGTTCGAGCCAGGGCCCATCGCGCCGGTGATGAGGAACTGGGCCTCGGGGAAGCGCTCACCCAGCATGCTCATGAACGGGATCGACCCGCCGAGCCCCGAGAACACCGCGGGCTTCCCGAAGTAGGCCATCGACGCGCGGCTGATCGAGTCGAGCAGTGCGGGATTGGTGGCCGGCGCGTTCCAGCCGTTGCCCGCGTCGCCGTAGGTGTCCATCGTGACCTTGGCACCGTACGGCGGATCGGCCTCGAGGATCTCCTTGAGGCGGCGCACGGCACGGCCGGCTTCGCACGTCGGCGGCAGGCGCAGCGAGAGCTTGAGCGAGGTCTTTGGCCGCAGGACATTGCCGCCGTCGGCCGGCAGCGGAAGGCCGGCGGCGCCGGTGATCGCGAGCGCCGGGCGCCACGTGTTGTTCAGGATCAGCTCGTACGGGTCGGTGCTGATCGGCGTGCCGCCCGGAGGGAACGGGAAGCGATCGTACACTTCCGTGCCGAGGACCTTCGCGACCTCGCGCGCCTCGGTCTGCCGCTCGCGCGGGATCTCGACATGGAAATCGCGCGGGAGGATCTGGCCCGTCTTCGAATCCTCGATGCGCTCGAGCAGCTGGCGCAGGATCCGGAAGCTCGAGGCCACGATGCCGCTGGCGGCGCCGGAGTGCACGCCCTCGGTGAGCACCTCGACGGTGAGGACGCCGCCGACGACGCCGCGCAGGGAGGTCGTGCCCCAGAGCTGCTCGTAGTTGCCGCAGCCCGAGTCGAGGCACACGACGAGGCTCGGCGTACCGAGCTTCGCCTTCAGCGCGTCGACGTAGTACGGCAGATCCGCGCTCCCGCTCTCCTCGCACGCCTCGATCAGCACGACGCAGCGCGCGTGGCGCACCCGCTGCTCCTGCAGGGCCTGGATCGCGGTGAGCGCGGCGAACGTGGCGTAGCCGTCGTCGCCGACGCCGCGGCCGTAGAGCTTGTCGCCGCGTTGCACGGGCGTCCACGGGCCATAGCCGTCGGCCCAGCCGACCATCTCCGGCTGCTTGTCGAGGTGACCGTAGAGCAGGACCGTGTCGGTCCCGGTTCCCGGCACCTCCATGAGCATCACCGGCGTGCGGCCCTCGAGCCGCACGACCTCGATGCGCAAGCCCTCGATCGGCCGCTCGGTGGACCAGCCGCGCAGAAGCTCGACCGCGCGGTCGATGTGGCCGTGCTCGCGCCATTGCGCGTCGAACATCGGCGACTTCGCCGGAATCTTCACGTACTCGTGCAAGGTCGGAACGATGCTTTGGTCCCACGTCTTCTGGACGAAGTCGCGGGTCTTACCGGTGTCGAGCGCCATGGGGACTCCTCAGGACGCGATGCGCAGGCCGGAACGGATCTCCCAGAGCTCCTGAAGCTCGAGCGGCGCGTCGGCGATGCGCGCGAGCTTGCCGCAGAGGTGACAGTGAATGAACGCCGGCTCGCGGCCGACGTACGTGCTGTCGCACTTCGGGCACCGAGCCTGCGGCGCGGGGAGAAAGCGCTTCGCAGTCCGCTGCAGGGTGTGCTCGGGGGTGAGGCGGATCACCGTCGCGGGGGCCGCGGCGGGTTTCCGCTTCGCGCGTTTCGATTTCGCCAGCTTCATGGGCGAGGGCCATTGTAGCGTATCTTTGCCCGGATGAGAGTCGGTGTGGTCCTCGACGGGCGGCGCACGGCCGGCGAGATCGCCGAGCTGGCACAGCGGGCCGAGACGTACGGGTTTTCCCACATATGGTTGTCCGGGGGAGCCCGGACGAAGGATCATTTCGTGCGCCTCGCCGTCGCGGCGGCTGCGACCCGGCGGATCAAGCTGGGCCCGATCGCGGTGAGCCCGTTCGAGATGCACCCGGTGCACATCGGTCTGGCGCTCTTGACGCTCGACGAGATCGCCCCGGGCCGCGCATGCATCGTGCTGGGCGCGGGCGGCGATCTTACCGCGACGCTGGGGCCACCCGCGCACGGCCGCGTCGGCGCCGTCGAGGAGTGTCTCGACATCCTTCGCGCGCAGGCCGCCGGCGGCGAGATCAACTACGCGGGCGCGCACTATCGAGTGACCGGGCTCTTTTCGCCGTGGGGCCGCGTGGCGATGGATCGCGTGTATCTCGGGGCCAACCGGCCAAGGATGTTGCGGCTCGCCGCGCGCAAGGCCGACGGCGTGATGGTGACCGACATGCCACTGGCCTACCTGACCACCTTGCTGGCGCGGGTCCGCGGCGATCTGGACGACGCCAAGCGCGAGCCGCACCGGCTCGCCGTGAGCAACTGGTTCGTGTGGAACGTTCAGGAGACCCGCGCCGAGGCCGAGCGCCTCGCCCGGCGGGGCCTCGGCTTTCGGCTTTATTACATTCGCGACATCGCGGCATCGATCGGGCTCGGCGACGCCGAGGCGCGGGAGCTCGCGGCCCGGCAGCCCGAGATGCTGCGCGCGATCTTCCAGGGCCGCGAGCCCTGGGCGCCGTCGCCGGAAGTCGCCGACCGCCTGATCGAGCACCTCACGCTGACCGCCGACCGTGGAGGGCTCGACGCGTGCGTGGGCCGTCTGCTCGAGTTCGAGCGGGCCGGGCTCAACGAGATCGCGCTCGCGCCGCACGGCGATCCTGCCGCCGCGATCAAGCTGATCGGCGAGGCGGTGATCCCCGTGGTCGACCACGCGGGCGCCTCCCGCGTTCCGTGACTGGCAGGCCACCAATAGCGTATTCTGTCCAAGGGGGACGAATGATCAAGCTCGACCACCTGACGATCGCGGTGACGAACTGCGATAAGTCACGCGACTGGTATATCGAGACTCTCGGACTCAAGCTCGAGTTCGAGATTCCCGAGCGGCGCACCTCGGCCGTACAGGACGAGTTCGGGTTCACGTTGTTCCTGGCCGAGACGCCCGGCGGCCCGGGCCGCCCGAGCTGCGTGCTGACTTTCCAGGTGAGCGACGTCGAGGCCAAGCACAAGCAGCTCGTTGCCGCCGGCGTGCAGTTCGTTCATCCGCCGCAGAAGACGTTCTGGGGCTACGGCGCCGACCTCAAGGATCCCGACGGCTACCACATCTGGCTGTGGGACGAGAAGACGATGCGCGAGAAGGGCGAGGCCTGAGCGGCGCGTTCGCCAGACACGTTCGCCAGAAATGATTGAGGCCACGCCGGCTGTCGGCGTGGCCTCTGTGTTTCTGATGAGAGCGCGTGCGAGCTAGTCGCCCGACTGGATCGACTTCAGCGGATCGGTGCTGCCGTCCAGGCCGACGCGCGGATGCATCTCGGTGACGACCTTCTTGTCGCCCTTCGACTCGTACGCGGCCTCGATATAGCTACCGGGCGACACGGTGGCCTCCTGGCCTTCGGTCACCCAGAGTCGCGTGCCGTCCTCCAGGACGATCGAATGGTCATGGATGTTCATCGAACGGATCGTGCCGCGCGCCTCTTCGGCCGAAGCCGTGAGCGCCAGGCCGAGCGTGAGAGCCACCGCCAATCCCAGAGTCTTGCCCATCAGTGATCTCCTCGTGAAAGTTTAGGTCAAGGTGAAGATGGGCAATTGCCGTGCCGGAAACCGGCTGTTACGATGCGCCGATTTCGCGCAGACTTGGCGATCACGCGGGGCGGGCGACCAGCCGCTGCCGCCGTGGCGGAACGCCACAGCGTGGCAAAGTGCCCCACAGCGCGCCTAGCGGCGCACGTAGGCGCTCAGTCCCGAATCCGTGAGAAACCGGCCGATCAGCGGCGCCGGAATCACCGTCGTCTCGCCGGCCACGGGGACCTCGAGCACGCGCCCTTTCATTTCCGGAATCGCCACCTTCGCCGTCCGGTAGCTTTCGACGATCGCGACCAGCTCGCCGGTGTCGGCATCGAACACCCCGCCGCCGCTCGATCCATAGCTGACGGTCGCGCTTACCATGCGCGGCGCGCCCGCCACCGGAAGCTCGCCCATCGGCCCTTCGATCTGGCTCACGACACCGCGAACGACCGTGAACCGCTGTCCCCACGGGAACGAGACGAGCAGGATCTCGTCGCCGAGAGTCGTGCTCATCTTCATGCGCGCCGGCGTGACGTCCGCGTACTCGGTCTCGATGATCGCCAGATCGCGGTCGCCGCTCACGAAGGCGATCGTCGCGGGAGCCATCGTGGTTTGTCCCGCGAGTCGCACGTAGAGCTGCTGCGGGCGGTTAGGTTCGAGGAAGTGCCGCGCGGTCGCGATCCACATGCGCCGCGACGCGAAGTGCGTCGCGACGACGACGCCGGACGCGGCCCGGCTGACACCGGCTTCGTGCTCCGACCGGAGCTGCACCGTGGAGGCCAGAATGCCGCGGATCAGCTGACTGCGGTCCGGAACGGGCGGCGCGGCCGCGGAGGTACAGCTGCCGACCGCCAGCACGAGCCCGGCCAGCGCGAGCGCCCACCTCATGCGTCGTCCTCGGTCGCCTGACGCTCGAGAATTCTGTAGAGCGTGCGGCGATCGATGCCGAGGAGCTCGGCCGCCCGCTGCTTGTTCCCGCCGGATTCCTCGAGCACTTTGTTGACGTACCAGCGCTTGACGTCTTCCAAGGTCATCCCCTCGGAAGGTAGACGGGGCGCGCGGTCGCGCTCTTCACGCACATGCGGCGGAAAGTCGTCGGGCAAGAGCGTCTCCGACGAGGAGAGGGCCGTGGCGCGCTCGATGACGTGCTCGAGCTCGCGCACGTTGCCGGGCCAACGATACCGGCCGAGCAGCGCGACCGCTTCGGGCGCCAGCCGCTTGATCGGTCGGCCGCTTCGGCGCGCAAACATCTCGAGGAAGTGCTGCGCCAGGAGCGGAATGTCCGACGCCCGCTCGCGCAGCGGCGGCACCGTGATCGTGACGACGTTGAGCCGATAGTACAGGTCGTCGCGGAATCCGCCCTCGGCCACCAGCTTGCGCAGATCCCGATTCGTTGCGACGACCACGCGCACGTCCACCGGGATCGGATCGTTACCGCCCACGCGGCGGATCGAGTGCTCCTGGAGCGTGCGCAGGAGCTTGGCCTGCAGCGGGGCCGTCAGCTCGCCGATCTCGTCGAGAAGGCAGGTGCCGCCCACGGACGTCTCGAGCAGACCGCGCCGCGCCGAGACCGCGCCGGTGAAGGCGCCGCGTTCGTGACCGAACAGCTCGGACTCGAAGAGCGTCTCGGGGAGGGCCGCGCAGTCGACCACGACGAACGGCCGCGCACCGCGCGCGCTGGCGCCGTGGATCGCCCGCGCCACCAGCTCCTTGCCGGTGCCGGTCTCGCCCTGGATCAGCACCGTCGTGTCGAGCGCCGCCATTCGCGCGATCAGCTTGTAGATCTCGACCATCTGATGCGACTGGCCGACGAGGCCCTCGAAGCCGTAGCGCGACTTCAGCTCTTGACGGTACTGGAGGTTTTCTCGAGCCAGCCGCCGCGCGTCGAGCGTGCGCCGCACGACGATCTTGATTTCCTCCATCCGGAACGGCTTGGACAGATAGTCGAACGCGCCCGCGTTCACGGCTTCGATCGCCGTCTCGACCGTCGCGAAGGCCGTGAGGATGACGACCGGCAGGTCGGGCTGGATCATCGCCAGCTGCTTGAGCACCCCCAGACCATCGAGGTCGGGCATGCGCAGGTCGACGAGCGCCATGTCGAAGGGTTCGGCGCCGGCCAGCCGCAGCGCCTCTTCGCCGCCGTCGGCGACCCGCACCCGATAGCCCTCGCGGGCGAGCGTCTCGGCGAGGAGCTCGCGCGCAACCTGATCGTCGTCGACGACCAGGAGCACGGGCGTCGCGGCGGTCACCCCTGGCTCCTCAGGGCCGGCAGGCACACGCGAAAGGTGGTGCCGCTGCCCTCGTCGCTGTCGAGCTCGATCCGCCCCTTGTGCTCGCGCACGATCTCGGCGGTGATGAACAGCCCGAGGCCCGTGCCGTGTCCGGCCTCCTTGGTCGAGAAGAACGGCTCGAAGATGTGCTTGCGGTCGGCCGGCGAGATCCCGGGGCCCGTGTCGACGATGGTGATCTCGACCTCGTTGGGCTCCGGCCGGTAGCGCGTGCTCATCTGGACGCGGCCGCCGGGCGGCGTCGCGTCGATCGCGTTGGTGAGGAGGTTCAGGATCATCTGCTGAAGCTGATCCCGCTGGCCGAGGACCGCCGGCAGCGTCGGCTCGATCCGCACGTCGAGCGTGAGCCGCGCGCGGGGCAGGGCGGGACGGACCAGCTCGGCGGTGTCGCGGATCAGCGCGTTCAGATCGACCGCGGTCGGCTCGCTCGGCGCGCGGCGCGTGGCGTCGAGCAGTCGGCTGATGATCTGGATCACGCGGGCCACCTGCGTCTCGATGATACCCAGGCGCCGCGTGACGTCGTCGGACGTGAGGCCCGGCGGAAGATCTTTGCGCAAGAGCTCCAGGTGGCCGGCGACCGAGTGCAGCGGCGTGCCGACCTCGTGCGCGACTTCGGCCATGACCCGTCCGGAGAGCGCGAGCCGCTCGGCGTGGCTCAGCCGGCGCTGCATCTCGTAGAGGAGCACGTTGAGCTGCTCCACCTGGCGGACCCGATGGTCGAGCTCGCTCGTGGCCTCGGCGATGCGCGTCTTGAGCTCGTCGCTGAACCGGGCGATGCGCGTCACCATCTCGTTGAAGTGGTCGGCGAGCACGCCGAATTCATCGGTGGTCTTGACCGCGACCGGTGCCGGCGCGCCGTCGTCCGTCGCCGCCGAGATCGCCTCCATGAAGCGCCGGATCGGGCGATCCACGACCACCTGGATCGCGGTGGTCATCAGCACCGCCATCAGCGCCAGCGACACGCCCGCGAGCGCCAGCGCCCAGAACTGGATGCGTCCGATCAGCTGGTCCGAGCGCTGCGCGGAGAACTTCACGGCGACCGCTCCCGCCACCGCCCCGCCGAGCGTGATCGGCGCCATCACCTCCCAGTGGTGCTCCGTGCCCCGGCTGATCGCCCGCGAGATCACGCGACCGCGCTGGACATCCTCCGCGTCGCTCCAGTTGAACGAGAGCTGGCTGCGCGGCTCGTTCGAGGCGACGAGCGTCAGGCCGTCGACGTCGTAGGTGAGGACGTCGAGCTGGAGCACGCTGGTGCGGATCTCGAGCAGCCGCCCGATGAGCTGCTGCAGTGCCGGACCGCTCTCGAGCTCGAGGCGACCGCCGATGGCGGCCGCGACCTCACGCGCGTAGACGATCGCGCGGTTGCGAAGATCCTCCTCGATCGCGCGGCGCGCGAGCTGCAGACTGACCCACGTGAATCCCGAAGAGACGACGAGGATGACCAGCGTGCTGAACAGCGTGAGCTTGAGTCGGACGCTGAGGCGCAAACAGCCCCCCGCCCATCACCCGGCGGCGACGATCAGGCGCTCTCGGCGGCGGCCGCGGCGAATCACAGGGCGGGACGGTAACACGCCCGCCGGTCCGGGGCAACGCGACCCCGGCGACTCGATCCCCTGGTAAAATCGCAGCATCAGGAGGACGACACCATGTGGGGTTCCCGAACGAAGCTGGCGATGCCGTCGAAGGACAAGGCGCTTCCGGGCCGGAGCGAGCGCATGCGGGTACCGGCGGAGCATTTCGTGAACCGCCATACGCTGACGCCGCCGTTTCCCGACGGCCTCGAGAAGGCGATGTTCGGCCTCGGCTGCTTCTGGGGCGCCGAGCGCAAGTTCTGGGAAGCTTCTGGGGTGTTCACGACGGCCGCGGGCTATGCCGCCGGCTACACGCCGAACCCCACCTACGAAGAGGTGTGCACGGGGCTCACGGGCCACAACGAAGTCGTCCTGGTCGTCTTCGATCCCAAGGTCGTCAGCTACGACGGCGTGCTGAAGATCTTCTGGGAAAGTCACGATCCGACGCAGGGGATGCGTCAGGGTAACGATATCGGCACGCAGTATCGCTCGGGCATCTATGTCTACACGCCTGAGCAGCGCCGCCGGGCCGAGGCTTCACGCGACGCGTATCAGAAGCTCTTGTCGAAGGCGGGCTATGGCCCGATCACGACGGAGATCCTCGACGCGCCGGAGTTCTACTACGCCGAGGACTATCACCAGCAGTATCTGGCCAAGAACCCCGGCGGATACTGCGGGCTGGGCGGCACCGGCGTCGCGTGTCAGACCGGCCTCGTCGAGGCCGCCGGCCGCGCGACGTCCTAGCGCGTTCTCAACCCCGGGGGCGCTTCATGGCGCCCCCGGGTAGTCGCTTACCGGCTCTTCAGCGTTTGCCACACGCGCTCAGGGCGCAGCGGCATGTCCAGGTGCCGCACCTTGAACGGCTTGAGCGCGTCGACCACCGCGTTCACGATCGCGGGCGTGGAGCCGATCGTGGCCGCCTCGCCGATACCCTTGGCGCCCATCGGGTTGCGCGGTGAGGGCGTGACGGTCTGATCGGTCTTGAACGACGGCAGATCGTCGGCGTGCGGCACCGCGTAGTCCATCAGCGTGCCCGTCACCAGCTCTCCGTCGGGACCGTAGACGAGCTCCTCGAGCAGCGCCTGCGCGATCCCCTGCGCGAGGCCGCCGTGGACCTGCCCGTCGACGAGCGTCGGGCTGATGCGTACGCCGCAGTCGTCGACCGAGATGAAGTCGCGCACGGTGATCCGGCCGGTCTCGCGGTCGATCTCGACGACCGCGACGTGGGCGCCAAACGGGTAGACGAGGTTCGGCGGGCGGAAGAACTCGGTCGACTCGAGCCCTGACTCGATGCCCTCGGGTAGCCCTTCGCCGTAGGCCTTCGGAGCGATCGCGTCGAGCGTGAGCGCTTTGCTCGGCGCGCCCTTCACCTGATAGCGGCCGTCGGCGTAGATGACGTCGTCGGGCGCGGCCTCGAGCATGTGCGCCGCCAGGCGCCGCGCCTTGGCCTGTACCTTGAGCGCCGCGCCAAGGATCGCCGAGCCGCCGACGACCAGGCTGCGGCTGCCGCCGGTGCCGTTGCCCATGGGCGTGTTCAAGGTGTCGCCGTGGCGGACCACGATCTTGTCGAACGGCACGCCCAGGTGATCGGACAGGATCTGCGAGAACGTGGTCTCGTGCCCCTGGCCGTGTGCCGAAGTGCCGGTGTACGCGGTGACGGTCCCGCCGGGCTCCACGCGCACGACCGCGCTCTCGAACGGGCCGAAGCCGCACATCTCGACGTAGCACGCGATGCCGATGCCGAGGAGCTTTCGGTCCTGGCGCTGCAGCCGATCCTTCTGCTCCGCGCGGAGCTTCGAGTAGCCGGCGAGCTCGAGCGCTTTCGTCAGCGCGCGATCGTACTCACCGCTGTCGTAGTGCTGGCCGGTCGGCGCCTGATACGGAAACGCGCTCGGCGGGATGAAGTTCTTGCGCCGCACCTCTTCCGGGCTCCGCCCAAGCTCGCCCGCGATCACGTCCATCAGCCGCTCGAGGTAATACGCGGCCTCCGGCCGCCCGGCCCCGCGATAGGCCGCGACCGACGTGGAGTTCGTGAAGACGCACGTCGACTGCAAATCGACGTTCGTGAACTTGTAGACGCCGACGCCCATGCTCAAGGTGAGGTCGGGGATGAACGTGAAGACCGGGTAGGCGCCGATGTCGGCGGTGACCCTCATGCGCAGCGCCGTGATCGTGCCGTCGTCCTCGACCGCGGCTTCGAGATCGGTGACCTGCGCCCGGCCGTGCGTGGTGGCGAACATGTGCTCGACGCGCGTCTCGGTCCAGCGCAGCGGTATCCGGTAGAGGCGCGCCAGTGCGGCGAGCGTGGCATCCTCCGGATAGCAGCCGAACTTCACGCCGAAGCCGCCGCCGACTTCCGGCGCGATCACGCGGATCAGGTTCTGCGGCATGCTGAGCGCGGTCGCGAGGTCGTTGCGCAAGCCGTGCGGGGCCTGGTTCGTCGCCCAGACGATGAGCCCGCCCGAGGTTGGATCGGGCGCCGCGAGGACCGCGCGGCCTTCCATCGGCACACCGGAGAGGCGCTGGCTGACCATGCGCTGTTTGACCACGCGCTTGGCCTTCGCGAACGCGCCGTCCGGATCGCCGGACTTGATCGTGGTCTGGTGCTCGACGTTGTTCGCCGCGTCATCGTGGAGCTGCGGCGCGCCCTTGGCCATCGCCGCGAACATGTCGCTGACGGCCGGCAGCGGCTCCCAGTCGACGACCACGTCGGCCGCCGCGTCCTCCGCGATCTCTTCCGACGTGGCGATGACCGCCGCGACCGCTTCGCCGACGTGGCGCACCCGGTCGATCGACAGCGGATAGTGCTTGCGGCCGATGTTGGCCGAGGCGTCGCTGCTGCCGCCTTCACCGGCTCCCGCGATCGGGAGCGGCGCGCAGAGCTTGCGGATGTCCTGCCCCGTGACCACCTTGAAGACGCCCGGACGCTTGAGCGCCGCCGCGGCGTCGATCTTCCTCACGCGCGCGTGGGCATGCGGGCTCCTGACGAACGCGACGTAGTGCATGCCCGGCAGCGCCAGGTCGCCGACGTACGTCGAGGTGCCCGTGATCAGACGGGGGTCTTCCTTGCGCTTGACTTCCGCACCCATGAGTCTTGGAGTCGCCATGGTCAGTTAGAATACTCCATGCGAGATCGTCGTCCAGGCCTCGTCACCGTCACGCTCGCTGCGCT
>Ga0111538_10003647_pt1 | contig 21460 bp, 24 predicted proteins | sample SoiMethybrSBSTD1_FD_79669 | JGI IMG/M metagenome (GOLD analysis project Ga0111538, IMG submission 79669) | Bulk soil microbial communities from a Populus tree surrounding site in Tennessee, USA - Soil MetaG P. TD hybrid SBSTD1 (version 2)... | ecosystem: Environmental > Terrestrial > Soil >... | reverse complement strand
TCGGCAACCTGATGCTCATCGGCGGCGAGGCGGATCTGGCACTGACCGGTCGAGCCGGCGAGGTGCTGCGGCTCTGGTTGACCAACACCGCCAACACCCGGGTCTTCAACGTCCGCCTGCCCGGCGCCCGCATGAAGCTCGTCGGCGGCGACAGCGGCCGGGTGGAGCACGAGGAGTTCGTCTCCGAGGTGCTGCTGGCCCCGTCCGAGCGGGCCGTGGTCGACGTCCTGCTCGACCGGCCCGGGCAGCTGACCCTCGAGCACCACACCCCGGACCGCACGTACCCGCTGGCGTCGATCACGGTGACCCCGGAGCGGGCGGAGCCGTCGCTGGCCGACCGGTTCCACCAGCTGCGGACGGCACCAGAGCTGGCGGCGGAGCGGCGCCACCTCGACGACTGGTTGGCCGCACCCCCCGACAAGATCCTCGCGCTGGTCGCGGAGATGGACGACCCCGTCGCTGCGCAGGCCGGAACCGGACCGACGGTCTACACCTGCCCGATGCACCCCGAGGTCACCAGTGATCAGCCGCAGCGGTGTCCGAAATGCGGAATGAAGCTACTTGCCGCCGGGCCGGTCACCCCGCCAGCAGCCGGCCACATGTCTCACGATCACGGCGGCCACGAATCGGGCACGCACGGCATGGAGCACACGCAGCATCACGACGGACACGACGCTCACGAGCACGCGCCGGCGGGCGGCATCGAGTGGGAGGACGACATGGTGGAGATCAACCGGTTGACCACCGGAGCCACCATGCACTGGACGTTCGTCGATCGGACCCCGGGAGCCGCGACGACGGCGATCGACTGGCGGTTCACCGTCGGAGACCGCATCAAGATCAGGCTGGTCAACGAGATGGACTCCGACCACCCGATGCATCACCCGTTCCACCTGCACGGCGCCGGACGCTTCCTGATCCTGTCCCGTGACGGGGTGCCCGAGCCGAATCTGGTGTGGAAGGACACCGTTCTGGTGCGCACCGGTCAGATCGTCGACCTCCTGTTCGACGTCACCAACCCGGGCCTGTGGATGGCACACTGCCACATCGCCGAACACATGCAGAGCGGCATGATGTTCAGCTTCACCGTGGACCGGGGAGCGGCACGATGACCCCGCCGATGTCCGGTCCCGTCAACGCCACCGGCCGCGGTACCCGATTGGACGTCGTGGTGATCGGTGGGGGCCAGGCCGGCCTCGCCATGGCCTGGCATCTGACTCAGCGGGGTCTGCGCTTCGTCGTCCTCGAGGCGGCCGGCGAGATGGCGCAGTCGTGGCGGAGCCGGTGGGACTCCCTGCGCCTGTTCACGCCGGCCCGGTACGACGCTCTGCCGGGCATGGCGTTCCCCGCCCCGCCCGACACCTACCCGGACAGGGACGCGGTGGCCGCGTTCCTGCGGGACTACGCCATCGCCTTCGACCTTCCGGTCCGGCTCGGGATGCGCGTCACCGGTCTGAATCGGATCGACGACGAGTTCGAGGTCCACGCCGGCGAGGACGTCTTCCGGGCCAAGCAGGTGGTCGTGGCCACCGGGCCGTTTCAGGTTCCGTTCGTCCCAGCGGCGACCCACGGCTTCGACCCTGCCGTCACGCAGCTCCACAGCGCCGACTACCGCAACCCGCAGTCACTGCCGGCCGGTCCGGTCCTCGTCGTCGGTGCTGGCAACTCCGGCCTGCAGATCGCCGAGGAACTCGTCGCCACCCGGCAGGTGGACGTGTCGGTCGGCCAGAAGGCGCCGATGCTGCCGCAACGGCTGCTCGGCCGGGACCTGTTCTGGTGGCTCACCCGAATCGGCCTCATGCGCGCGAACACCGCCACCCGGATCGGCCGCCGGCTGCAGGCTCGCGGGGAGTTCGTCATCGGCACCAACCGGCGCCGGCTCCGGCGGGCCGGTGTCCGGTTCCGGCGCCGCCTGGTCGACGCGCAGGGACGTACCGCACGGTTCGCCGACGGCAGCACACTCGACGTTCCCGTCGTCGTCTGGGCCACCGGCTACCGGTCCGACTACTCCTGGATCTCCATCCCGGGCGTGACAGCGGACGGCCGCGTCGTGCACCGGCGCGGTGTCACCGACATCCCCGGGCTGTACTTCCTCGGCCTCTCCTGGCAGTACACCCGCGGCTCGGCGCTGCTCGGGTTCGTCGCCGACGACGCCGCCTACCTCGCCGACCGGATCACCGCCCGCTCCGACGACACCAGACCAGCCCACGTCCAGGCCGCCTCCGAGCCGTCGCATGGATGATGAGAGACATCCCACCACCCGCCGCGGGCGCCGCCCAGGCTGAACATGATCGAGAAAGAGGAAGAACACCCATGACCGATCACGCCACCCGGACGATCGCCTTCGTGCTGTACCCGGGCCTCACCCCGCTCGACATGATCGGGCCCCTTCAGGTCCTGCAGAACCTTCCCGCTGCGGACCCCCGTTACGAGGTGACCGTGGTGGGAGAGCGCGTCGAACCGATGGTCTCCGACCTCCCGGTCAAGCTCACCCCGGAGAAGACCTTCGACGAGGCGCCGAACCCGTACATCGTGGTGGTTCCCGGCGGCACGCTGGGCACCCTGAAAGCCATGGTCGATCCGGCACTCCGGGAGTACCTGCTGGCGGCCGCCCCCACCGCACATACGGTCGCCTCCGTCTGCACGGGCTCGCTGATCCTCGCGGCCGCCGGGCTGCTCGAAGGACGCAACGCCACAACGCACTGGGCCCTCGCCGATCAGCTCAACCGGCTGGGCGCCCATTACCAACGGCAGCGGTGGGTGCAGGACGGCAAGTTCCTTTGCTCGGCGGGCGTCTCGGCCGGTATCGACATGGCGCTCCACCTCGCTGCCGAGCTGACCGACGAACAAGTCGCCAAGCGAGCCCAGCTGATCATCGAGTACGACCCCCAGCCACCCTTCGGCGGAATCGACTGGAGCACCGCCGACCTCCGCTTCATGGTCCCGTATGTCGACCAGTGGATCCGTCAGGCGTTCGCCGAGCACCCCGACATGATGAGCCGATTGACCGGTGACCGTGCCCCGAGCCTGCGCTGAACAGGAACAGGGTTTCGATGACGAGGCAGATTCTGCTGGCGGTCCACGACCAACCCGGTGAACTCGAGATGGTCCAACGGGAACTCGTCAGCCGGTACGCCGCCGACTACGGGATCGTCTGCGAACGGTCGGCGGCGTCCGCGCTTCAACGCCTGGATGCGCTGCGTGCGGCCGGCGACGCGCGGGTGCTGGTCTTGTTCGCCGCCCAGGAGATGACCGAGATGACAGGCGTCGAGTACCTGCGGCGGGCCCATGAACTGCATCCGCGGGCGCAGCGTGTGCTGCTGATCCCGTGGGGGAACCGGTCGGCGTCAAAGCCGATCCTCAAAGCCGTCTCGTTGGGGCAGATCGACCGCTACGCCACCGTTCCCAGCCGCCCACCCGACGAGGATTTCCACCATCTGGTCACCGAACTCCTCCGCGAGCGGCAGCGGCACGAACAGGCGCAGCGCACGGTGGTGACAGTGATCGGCGAGTGGTGGGCGCCCCGGGCGACGACGACCAGCCAGATTCCCGCCTCGCGCGCCGAGCGGGTTCGGCGCCGGGGAGTTGGCCTCACGCTCGGACCGCCGTCCAGTTTACGGGCCGAGCGTGATGGCGAGGGTTGCGAGGAGTGTGCGGTCGGTGGGGTTGGTGCCGCAGCGGGTGCCGGTCTGGCCGGTGTCTGGCCCGTAGAGCTGGATTTCGTGACGGCCGGGGAATGCCCCGGTCGGCACGTCGAGGATCATGAACATTTCGATCCAGTCCGGGTTCGGTGATCCGAGGTATCTGTTCAGCCGGTGTTTCACGGGCAGGTTGTCGAGTCTGAGTTCGGTGGGGCCGCACCGGCCGCGGTACGCGTAGACGAGCACGGTGATCTGTTCGCCTGGGCTGGCGGTCTGGGGCGCGATCATTCGGGGGTGGGTCACCGGCACCGCGCTGCCCGGCGGAGCCGTCCTGGGGTCGGTGGTGATCGATGACCCGCCGGTGGGTTCGGCCGGGCGTGCAGCGGACGCCAGCCGCACCACCGCTACCGTCAGAATGATCACAAGAGTCAGCAGGGTCAGCTCGACCAGGCTACGGAACCGGCGACGGACGGCCGTCCAGGGCTGAGGTTCGGTGGTCGAGGACGGCGGGCCGGGGAACACGATGACGTCGACCGGGCGCTGGTCGGTGTCGGAGATTCGAGGTGTGTTGTTGCGGGATTCATTCGCGTCGGTTTACTCCCTCCGGTGCGATCTCGTTCCTTCGCAGGACCGGTGTCGCAGGTGGCGGTGCTATGCCGGTGCCGGCGGGGTATCAGCCGGGTATCGGTGTCGTTGACACGGTGTCGTCGCGGGTGGACAGTCCGCTCGTGGGTATTGGTGTGTTGGGCCCACTGACGATCGACGGCCTCGGCGCCGGTGCGAACCGGCTCGGGCCGCCGCGACCGGACCGTGCTGGCGGCCCTGGTGGTCGCCGGTGACGAGCCGCTGAGTCTCGATCAGCTTGCCGAGGCGGTGTGGGGCGACGAGCCGCCCGCCTCTTGGCGCAAGGTGCTGCACGGCTGTGTCGCACGGCTGCGGCGCGCGCTTGGCGCCGAGACGATCGAGACCGTGGCGACGGGGTTCCGCCTGACCATCGCAGCCGACGACATCGACGCTCGCCGGTTCGATCGGCTCGTGCGGCGGGGCCGCGAACAGCTGGCGCTCGGCGCGGCGGACCGTGCACTGTTCCTGATCGACGAGGCGCTCGCGCTGTGGCGCGGACAGGCGCTGATCGATGTCGTGGACTGGGATCCGGGGCGCACCGTGGCGGGCCGGTTGGAGGCCTCACGCCTGGATGCGGAGGAACTCCGGCTGGACGCGGCGCTGCGGGCCGGCCGGCACCTGGAGATCCTGGCCGAGGCCCAGGCCCGGGTCGAGGAGTCGCCGTTGCGGGAGCGGCGGTGGGCCATGCTCGCGCTGGCGCAGTACCGGTCCGGGCGGCAGAGCGAGGCGTTGGCGAGCCTTCGTCGCGTCCGGACCCTGCTCAATGCCGAGTTGGGCGTGGATCCCGGTGACGAGTTGGTCGCGTTGGAGCGTGCGATCCTGCGGCACGAGCAGTCGGAGCGCGGCACGTGGGGTAACGGTCGGTGACGTAAACACGGACTCGCCAGCGAGCACGGCCGGACGCTGACCGGTCGATCCCCACCGCCCAGCGTTGCTACGCCCGCTCGAAGACGAGGTCGAAGTCCTTGCGCCAGGTCGATCCGTGATCATCGGACGCCTCCCAGCGACCCGCGATCCGGTCGGGCTCGACGTCAGCGATGAACCGCTGGAACATGTCTGGATCCTCGCGGCTCAGGCTCCAACGCGAGCCGTCAAATGTCATCGCGAAGATCCGGCAGACACCTCGTTCGTCATGGTAGAGCGCCGTGTAGGCGTCCTGGGCGTCGCTGCGGCCAAGCACCAGGACCATCTCACTCGTGGCCGGTCCGACGTCGCCACCCATCGTCCAGCGGAAAACCACGAACGCGTCGCCGAGCCATTCGATCGTTGCCGAACCTGCCACCTCCTGGTCGGGTGGGTCCAGGAACCACGCGTTCCGCATCGTCGCGTGCCAGGATCCAACGAGGAGGTCCAGCCGCTCCATGGCTTCGTTTCGCATCGCCCCTCCTCAAGTTGACCAGCGGTTGATTCGCGGCGCAGCACGCAACCCATCAGTCGAGGATGCCCAGGAGTGGCCCCGTGATTAACGGTGACGCTCATGCCGCCGACGTTCGTCACGGACGGTGGTCGATCCACCGAGCGTGCCCTCGCACGCCACAGTACAGAAGCTGCCGGACATGACGGTCCTTGTTCTGAGCGCGCCCGACGTCCGATGATCCGACGTGCGCTCATGCCGCCGGTCGGGCTCGGCCTTGCTCTACTCGGTGGAGTGACGGAACTGACGCCGCACGGTCTGGATCAGCCCCAGGTCAGTAGGGCGCCACGCTCGTCGAAGGTCGCCCTGGGTCCCCAGGTGATCTCCCAGCGGTTGCCCTCTGGATCGGCGATGAACGCGGAGCGACCGCCCCATGGGCGGTCGGTCGCGGCGGCTACCGGTGTCGCCCCGGCGGTGACGGCCGCGGTGAAGGCCCGGTCGACCTCGTCGCGGGTGTCGACGGTGCAGGCGAGGGTGACGCCCGACCATCCGGTGGGGGCCGGGCTGCCGGGTGCGGCCTCCGCGGTGAGGTCGCGCTCCGGGAACAGGGCCAGCAGCACGCCGCCGAGGAGGAACCCGGTCCAGGTGTCGTCGCCGTCGGACAGTTCCGGCCAGCCGAGCGTTCGGTAGAACTGGCGGAGAGTGCGCATGTCGCGTGCGCCCAGTGTGACGATGGACAGTCGGGCGGGAAGTACGGTCATGATTCGGATCCTGCCAGAGCCGCGGGGTGCCGGCTCCGTTCGTCAGCGTGCTGCTCTGCCGCGAGTATGCGCGTCGGTCGATTGGTCGGCCAATGCTGCTCAGGTTGGTTGATGTTTGCGGCTGCCGGGGTTTGTACCTACCGGCGCCGACAGGCGGCGATGAGGTGCTCCGCGGTGGGCTGGCCGACCGTGTCGGTGAACTCCCTGAGGAACGCGGCGTATCGCCCGGGGGCGGCCGGTTCGTCCATGAAATGCGGCTCAGCGTGGGTGCGGGCCCAGTCGAAGTAGCGGTTGGCGCGGGCATCGTGGCGAAGCACGCCGCGCAGCGTGGTCCGGCCGAGGTGGACGACGTACCCGTCGCGGGTGAACGGCAGTTCGGCCACGGTGACGCCGAGCTGGCGCGCCGACTCCTGCAGCCGCCGCGAGGGGCTACCGTCCTCCTCGAATGGCACGACCGGCTCGCGCCACACCTGGGCCGGGTCGAGCAGCAGGCAATGCAGGCCGAGCAGGTCGCCCGGGCGGTGCCACCGGTCGACCGACCATTGGCCGACCATGCCGGCGCCGGTGCTCGCCATCAGTTCGATGCCGGCCGACAGCGTGTCCGAACGCAGCACGATGCAGTCGGAATCGAGGACACACACCGGTCCGACTCGACGCTCGGCGGTCTGGGTCGCGGCCAGATGGTCCATCGCCTGGGTGAGAGCGGGACCGTGGTAGCGCTGTTCGCCGTTGACGATGACCTCACACAGCCCCGCCCGCGCCAGCTCCGTCAGCAGCTCGGCGGATCCGTCGGTCGAGGCGTTGTCGACGACCACCAGCCGTATCGGCGGTGTTCGAATGTTGCGCAGCAGCCCGTAGATGGCTTGTCCGGTGACGGCGATGGTGTTGTAGCTGACCATCACGACACCGACCCGATCCACGGCGAGCATTCGATCCGCCGGCCATGGACGCAAGCGCATGGTGTCCATTGTCCGTGTCCACCCACGCCATACAAGCGCCACCCCGCAACCGCACGACCTACCTGTCTGCCACCGATCGAGTGCATACCTCGCGGCGGAACTGCTTGCTCATGTGCACAGTTCACTGGCGAGCAACTGGTCGCGCAGACGCGACCGGAATCGGAGGCTCGAGCTGAGTGCCGCACATCAAGGTGACTGATGGCGCGGACCCGGCGTCCGTGGCGTTCACCGGCGCCCCCGGCCGGACGGTACGCCGAGCCTTCGCACGACCGTCCACTGTGGCACCGGCGTGAGGCCGAGTTCGGCCTTCAGACCCGCAAGCGTCTTGCCGCCGATCATCAGCGGGCGCTTGGCCTCGATGCACCATCGCAGTATCCGGTCGTAGTGGTCGAACCACAGGCCGCTGCGCCGGCCTGTGTCCGGGCCGAGCGGCCGGGCGCCCCATGCGCCGATGATCGGGGCCAGTGGATGGTCGAAGGTGATGTTCGCCGCAATGAGCCGCCCGTCGGGGTCGGTGTAGCTGCCCACCACCGTGTCGGGCAGCCGCAGGACCGCAGCGACGCGGTCGCGCGATTCGAGCCGCGGCGGCGGCCAGCGGGCGCGATGGTTGCGCCGGTCGGTCGCGTCGATCAATGCGTGCAGCTCCACCGCGTCGAGCCCCGCACCGGCGGCGGGGCCCAGGTAAACGGTGACGCGGGGATCGGCGTCGATGGATCGCACCAGGCGCCGCTGGCTCTTGCGGCGGTCCCGGGCCAGCGAGCGGGCGTAGGCCTCGTAATCGGCGAAAACGTTACGTAGCACGCCGATCGACGCGCCCTCACGGATGGCGGTGGCGCCCCGGGCTACCACCGACAGCTCGCGGCCGTGAACCTGGCGGTACGCCACAGCCGGCACCCGCCACCCGAACTCGCGGCGAAGAGCCCCCTCGAACGCGTGCAGTGCAGCTGCCAGCAGCTCGGGATCCACGCCGGACGGATCGAGGCTGCCGGACACCACCCCGGGCAGGGCGATCCCCGGCAGGGAACCGGTGCCGACGCAGTCCACGTCGACGAGGCCGGCCAGCGGCCGGCGGCGACCCAGGCCGTGCAGGCGGGCGGTGGCCAGGCCGATAGGGCGGCCGCCGGCGCAGAAAACTCCGGCCAGTTGGGCACTTCCGGTCTCGGCGCGGGCGGCCCGCACCACCGACCATTGCCACAACTGGTGCAGATGGACGGCGTCGATGACGGCCTGCCATTCGGGCGGCGCGACTGCGCTCGAGGTGTCGCACAGGTCGAACGTCAGGTCGTCGGCCATGCGGCGACGGTACAAGACGGCCAGCTACCGGAGCATCAAAGATGTCCATCGATTGACGCTACGATGCTCGATATTTCGGGAGGTGCGATGGGCGATGACCCCGCCGCCGCCGCGTTGGGTCGGGGGTCACCACGATCGGTGGGCGAGCCGTCCTTGACCGCGCTGGTCCCGTGCTACAACGAGGAGGCATGCCTGGAGCGCGCCTACCGGGAGATAGCGGCCGAGCTGGGGCGGTTCACCGACTGCGAGATCCTCTTCGTCGACGATGGCAGCACCGACCGTACGCTCGAACTCATCAAGGCGATCGCCCGTACCGACGAGCGCGTCAAGTACATCTCCTTCAGCCGGAACTTCGGCCTGGAGGCCGCTTTCTCGGCCGGATTCCGGTACGCGGCCAAGCGCTGGACCGTGCAGTTGGACGCGGACCTGCAATCGCCGCCGCACGAACTGCACCGGCTGCTGGACAAGGCCCTCGAGGGCTACGACATCGTGTTCGGGGTCCGGGTCGAGCGGCGCGACCCCTGGCTGCGGCGCGCCGGTTCGCAGACCAACGCCGCCGTGGCCCGCCGGTTGCTCGGCATCGCATTGCCCGAACGGGCGTCGGTGTTCCGGGTGGCCCGCACCTCGGTGGCGCGGAGGATCGTGTCGCTGGGGCTGCGTCCGCCGTACTTCATCGCGACCGCACCGCTGGTGGGAGCTAGGTACGCGGTCGTGGCGACGGAGCACCGGGCCCGCGCCGCGGGCCGTCCGAAGTGGAACATGGCGCGGCTGGTGTCACACGTGGGCGACCTCTGGTTCGGCTTCTCGATCCGGCCGCTGGGGGCGCTCTCCTGGTGCGCCGCGCTGCTGGCGGTGGTGTCCGCCACCGTGCTGGCGTTGCGGGCGATCGGGCCGGCGGGGCCGGCCGCGGTCGCCACGGTTACGCTCGCCGTCGACACGGCGACGCTGCTCGGGCTGGGCGTGCTGGCCCGCTACGCGGCGCAGGCGCGGCACGTGCGCGCGCGGCTGCCGCAGTTCCTCATCAGGGAGAGCAACATCCCGATCGACCCGGACGACGACCTGTACGGCGGCGAGCGGCGATACGACGAAAGCCTGCTGGCGTGACCCGCCGCAACCTCATCGTCCTGGGCGGCGGCGAGGACCAGATCCCCGCCTACGTGGAAGGCCGCCGGCTGGGCTACCGCATCATCGGCGTCGACCAGCGGCCGGACGCGCTCGGCGCGGCATTCGCCGACGAGTTCGTCTGCCTGACCACGCGGGACCCGGAAGCGATCGCCCGGCGGCTCGGTCCGATCGACGTCGCCGCGGTCATCTCACCCGCCAGCGACGCGGCGCAGGCCTCGGTCGCCACGCTCAGCCGGCACTACGGCACGGCGTTCCAGCCGTCCCCGTTGGCCGTCCGGGCCTCGCAGGACAAGGGCTACTTCCACGCGGTCGTGCGGTGCCTGGGCTTTCCTCGGTACCGGCAAGCGCAGAGCGGCGATCCGCAGGTGTTGGTCGAGGCCGCCGCCCGGATGACGTACCCGCTCGTGGTCAAGCCGGCGGACTCCTCGGGCAGCAAGGGGCTCGGCTGCGTCCGGGATCCGGCGGAGTTGCGCACCGCCATCGCCACGGCGCGCAGGCACTCCTTCCGTGGCGACGCGCGGGTCGAGGAAATGGTTGTCGGCCGGCACTACTCCGCGGAGTGCTTCGTCCGCGCCGGGCGGCCGGAACTGACCGTCGTCACCGCCCGCACACTCACGCCGCTGCCAGCAATGATCAGCGTCTCGCACCTGGTCCCCGCCGACCTCCACGACAGTCTAGGAGGCCGGCTCCGGGAGATGATCGCGGCCATCCTCGCCGCACTGGAGCACCGCGCCGGTCCGGTCAACTTCGACTTCGTCGTGGACGCCGCCGGAACGATCCACTTCGTGGAGATGGGTGCGCGACTGGGCGGCAACGGGATGCCACTGCTGGTGCGCCACGCGTTCGGGCTCAACACCATGGAAGCGGCGATCCGGCTGGCTGCCGGCGAGTCCCTGGACGTGACCGGGCACGGCCAGCAGCGCGTCGTGCTGCTGCACGTCCTCACGGCCGAACGGGAGGGCACACTGCGGGCCGTCCACGGCGTCGCCGCGACCCGCGACCTCCCACACGTCGCCGATCTCAAGATCTTCAAACGACCGGGCGACCGGGTGCACCCCTACACGCGGGCGGCGCACAAGCTCGGCTACCTGATCGTTGCCGCGGACACCCGGGGCGAGCTGTTCCGGACCGTCGGTGCCGCCCGGCGGACGCTGCGGTTCGTGATCGACCCCGACCCATCCACCCGGGAGAAGGCCTGATGAGCACCGTGCTTCGCCGCAACGCCGCGTTCCTCGTGCTGGTGGCGCTCGCCGCCGTGACCGCGGGAATCGTGTGGTTCGTCCTTCCGCACGACCGGGAGGTGAAGTCGCTGGGAATCTTCCTGTTCAAGCTGCTGCCGTTCGTCTTCACGACGGAGGCCATCGCCCGGCTGGACGTGGCGCTGTTCCGCCGTTACCACCTGGTGCGGGTCCTGGTGCCGGTGTCCTTCATGGTGTTCTTTCTCTACTTCGTACCGAAAATCTTCTTCTACTCCGACGACTTTCAGAACCTGTACTACCACGTGCTGGTCCTGACCCCGATCGTGATCGTGTCGCTGGCGATGGCCTACCGGCTCGGTGGCGGCACGCCCGGCAACGTGCGTCGGGTGGCGTACGCGATGCTGCTCATCATGGTCTCCGGCCTGGAGGATCTGGCCTTTCTCACCGTGAACCACCACACCGACCCGCAGTGGGATCACATACCGGCGACCTGGGACTGGGCCTCGCACATGAAGGTGTTCCTGGGCCACTGGCCGAGCCGGAACGAAGCGTACGCGTTTATCGCTGTCCATGTGGTGCTGGTGCTGTTCGTGCTCGCCGCGCCGACCAGCTGGTTCGAGCGGCTCAACCCCTGGCGGCGCCGGACGACCGGGGAGGCGGCGCGCGAGGAGCCCGTGCGGCCCGCACCGGCCGAGGTCTGAGCGATGTTCCTGCGCGAGGCGGCCCTGATTCCGGTGCCGATGATCCGCCAGTACCTGCCGCGCACCGCTGTCGACCGGCGCAAGCTCCGGCAGATAAACATGATGCTGGAGCACTGCCGGCGGCGGGTGCCGCACTATCGCCAGGACGCCCGGTACCACCGGCCGCCCCTGCGCCGCCTGGACGACCTCGCCGACCTGCCGGTACTGATCAAGGCGACGCTGCGGGAGCGTCCTCCGCAGGAGCTGCTCGCCCGAGGCGTCCAGCGGCGCCTCGAGTACCGCACGAGCGGCAGCACGGGAAAGGTGGTCGTCGGCTACCACGACGAGGCGTCACACGACTACCACGAGGCGGCCTGCTTCCGGCGCTGGATCGCCACCGGGATGTACCTGCCGACGGACCGGCTCACCGCCATTCGGCAGTACTCGGTGCCGGACCGCGGTTTCCAGTCCCGTCTCAGGCTCTTCCGGCGGCACACGATCCTCTCCAGCCGCCCGATCGAGGAGATCAAGGCCGAGCTTCTGGCCAGCCGCCCGCACGTGCTGCAGGGGTGGCCGACGCACCTGCGGCGGGTGCTGCGCGCACTGGACCCAGCCGAGCTGGCGCGGCTGCGGCGCACGTTGAAGTTCCTCTTCCCCGACTCGGAGCTGCTGACCGACGAGCACCGGACCCTCCTCGCCGAGGGGTTCGGCGTGCCGGTCTTCGACGAGTACTCAGCATTCGAAGTGCTCAATGTCTACTACGAATGCCCGGCGGGCGGCCGGCACATCGCCGAGGACCGGGTCCACGTCGAGATCCTCGACGAGGACGACAAGCCGTTACCGGCCGGCCGCGAAGGGCGGGTCATTGTCACCGCCTTCATGGAACGGGCCACGCCGCTGATCCGCTACGACCTCGGCGACATCGGCCGGCTCGACCCCGCCCCCTGTCGCTGTCGCCGCACGTTCCGCACCATGTGCCTGACCGGAGGCCGCGCGGACGACATCCTGTCGCTGCCCGACGGACGGCGGATCTACCCCGACGTGCTGCAGCGGTTCTCGCAGACCTTCCCGACCATCGCGGAGTGCTTCGTCCGGCAGGACGCCACCGGCACGATCGAACTCAACGTCGTACCGTTGCGGCCCGACGCCGACCTGGACGAGCTGTTCGACCGCGTGCGGTGCGAGGTGTTCCGGCGGGTGGGCGGCCCGTTCGACCTGCGGGTCGTGCCCGCGGACGAGGTTCCACTGACCGCCGGGGGCAAGGGAAGGTTTGTCACCTCCGAATATCGGGCCGCCGCCGAGCCGGGCTCGACGGGCGACGGGAGGACACCGTTATGACAACGCCGACGGCCCTGGTCACAGGCGGTGCCGGCTTCATCGGCAGCAACGTGGCACGCGAACTCCTGTGCGACGGGTACGAGGTGGTCGTCCTCGACGACCTCAGCGGCGGAAAGCTGCGGTACGTGCCGGCAGGGGCGCACTTCCAGCACGGTGACATCTGCGACGCGGCGCTGGTGGGCTCGCTCTTCGAGCGCTTCGGCTTCGACTACGTCTTCCACCTCGCCGCGTACGCGGCCGAAGGGCTGAGCCATTTCATCAAGCGGTTCAACTACACCAACAACGTCATCGGCAGCGTCAACCTCCTCAACGCCGCGGTGAACGCCGACACCGTCCGCTGCTTCGTGTTCACCTCGTCGATCGCCGTGTACGGCAGCGGACTGCCGCCGATGACCGAGGATCTGCGACCGGCGCCGGAGGACCCGTACGGCATCGCGAAACACTCCATCGAACAGGAGCTGCGGATCACCCGGGAGATGTTCGGGCTGCCGTACATCATCTTCCGGCCGCACAACGTCTACGGCGAGTACCAGAACATCGCCGACCGGTACCGCAACGTCATCGGCATCTTCATGAACCAGGCGCTGCGGGGCGAACCGTTCACCATTTTCGGCGACGGCGAACAGACCCGCGCGTTCAGCTACATCGGCGACGTGGCACCGGTGATCGCCCGCTCGGTGCGCGTGCTCGAGGCGTACAACGAGACGTTCAACATCGGCGGCGACCGGGTGTACACGGTGAACACCCTGGCGGAGCAGACCGCCGCCGCGATGGGAGTGCCCCTGTCGGTCGAGTATCTGCCGGCGCGCCACGAGGTGCACAGCGCCTACGCCGCGCACGACAAGGCCCGCAAGGTCTTCCAGCTCACCGGCGAGCCGGTGCCGTTGCCGGACGGGCTGCGAAGGATGGCCGAATGGGTCCGCGGCGAGGGCCCCGCCGAACCGTCGGTGTTCGAGGCGGTGGAGGTGCGCCGCAACCTGCCCCCGTCCTGGCTCGCCGTGCTGCCCCGGTGAACGACCGGCCCGGATCAGACCCGCAGGCGGCGCAGCACCGTCCATTGTGGAACGGCCTCGAAGCCGAGCACCGTCTTCGCCTGCACGTGTCCCTTGCCGCCGATCAGCACGGGCCGCCCCCGCTCGATGAACCGCTGGATGTGCCGTCCATGGGTGTCGAACCAGAGGCCGCTGCGCCGCCCGGGGCCGGGTGGCAGCGCACCCCACGACCCCAGGGCGGGCCCGACCGGGTGGTCGTGCGCCAGCGCGGCGCCGACGAGCCGGCCGTCCCAGTCGCGGTAGGCGACGACCTCGGTGCAGGCCAGCCGCAGCATCGCCGCCACCCACCGGCGGGACCGGATCGGCGGCCGCGGCCACGACCGCGCGCGGTTGCGCCGCGCCGTCCCCTCGGCCAGCGGGTACAACTCGTCGACGCCGAGCCCGGACGTCGCGGCCGGGCCCTCGTAGACGTCGAGGCCCGGATCCCCGTCGATGCGGCGGCGCAGCCGGCGCTGGTCGGACCGGCGCCGGGCGGGCAGCCGACGCAGGTACTCGTCGTAGCCGGCGACCCGTGTATCCAGCACGGCGACCGGCGCACCCTCTCGGGCCACCGTGGCGCCACGCACGACGACCGGCAGGTCGCGCGCGTAGATCTGCCGGTAGGCCACCGCCCGCGCCCATCGCCCGAACTCCCGGCGCAGCGCCGCCTCGAACGCCTGCACGGCGGCGGCGAGCATGGCCTGGTCCGGGTGGCCGTCGGGATGCAGCGGGCCGGGCAGTCCGCCGGCCAGCCCGAGGCCGCACAGCGCCCCGTTGGCGATGTGGTCGACGTCAACCACTCCGACCGTCCGGTGCAACCGCGCGGTGCCCAGCCCGACGGGCCGGCCACCGTCGCGGAACACACCGGCGACGAGGCGGCCACGCGTCTCCGCGGCGGCAACCTGCACCAGCGGCCAGGCCCAGAACTCGTGCAGGCCGGCACCGGCGATCGCCTCGCCCCAGCCGGGCGGCGCAGCGCTGCTGTCGGGATCGCAGAACTCGAACGTCAGCTCATCACAGCGCGGTGAAAGGGCGGGACCCGGATGCGGGCGCGGACGGTCGCGATGCTCCTCGCCGGGCGCGGGGTGGCCAGGCTCGGCCAGTACGTCACCGGCTTCGCGCTGCTGGCCGTGTGGGGGCCGACGATCTTCGCGCGGTACGCCGCGGCACTTGGGGTCGGCGCCTGGCTGTTCGTGCTCGCGGTGGCCGGAATCGAGCGGGCTGCCCTGGTGCTGGTCGGCGCCGGCGGCGGCCGCCTCGAACCGCTGTTCGCCTGGCTCGGCGCGGCGCCCTTCGCGGCCACGCTTGCGGCGTGGGCCGCCCTCGCGGTGACGCTGCCGGGGCACGCGGCCGTCGCCTACGCGGCCGGGCTGGCGTTCATGGCCGGCAGCGGCAGCGTCGCCGTCCTGGTCGGGCTGTTCCGCCTGCGTGGGCGGCCCGGCGTGGACGCGGCCGCCTTCGCGACGCTGTCGGCCGGATACGGCCTGGCGTTGCTGCTGGGCGCGATCGGCGGCGTCGGGGTCGACGGTGTGCTCGCCAGCCTCGTGCTGACCGTCACCGCGGTCAACGTTGTGCTGCTGGCCTGGCTCCGGCCCACCCTGCGCCCCGCCGTTCACCGCGCCGCCCAGCCCGCCCGGGTGCTGCGGACGATCGGGCTGCTGGCCACCGGCGAGGTCGCCGGCGGCCTTGTCGGGTCGGCCATGTATGCCGTGCTGGCCGCCCGCGCCCCCGCCGAGCAGTCCAGCATCTACTACGTCTGCGCCGTCGCCTCCTCGGCGTGCGGGGTGGTGGCCATGTACCTCATGCGGCTGTGGCAACCCGATCTCCTCCGGTGGGTGGCAGCGCACGCCGAGGCGGCCCGCGCCCGGCTTCGTCGCGGCCTGCTCGTGACGGCCGTCGCGGGAGCGGTTCTCGGCGCCGGCTCGGCGGTGCCGGCACTGCGATCGGGCGGCACGGTGCACACCGCGGCGATTGCACTCGGCGCCGAGGTCGTTGTGTACGTTGCCGTCGCGGTGCTCGCGTTCGTCATAGAAAGCATGGACGAGCGGGACCGGGTGCGCTCGGCGGTCAGCGCGGTCGTGTCGATGGCGTCGGTGGCCCTGTTCGGCTGGCTGCTCATCCCGATCGCCGGTGCCGCTGGCGCCATGGTGGCCTGGTCGGTCGGCTGGGTGCTGCGAAGTCTGCTGCTGCGCCGGGACCGCGCGGTGCGCGGGGCCATCACCGCGCAGCCGCGATCGTCCGATGTGGACGCGTGAACCTCCCACGCGACCCGGTTCGATGCCGCGGCACAGCTCCGCGTCAACTGGGCCGCATCGAACTCCACGCCATCGAGCATCGCACATACGCGGTCCGGGCCACCGGAAGCCGGCTCCGTCTCGACGGACTCCGGGCAAGTTCCGACCGTCGAGTACGGAGGTGCCCGCGGGGGCAGGATCGAGGAATGGGTCACCACCGCTCCCAGGGCAACGAAGAGATGCTCACTGCCCGGCTCTCGCTGCGGCGCTCCACCCCGGCGGACACCGATGCCATATACCGGATCCACAGCAATCCACGGGCGTGCGCACAATCCCAGCGACGCACTGGCCAACCGGCTCGAGGCTGAGGACTGCGACGGACGCTGGCAGGAGCACTGGCAGCAGCACGGCTTCGGCTACTGGACGATCCGCAGGCGCACGGGCCCGGCCACCGACGAGCCGCTCGGATTCTGCGGTGGCCAGCACCGCCGTGCCGCCGGGCCGCGGGTGCCGGGAGCCGGCGTGAACACTCTGACCGTCGCGTGACGCCACCGGCTGAGCAGGAGGCACACCTAGCGGCGAGGTCAGGTGGCGTCGATCCGGCCGTCGAGGATCTGGGCCAGGTCGAAACGGACCGGGTGGTCGAGCTGTCCGAAGCCGCACGAGCGCGGGTCGCGGTCTGGCCGCCACCGGATGAACTGGGCCATGTGCCGGAAGCGGTGACCCTCCATGTGCTCGTAGCGCACCTCCACCACCCGCTCGGGGCGCAGCGGCACGAACGTGAGGTCCTTGCCCGGGTTCCAGCGGCTGCCGTATCCGCCACCCCCGGCCTGTGGCACCGCGCCCGCCCAGCTCCACGGATGTCCGTCGAACGTGGTCACCAGCGGCTGCAGGTCGGTGACCAGCTCGCGGCGCATGGCCATCGGGAACGCCCCGATGACGCCCACCGGGGTCAGTCCGGTCCGGTCGGAGGTCCACTGCCGTAGCCCGGCCGGCACGGCCGGGTCCACCGGGTCCACCGGGTCCACCGGGTCGGCCGGGTCGGCCGGGTCGTGGTACAGGCCAAGCAGCAGCGAGCCGACCGCGTCCGGGCCCGACTTGTGAACCCGGTAGCCGGCCACCACACAGTCGGCCGTCCGGACATGCTTCACCTTGGCCATCACCCGCTTGTTGGGCAGGTACGGCTCCGCGCCATCCTTGGCGATCAGCCCGTCGAGGCCGGCGCCCTCGAACATCTGGAACCAGCGGGCGGCCAGCGCCGGGTCGGAGGTGATCGGGGTGAGATGCACCGGCGGGCCGGCCGTGCGGAGCGCCACCTCCAGCGCGGAGCGGCGCTCGTGGAACGGCCGGCCGGTGTAGTCGGCGTCACCGAGCGCCAGCAGGTCGAACGCGATGAAGTGCGCCGGCGTGCGTTCGGCGAGCAGGGCCACCCGGCTGGCCGCCGGGTGCAGCCGCAACTGCAGCGCGTTGAAGTCCAGGCTGCCGCCGTCCGGGCTGGCCACCACGATCTCGCCGTCGACCACACAACGCTGCGGCAGATGCGCCTTGACAGCGGCGACCACCTCCGGGAAGTAGCGGGTCAGCGGCCGGTCGTTGCGGCTGCCGATCTCCACCTCGTCACCGTCGCGAAACACGATCGACCGGAAGCCGTCCCACTTCGGCTCGTAGAAGCAGCCGGGCGGGATCTCGGCCACCGGCTTGGCCAGCATCGGCGCCACCGGCGGCATGACAGGCAACTGCACCCCACCATCATGCCGACGTGCAGCGTCCTGGCCATCCGTCGGGAGTCGGGCCGACCCGCACAGATCCCGCACTGACGGCGCTCGGCCACCGCATCATCGCGCCGTACGCGGGCAGGCCCGCCCGCTCCGGGGTGACCCGACCGCGGCGGGAGGTGAGGAAGTCGCGGACCTCGGACCTGTTGTCCATGCCCACGACGCTACGTCCCCCGTCGGCCAGGAAGGCTCTGCCAGCACCGGTCAGGACGCCGGTACCGCGGCCGTCGGCGCGAGGTGCTAGGCGATTTCTGGCGGATGTCACCCGCGTTCTGGCGCGTACCGGCTATGGCAGGGAACGGGCGTGCTGATGGACTGGACAGGTCACCGTCAGGCACCATGCGCAACAGACTCCGCACCGCTCGTGCGGCGCTGACCGTCGGGCTGGCGGTCGCCGCCGGGCTGGCGGTCGCCCAACCCGCGCAGGCTCACCACCAACCGGTCACGGTGCGGAACTACGGCAGCGGACTGTGCGCCACCGCGACAGGCAACTACAACGGAGCCCCTGTCGTGCAGTCGGCGTGCACCTATTCGACCGCGCAGCAATGGTCGCGGATCGACCTCGGCAACGGGTTCCTGCTGCTGCAGAGCGTCGCATCGACATCGACGTATCCATACGCTCCGCTGTGTCTGGATGTGACCGACGGCCGTAACGACAACCGTGTCCCGCTGCAGGTGTGGGCCTGCACCGTCACGACCGGCATGAACTGGCGGTTCGTCCACGCCGGCAACATCGGTTTCCAGCCCTACTACAAGGTGCAGACCAAGGTCGGCTACCGGTGTATGGACGTGCCGGCCGGCTCGCTCGTGGACGGCGAGCAGTTGCAGACATACACCTGCTCGGCGGGCCTGACCAACCCGGCGCAACTGTGGTCCGGCCTGCCCCGGTACGACGACTGAACCCCTGACAGAGAGGACTGCCCACTCGTGCGCACGATCATGACGCGGACGGCGACCGTGCTGGCTTTCGTGTTGTTCGCCGTAGGAGTCACCGCCGGCGCCGCCCAGGCCGAGCCGAGGGAGGTCGTCATCGGACCGGTCACCGTATGCAGCGTCGTGACCTTCTTCGACATCGTCATCTTCGAGTACGACTGCAACACCGAGGAATGACATCCAGGTTGAGTCCACCCGATCGATCACGACAGCCCGAACCGGCTAACCGGCACCCCGCTGAGTTGCTGCTGTACCGGTGGCTGACTGCGGTCGGTGCGACCGTGTACCTCGATCCGCCGGCATCCTGACGACCGTGATTGGGAGTGTCACCGGGCGGCGATTCGGCCGTTGGCCAGGTTGTGCTCGCTGGGATCATAGGGATGGGTGGGCGACGGCGGAGCTTGCATGGCGATACGGCAGTACCCGAGCCGGCGCCGGTGCCCGATCCCGCGGCACCCGCCCGGCGACGCGTACTCGCGGCGATCCGCCCGGTGTTGTGCTCGGGCTGGCCTTCTTCCATGCGGCGCTGGTGTTCGACGCCAACGACGACTTCTACGTCAAGAACTCCGAGACCACCGAGGTCACCACGTGGCTGGCCGGGCTGGCCGTGGTGTGGGCGATGTCGGCGCTGTTCCTGATAGCCGGGCTGGGTTCGTGCTAATCGTTGGGCCGCCCCGGCGCGTAGGGATTCGCCGCGGACCGATCCCGGCTACGACGAGCCGTACCTGGAGTTCCTGCGGCGGTTCTTCGACGTCCACATCGACCTGTCCAACTTCCCGTTTGTCGTGCAGGGAGAGTACTTCGAGACCCGGCACATGTGGTTCGTCGTGCCTGCTCACGTTTCGGTGATGCTGGCGGCGTGGCTGCCGGGCGGCCGGATGGCCTCGGCGCTGACCGCGGCAGCCGCCCAAATTCGCAGTGATCTGCCTATGTGATCGGATGTGCTGACATCGGCAGGAGCGCACTGGCCTGTTGATCCGGTTCTCGCAGCCGGGCACAGAGCGTGACGACCATCAGCGGATCCCAACGAGCGGGCAGCGGCAGATCCGGGTGGCTGCGAGGCCAGCCGGGGTACCGGATAATCCGCTCATGCCCTCCACCAGCTCGTCACGCCTGTCGCTATGGTCTACCGACTCCCTGCTGTCGATCGGCTCCCGCGGTTCGGTGCTGTCCATCGGCAGTGTCGGCTCGATCGCCTCCATCGGCAGCATCGGCTCCGCCGGATCGATCCTGTCGGTCGGCTCCGCGCTTTCGACCGGATCGGCTCTGTCCTGGCGATCGCGGTGGTCGCTGCTTTCCGAGCGCTCCTTCGGGACCGCGCTGGCCTCCCGCGGCGGTGCCCGCGCGATCGCCGGGCCGCCTGCGGCGCTGGCCGCCGTTGCGCTCGCCGCCTATGCCGGGTACCTGCTGGCGCGCCGCCGCCATTGACGCGGAAGGAGTCACCGTTCCGTTTCGCTGTGGATCACCTCGCGGCGGCCACCGGTCCCGGCACTCGGCTGACAATCAGCCCGTCGGCCTCGGCTGTGAACACGTCCTCCAGCATCGCCGCATCCGCGTCGTGCCCGGTGGCCGCCGCCCACGCCACCGCCGCCGGAATCACCACCGACAGATCAGTCTCCCAGCCGAATGGCGACTCATACGCAGCCGCCGACTCAGCCGCTCCACGCCACCCCGTCCGGGGTGCGGCCCTGAACCGTCGCACGGTCACTGTCATTGACGTAGGCCACCAGCACCGTCCGCCCGTGTGTGCGGCCAGTTCCGCCCCACGTCGGTGCCGCCGGACACCTGCACCATTGCCGGCAGTGTAGATCACCAATCCGGGCATTGACGGACGGAGGCGGCGGAGCGGCCACTGCGACGCTGGGGGCACCGCGTGCTGGCCGCGGCTGTCGAGTGGAGTCCCGCGCAGCGCCCGGTCCCACGCACCAGGCTCGTTGCCAGCCATACTGGCCGCATGCGCGAGGCATTCGTTCACACCGCGGTGCTCCACATGATCGTCGGCGCCGATGAGCGCGTCCCCGGGGCCGCGATCACCACGGCGCTGTGCGGCGACCTCGAGCACGAGCCGCCGTGCCCTGTCTCGGCGCACCACACCGCGTCCACGCGCAACGGCGACACGGTGCGGCTTCGTGTGCTGTTTGCCGCCGAACCCGCCGACGAGGCACGGGTTCGGGCTGACATTGACGCCGCCCTCGTCGCCGGCGAGTGGCTCGGCCCAGATGGCGTCGTTACCCATTGGAGGCTGCTGGATAGTAGTCCAGCCGAGATCGCCGGATCAGACGCCGAGCGTGCAGAACGGCTGCGCCGCGACCGGAAGGTGTAGCAGCACGGCGAGTCGCGATCTGTGCAGATGCGCACGTGGCCAGCGGTGGCGCTCAAAGGCGGTGTACGGAACGTGACGGTCGTTGTCGGGCAAGCGCGCCTGAGGGGTGCCACTTCAGGGTGATCGCTGCGACCTGGGGCGATGCTGGCTGGCAGGCATAGTCGCGTGGTGGCCCGGACGGTGGCGTTGA
>Ga0111538_10003646_pt1 | contig 21476 bp, 18 predicted proteins | sample SoiMethybrSBSTD1_FD_79669 | JGI IMG/M metagenome (GOLD analysis project Ga0111538, IMG submission 79669) | Bulk soil microbial communities from a Populus tree surrounding site in Tennessee, USA - Soil MetaG P. TD hybrid SBSTD1 (version 2)... | ecosystem: Environmental > Terrestrial > Soil >... | reverse complement strand
GCTGCCCGAGCGCCAGCAGGCCGTCGCGCACGAAGCGCCCGCAATGCCGGCGGACCCAAGGCTCGCGCCACCCACACTGACCGCGTCGCCGACTTTGCGGAATGCTCCGCCCAGCACCAGGCCCCCGGTCGCGGACCGCGGCGCGGCGAACCGATCGCCCGTGAACCCGGAGAATCGACTGCGCGTCGAGCTGTCCGTCGGCGCGGGAGCCCGCGTCGGCGACGGTCAAACCAGCACCGGCCTCGGCGCGTTCTCGTTCCTCGACATCGATGGGTGGCTCGCCGGCTTCGAGGGTCGGGTCGATCGCTACGAGAAGATCGGAGGCGGTTCGGAAGCGGCGACGCTCGAGCTCGCCGCGCTGGGGGGCCGCCGGATCCGCTTCGAGACGGTCTCGGTCGACCTCTCCGCCGGACCAGCCCTGGTGATGCAAGGAACGGCGACGAACGTCACCGAGGTTGCACCCGGCGGACAGAGGACCATCGAGTCGAGCTCCAGCACGGCGTTGCGCGTGCTCGGCGGCGCGCGTTTGAACTTCGCCGCGCGTTCGGCGCTGCGGACCTTCGTCGGCGTCGACGGTGAATTCGGTCAGCGGCGAGCTCCGGGAGCCGAGCTGCCCTTGGACGCGCCGCGATTGCCGCGCTGGACCGTAGGGATCACTCTCGGCGCTACCGTGGGGACGCCGTGAACGGCCGGCACGCGAGAAGCCCGGCGGCGCGCGACGTCCCGCAGCCGTCCGACCCCGAGCTCCTGCGCCGGCTCGCGAGCGGCGAGATCGGCGCGCTCGGCGAGCTCTACGACCGGTACCACGCGCCGATCCGGCGCTTCGTCGCCCGCGCCACGGCCGACGCCGAGGACGTCGACGACCTCGTGCACGCGACCTTCCTCGCCGCAGCGACGAGCGCCGCACAATTCGACGGCCGCGCTTCGTGCCGCCCGTGGCTGATCGGCATCGCAGTTCAGCACCTGCGCCGGCGCCGTCGCGCCTTCGGCCGTCTGCTCGCACTGCTGGCTTCGCTGCGCGGCGTGAAGTCGGCGGCAGTCGACCCGCGGCCGGCGCTGCAAGCGCGCAGCGACATCGAGCGGGCGCTGCTCCGAGTCAGCGAGAACCAGCGGGTCGCTTTTTTGATGGCCGAGGTCGAGGAGATGAGCTGCGCCGAGATCGCCGCCGCGCTCCAGATCCCGATCGGCACGGTGTGGACGCGCTTGCACGCGGCCCGTCGCGAGCTGCGGCGAGCGCTGGAGGAGGGCTCGTGAGCTCCGCGACGTGCCCGCGGCTGTTCGAGGTGGAAGCGATGCGCGACGGTCGCCTCGCGGGAGCGGAGCTCGCGAGCTTCGAGCGCCACATCGCGTCGTGCGCGGCGTGCTCGCGCGAGGTCCGGGAGCTCGAAGCGCTGGCTGAAGGCCTGCGCGCGGAGTCGGAGTATCGCCCGGACGAGCTTCACGTCCGGCGGGAGCGCACCCGCTTGCTCTCGGCGTTCAATCGCGTGCTCGTCGCGCCAGAGGTTGCGCGGCGGCCTCGATTCCTCCTGCTCTTGCCGGCGGCGACGGCGCTCGTCGCGATGGCGTTCGTGTTCTCGCGCCCGCGAGCGCCCGAGCACGGCGTGCGAGCGCCGACCACGGTCGTCCGGGCCGACCCCGCAGCCGTGTGGTCGGAACGCGCCGAGGGCAGCGGGAAGAAGCTGTTCCTCGAACGCGGCGTGCTCTGGATTCAGGTCGATCATGCACCCGGCGCGGGCCGGCTCTCGGTCGTGCTGCCCGACGGCGAGCTGACGGACAACGGCACCACCTTCACCGTCAGCGTCGAAAACGGGCGCACCACGCGGGTCGCGGTCGAGGACGGCAGCGTGGTGCTGCGGATCCGCGGCGAGCCGCCGGTGACGATCGGGCAGGGAGAAAGCTGGATCCCGACAGTGCGAGCGGCGGCGCCGGCGATTTCGAGCGCCGTAGTTTCGGAGCCTCGCTCGCTACCCGTAGCGAGCGCGCGTCCACCGAGCTCGCCTGCCCCTTCGGCGTCCGCACCCGGCCCCGATCCGTCCAGCGACTTTCGCGCCGCGATGAGCGCGCTCGGCAGCGGCAGCCATCGGGAAGCCGCAGCCGCATTCGAGCGCTTTCTCACGACGCACCCGCGCGATCCGCGCGCGGAAGACGCGGCGTACCTGCGCATCATCGCGCTGCAGCGAAGCGGCGACAGCGGCGCCATGAAAGATGCCGCGCTCGCGTACTTGCGCCGTTATCCGAAGGGATTCCGGCACGCGGAAGCGGAAACCTTGTCGCGCTAGGGTATTCTGGAGGGAATGGATGCCCCGAAATGGTTCATCGACGCCATCTCCTCTCCGGGAACACCTTCGGTCGTAGACGTCGACGGTTGCGCGATTCACTACCGGACCTGGGGCGACTGCCGGAATCCGGGGCTCTTGCTGGTCCACGGCGGCGCCGCCCACACGCACTGGTGGGACTTCGTGGCGCCGCTGCTCTCGGAGCACTACTTCGTCGCCGCGCTCGACCTGAGCGGGCACGGCGACAGCGCCTGGAGGCAAGAGTACCCGCGCGAGGAGTGGGCCGCGGAGCTGATCGGCGTCAGTCAGGCGTGCGCGTTCGACGGACCGCCGATCGTGGTCGGCCACAGCATGGGCGGCCTGGTCACGATCGCCGCGGCGTCGCTCTACGGCGAGAAGTTCGCGGGCGCGATCATCGTCGACGCGCCGGTGCGCCGCCCAGATCCCGAGACCGAGGAACGGCGGCGTCCGCCGAGCGAGTGGCGTCCCCATCGCATCTATCCGGATCTGGCCACCGCGATGGCCCGCTTCCGCCTGCTGCCGCCTCAGGAGTGCGAAAACGACTTCATCATCGCCCACATCGCACGGCACTCGCTCAAGGAAATCGCCGTCACCGAGGAGAACGCCGGACAGGTGAAGGGCGATCTTCGCGTCGGCGACGTGGGCTGGACATGGAAGTTCGACAACCGCGTCTTCCTCCGGAGCTCGACCTCGAGCATGAGCCAGTACCTTTCCAGCGTGCGCTGCCGCGTCGCGCTGCTGCGCGGAGAGTTCAGCATCGTCGTACCGCCGGAAACGGGGGAGTACATGTACGAGCTCCTCGATCGAAACGCGCCGCTCGTGACCGTCCCGCAGGCGTACCACCACCTCTTGCTCGACCAGCCCCTCGCCTTCATCACGGCGATCCGCGCGCTCCTCGCCGCCTTTGAGCACAGCACGCCGCACGCGAGACGCGCGACGCCCTGAGGCGTGAGCCGAATCCGAGAGCTCGCGGTACCTTCCCAAAAGAAAGCTGAGCCTCCATCCGGCGTCCGCACGCCTACTGGGAGAACGCCCGCCTTCGCGCGTGCATTGGCGATGAAAATTTCCGGGAAATTGACGGTCTGGGTCCTGATCGCGCCGCTCGGGCTCGCGGGTTGCATCGGTCACCTGGTGGAGCCCGACGGCGATCCAGGAGTGGGCACCGGGCCCGGCGCCGGCGGAGGAGGCCCATTCGGCCCCGGTAACGGGGGTTCGACGTCTGGCGGCGCCAGCGGGGGTGGAGGCGGAATCGGGGGCGGCAGCGGCGGAGCGACTCCGCCCTACACGCCGATGACGTGCGTCACGAAGTCCGTGGGTCCGTCCCCGCTCCGGCGGCTCACGCACACCGAGTACGACAACGCGGTAAGCGAGCTGCTGGGGGATCAAACGCGACCGGCCCGCTCGTTCCCACTCGATACCGAAGAAGGGCTCTTCGACAACACCGCCTCGGCGCAGACGGTGCCCGAGCTGCTCGCCGACAAATACGTCGAGGCCGCCGCGGAGCTCGCCGAAGGCGTGACCAACGTGGGCGCGCTCACCGGCTGCGACCCGGCCGCGGCGGATGCGGCAGGGTGCATTCGTTCCTTCGTTTCCCGCTTCGGCCGGAGAGCGTACCGGCGGCCGCTCACCAACGAGGAAATCGGCTCGCTCACCGCGCTGTTCGACAGCGCCAAGGCGCAGCAAGACGGGACGACGGGAGTGCGCGCGGTGGTCGCGGCGGTACTCGCCTCGCCGAATTTCCTGTTTCGCCCCGAGTTCGGCGACGGAGCCGTCGGCGTCGGCGGAGCGACGCGGCTCACGCAGTTCGAGGTCGGAGCGCGGCTCGCGTCGTTGATCTGGGCTTCGCTTCCGGACGACACCCTGCTCGACGCGGCGCAGGCGGGCGAGCTCTCGACCCCGGCGCAGATCGCGGCCCAGGCGCGGCGCATGCTCGCCGATCCCCGCGCGGTACCGGCGATGCAGGCCTTCTACGACCAGTGGCTCGGCCTGCGCATGCTCGACACGACCACCAAGGATGCCTCGGTTTTTCCCGCGTTCAACGACACGTTGCGCGATTCGATGCGAGAAGAGACGCGGCGCTTCGTGGCGAACGTGCTCTGGCAGGGCAACGGCTCGTTCTCGAGCCTGTTCACCGCGAACGAATCGTTCGTGAACGGCCCGCTGGCGGCGCTGTACGGGGTGAACGGCCCGAGCGACGCCAACACGTACGCGAAGGTCGCGCTGAATCCCAAGGAGCGCGCCGGGATCCTCACCCAGGCGAGCATGCTCGCGTCCTTCGCGCGGCCCGACGAGAGCTCGCCGGTGAAGCGCGGCAAGTGGGTCCGAGTCCGCCTCTTGTGCCAGAACCTTCCCGATCCGCCGCCGGACATTCCGCCGCTGCCGCCGCCACGCGAGGGGACGTCGACCCGCGAGCGCTTCGCCGAGCACACGTCGAACACCGGGTGTAGCAACTGTCACTCGATGATCGACGGTATCGGGTTCGGTCTCGAGCAGTACGACGGTATCGGGCGCATGCGCACGATCGATCGCGGGGTCGCCGTCGACACACGCGGCGAAATGACGAAGACCGGCGAGATCGACCAGGCCTTCACGGGCGGCGTCGAGCTCGCCGGATTGCTCGCGAAGAGCGAGCGGGCGCGCGACTGCGTAGCCACCCAGTGGCTGCGCTACTCGATGGGCCGCTCGGAAACGGCGGACGATACCTGCTCCTTGGTCGCCGCGCGCGATGCGTTCAAGGCGTCCGACGGCGATCTCAGGGAGCTCGTGATCGCGCTCACGCAAACCGACGGGTTCGTCCACTACCAGAGGCCGTCCAATTAGGAGTCGACGATGGACGATCGATGGCTGCTTTCGAGGCGAGCGCTGCTCGGCGGGATTTCCGCGCTGGGTCTGTCCACGGTGTTCCAGACCAAGAAAGCGTACGCCGCCGTCCCGCCCCGCTTCGTCGTGGTTCACGTGCCGGAGGGCATGTGGAACGGCGCACAGCGCCCGGTGTCGGGCGCGAGCACGCTCGGTCCGATCTTCGATCCGATGGATGCGTTCCGGGCCCAGACCCTGGTGCTGAACAATCTCGACATGAAGTCGCGGAGCCACGGCCCGGGTGGCGACGAGCATCACCGGGCAGTCCCGCACATGCTCACCGGCACCGAGATGGCCGACGAATCGAACGCCGGCGGGCCCTCGCTGGACCAGACGATCGCGCAGGCGATCGGCGGCTCGAGCCAGTTCGCGTCGCTGCAGTTCGCCGTGCGCATCGTCTACGGCGACACCAACAGCCGGCCGATCTGGTCGGGCGCGAAGCGCGTCGTCCCCGCCATGCAGAATCCGTGGGACGCCTACAAGCGCATCTTTGCCAATGCCGTACCGACCGATCCGGTCAAACCGAAGTTCGATCTGAAGAAGAGCGCGCTCGATCACTCGCTGGCCGAGATCAACGGTTTGCGTGCGCGCCTCGCCGCCAGCGACCGCGAACGGCTCGATTCCTACCAGGAGTCGCTCAGGATCATCGAGAAGCGCCTGATCAGCGTGACGCCGCCACCGACCGGCTCGTGTTCTCCGCCGGTGCTCGGCAACGCCGTCGACGTCAAGGCAGAGTCCAATTACCCGATGATCGGCAAGCTCCAGATGGATCTGCTCGTGGCTTCGCTGCAATGCGGCCTCACGCGCGTGGCGAGCCTGCAATGGGGCAACTCGAACGACCAGTGCGGCTACTCGTTTCTCGGCGTCAACACGCTCGGCCACGACATGGCGCACAACAACGGCAACTGCGATCCGAACGGCGAAAAGAAGAAGAAGGTGTACCGCTGGTACTCAGAGCAGTTCGCGTATCTCCTCGGCAAGCTGTTCGAGGCCAAGGAGGACGGCGGGTCGATGCTCGACAACACGATCGTGCTCTGGGCCTCCGAGTTCAGCGAATCGAACGGCCACCAGTCGAACAAGCTGCTCTGGTTCTTGTTCGGCAACGCCGGCGGCGCGCTGAAGTCAGGGCGCGTGATCGACTGTGGGGGCCGGGGCACGAACGACCTGCTCACCGCGCTCGCCAACGTCTACGGCGTGCAGGGCACGTTCGGCAACCCGGCCTACGGCAGCGGACCGCTCACGGCGATCCACGGTTGAACTTCACTATTAGCGCTCGATCGGCGCCGAAGTTGTCATTTTCGCGCACCCAGCCGCCGACCACGTCGACGCCGTCGTCGGTTGCGATCGTCCACGCGATTTCGCTGTGGGCCGCATCGCCGAAGCGATCGCCCGCCACCCTGCCCTGCGCGTCGAAGCGAGCCAGGAAAATGTCCCTGCCGCCCGCGCTGACCAGCGGAGGACCCGACCCGAAGTCGAGCGATCCTAGAAACGATCCGGCCACGGAAACTCGGCCGTCGGGCGCGACGGCCACGGCGCCCTCGTCCTGCTGCTCGCCGCTCGCGAACGGTCCTTCGAGCAGCGTCTCGCCGTAGCGTCCGAATTCCTGGAGCAGCGCCGTTGCCAGGATCGGCGCCTCGAAGTCCTGCCCGCTCAGGGAAAAATCGATGCCACCCGCCCCGGTGAGGATGGTGCCGCCGCCAGGTCGCGCGGCAATGCTGTGACTGCTGGTCGGGATGCCGCGGTGAGCGTGGGCGTCGGTTCCCGGCACCGATCCGGACGAGAGCGCGACCGTGCTGAAGATGTGATTCATGCGCCGGTCGAGCTTCGCGACGAACAGGGCCCGGTTGCCTCCCGCGGGCCCCGACAGCGACTCGCCGCCGAAGCTGATCGTGCCTCCGAGGCGACCGAGCAAGACGATCTCTCTTTCTCGAGTCAGTGCGATGCCGACGCCCGCCTGGACGTCCGCGTCCCCGAAGACGCGGCTCTCAAGGCAGCTTCCGTCGGGAGCGAACTCGGCAACGAAGGCGTCGCTCGAACCGCCTCCCGATACAGGCCCCGCGCCGAAGTCCGCGCTGCGCGCGATCGATCCCGTGACCAGCACGTTGCCGTCTCCGTCGACGGCGAGATCGCTCCCGGCGCTGTAGCCGCCATCGCCGAAGAGCTGACTGAATAGCGGGCCGCCGCCAGGATCGAGCTTGGCGAGGAACACGGCACTCTGGCTTTGTGCTTCTAGCTCGCCCGAGCCGAAATCGATCCCGCTCGCGGCCTCGCCGGTCGTCCAGAGATTGCCCGCGGGATCCGCGGCCACGCTCGCTCCGCGGTCGTGGTCCGGGGAGCCGAAACTTCGAGCCCACAGCGTACGCCCGTCGCGATCGAGCTTCGCCACGAACACGTCCGTCGCACCGCGGCTCGTGAGCGTGACGCTCTCGAAGCGAAGACTACCGGTGAACGTCCCGATCGCGAGCACGTTGCCCTCCGCGTCGAGGGCGAGCTCGTTCACGCGCGCGTTGCCATCGCCCTCGTACACCCGGCTCCAATCGATGCGTCCCGGTCGCACCACGCTCGGATACTGTTCGCAGCCGAGGGCGGCGAGTGTCACGGCACAAAGCGCGGCCAGCGTTGCTCTCGGCATGGCGACCTCAGGGGTTCGGGCCCAGCCCGAGAAAGGCAAAGAGGTTTGCAACGTCCGAATCGGAGAGCGTCTCTCGCGAAAATGGCGGCATGTTCCCTCCTTCGTAGAAGAAGCCACCGTGCCGAATCTTGCTCAGGAAAATCGCGCTCGCTTCACTCGAGGTCTCGCAGGGGCCGTCCAGCGCGTGGTGCTCGAGCGTCTGCTCTGGAAGCACCGGGATCAGCTTCGATCGCCTGCCTTGTCCTTCGTGCGCCGATCCATGGCAGTACTGGCAGGCGCTCGCGAACACGCGCTCGCCGGCTTCGCGATCGGCGGGCGCGCACGGCGGCGGCACGATCTCGCGCACCGGCGTGAACGGCGCCGGATCGGCCGACCCCGACAGCGAGGCCAGATACGCGTAGAGCGCGCGCGCCGATTGGTCCTCGGCCGACCACGGTTCTGGCGCTCGCATGAAGAACGCGCGGCAGTAGTTGATGGCGCGGAGGATTTCTCGCTCCTGCCCGCCCCAGTAGCTCGGGCGTCCGATCGCGCCCGCGAGATCGGCACCCGGAAACGTACGGGTACTGCCCGCGCCGGGCGTCGGGTGGCAGTCCGCGCAAGCAAACTCGTTGTAAGGGGAGGCCGCTGCGCTCGCATCCTGAAAGATCGCGGCGCCCTCCGAGACGTCGCTGGCCCGGGCGACCCCGGATTCGCTGCCGCAGGCCGGCGCAAACGAGAGCACGAGCGACAGGGTGAGCCTTTTCATCGGGCGATCACCACGAATCCCTCGGCGCGGTCCGCCATGTCCGCGCGGGCCAGGATCGGCAGGTCCGGTACCGAAGCGTCGAGCTTCAGCAGCGCGGCGTTCGAGGCCGTACCCGAGCACAGCACGTACAGCGCGCCGCGCTTCAACGCCGTATCGCGCGGCGCTTCGCATTCCTGCGCCGCGAACGCTCGCGCGGCCACGACTCCGCCGGTGAGCCCGTCGAGGACTGCGACGCCGTCGGGGTCGCGCGTCGCCACCGCTATCGACTGATCGGACCACGTCGAGCCGTAGGCGCCGGCAACCGGCCAAGGGCTGCCGGAAACGCCGGCCGCTGTGTCGACGATCCTCAGATCCATCGACAACCCACTGGTCACGGCGACTCGCTCACCCAGCGGGTCCATCGCGATCGAGCGCGGCCCCAGTGCGCCGTCGATGGGAAGGCGGTGCGCGGGCACGGACGCATCAGTCGTATCGACCAGTGCGAGCGCGTCTTCTCCCTCGCAAGCCACGTACGCCGTTTTGCCGTCGGGGCGGGAAAGCGCCACACCCAGCGGCGAGAAACACGCCGGGATGCGCAGCGGCTCTGCCCCGCCCGAGAACGCCATTTTGCCGGTGTCGACGACGCTCACGTTCGCATTCGAGTGGGTGACGACCAGACGGCTCCCGTCGGCGCTCAGCGCCATCGCAACTGGATCCGCGTCGATCCTCGCTTCGGCGAGGACGTGGAGGTCGACCAACGAGAGCTTTTGCACGTAGCCCGCCCTCGACGTGACGTGCACGTGGCTGCCCTCGGGCGCGTTGAGCGCTTCCGGAGGGTTCAACAGCACGTAAAGCAGCCCTCGCGACGCGTCGGCGGCGAGCGCGATCGGTCCATCGATCTCGACCGGATTTCTGCCGACCGGCGCGCTTCCCGACCAACGATTTTGATCGACGTCCACGGCGGCGACAGCGTCCGCGGTCGCGAGCGCGACGAAGACGCTGTCACCCGAGCCCGCCTCGAGATCCGGAGCGACGTCCGGAAACGCCGGCCCCGCTGCCTCGGCGGCCGGCGGTTTTCGGTCGTCCGTGCCTGCGCACGCGAGCGCGAGCGCAGGCACGAGCAGCGACCGGAACGTCAACGCGCTCCCGCGGGCAAGCTGGGCATCGCGGGCGTGCCCGTCACTGCGCCGTGATCCGTGTAGACGGCCGGGGAGAAGTCGGTGGTGAAGATCGACGTGGAGCCGTTCGACAGCTGGAGCCACGCGATGTCCATCCGCTCCAGGGGAACCCCGAAGCCTGTGGTGTGAAAGTGCCCGGCTGCCACCGCGCCGGTGAACGGTCCGCCCGGAGGCGACGCGACCGGAATCGAAGTGGTCAGGTTGCCGGCGCCGTCGATGACCAGAATTCTCGTTTCGCCCGTGTTCGGGTTTCGGGCAAGGACGTTCGGCGGCGCACCGTTGACGGCGTCGGCGACGAGCTGCGCCCTGAAACCCGCGGGCAGCGTGTAGCTGGTGGTGAACCCGGCGAAGGTCGTCCCGTTCAAATACCAGACGACCATGCGGTCCTGGTTCTTGTTGGCCCAGAGCAGATCGGGATGGAGATCGGAGTTGAAATCCTGTGCGCCGACCAGCGTCCAGGTGTTGTCCACGTTGGAAATCGTGCCGTTCGGCAGGTCGCTCACGCGAGTCGTCCCGTTCATCTTCCAGATCATCGTGTTGTTGCCCGAGCAGCCCGGGCCATGCCAGACGATGTCGTTGTTGCCGTCGAAGTCGAAGTCCGCCACGGCGCCGATGTACCAGTTGCACGTGTTGGGAATCGCCACGCTCTGCAACGTATCCGACGACACCAGACTGACTATCCCGGTCGTGGCGTTGTACGCCACCGTGCCGACCGAATTCGTCCCCGTCTGGATGTTCCGGAAGATCAGATTCGAGTACTGACCGTCCTTGAGCTTGCTGCGTTGCCAGCGCATGAAGAGCGTCTCGACCAGGCCGTGAATCTTGAAAAAGTACGTGCTGGTCGGTGACAGGTTGAGCGGTCCGATCGTGCCCGGCACCGGCTGCCCGGCGGTGTTCACGTCGTTCGGATAAACGCTCTGCACGATTCCGTGCAGGTCGTTGTGCACGAACTGCTCGAGGTAGAGCCCGAACGCGTCCTCGTTGGCAAACGGCTGATTCGTGCTCGGATCGACGTTGAGATAGAGCTGGTTATAGCTATTTCTGACCGAAGTTGGCGTGGCCGCGAAAACGTTGGGGTCGCTCTGGAGCGACGTCCACGGCGCGCGTTCGGACGCCGGGCGTCCCGCTTGAACGTGCTTCAAGAACAGACGGTGCATGAAGTCCCGGTGAAAACGCAGGAACTCCTTGCCCGAAATCTGGAAGTTATTGCACTGCGCGGCACTACCAGTGCCGACTCCCTTGCGAACCCCGGCGGAGCCACACGGCAGCTGGGTACCGCCGGTGACGGGATCGGTGCGTCCCGTGTGCCACTTGTAGTGCTCCACGTTCAACGGATCCGTAGGCTGGAACCAAACGACGAACTGATGCTTCTGCGCGGTGGGGGCGCCGCTCGAATCGCCGGTAGTTCCCTCGTCGGCTCCGCCGCAGGCGGTCGCCATCAAAACCGATGAAAGCAGAGACAGTGTTTTCGTCCGCGTCGCGTGCTGCATGAAAATGCCCTCCTTTTTGCCACGGCGTTCGAGAGCCGCCGGCCGCCTCAAGAGATGCTCGGCCCCCCGGCATGTGAAAGAGAGCTTCACGGAGCACGGTCGATCACAAAAAGAAGTTCACGGAGCGGGACGTCGAGCATCCCGCTCCGTTCACCCCCGCCACCCTTCACGCCGTCACGGGCAGTTGAAGCGGAGGATGTACTTTCCGATCCCGATCCCGCCCGACCAGTACAGCTTGCCGCCCGTGAACGCGAGCCACGGCCCCCCGTTCGAGTTGCTCACGGAGGATACGAGCTGCCATTCGCTGGCCGGGTGAGGCACCAGCGGATCGAAACCCGGGTCGAAATCCAGGCGAGCACCGGTGCCCGCCAGCGTCGCGAGAACGGTACCGTCGGCCGCGACGCGCCAGACGAAGCCGCTCTGTGCCGACATGATCAGCGCCTGCCCGTCCGAGACGAGTCCCCCGGGGATACCCTGGCTGCCGGCGCGGACGTCGTCGAAGTGGTCGCGCGCGCGGAACACCTCTTTGACGTTGGCGGTCGGGTTCGCCGCGTCGTAGTGGGCCGGATCGACTTCGAGCAGGAAGTCGTTCGTGCCGTCGACGCCCGTCGCGTAGAGCTTTCCGTTCAAGAACGCGAGCGCCATGATGTTGTCGTCGGCCGGGCTCTTGCCGATCGTCGAGACCGTGCGCGCCGCATCGGTGGCGATCTTCTTGTATTTGCCGGTCCCCTCGTCCCACGTGTAGATGTTGCCGCTCGGATCCACGGTGACCTTGTGGATCCCGGCGCCGTCCTTGGCCGGACCACCGAACAGCGCCTGCGCACCCGGCCCGTCCCGATCACCCTTTGCTAGCGGGTAGTCGTTGCCGGGGTCGTTGGTTCGCGCGTGCGTGCCGGCCACCCAGTGACTCTGGCAGTTCGGCCCGCCGGGGTCGGTGATCTCGATGATGGCGCCACCGACGTAGTCGCAGAGCACGAGTTTCCCGTCCGCGGTCGCGACCATGTCGCGCACGACGAGAAATCGCGTGTCCCTGCAGGCGACGCCCGCGTTGATGTACGCGTCGCCTTCCACGCCCGCGAAGCGCGAAATCATCGGCGTCGCGGCCGAAAGGTCGGCGCTCCAGACTTCGAATTCCGTCTCGACGAAGAGCTTGTTGCCGATCACCGCGATCGCTTCGTTTCGGAGCGGTGGATCGGCGAGCAATCCCTGGCCCGCGGGCTTGGGATTGCCGGCATCCGGCTTGTCGTTGTAAAGCGGATCGCCCTGCAAGAGCGCGCCGGTGCTGCAGGTCAGAGCACCGCCGGTGCCACCGCTACCGCCGGTTGCCCCAGTCCCGCCCGGCCCACCGTCGCTGCCGCTGCCACCGGTCGCACCGGTTCCGCCATCGCCACCAGTGGCTCCCGTGCCACCGGGCCCACCGTCGCCGCTCGCACCACCGGTCGCACCGGTCGCGCCCGCGCCGCCCGCGGCGCCGGCGCCGGCCGCGCCACCCGCAGCGCCCGCGCCGCCCGCAGCGCCCGCGCCGCCCGAGCCGCCGGTACCGCCGTTATCGTCTTTCGAGTTTTTTGCTTCCGAGCAATTTGCCAGCATTGCAGCGATTGCCAATGTCGAAATCAGAAGTGCATGCGTTCGCATCAAGTGCTCCCCGTTTGAAGGCGAGAGTTTGCCGAGCAGGAGAAATGAAACACGACACTTCGAACGTCAACGCGTGGCGGCGAATCAAGTTGACGAAAGTCACGGGCACGAGAGCGGCCCCCGCTCACTACCCGTGACTACGTTTCAGCTCAGCGCCGCGAACACGGCGAGTACGCCACAGAGGACGAGCACGAATGCGGCTGCGATCGCCGAGACGAATCGAATGACTTCTCTCGCGCGCACGTCATCCGTCCACGACAGCAGCAGCCAGAAAGCCGTTGCGCCCGGAATTTCGTTGAAAATGCTGTCGCGGGCCAGCGCCGCCGCCAAACCCGAAACGAGCAGCGACCCGCCGCCCGAGGCTACCAACCAGTGAGCGAAGCGCTCGAGGGCCGGCGGATTTTCGCCGATCCCGGCGACGGTACCGAGCACGATGGCCACGACGCCGAACAGGAACGCCGCCACGTGAGCTCGATACCAGCGAGAGCGCACGAGCGAACGGTCGAATTCGGCGATCGTCCCCTCGGAGACAGGGCCGTGCGGAGCGCCCGCTGCGGGCAACTCGACCGAGGGAACGACGCCCGTCAGCGCAACGAAGACGTACGCGATGACGAGCTGGGCTACGACTTCCGCTGCGATCGAGACGACGGCGTTGCCGATCCCCAAGTCGGGCGCAAACCCCTCGAGGACTCCGAGGATCACCCAGATCCAGGCGATGCGAGCCTTGAAGCCACGCGTGAGCTGCCAGCTCCTCCGCAATGCTCTCGACGGTCCCGCTCCCTCGGCGACCACGGCTGGGATGGCGACGCTGAACCCGAGCCACGCGACGAGCAACGCGGCGCCCATGACCACCGACGCGACGACGAGCGATGCGCTCAGCGCCGGAGTCGGCTGCACGCGCAAAAGCAGCGGCGAGGCCCAGTCTCGGAACGGTGGCGGCAGCGTTGCCGCATCACCGCCGTTCAATGCGATGAGCAACGGAATCCCTGCCACGCCAAGTGCGGCGAAAGCCGTTACCGACGCTGGCGGAGACGGAACTCCGATCGCCGCCAAGAGCTCGTCCAGCTCGAGCAACGTTGCCCCGAGCAGCATCGGCAACGCGACGCGGCGCGCGTCACGGATCAGCCGCTCGATCGCGAACTTGACCGGCGCGACCGCGGCAAACTCGACCGACTCGGTTGCCATCTCCGCGTCAAGCGTAAGTGCGGCCTTCCGGACTCGCCAGTTACCTTTCACGCGCGATTCAGGCCCGTCAAAGTAGCGAAGCGCGAGCTCGGCGAATTCTTGCGCGAGGTCGAGTGAGGTAGCCTCGCCGCCAGGCCTCGTGAAGCTTCGCTCCTCCGTCAGCACCTTGCCCGTGATCGCCGCTTGTTTCTGGGCGCTCGTGATCGCGGTGCGGGCAAACGCGTACTTCATGCGGCCGACGCCGGCGCTGCTCCATCAGTTCGACGAGGCTTACGCGACGGCGATCGGGCGCCGCATGCTCGAAGGCAGCTTCCTCCCGTACGTGGATGGCGTGAGTCACCGCGGGCCGCTCTTCTACGCCTCGGTCGCGCTCGCGGTGCGGGTCTTCGGCAACGGCACGTGGCTGCCGGTCAGGGCGCTGAGCCTGCTCGCGATCGCGGCCACGCTCGCGTTCGGGTTCTGGGCGGCCTGGGGCGCCAGGCGCAGCGTGGCCGGCGCTGTCATGATGCTGGTCAGCGCGGGCGCCCTCTGCGTCGCGATGCCGCTCGACGACGGCCTCGGTTACAACAGCGAGCAGCCGCTTTCGGCCCTCGCGATGGCGAGCCTGACCTGTCTGGTTTTCGCGCTCGGCTCCCGCGCCGCGTCGAGGCGCGTCGCGTGGGCCGCGCTCTCCGGCGTCGCCCTTTCCGCGAGCGGCTTGTGCAAACAGACCGGGTTCGCGCTGCTCTTGCCGTTCGGTCTCTGGATCGCATGTGCCGCGATCGCGGCGCCGGAGCTCTCGCCGCGCGAACGCCGCGCGATCCCCTCGGCGTTCGCGCTCGGAGTCACTCTGCCGGTGCTCGCGCTGGTCGTGCGCTACGCCGCCGCGGGCGAGCTTTCGACGCTTTTCTACTACTTCGTGACCTACAACACGCGCGTCTATCTGGCCGCTTTCGCCGGCAGCGAAGGGCTGCGCGAACCGGCCGACGCGCTACGCAGTCACTTCTACGTTTTCCTCGCGCTTGCGCCGCTGGTGCTGGCGCTGGTCCTCACCCCGTTTTCGGGCGTGACCCGCCTTCGGGAGCTGCCACGCGCTTACGCCGACAACGGCTTCGACACCACGGTCGGCCTCGCGGCGCTGATCACGCCGTTCGTCGCCAATGCGTCGCTTCGCGATCTCGACCACTATTACGTCCAGGTCGTCCCGTTTGCTGGATTCGCGCTCGGTATCGCGGTCGAACGCGTGCTCGGCGAGTCGACGCCGAGCCGCCGTGCGCTGATCGCGCGTTGCGCGGCGCTGTTGCCGCTGATCGCCGTGGTCGAGCTCGGATGGCGGCACCGGGCGCAATCGTTCCGGCAAGATCCCGGTGTGCAGGAGCGCTTCGTCACTCACGACTCGGCGATCTGCCGCTTCCTCGAGAAAAACACCGACCCCACCGACACGCTGTTCGTCTGGGGATTTTTTCCAGCGCCGTACACGGCCTGCAACCGCCGGCCGGCGTCGCGCTACGTTTACACGACGTTCGTTTCCGGGTACGTGCCCCACGTGCACGACTCGCCCGCGAACGACGCGGCGCGCGCCGCCCCGGGCTCGCACGCGATCCTGGAAGCGGAGCTCGCCAAAGCGCGACCCGGCGCGATCATCGACGTGCCGCTCACCCTCGGATTGCGCTCGCTGTGGGCCGACGATTTTCTGCGAAAGCTCGTCGAGAGCGACTACTGCGAACTGCCCGATCTGAAGGCGCTGGGCATGCGCGCGTGGGTCCGCCGCGGGCACCCGGCTTGCCCGGCGCGCTGAAAGCAGCCGCTCACGGGCTAGCGCCGGACTCGGCTGCTGCCGCGACTGCATCCGCTTGCTCGGCCTCCTCCCACACGACCAGAGCACCGATCGAAGCGCACAGGCCAATCACGACGACCCAGTAAGCCGCGAACGCTCGTCCAACTCCAGATGGACACTGGGCGCACGCCCGCCTCGTTCCACGTCCTCGAGCAATACGTGGCGCGGTTCCCGGTACTTCTCGAGCGTCCGTCCAGCGAAGGCGACTGCGAGCCCGCTTGCAGCCAGCGTCACCAGCATGGCGGCTATCAGAAAGTGGACGACCTTCTCCTGCACCGGCCCGACTCGCCCATTTAACACGCCCGTCCTCCCTGCGATCTCCCAAATCCTACGCGATCGCGGACAGCGCACCTCCGCAGCGAGTCACCTCCGAATTCCGCATGATTTGGAGCGTGGAATGCGCCTTGCTTTGCGACTCACCCGTGGGCACGAAGAATCCTCTCCTCGGCCTCTCGATCCTCGCGTGCGTCGCGGCCGCCGCGCCGTCTGCTCACGGGCAGGTGCTTCAGACCGGCGACAACACGCCGCTGCCGCAACCCGTCGGACAACCCGAGATCCAGCTATCGATGGATCTCGGCTGGCGCGAGGACACGCCGGCCCATCAGGACTTCAACGGCGTCAATCTGAACCCACCCAGAGCGTACCGAGACTTCTTTCCTACCTTCAGGAACGGCGACGCGGTCAAGCTGAGCGGGCTCTTCAAATGGCGCAAGGAGCAGATCGACGAGCGCGCGGACGCGCGGATCGCGCCCGGCTACTTCTCGCCGACGTGCGGCTTTACCGCGGAGCTCGTGCTGCGCGGCGGCGACTGCAACGTGAAGCTCGGCTGGTACAACGTCGCTGATCCGAACAATCCGACGCCGCCGGCGGCGAACGAGATATATCCCCTCGTGCCCGACAGCACCGAGGCCGATTCGATGTGCATGGGCCAGAACGGGGAGCCGAAGGCAGCGGGATCGGGATTCTGTCCGCTCGGCTGGGACAACCATCACCCGTACAAGCTGTCGCAACTCGCCTGGATCCCGAAGCCTCACGATTCCGGCGAGATCAAGACTAGGCCGGAATACAAGGGCGGCTACATCGCTTTCGCGTTGATCGGCAACGAATCGAGCCGCTGCAAGCAGACCAAGTTCTCGGTGGCGCTCCACAACGTCAAGAGCGCGCAGGACAACAAGCCCTGGATCACCACGCTGATCTATCAATCGACTGTCGATCCCGACGGCTTCTACATCGCGTTCGAGGATCTGCCGATGGCGCCCGAAAGCTGGAAGAACCCGGTGAACGGCGCGGCAAACGACGGCGATTTCAACGACTTCGTCTACTTCATTTCCGGCATCTCCTGCGCCGGTGGCGGGAAGCCCTGCACGACCTCGCTCAAGGGCGCCTGCTCGCTCGGCCGCACCGACTGCGCGATCGGCAACGAGGCTCCGACGTGCCGGCCGATCATCCAGCCCGGCGCCGAGCTCTGCGACAACGTCGACAACGATTGCGACGGCAACGTCGACAACGGGGACGGGCTGTGCCCCGTGGGCTACGCGTGCGACCACGGGACCTGCGTCCACAGCTGCACCGGCGGCGAGTTCCCCTGCTCCGGCGGGCGCGAATGCGAAAACGGCGTGTGCATCGACGCCGCCTGCGTCGGGGTGAAGTGCGATCCGGGTCTCGCCTGCCGCGGCGGCAACTGCGTGGATCCCTGCACTGACGCCAACTGCCCGGCGGGGCAAGAATGCCAGCTCGGGCGCTGCATCGATCCGTGCGCCGGGGTGAAGTGCCCGGGCGGCAGGGTGTGCGAGCGCGGGCTGTGCGTTTCCGATTGCGCGTGCCGCGGCTGCAGCGACGGTGCGCAGTGCGGCAGCGACGGGCGCTGCACCGATCCGCTCTGCGCCGGAGTGAATTGTCCGCCGGGCCAGCGCTGCCGGGGAGGAACCTGCTTCGATCCCTGCGAGGGCGTGACTTGCCCGGGCGGCGGGCGCTGCACCGACGGCACGTGCGGCGAGCCGAATCCCGGGGTCGGCGGCTCCGCGGGCGCGGCGGGCGTCGGCGGTCTTCCCTCGGGTGGAGCCTTCGGCGTCGGAGGCGTCACCGCCGGAACAAGCAACGCGGGGGGCAGCGATCCCGCCGAGCCGTTCGGAAAGAAGGGCGCACCCGAGCCGGGCTGCGGCTGCCGCGTGGGGGGCGACCGCGCTTCGAACCTGGCGTGGCTCGCCGCCCTTCTCGGAGCCGGCGCTTGGCTCGGCCGACGTCGCCGGCACGAGAACAAAACGGGCTCGAAGACCGGCGCGGAACGCTGACCCGGCTCCTCGGTTCCAAGCCCTCGAGTCCGAACGCTGGTACCACTCGCAGCTCGAAGCGACCGGGCACGGGTTGACGATGGTCTGTTAACCGGCTTGGTTCAGCGTCGTATGCGCATGGCAATCCTGGTTGGCCTCCAGGCGTCCGGTAAGTCCACGTTCCGGCGCAGGTACTTCGACGACGCGTACATCGTCGTCAGCAAGGACAACTTTCGCAACAATCGCCGGCCGGCACAGCGCCAAGAAAACTTGATCCGGGAGGCTCTCGGCGCAGGAAAGCCCGTGGTCGTGGACAACACCAATCCCCGAACGGAGGATCGGGCAGCGCTGATTCAACTGGCCCGCGAATTCGGGGTGCCAGCGATCGGATACCTCATGCGGTCGACGGTCGAGGACGCGCTGGTCCGAAATGCTCGACGCCAGGGGCGCGAACGCGTGCCAGATGTAGGCATCTACAGCACCGCGAAAGCTTTCGTGGCGCCGTGTTGGCCGGAAGGATTCGACGAGCTTTACGAGGTGACGTGGGACGTGAACGATCGGTACCTTGTGAACCCGATGCCCAGGAATCCCAATGAAGACCGACGATCTTGAGGAACGAATGCGAGAGCTGGAGTGGTTTCACGCGCTGCGCGTTCTCCCCACGGCTTGGCCCGTGATTCGCGTCGATGGGCGAAGCTTTACCCGCCTGTCCGACCAGCATTTCGAGCGGCCGTTCGATGTCCGATTTCACGACATGATGGTCAAGGCCGCCGAGACGCTCCTGATCGAGCTTCATGGGCTCTACGCCTTTACCGAGAGCGACGAAATCTCGCTGGTCCTGCCAGCCGATACCGATCTCTTCAATCGGGAAGTTGAGAAGCTTGTTTCGGTTTCCGCCGGAATAGCCAGCTCGATCTTTACGCTCGCGCTCGGCAGCCCAGCTCACTTCGACAGTCGCGTTTGGGTAGGGCCGTCGGCACAGCACGTTCTCGACTACTTTCGCTGGCGCCAGTCCGACGCTGCACGCTGCTGCCTCAATGGCTGGTGCTACTGGACCTTGAGAAAAGAGGGACAGAGCGTGAAGCAGGCCTCCGAAGCGCTAGATGGCAAGAATTTCTCCGAGAAGAACGAGCTTCTGTTCGCGCGAGGCATCAACTTCAACGACGTTCCCCTCTGGCAACGGCACGGTGTGGGCCTGTACTGGGAGCAATTCGAGAAGGAGGGCTTGAATCCCGTCACGGGCGAGATCACGAAGGCGATGCGAAGACGGATCCACGTCGACAAGAACCTTCCTCGAGGCGACGCCTACACGGAGCTCGTTGCTCGTGTCATCGCATCTACCACGAGCGAAACCTCCGTGTGTTGACGCTGTTTTGCTCGTGAGTCGCTCGAGGCACCTAGAGCCTGACGCGTTCACGGCTCCGTTGGTGTATTGTGCCTGGGACGGGGGAGGCCCGGAGATGACGTGGTCAATCAACAACCGAAACCGGCATTGACGCCATGGCCGGCGAGCGAACTCGAGTACGACCACTACCCAGGTGGTTGTTCATCATCCCCGTGTTTGGGCTCTTAATCGCCTTTTACAAGCAGGGCATGCGTTGGCATTCGCCGCTCGACGTCGATGACGATATCGAAGCGCCCTCGCGCACCGCGATCTCCCCGAGCCTGCGGGTCGTCGCGCAAGAGCGTGTGCCGGCGCCCTTGCACGAACGAGAAGACTTCATCGGCGGAATCGAATCGATCACGATCGCGGGTACTCGCTACTGGTTCGGGTTCGATTACGGCAGTGACGTTGTCCTGTCGCCCCTGATCTCGGATCCGAACGTCATGGCTCAGTTCGCGAGCGACCACATGTTGCAGACGACTGGAGCAGAACCTCCCGCGTACTGGCAAAAGCTCGTCCATGATGCGATCGAGGTTTCCGAACTTTCTTCGGAACCCGGCTCCCGAGACTTTCTCGGAACGGAGATACGCGATGCGGCGCGCGAGCTGCGAGCTGCGGCTAGCGACGGTGGCCGAGTAGGCGACGTGCGCATCTCGTACCACCTTCACTACCTGTTGGCTGCGGCAAGTGAGAGCGAGCTCCCGAACCCCTGCGACAATGCGGTCGGCGAGCGCTTCAAGAGATACGGACATTGCCTGCCGCGTGTCCTGGAAGTCGTTTCGGGCAAAGGCGCACCGCCACGCGAGACGCGCTACGAGGACGCGCTCGAGTTGCTCAGTGGCTACATCTCCTACTGGCGTCGCGTCGTTCCCGGAAACTGGCGCACGCTGCTCGTGGGGGAATGAGCACAATTGCGCGTGGGGACCCTCATCCGCGGCGCAGCCGCGGATAAGAGGGCCCCGGCCGCCCGGACCGCAGGGAGGACGGCCGGTCGTGGAAGGCCGGACCGCACCGGGGGAGCAGGATTCTGAGCTGTGAACGATTTATGGTAGGGTTCACGAGTTCAAGACAGGGTCCCGATGGCCCCCCAACACCCGGAAAAAGGCGGCGACCCCGAGCGGCGCGCTCAGATCCTGGACTGCGCGGAGAAGCTGCTCGCGCACTACGGGCCGGGCAAGACCACGATCGGCGACATCGCGCGCGAGGCGGGCATCGGCACCGGCAGCGTGTACCTCGAGTTCGAGTCGAAGGACGAGATCATCGCCGAGCTGGCGGGGCGACGCCACGGGACGGTGCTCGCCGCGATGCGGGCGGCGGCGCTCGAGGGGTCGTACGCGGAGCGGCTGATGCACGCGCTCGAGGCGCGAATCCATGCGTTTTTCGAGGTCGCGAACCAGGGGGCGCACGCCTGCGACCTGGTGTTCTGCAAGAGCACGGCGGTCAAGAACGCCTACGGGCGCTTCCGCGAGGACGAGCTCCGGTTCGTGGCGGAGCTCTTGCGCGAGGGGACGCGCGCCGGCGAGCTCGACGTCAAGCAGCCGAAGCGGGCGGCCGAGCTGGTGCAACGGGCCTACGCCACGTTCAGTCCGCCCTGGCTGTTCGAGCTCGATCGGCGGGAAGCGCTGGCCTGCGTGCGGGCGATGAACGAGCTTTTGCTGGCGGGGCTACTGAGGCGGTCTTGACGGAGTCGTGAACGGATTTAACTTTCGTTCATGATTCGCGAAAAAGATGGCGGATTCAGCGGGTTGCTCGGCGGGGCACCCCTTCCCAATGCTCCTTTCCCGGTGCTGCCGCTGCGCTCCGGGGTGGTTTTCCCGGGCAGCACGCTCAGTGTGAGCGTCGGCCGGGCAAAGTCGCTGGCTTTGATCGGGGAGCTTCACCAGGGCGACGTGATCGGCGTCGTCTCGCAGAAGGACCCGAAGCAGGTCGATCCGGCGCTTTCCGATGTGTCGACGACCGGTAGCTTCGTGCGCGTCGTGAAGATGGAACGCCAGAACCCGCAGGTC
>Ga0111538_10003643_pt1 | contig 21484 bp, 16 predicted proteins | sample SoiMethybrSBSTD1_FD_79669 | JGI IMG/M metagenome (GOLD analysis project Ga0111538, IMG submission 79669) | Bulk soil microbial communities from a Populus tree surrounding site in Tennessee, USA - Soil MetaG P. TD hybrid SBSTD1 (version 2)... | ecosystem: Environmental > Terrestrial > Soil >... | reverse complement strand
TGGGCGCTGGAGCTGTTTCACGGACCGACGCTCGCCTTCAAGGACGTGGCCATGCAGCTGCTGGCCCGGCTGATGGATCGCGTGCTCGCTGCGCGCGGCGGCCGCATCACGATCGTCGCTGCCACCTCCGGCGACACCGGCGGCGCCGCGATAGAAGCATTTCGCGGCTCGAGCCGGGTCGACGCCGTTGTCTTGTTCCCGCTCGGGCGCGTCTCCGACGTGCAGCGGCGTATGATGACGACGGCAACAGAGGAGAACGTGCACGCCCTCGCTATCGAGGGGACCTTCGATGACTGTCAGGCGCTGGTGAAGGCGATGTTCAACGATCTGCCCTTCCGCGATCGCCTGCACCTGGCAGCCGTGAATTCCATCAACTGGGGGCGCATCGTTGCCCAGCTTACCTACTACTTCGTCGCCGCCGTCGCCCTGGGCGGCCCGAGCAGGCCGATGGCGTTCTCCGTGCCGACCGGAAATTTCGGCGATATTTTTGCCGGGTATGCGGCCCGCGCCATGGGATTGCCGATCGAGCGGCTGGTGATCGCCACCAACGAGAACGACATCCTCTACCGCGCCTGGAGCACAGGGATGTACACGCTGGCCGACACTGTGGTCGCCACCACATCGCCGTCCATGGACATCCAGGTCTCCTCGAATTTCGAGCGCTTCCTGTTCGAGGCGGCGGGTCGTGACTCCGCCTACGTGCGCAACAAGATGGCCGGCTTGAGGCAGAGCCGTTCGATCGGCCTCGGCGACGTGATCGTACCCTACCGCGAGAGCTTTGCCGCCAAGCGGGTCGACGAAACCTCCGTCGCCGACTGCATTCGCCGGGTGAAGGCCGAGAGTGGCTATCTGCTCGACCCGCACAGCGCTTGCGCCGTGGTCGCCGCGCGCAAGACGATGACGTCGCAGACGCAGCACATCGCCCATATCGCGCTCGCCACCGCGCACCCCGCGAAGTTCCCCGATGCGATGGAGACGATCACGGGCGAGCGGCCACCGCTGCCGGGGCGGCTCGATACCCTGCTGAGCGCGCCGGAGCGCGTCAGTGTTCTCCCGAACGATCTCGGCGCCGTCGAGCGCTTCGTCGAGGACCGGGCCGGGCGAAGGCGTGGAGCAGCGGCATGAGCACGGAGGTCACCAGGCTCGCCAACGGTCTGCGTGTGGTCTCGCACCACATGCCCCACCTGGAGACGGTGTCGCTCGGCGTGTGGGTCGGGGCAGGAGCGCGGCATGAGCAGCCCCGCGAGCACGGCATTTCGCATCTCCTCGAGCACATGGCCTTCAAAGGCACCGAGCGGCGCAGCGCCACCGACATCGCCGAGGAGATCGAGGCGGTCGGCGGAGAGCTCAATGCCGCCACCAGCCTGGAGACCACCGCCTATTTCGCGCGCATGCTCAAGGACGACATTGGCATCGCCCTCGATATTCTGGCCGACATCCTGCAGATTCCGCGCTACGCCCAGGACGAGCTGGAGCGCGAGCGCGAGGTGATCCTGCAGGAAATTGCCGCCACCCGCGACAGCCCGGACGAAATCGCTTACGAACTGCTCCAGGATGTTGCGTTTCCAGGCCAGGCGATCGGCCGTCCCATTCTCGGCACCATCGATAGCGTGAAGAGTTTCGCCGCCACCGACCTGCGCGCCTTTCTCAAGGGCAACTACAGCGCCGCCCGCATGGTGCTTTCCGCGGCCGGGCACGTGAACCATGCCGACCTGGTGCGCCACGCTGAGGCCCTATTCGGCACCCTCAATGGTGGGGTTGACGGTCGATTCGAGCCTGCGCACTACGTCGGTGGTACGCGCACGTCGCCCAAGCCGTTCGAGCAAAGTCATCTGGTCATGGCGTTCGCCGGGCCCTCCTACCGTGCTCAGGAGTTTTACACCGCGCAGGTTTTCTCCGGGCTGTTCGGCGGGGGCATGTCGTCGCGCTTGTTTCAGGAGGTCAGGGAGCGTCGCGGCCTCTGCTACGCAATCTATTCGAGTTGCTGGTCACTGGCCGACGCCGGGCTTTTCGGGATACACGCGGCGACGGGTGCCGAGGTAATGGGCAAGCTGATTGATGTCGTCGGCGAGCAGTTCGTCGCCGTCGCGGCCGAGAAACCGGCTGCCGCGGAGTTGGCGCGCTCCAAGGCGCAGCTGAAGGCGGGACTGCTGATGGGACTGGAGAGCTCATCGGCGCGCGCCGAGCAGATGGCACGCCAGTTGCTGCTGTTCGACCGCCTGATCGATGCGCCAGAGCTGATCGAGCGCATCGATGGCGTGACTGCAGAAGCCGTGCGCGAGCTGGCTGCCAAGCTTGTCAGCGGATCGCCCGCTTCGGTCGCGGTGGTGGGTGCGGGACGCAAGGGCGAGGCGTTCGCGCGCATGGCCGCCGAACGCGTGACACATGGGTGAAGCGAGGCTGAGCACCGGGCCGGGTGACCACGAAGCTGGATTCGGCCGAGGGGGAATGAGATGGCCTTCCTGAGATCCACGTCGGCGATCGATGCCGATGCCGAAGTATACGGCCGGCAGGTCATGCTGCGCTTCCCCTTGATGGGAGACTATTCGGCCTGGGCCGAACTCCGCGCCTTGAGCCGCCAGCATCTGACGCCATGGGAGCCGCAGTGGTCGCGCGACGAGCTGACACGCTCCGCCTTCCGTCGCCGGCTGCGCCAATATCAGCGCGAGCAGAAAGAGGACCTGGGCTACGCCTTCCTGATTTTCCGCCAGAGCGATGCGGAGCTGCTCGGCGGCCTCAGCATCAGCAATGTGCGGCGCGGCGTCGCCCAGGCGGCCGCGGTCGGCTACTGGATCGGTGCGACGCACACGGGATGCGGCTACATGACGGACGCCGTCATGGCCATGTTGCCCTACGCCTTCGACACGCTCGGCCTGCATCGACTGGAAGCCGCCTGCCTGCCGCACAATGCCGCCTCCTCGCGCGTGCTCCTCAAGGCCGGATTCAGGCGCGAAGGCATGGCGCGCCGCTATCTGAGAATCAACGGCGTGTGGCAGGACCATGATCTCTTCGCCATGCTGCAAGACGACGCGCGGACCTAGGGCGGCGGGGTCTCGATGCGCAGTCGCGTCAACAGCAGCCGCAGAGCAGGGATGGGAGCGGTGATCGCGCGCCGGCTTGTGTCCTGCATGGTGCTGCTTGCCGGTCTCCTGCTGGCCCATGCACCTGGGGCTCATGCACTCAAGGCCATCGCTCTCGATGGCGATGCCGACCGGCTGGAGATCACCGCTTTGGGCGAGGCCTACGAAGGCCGGGGTGACACTCTGCAGATCGAGGCTGCGCCCGGCGCCGACGGCGTGGGCGGGCGCATGTCTGTGCGCGCGGCGACACCCGGCACCAACCCTGCCTGGTTTGTGTTCGCACTCACTAATACAACCGACAAGCCGATGGAGCGCTGGCTGGTGGCCGACCGCTATGGGAGCGCTGGCTCGGGCGTGGTGTGGCCTGATCTCGACGCGCGGCGTCTCGACGCCGTCACGCCCTCCGTCGGCTACGTGCCCGAGCGCATGAAGAACGACCGCGCAGACGCATTCCGCCTCACGCTGGAGCCCGGGCAGACCGTGACCTTCGTCGCCGAGCTGGCGTCCGACCGTTTCGCCCGCCTCTATCTGTGGAAGGCCATCGAGTACGAGCAGAAGGCGCGCGACCGTCAGCTCTTCAACGGCATCATGCTGGGCATCACCGGCCTGCTCGCCATATTCCTCACCGCCGTGTTCGCCGCCAACCACAAGGCGATCTTCCCGACGGCGGCGATCTTCACGTGGTGCGTTCTGGCCTACCTGTGCGTCGATTTCGGGTTCTGGCACAAGCTGTTCAACGTCCGCCCGGAGGAGAACGCGCAATACCGTGCCGCCACCGAGGCCGGCATGGCTGCGACACTGCTGATCTTCCTCTACACGTTCCTTCGGCTCGGGGCCTGGCACAGCTTCGTGCGCATGCTTCTGGTGCTCTGGATCATGGCCCAGCTGGCGCTGGTGGCGGTGGCGTTCCTCGATCCCCGGCTGGCTGCCACGTTCGCGCGCCTCTCCATTCTGCTGATTGCGGGCTCCGGTGCGGCACTGACCCTGTTCCTGGCGCTGCGTGGCCAGGATCGCGCGCTCTCCCTCGTGCCGACCTGGATCCTGCTGCTGGTGTGGTTGTTCGGCGCAGGCATCACCCTCACGGGGCGACTGTCAGGCGACATCGTCGTGTTCGGACTGACCGCCGGCTTGGTCCTGATCGTGGTCCTGATCGGCTTCACCGTGACGCAGTATGCGTTCCGCTCGCCGGAGCCACACTACGGGGCACAGCCCGGCGAGCAGCAGCTCAGGTCGCTGGCGGTGGAGGCTTCGGGTGCCGCTGTATGGGAGTGGTTGGAGCGCCGCGACGAGGTCAAGGTAAGTCCCGTGGTGGAGATGATCCTGGGCCTCAAGCCCGGCGAGCTTTCGGCCAAGATCGACGACTTCGCCCGGCACATGCATCCGGCCGACCGCGAACGCTTCAAGCTGCTGCTTGCGGCCGTCAAGGAGCGCTCGAGCGGCGAACTGCGCACCGAGTTCCGCATGCGCCATGTGGACAACTCCTACCGCTGGTTCGAGCTGGAGGCGGCCAGCATGGCGTCCGGCGATCGCCGCAACCTGCGCTGCGTCGGCCTCATCCGCGAGATCACCGATGCCAAGCGTGCGCAGGAGCGGCTGATGCACGATGCCGTGCACGACAGCCTTTCCGGCCTGCCCAACCGCGAACTTTTCCTGGACCGCCTGGCTATCGCGGCCAAGCGCGCCACGCTGGAGCCGCTGGTGCGGCCGGCGCTCCTGTTCATTGACATCGACAAGTTCAAGTCCGTGAACTCGGCCTACGGGCTCATCGTCGGCGACAGCCTGCTGTTGACCGTTGCCCGCCGCTTGAGCCGCAACCTGGGACCGCAGGACACGCTGGCGCGCATGGGCGGCGACCAATTCGCGCTGCTGATACTCAACCAGTCCAACGCCTCCGAGCTTGCGATGTTGGCCGAACAGGTGCGCCGCTCCCTGCACGCGCCGATCAACATCTCCGGCCAGGAGATCGTGCTGACGGCCTCGATCGGCATCGCCATCTACGATGGTCCCGACGATGACCCGGCAGAGTTGCTGCGCGAGGCGGAGATCGCGATGTATCGGGCGAAGCGGGGCGGCCCGGACAAGATCGAGATCTTCAATGCCGGCATGCGCACTGAGAAGGACGGGCGCCCGGAGCTCGAAGGCGATCTGCGGCGCGCCATCGAGAAGAAGCAGCTGAGACTGGTCTATCAGCCAATCTACTATCTGCCGACCGAGTCGCTGGCTGGCTTCGAAGCGCTGCTGCGCTGGGAGCATCCCACCCTTGGCACGATCAACCCGGCGGAATTCGTGCCGATTGCCGAGGAGTCCGACCTGATCGTCAAGCTCGGCTCCTATGTGCTGGCCCGTGCCGTGCGTGAGGCGGTGCGTTGGCAGAAGGAGTTGCCGCGACCCGATGCGCCGGTGTTCGTCGGCGTCAACGTCTCGAGTAGGCAGCTCTTCAAGCCCGAGTTGATCCGGGAGGTACGGCACATCCTCGGACGTGCCGTGATCCCGCGCGGTTCGCTGCGGCTCGAGATCACAGAGTCGCTGGTCATGGAAAACCCCGAGAAGGCGACAGCAGTGCTCCGCCAGCTGGCGGAGGCGGGTGCCGGGCTAGCGCTCGACGACTTCGGTACTGGTTATTCCTCGCTGTCCTATCTCAATCAGCTCACCTTCGACACCATCAAGATCGACCGCTCGTTCCTGCATTCCGGCAGTGAGAATGGCGCAGGCCCGGTCATCCTGCGCTCGGTCGTGGCACTGGCGCACGAGCTCGGCAAGAAGGTAGTGGCGGAGGGCATCGAGACCGACGAGGACGTGGGCCTGCTCCGCACCATCGGCTGCGAATACGGCCAAGGGTTCTTCTATGGCGAGCCAATGTCGGAGCGGGACGCCCTCCAGCGCGTGCGCGCGGAGCGCCGGAGCGAGCGGCGCATAAAGCGCGGCCTGTTGCGCGCTCGCCGGACGGCCGTGGAGGAACCATTGCCGGGGGCGGCCGGGGTCGAAAGCGCTATCACGACCCAGGAGACACCGAGCGTCCCGCATGCAGCCATGGGCAACGAGCTTGCGACGCCCGTGTCGGCAACAGCGGGGGCTGTTGCTGCAGCGCTGCCTGCTCCATCCAAACCGGTCGCGCCGGCAGCCGCCCGGCCGACAGTCAACCCCGTTGCCCCTAAGCCGCCGCCGGCCCCGGCAGTCCTGCCGCCCCCGCCTGCGGCACACGCGCCGTCTCAACCGCCGCCACTGCAGGCCCAGAACGGTGCCACGCCACCTGTTCCTTCGGAGGCCGTCCGGCCGACTGCCGTGCCCCCGCCGGCGCCGGGCATGCCAAGGCCAATATCGCCGATGCCTGCACAGAGACCTGCAGCGGGTCCGCCGCGCACAGCGCCGCCGACGTCGGGTCGGTCAACGATGCCGAACATGGGCGCGCCGCCGCCGCCTACGTCCGGAACGCGGGGCAACGGCGCGGAGGCTCCGTCTCCCCCGCCTGGTCCGCCCCCTCTGCGGTCCGTCCCGCCGCAGCCGAGGACTGGACCACCGCAAATCCTGCGCACGGGTCCGACACCGCCGCCACGGACGGGGCCGCCCCCAGCACCACGCACGACACCTAAGCCGTTGAGGAATGGCCCTCCGCCTCCTCCGCAGACCGGCATGCCCCTGCGACCGCCAGCACCCCCGCCGATGTCCGGGGGCTCGCAACGCGGCGCGGCTCAGCCGCCGCATCCACCGCCACCGCTTGCCCCTCGGCAGATGCCGCCGGCGCAAACCAACGGCGCCCGGCCGCCGGTTGACTTCTCGCGGCTGCCGGCGAGCGTAGCCGCCAGCCTGTCGAAGCTTTCCGGGAGGCCGATCGTGCCCGCACCTAGCGAGGAGTCGGGGCCCGGAGGAGCGGGCACCGACGGCAAGCCGCGGAAGGGCTAGCGGCCAGCGGTCACGCGGAAGGGACGGCCTCTCGATGTGACCTGTTGCGTCGGAAACGGGGCTCAGGCGTGCCCGGCCTCGCTGACTAGGTGCGATGGGTCGATGCCGAGCCTGGACATGGCGCGCTCGTACTTGAGCTCGAGATTGCGGTCGAAAAGCAGGTCGGCGTCCGCCGGGCAGTGCAGCCAGCCGTTGGCGGCGATCTCGCTCTCCAACTGGCCCGCACGCCATCCGGCGTACCCAAGCGCCAGGATGGCCTTGTCCGGTCCCTTGCCGAGGGCAATGGCCCTCAAGATGTCGATCGTAGCCGTCAGAGAGACGCCGTCATCGATCGACAGGGTGGAGTCGGTCGCATGATAGTCCGAGCTGTGGAGGACAAAGCCGCGCCCCGTCTCCACCGGGCCGCCCACATGCACATCCATATCGCCGACGTCGATCAGGATGTCGTCGCCCCTGTCCGAGCCGATGCCGAGCTGCTTCAGCAACTCGCGGAAGCTGATGTGGGCGGCACGCTGATTGATGATCAGCCCCATGGCACCTTCCGCGGAATGGGCACACATGTAGATGACCGATCGCGCAAAGCGCTTGTCTGTCATGATCGGCATGGCGATCAGCAACTGCCCCTCGAGGTAGCCGTCGCCGCGCCGTTTGCCTTTTGTCGTCGGCCGCATGCGACAAGACTAGCGCCGGAACGAGGCGGCTGGAAGGGGTTGAATAGCAACGATAACGTGCCGATCGAGCAGACTTGAGTTGAGTTTTCCCGCCACCCACCTAAGTCTGCAGCGCAGATGAGGACAGCATGAGCACATTCCGACCTGCCGCGCGTGCTCTGGTGGCAGCGGCATTGGCCGTTGCAGTTGTTGCGCCGGGCCGAGCATCGGCCGAGAGCGAGCAAGGCTCGCCATGGATGGATCTCAGCAATGCGCGGGTGCGCCTCGTTGCCGGGGCGCCGGCGACCAGGTCGGCCAAGGCCTACCTTGCCGGCATAGAGCTCACTCTGGCGGACGGCTGGAAGACCTACTGGCGCATGCCGGGGGATGCGGGCGTACCGCCTGCTTTCGACTGGTCGGGCTCCACCAACGTCGCAAGCGTCAAGGTTCTCTACCCTGCCCCGCACCGCATGCACGAAGCGGGCGCGGAGACTGTCGGCTATAAGACGTCAGTGGTATTTCCGGTCGAGGTCGTGCCGAAGGACCCGGCGCAGCCGATCGATCTCGCGCTCGTTATGGAACTCGGCATCTGCCGCGACATCTGCATTCCTGCAGAGGCGAAGATGTCGGTGAAGCTGGTGCCGGCCACCATGGCTGGGAAACCGTCGGCAGCGCTCCTGGCGGCGCTCGATCGCGTGCCGCGGCCGGATGCCGGCCGCCGCTCGCTCGATCCGCGGGTTCTGACGACCTCCGCCAAACTGGATGGACCGGCGCCGCGGCTCACAGTCGAAGCGATCTTCCCGCGCGACAGCTCGACTGCCGATGCATTCCTGGAAGCACCGGGCGGCCTCTACGTGCCGATGTTGAAGCGGGCGCCAGACATCGGCGGCACGCAAGCATCCCTCACGGCCGACGCCAACGAGGCGGTGGTGCGTTTCGAGGCCGACCTTTCGCGCACGGGCAACGCGCAGGACCTCAAGGGGAAGACTCTGACGCTGACTCTTGTCAGCAGCGCGGGCGCGACGGAGACGACTTGGACGCTGCCTTAGGGCAATCACGGCCATCACCGATCCTTCCTCGACAAGCCTGGAATGGAGGCCAGCGACGGCAGGGTCCTTCAACTCGGCTGCTGAGTTTGTGGGCGCGCGGCTTTGCGGCTGTGGTGGCTTGGCTTGCGGCAGACAAGCGCCTAAGTTCAGCTCCCGCGTCGCGAGGAAGCGCGCCAGAAGCCTCACGCCCCGCCATTGAAAGGACCACGACAATGACAATCAAGGTCGGCGACCGTCTGCCGGATTCCACGTTCATGACCATGGGGTCGGACGGCGCGCCGAAGCCCATGAAAACGGGCGATGTGTTCGCCGGCAAGAAGGTGGCTCTGTTCGCGGTGCCGGGCGCCTATACGCCGACCTGCCACAAGCAGCATATGGCGGGCTTCGTGCAGAACTACGACGAACTGAAGAAGAAGGGTTTCGACATGGTCGCCTGCACGGCCGTGAATGACGTGTTCGTGCTGACCAACTGGGCCAGGGACTCCAAGGCAGACGGCAAGATCGAGATGCTGGCCGACGGCAGTGCTGAGTTCGCCAAGAAGCTGGGTCTCGAGATCGACCTCACTGCTCGCGGCCTCGGTGTGCGTTCCAAGCGCTACTCCATGATCGTGGAGGACGGTGTGGTGAAGTCTCTCAACCTCGAGGACGCGCCCCCCAACCACGACAAATCGAGCGCGGTCACTCTCTGCAAGCTGGCCTGAGCTGCCAATCCGGCTTGCGGGGACGAATGGCCGTTCGCCCGGTCCCTCTCTCGATCAGCGCTGCGGCGAGCGAGACTCCCGCAGCCGGTGCGCTGGCCGCCCAACGGACCAGCGGGTTGATCACGCTGTCCGCGCGTCCAGCGGCCCTCCCCGTAGCGTTGACGACGTCCTATATATCGGCGCCAGGGAGCTTGGGGCTCGCACCACGGGCCGGAGGAATGCCGCATGCAATTGTGGCGCAGAGATCGCAACGTCTCGTTCGTTTCCAATCGGACTGGTAGTGGCCAGGACGAGGACCTGCTCGACGCCTATTCGAACACCGTCATCGGCGTGGTCGAGTCCGTGTCGCCGTCGGTCGTGCATGTCCAGGTGCGCGGCGCCCGGCAGGGGCGGATGGCGCAGGGCTCGGGCTCCGGCACGATTCTGTCGCCGGACGGCATCGTGCTGACCAACAATCACGTGGTGGAGGGTGCCACCACGATCGAGCTGGCGCTGACCGACGCCCGACGCGTGCCCGCGCGTATACTGGGACGCGACCCCGACACCGATATCGCCGTCTTGCGGGCGGAGACGAGCGATCGGCTGCCTGCTGCCCGGCTCGGGAACTCCAAGAAGATCAAGCCGGGGCAGATCGCGATCGCCATCGGCAACCCGCTGGGTTTCGAGTCGACCGTGACGGCCGGCATCGTCAGCGCGGTGGGCCGATCCCTGCGGGCACAGAACGGCCGCCTGATCGGCGACGTGATCCAGACGGATGCTGCGCTCAACCCGGGCAACTCCGGCGGGCCGCTCGTGAATTCCCGCGGCGAGGTCATCGGGGTCAACACGGCAGTCATTCTGGGGGCGCAGGGAATATGCTTCTCGGTTGCGGCCAACACCGCCCAGCACGTGCTGACACAGATTCTCCAGCACGGGCGCGTCCGCCGGGCCCGCCTCGGCATCGCCGGCGACCAGGTGGCGCTGCCGCAGCGGCTGAAGGTCAGGACAGGGCTTACCCAGGCCTCGGGCGTGCGTGTGGTCGAGGTGCAGCCCGGCAGCCCCGCTCATGCCAGTGGTCTGCGGACCGGCGACGTCATCGTCGGTCTCGACAGGGACGTGGTGACGGGCATCGACGACATCGCCCGCATTCTCGACGGCAGCCGAATCGACAAGCGCGTGTTGATCGGCATTCTGCGCGAGGGTGCGCTCGAGACGATCGAGATCGTGCCGACCGAACGGTTGCCGGAGCGCTGAGGCGACAAACGTCGGCGCTCAGGCCGCCTCGGGCTTGGGCTGGATCGGCGGCTTGACATCGGCCGGCAGGGGGCAGTCGTAGGGCGTCGCCTCGGTGCGCGCCTTGTGATCGGCCTTGGCGCGTGCGACGAGCTCAGGGTCGGCCAAGGCGTCCACTGCCACGCCCGCCATCAACTTGGCAGCGTGCACCATGCCCTTCTTGGCCTGCCCCGATTTGCCCTGCGCGGTGATCTGCCAGGAATGTCCGGGTGTCCCGATCGCGTGCGTCGCCACCCGTGCCTGCACGGTCGGGACCACCCAGCTCACATCGCCGACGTCGGTCGAGCCCATCATCGGCGCCCCGACCGTGCCGAAGGGCACGACGAAGTCGCACAGCGGGGTATCCTTGCGCGGGGCCATGCCGGCACGCGCGTAGGCCGAGGCGATATCCTCGGATGTCAGGGTGGCCTGGATTTCGGCCGCGTATTTGCGGTCGGCCGCATCGAAGGGCGGGGCGCCCAGTTGGTCCATCTGCCGCTGCATCGATTGCTCAAGCGGTGTGTTGCCCAGCAGATTTGACACCGCGCTCACGACCTTTGCCTCGACCTGGGTCTCCGTCATCATGGCCGCGCCTGCCGCCACCTTGCGCACCCGTTCGACGAGGGCCCGCATGCCCGGCAGGTCGCGCGCACGCACGGCATAGCGCACCCTGGCCGAGGCTTGCACCACGTTGGGCGCGACGCCGCCGCCGTCGATCATGGCGTAGTGGATGCGGGCGTCGGAGGGCATGTGCTCGCGCATGTAGTTGACGCCGACGTTCATCAGCTCGACCGCGTCGAGTGCGCTGCGGCCGAGGTGCGGCGCTGCGGCCGCATGCGAGGCCCGGCCCTTGAACGTGAAGTCGAGGCGCGTGTTGGCGAGGCTCATGGCATCGTCGACACGGTTGATCGCGGCCGGATGCCAGGTGATGGCGATATCGACGTCCTCGAAGTGGCCGGCGCGCACCATGAAGACCTTGGCGGCGCCACCTTCCTCGGCGGGGCAGCCGTAGTAGCGCACGCGCCCCTTGATGCCGGCGGCCCCGAGATAGTTCTTCACGGCCGTGGCGGCGAGCAGGGCCGCAGAACCCAGCATGTTATGGCCGCAGCCGTGGCCATGGCCGCCGGGGGTGAGCTCCTGGGGCGCGGCGATGCCGGCGACCTGGGACAGCCCCGGTAGTGCATCGTATTCCCCGAGGATGGCGATCACAGGTCCGCCCTCGCCCGCCTCTCCCATGACCGCGGTCGGGATGCCGGCGAGGTTCTCGGTGATGCGAAAGCCTTCCTCCTCCAGCATTGCCCGGTGCTCGGCCACGGAGCGGTACTCGGTGTAGCAGATCTCCGGCATCTCCCAGATGCGGTCGGAGAGGGCCTCGTAGGCCTCCCTGCGGGCGTCGACGAGCTGCCAGATCTTCTGCGAGTTCTGCATGGCGGCATCCTCCTGCGGCGGCACCGTAGACCGGCCGGCTCGCCTTGGCCAAGTGCGTCGCGGTCCTTCACGCGCCCGGGCCGCGGAAGGCGCACACGAGATATTCGCTGCCGGACCTGAGCTTGCGGATGCAGACGTGAATGCGCCCGTCCGGTGAGTTCCGCCACTGCCGGTAGTCGGAGGGGATCACCGCCGACATGCCACGGGAGGTCACCAGATAGCTGCCGTCGTCACGGCGAACGACGGTGTCGGCCGGGGCACAATCGCGGTCGCTGCAGCATTCGATCGGGTACCAGTCGTGGGGGTGCGCGGCCTGGGGGTGCGCCAGCAGCCCCAAGCACATCAAGACAATCCTGCAAAGCTGAAGGCGGTAGGCAGCACAAGAGCGCAACATCATCGGCGGCTCCGCCCAGGAAGAGCTCAATATGCCCGATAGGACTTTGCCGGCGATCGTTTCCAGCTTCCGGGCCGTGTATGCTCGCACAGAGCAGGTCACATCATGCTTGGCACAATACCCGGCACAGGAGACCCATGTCAGACCTTCTGCTCACGAGCTACCGGGCGATGGCCCGCAACAATGCCTGGGCCAACTATCGCCTGCTCACGGCCTGCGCGGGGCTGACGCAGGATGAGTTCGAGGCCCCGCGCACCGGCTTCTTCCCCAGCATCAAGGCCACGCTCAACCACGTCCTGATCATCGACTGGTTCTACGTCGATGGCCTGGAGGGCGGATGGCTCGGGCCCCGGGCTTTCGCCAACCAAGAGCCGTGCGCCACTGTTGCCGACCTGCAGCGGGAACAGGGCGCGGTGGACCGCCGTCTGATCGCCGTCTGCGAGGCCCTGACGGAGGAGTCGCTTGCGGGCTTCGTGCGCATCAATCGCGATACGCGGGTCCAGACCGAGCGACGGGACCGGTTGCTGCTGCACGTGTTCCAGCACCAAATCCACCACCGCGGTCAGGCCCATGCGATGCTGTCGTCCACGAGCGTGAAGCCGCCGCAACTGGATGAGTTCTATTCGGCCGGCGAGGCTCCGCTGCGGGCGGACGAATTCGCGGCTCTCGGCTGGACAGAGGCGACGGTATGGGGGGAAGCCGCAGGCATTTCTCCCTCCCCACGTGCGGAGAGAGGTTCGGGGCGAGGGGCATCATAGAGCTCCAGCAACGCCTCTTGCGGTCCTCATCCTAACCCCTCTCCACTGAAGAGTGGGGAGGGAGCTTCCTCCCGCTCGGTCGCCCAATGTTGCAGCGCGGCCGCTCAGATGCTGGGCACGTCCGGCTTCGCGTTGACCGCATCGTGCAAACCTGTTCTGTTGGTTGTCAGACCATATTTCGGGGTCGCAGGCGTGCGGGAGTGGAGGGCGCGCCATGGCGAAGTTTGAAGGAGTACCGGGCATGGACGAGCAAGCACTTCGTAGTCTGATCACCAAAGTCAAGGACGGCAAGGTGTCTCGCCGGGCTTTCGTGCAGAGGATGATCGCGCTCGGCCTCACAGCGCCAATGGCGGGCCAGATGCTGGACTTCTGCGGCGTGGCACGCGCGCAGGGCCAGTTTCAATACAAGCCGACCAAGCGAGGCGGAGGCGGCGCCCTCAAGGTGCTGTGGTGGCAAGGCGCGACCCTGCTCAATCCCCACTTCGCGGTCGGTACCAAGGACCAGGAAGGCTCGCGCATTTTCTACGAGCCGCTGGCCGGTTGGGATGAGGATGGCAACCTTGTGCCGATGCTCGCCGCGGAGGTCCCGAGCCGCCAGAACGGTGGCCTTGCCGCGGACGGCATGTCCGTCACCTGGAAGCTCAAGCAGGGCGTGAAGTGGCACGACGGCAAGCCCTTTACCGCCGACGACGTCGTGTTCAACTGGCAGTACTCGTCCGATCCGGCCACGGCGGCCGTTACCATCGGCAGCTACAAGGACGTCAAGGTCGAAAAAGTCGACGACTTTACGGTGACGGTGCGGTTCGCCAAGCCGACGCCGTTCTGGGCGGACGCCTTCGTCGGAACGCGCGGCATGCTGATCCCCAAGCATCTGTTTGCCGACTACATCGGCGCCAAGTCGCGCGACGCGCCGGCCAATCTGAAGCCCGTTGGTACCGGCCCTTATAAGTTCGTCGACTTCAAGCCCGGCGATATCGTCAGGGGCGAGATCAACTCCGATTACCACGTAGCCAACCGGCCGCATTTCGACTCAATCGAGATGAAAGGCGGCGGCGACGCCATCTCGGCGGCACGTGCCGTGATCCAGACCGGCGAATACGACTACGCCTGGAACATGCAGGTCGAGGACGAGATCCTCCAGCGGTTGGAAAAGGGCGGCAAGGGCGTGGCCGTCATAACGCCCGGCGGCAACATCGAGCACATTCAGCTCAACAGCACCGATCCCGCGACCGAGGTCGACGGCGAGCGCTCGAGCATCAAGACCAAGCATCCGCTCTTGTCCGATCCGGCTGTCAAGCAGGCGCTCGGCATGCTGGTGGATCGCAAATCGGTCGAGGACCACATCTACGGGCGCACAGGCATTGCCACGGGCAACTTCCTCAACAATCCGGAACGCTTCCGTTCCACGAACACGAAGTGGGAGTTCAATGTCGACAAGGCCAATCAGATCCTGGAAGCAGCCGGCTGGAAGAAGGGGTCGGACGGCATCAGGGCCAAGGACGGCAAGAAGCTGAAGTTTGTGTATCAGACCTCGATCAATACGCCACGCCAGAAGAACCAGGCCATCGTCAAGCAGGCCTGCCAGAAGGCCGGCATCGACCTGGAGCTGAAGTCGGTGACGGCCTCGGTGTTCTTCTCGTCCGATGTCGCCAATCCTGACACCTACTCGAAGTTCTACTGCGACATCCAGATGTACACGACGACGATGACGCAGCCCGACCCCGAGGTGTTCATGAACCAGTTCACCTCCTGGGAAGTGGCCACCAAGGAGAACAAGTGGCAGGGTCGCAACATCACCCGCTATCGCAGCGAGGAGTACGACAAGACGTTTCGTGCTGCCGAGGGCGAGCTGGACCCGGTGAAGCGGGCCGCACACTTCATCAAGATGAACGAGCTGGCGGTCGGCGACTATGCGGTGATCCCGGTGGTCTACCGGCCGCGTGTTGCCGCCATCTCCAGCAAGCTCAAGGCTTCGCTCAGCGGTTGGGACAACGACCTCTGGAACCTGAAGGACTGGTACCGCGACGCGTGAGCCCTTGCGCATGCGTAATGGCGACGACGAAATGGACGGCGCGTGATGGGGAGCTATCTACTCAGGCGCCTTCTGATTGTCATTCCGAGCCTGCTCGGCATCAGCGTCCTGCTGTTCACCGTGCTGGCCCTGGCGCCCGGCGATCCATTCGAGGAGCTCGCCACCAACCCGGCCGTGCCGCCCGAGGTGCGCGCCTCGCTGCGTGAGAAGTTCGGGCTCGATGACCCGGTGCCGGTGCGCTACGTGCGCTGGATCACCGCCATGGCGCACGGCGACTGGGGGTTCTCGTTCGTCAGCCGCATGGACGTCGACAAGCTGATCCTGCAGCGCCTTCCAACCACGTTGTTCATCATCGGCACGGCGCAGATCCTGGCGATCCTGATCGCCATCCCCGTAGGCGTGTTCGCGGCGACGCGGCCCTACTCGATCTTCGACCAGATCGCCAGCACGCTGGCGCTGATCGGCTTCTCGCTGCCGACATTCTTCACGGGACTGCTCTTTATCCTGATTTTCAGCATCTATTTGGACTGGCTGCCGTTCGTCTATCGGGCGGACCTGAGTGCCGTCGGATGGCGGTGGTTCTGGGAGCAGTTCAGGCAGTCGGTCATGCCGATCTCGGTATTCGGCCTCGCCGTCGCCGCATCCATGACGCGCTACGTGCGCTCTGCCGTGCTCGACGTGATCCGCCTTGACTATGTCACGACCGCCCGCGCCAAGGGGCTCGGCGAGCGCGTGGTGATCGTCAAGCATGTCGTGCGCAACGCCATGATTCCGGTCGTTACCCTGGTCATGCTGCAGATGCCCGCGATCTTCGGCGGCGCCATCGTCACCGAGCAGATCTTCCGCATTCCCGGCATCGGCTCGCTGCTGATCAGCTCGATCCTGGCCAACGACACACCCGTCGTGATGGCCGTGACGTTCGTGTTCGCCTGCCTGGTCGTTCTCTTCAACCTCATCGCCGATATCCTCTATGGCTGGCTCGACCCGCGCATTAGCTACAGCTGAAGCTACACCTGAGCTCGGCACCGCCACGCAAGCCGGAGCCCGAGGCTTCTCGCCGGGGCTGGATGCATGGCGCCGGTTCCGCCGCCACCGCCTGGCCCTGGTGAGCGGCGTAATCCTGAGCGCGATGGTGCTGGCTATCTTGCTGGGGCCGACCTTCTGGGGGGTGCCCATCAACGAGATCGATTTCACATCCCGCCTGAAGGGGCCGACGTGGGCGCATCCGCTGGGAACTGACGACCTTGGCCAGGATCTGCTGGCACGCATGCTTTATGGCGGGCGCATTTCGCTGGCAGTGGGGATCGCGTCCATGTTTGTCGCCATCGGCGTCGGCACCCTCATCGGTGCCGTCGCGGGCATGTCGCGGGGCGCCGTCGGCTCGGCGCTCATGTGGCTGACCGACCTCTTCCTCTCGTTGCCGCAGCTGCCCCTGCTTCTGCTCGTGATGTACCTGTTCCAGAATTCCTTCAAGGCGATATTCGGGCCCGAGGGTGGCGTCTTCATCCTGATCGTCGTCGTCATCGGCGGCCTGCGCTGGATGCCGGTTGCGAGACTTGTGCGCGCGCAATTCCTTTCCCTGCGCGAGCGGGAATTCGTCGAGGCGGCACGGGCGCTCGGCGCCAGCAAGACCCGTCAGGTCGTGCGGCACATTCTGCCCAATGCGCTTGGGCCCGTCATCGTCGCCGCCACCATCGACGTCGCCGCCGCCATCATCGCCGAGTCGACCCTGTCGTTCCTGGGCCTCGGCTTTCCGCCGGACATTCCGACGTGGGGCCGCCTCCTGTTCGACGCCAAGGACTACCTCGACATCGCACCGCATTGGGCGCTGTTCCCCGGAGCCGCCATCTTTCTCACTGTGCTGACCATCAACTTCATCGGCGACGGCCTGCGCGATGCCCTCGACCCCCGCAGGGTGTTGTAATGGGCGAGGCCCTGCTCGAAATTCGCGACCTCAAGACGCATTTCGCGACCGACGACGGCATGGTGCAGGCGGTCGACGGGGTGAACCTGACGATCGCGCGCGGAGAGACGCTGGGCGTCGTCGGCGAATCCGGCTGCGGCAAGACCGTCACCGCGCTGTCGGTGCTGAAGCTCATCGCCATGCCGCCGGGGCGCATCGTTGCGGGACAAATCCTGTGGCAGGGCCGTGATCTCGTTCCCCTGGCGCCGCAGGAGATGAACGACATCCGCAGCAAGGAGATCGCCATCATCTTCCAGGAGCCGATGACCTCGCTCAATCCGGTCTTCACGGTGGGCGAGCAGATCGCGGAGGTGTTGCGGCGCCATGAAGGGCTCGGGCGCCGGGCGGCTTTGGAGCGGACGGTGGACATGCTGGGGCTCGTTCAGATCCCCAACCCCAGGCGGCGCGTCCACGACTATCCGCACCAGTTCTCGGGCGGCATGCGCCAGCGCGTGATGATCGCCATGGCGCTCTCGTGCAATCCCAAGCTGCTGATCGCCGACGAGCCCACCACCGCCCTGGACGTCACCATCCAGGCGCAGATTCTGGAGCTGCTGGCCGATCTCAAGTCGCGCCTCGGCATGGCCATCATGCTGATCACCCACGCCATGGGCGTGGTGGCCGAGACGACGCAGCGCGTGGTGGTGATGTATGCCGGCAAAGTGATCAAGGAGGCGTCCGTCAAGCAGCTGTTCGGCAATCCCCGTCACCCCTACACGCAGGGTTTGATCCGCTCGATCCCGCGTATCGACACGTCGGCGATCCGCAAGACCCGGCTGGAGGCAATCGGCGGCGTCGTACCGAGCCTGCTCAATCCTCCCCCCGGCTGCCGCTTCGCGGCGCGCTGCAAGTTCGCGATGGATGTCTGCCGGCAGGCCATTCCGCCCCTGCGCGAGATCGAGCCGGGGCACAAGGTGGCGTGCGTGCTCTGATGGCCCAGGTCGATACCAGGGAAGATGCTCCTGCGACGACGGAGCCCCTCCTACGCGTCAAGGAGCTCGTCAAGAACTTCGCCGTTACGGGCGGGGTGTTCGCGCGCGAGGTTGACAAGGTTCACGCCGTCGACCACGTCAGCTTCGAGATCGCCACCGGCGAGACGCTGGGGTTGGTGGGCGAGTCGGGCTGCGGCAAGTCGACGACGGGGCGCTGCATCCTGAGGTTGATCGAGCCGACCTCGGGCGAAATCTGGTTCGAAGGCCGCGACGTCATGGCGCTCGGCCGAAGCGAGCTCAGGTCGCTGTGCCGGGAGATGCAGATCATCTTCCAGGATCCCTTCGCGTCGCTCAATCCGCGGATGACGGTTGGTGCCATCATCAGCGAAGCCCTGGTTATCCATAAGCTGGGCAAGAGCAAGCAGGACTTCAGGGATCGGGTCGCTCAGCTGCTCGAGACTGTTGGCTTGCAGCCCGATCACATGCGTCGCTATCCGCACGAGTTTTCCGGCGGGCAGCGCCAACGCATCGGCATCGCCCGCGCGCTCGCCGTGGAGCCGAAGCTGATCGTGTGCGACGAGCCGGTATCGGCGCTCGACGTTTCCATCCAGGCGCAGGTCATCAACCTGCTGGAGGATCTGCAGGAGAAATTCAGCCTCACATATCTCTTCATCGCTCACGACCTGTCCGTGGTAGAGCACATCAGCACGCGCGTTGCGGTGATGTATCTCGGCCGCGTGGTCGAGATCGCCAGTGCCCGCGACCTCTACACGAACCCGCTCCATCCCTATACCGAGGCGCTGCTGTCGGCCGTGCCTATTCCCGACCCGGGGGTCAAGCGCCAGCGAATCATGTTGCAGGGGGACGTGCCGAACGCGATCCGGCCGCCCACGGGCTGCCATTTCCACACGCGCTGCCCCATCCGCCAGCTGCCGCTCTGCAGCCGGGAAAAGCCTCAGCTCAAGCAGGGCACGAATGGCCACTGGGTCGCCTGTCACCTGCGCGGGTGATTGGGACGCGTTGCCCGCCATCTTGATCTCGCGCGCGGCGCGAGGCATCTGAGGGCCAGAGTATTGATCCGTCTGCGCTTCGCACTACATCGCATGCGGAACCCGCCGACCGAGCACCGCACTTCCCGCGAGCCAGAACCATGGACAACAAGACCGACAAGCCGGCCGAGACCCATTCTTTCCAAGCCGAGGTGGCCCAGCTGCTGCACCTCATGGTGCACTCGGTCTATTCCGAGAGTGATATTTTCCTGCGCGAGTTGATATCGAACGGGTCGGATGCCTGCGACAAGCTGCGCTACGAGGCGATTGCCAAGCCGGAATTGATGACCGGCGACGCTCCGCTCAGAATTCGCGTCACTCCCGATGCTGCCGCCGGCACGCTCACGATCGCCGACACGGGCATCGGCATGGATCACCAGGAGCTGATCGACAACCTTGGCACGATCGCCCGTTCCGGCACGCGCGCGTTCATGACCCGACTGAGCGAGGCCAAGGACGGCAACGGCCTGATCGGGCAGTTCGGCGTTGGTTTCTACTCCGCTTTCATGGTCGCCGACCGCATCGAGGTCACGAGCCGCCAGGCCGGTGCGGGCGAGGCGTGGGTATGGCGATCGACCGGCGGCGCCGGGTTCGAGGTCGCGCCTGCGAGCCAGGAGAAGGCGGAGGGGCTCCCGCGCGGCACGGCCGTGGTGCTCCATCTCAAGGCGGACGCGAAGCGCTACCTGGAGCCGCGCGAGATCGAGCGGGTGGTCCGCTCCTACTCTGACCATATCCAATTTCCGATCGAGCTGGTCGAGGACAAGGGCGAGCCCCGCCAGATCAACGCCGCCAGCGCCATCTGGCAGCGATCGAAGTCCGGGCTGCAGCCCGAGGACTATACCAACGCCTACCGCAGCGTAGCCGGCGCCTTTGACGAACCCGCCATGACGCTGCACTACAAGGCCGAGGGCCGACAGTCCTACGCGGTGCTCTTGTTCGTCCCTTCCAGTCGACCGTTCGATCTTTTCGATCAGGAGCGCAAGGGGCGCACCAAGCTCTACGTGCGCCGCATCTACATCAGCGACGATGCCGATCTGCTGCCGGCCTACCTGCGCTTTGTGCGCGGCGTGATCGACAGCGAGGATTTGCCGCTCAACCTCTCGCGCGAGATGTTGCAGAAGAGCCCGCAGGTGGCGCAGATTCGCAAGGCCGTCACCGGCCGCATTCTGGGCGAGCTGGAAGCATTGGCCACCAAGGATGCCGCAGCCTACGCCAAGGTGTGGGAGGCCTTCGGGGCGGTGCTCAAGGAGGGCATCTACGAGGACCCGGAGCGGCGCGATAAGCTGCTAGCATTGGCGCGTTTCACCACGACGAAAGAGGGCGGGCTGCGTTCGCTCAAGGAGTATGCGGCCGACCTCAGACCCAATCAAACGACCATCTACTACCTAGTCGGGGAAAGCACCGACCGGCTCAAGTCGAGTCCCTACCTGGAGGCCGCGCGCGCTCGCGGCGTGGAGGTGCTGCTGTTGGCCGACCCCGTCGACGCGTTCTGGACCTCAATGTCTCCGGGCTTCGAGGGCAAGCCATTGAAGTCGCTGAGTCAGGGCGACGTCGATTTCGGGCTCGTGCCGCTGCTGGAGACGCCGCCTTCCGAGCCCGAGACGAAGCCGGCCGGGATCGACGACGCAATCATTGTCGCGGTGGTGAAGGCCACGCTCGGCGAGCGCGTGTCCGATGTGCGCGTCTCGCAGCGCCTCACCGATAGCGCTGCCTGCCTGGTGGCCGGCGGCTCAGGCCCGGACCGGGAGCTCGAGCGGCTGCTGTCGCGCCAGAGCCGCGGTGTGGGCGCCAAGCCGATCCTGGAGATCAACACGCGCCACGCCATGGTCAAGGCAATCTCGGACGCCAAGCTCGGAGGCCGCGACGGCGACGTGACCGACCTGTCCGAGCTGCTGTTCGATATCGCCCAGATTCTGGAAGGCGAGGTGCCCACCGACCCGGCCGCATTCGCCAAGCGCATGAGCCGCCTCGTCACGCGCGGTCTCGGCGCGTAGGGTGGGTCAAACGAAGCGCAGGCCCACCGCAGGGAGTTTGGGTCATCGCGCTGGCGCTCGCCCAACCTGCCCCTCGCTGCCTCCCTTCGAGAGGGAGGATTGCAGCAGCATCTCGTGCCGGATAAATTCCTCCGCCAGCAGATTTCTGCGAGCAGATTGCACGGAGGGGGACATGCTTCGTTTGAGTTGGATCGGGGCAGTTGTCGCGACTCTCGCAATTTCCGCGATGACCTTGACCGATGCCGCCTGGGCGCAAGGAGGCGTCGAGCTCCTGAAGGGCGCGCAGGAAGCCGAAGCGGCGCG
>Ga0111538_10003642_pt1 | contig 21485 bp, 20 predicted proteins | sample SoiMethybrSBSTD1_FD_79669 | JGI IMG/M metagenome (GOLD analysis project Ga0111538, IMG submission 79669) | Bulk soil microbial communities from a Populus tree surrounding site in Tennessee, USA - Soil MetaG P. TD hybrid SBSTD1 (version 2)... | ecosystem: Environmental > Terrestrial > Soil >... | reverse complement strand
GCACCCGCTCCTCAAAATGAAGAACGTGATCTGCACGCCGCACCTGGGCTATTGCGAAGACGACGGGTACGAAGGCATCTTCGGGGGCGCGGTCACCCGGCTGCTGGCGTGGATCGAGGGCAAGCCTATCGATGTGATCAATCCGGAGGCGCTTGGCAAGAAGAAGTGACACCCGTCAGGCGTCATGGGTCAGGCGTCATGGGTCAGGGGTCAGGCGTCCGAGGTCCGCTCGGCCGCAGTGACACGCTGGCGATCAGCGCATCCCATTGCACGTGCTGGGACTCGGACGCGATCCGGCAAACGTGTCATCGAGGATCTCGAGATCGGAGACCTTCGACAATATCGCCCACCGCCAGCCGGTCGCCGGCCTGGACCGGCTCTCGCCCCCGACCTGGTAGAAGAAAAGCCGGCGCTCTTTCTTGTAGATGCCGTAGTCGTGAGGCTCCGCGATTCTCTTGCACCCGTCCAGGACAAAGGCGACGAGCCGCTTTCCGGCGATGGCCGACTGCAGCAGTTGATCCTGCCCGACCAGGGGCCGGGCGGCGGGAAACGAAAGCACCTTGCCGGCTTTTTCAGTCATACCTTCCCGATCCGCAAAGAACGGAAGCCGCGGAGAAGCCAGGTTTCAGGCGTCGATGACCGCCACGCCCTGCACCTCGACCAGGATCTCGGGCCGGGCAAAGCCGGTCACGGTGATGAGCGCGCTCGCGGGAAAGCGCTCCTTGAAGATTTCCCTGCGCAGCTCGACGAACCGGTCGCCGAGCCGCGGGTCCTTGATGAACACGGTCATCGTGACCATGTCGGTGAGCCCGTTGCCGCCCGCTCCCTTGATCGTCGCGTCGAGCTTCGCGAACACCTCGCGCACCTGCGAGTCGAAGGCCGTATCCGGTCCGGATGCCGTCTGGCCGGCGAGCCAGATTGTCCGGCCACCGGAAGTGATCACGGCGCGCGAGAATGCCCGCTTCTGAGCCTGTGGATCCGGAGAGTAGTACTGCCTGGTTCGCGCCTGTTTCGACTCCGCCATGCCCGGGCCCTCCACTACATCTTCACTTCATTCACCTGGATGATCGGCTGAATATCGGTGTAGTTCGGAATGTCGCCCATGATGGCATCGGCGTGGGGCCCGAAAGCCTTCTGAAAAGCGTCCACGGAGTCGAAAAGCACGTGAGCGATGGCGACGAATGCCGGCTTTGATCCGGGTTCCGGACCACCCAATCCCTGGTCGACGTCGATCCGCTTGCACGCGGCGCCGAGCTTCTGCTTCACCATCGGTATGTGCTTGTTGCAGTAGTACTGCATATCGAACTTCCCGCCCTCGGCATTCTGATAGAGGACCGTTACCCTGATCATGGCTTCTCTCCCCTGTCGAGACCCCTGACACGCGTGCGCTATTTCAGCCGGATATCGACGCGACCGTCGCAGATCCGGATGGGATACAGGTCGAGCGACAGGCTTGGCGACGTGAGACATTCGCCGGTATCGAGACGGAACTCGTAGCCGTGAAAAGGGCAAATCAAGACGCCTCCGCGCACGGGCCCGCCGTCGAACGGCCATCCGCGATGGGGGCACTCGTTGGGCATGCACGTTACCTGTGGTCCATTGCGATAGAGGAGCAGGTCCTGCCCGCCGTGCAGGCGCGTCAGTATGCCGCCCTCGGGAATGTCTTCGAGCGAGCACAACTGTGCCCACTCCAGCGGCGGCACGGCAGAAACGTCGGCGACGGGAGCGGCAGCCGGAATCATGCCGCGGGCAGGAACGGAGTTCGCGCCGCCACACTGCGGCTCGTCATGGACATCCGAAGTCTGCTCGGGTGAGGGATCACTCATGCCGGAGGATGATACCAGCTTGAAGTGCGGTTCCATTATAGGGACTGGAGACTGCTGGCCTGAGGCTGTATTCTCCAAGAGTGGCCAAAGCCGGCGGGCTTATAGCAAAATGAGCGCAAGATAACGCACCATCCCGAACCCGTTCACTTTCGAGAGAATCGCCATGGATAAAGTCGTCGCATCGCCAACTGAGGCCGTCGCGGACGTGCCGGACGGCGCATCGGTCGCCATCGCCGGGTTCGGCGTCGCGCACCGCTTCGCGAACAGCCTGATCCTCGCCCTGCGCGAGAAGGGGGCGAAGAACCTCACGGTCGTGTGCAACTCCCTCGGCGACCCGGGAGCGATCCGCGGCCAGATCCTCGCGGAGAACAAGCAGATCAAGAAACTGATCGCGGCGTTCTCCGTGCGGCCCGGCACGCCCACCTCGAGCGAGGCCCAGATCACGGCCGGCGAGATGGAGGTCGAGCTGGTCCCGCAGGGCATCCTCGTCGAGCGCTGCCGGGCGGGCGGCGCCGGCATACCGGCGTTCTATTCGCCGACCAGCGTCGGCACCGACCTCGTGAAGGGCAGGGAAATCCGCGAGTTCAACGGCAAGCCGTACGTCCTCGAGCAGGCGATCAACGTCGATTACGCGCTCCTGAGGGGTTATCGCGCGGATCGCCTCGGCAACACGCAGTTCCGCGGCGGCAGCCAGAACTTCAATCCCAGTTTCGCGAAAGCGGCGAAGTGCGCCATCGTCGAAGTGGACGAGATCGTGGAGCCCGGCGTTATCCCTCCGGATCTGATCGACCTGCCCGGCATATTCGTGAAGCGCGTAGTGAAGACGACGCAGGTCTCCGACGGCAAGGCATGGCGCCGTCCCGAGCGCCGCCCGTCCGACAAGCCGCGCCTCTACGGCGACAAGCCCGCCGTCACCCGGCAGGCCATCGCGAAGAACGCCGCGAAACTGGTCAAGGAAGGCACCTACGTGAATCTCGGCGTGGGTATCCCGACGATGGTCTCGAACTATCTCCAGGGCCGCGACGTGATCCTCCACGCCGAGAACGGCGTCCTCGGCTACGGGCGCATGGTGTCCGAGGAGAACGAGATCGATCCGGACATCTACAACGCGGCCGGCCAGTTCGTCGCGCTGACGCCCGGCGCGTCGTTCTTCGACAGCGTGACCTCCTTCGAGATGGCGCGCGGCGGCTGGATCCACACCGTGATCCTCGGCGCCTACGAGGTCGACCAGACGGGCAGCGTCGCCAACTGGAGCACGGCGGACGCGAAGCGCGGCGGCATCGGCGGCGCCATGGATCTCCTCTCGGGCAAGGGCGACCTCATCATCGTGATGGAGCACACCGACAGCAAGGGCCGGCCGAAGCTGCGCAAGAAGTGCACCTATCCCCTCACGGGGCAGGGCTGCGTGAGCTACGTGGTGACCGATCTCGCGGTGCTGCGCTGGGACAAGACCCGCTTCGTCATCGACGCGGTGGCGCCGGGCTTTACGGCCCAGGAAGTCATCGCGCTGACCGAGATGGACGTCGTCGCCGCGCCGAACGTGCGCGCGATGGAGCAAGCCTGAGAATCCGTCAGGGGTAAAGGGTCAGGGGTCAGGCGGGTGAGAACCCGTCACGGGTCAAGGGTTGGGGGTCAGGCGTGTGAGAACCCGTCACGGGTCAAGGGTTGAGGGTCAGGCGTGGTTGTGCCGCCTGACGTTTTACGCCTGACGCCTGCCGGATCAGGCAGCGCCCGCGAGAAGCCGCGCCGCTTCCGCGTGGCCTTTGCTCCGGGCGAGATCCGCGGGCAATCCACCTTCGTCGTTCGCCAGCCTCGGATTTGCGCCGCGCTCAAGCAGCAGGCGGATCAGGGCGATGTTGCCATTGAACGCCGCCTCGTGCAGGGCGGTGTAGCCGCCGTTCTGTCGTCCGTTCGGATCCGCACCGGACTCCAGGAGCGCGCGCATCAGCGTGACCGCCAGCGCCGGGTCCGGGTGCGCCGCCGCGCTGTTCACCGGGCGCACCGCCATCGCGTTACTCGACGGCGCATTGACGTCGGCGCCGCGGGCTATCAGCTCACGCAGCAGCTCCGCATGGCCGAAGAAGGCGCTGTAGCCGAGCGGGCCGTAGCCATCCGGCGAGACTGAGTTCACGCGGTCCGGATGCTCAGCCAGGATGCTGCGCACACGCGCCGCATTCCCGACGCAGCTTGCCTCGAAGATGTCGAGATCGGCGCGCCGCTCCGCCAGCGCGTCGGCCAGCTTGCGCCGGCCGTAGTACACCGCGAGGCAGACGACGGAGACGCCCTGCGCGTCCCGCGCCTGCGCAAGCGCCGGATCGCGCTCGAGCGCCGCCCGCGCCGCCTGCTCGTCGCCCTTGGTCGCCAGCTCGATGAAGCCGCTCGCGTCCAGAGTCAGACTCCGGCTCACGCGCTCGCGGGCGGCGCGGTCGCGGCGAGGGACGGCCGCCGGGAGATCGGGTCGAACCAGTCACAGAGCCGGGGATGGCCGGGCCGCCAGCGGAAGTCAGGATTCCGCGCTTCGAGGCCAAGGGCGCAGGCGAGCGTGAGCTGCGCCAGATTCAAGTCGACGTGCATCAGCGGATGGCCGACCTCCCTCTCCCACACGTCCGCCATTCGCGCGCTGCGCGCTGCTTCGTGCCGGATGATACCGGGCGAGCGCTCCTCCGGAGGTCGATAGAGCTCGCGCAACCAGACGGAGAGCCCGTCAAGCCAGCTTCTCGCCAGTCCCTCGAGCCGGCGCGCCTCCCAGCCCTGGTCTCCGGCGGGCAGATCGAACGCCGGTTTGCCATCGAGGTGGTCGAGCCAGGCGCAGATCACGGAGGATTCTTCCAGGCCCGTGCCATCGTCACGCACGAGATACGGGACGCGGCCGGAAGGGTTGATGCGGTAGTACGGACTGTCCGCATGGCGCGTCTGCGCGGGAATGATCTCTACCCTGTCCGCAAGTCCCTTCTCGAGAACCATGACCCGCGCCATGCGCGCGTACGGCGAGCCCGGGGTGATGTAGAGCTTCACGGGACGCACACCTTTTCGCTTTGCGTGACCATCGCCGGGTCAGAAGGGGTGTCACTCGCCCGCGGGCACCGGTCGCCCGACACTCGGCGCCTGGGATCCTGCCATCACCCAGTCCCACAGCTTTCCTGCCCGCTCGACCATGGCGTCCACGTCCTCCGCCAGCGCGTGCCGGGCCGCCACCAGCTTCTGCGCGGCCTCGCGCACCTTCTCCAGGTACGCCGCGCGCGACGGGTAGCGTTCCTCGATCGACTTCCGGGGATCGCCATTCTTTTCCCGTTCCGTTCGGGTTCGTGGAAACGGCAATGTCGAGCCCATCATGGCCATGAGATCGCCGGGCGAGCCCTGGTCGGGATGACGCGGGTTCCAGCCGGTGAGGGTCGCGAGCGGCACCGCGATTTCAACGGGACGTATGCCCGCAACCTCGTTGCAGTCGGCGTCCACCGCCGACACGTAGGTCCGGTACGGTGCGCCGGCTTTCGGCGGGTACGCCGCGATGCCGCGATCGATGTCCGGTCCGAAATCGAGATGCAACGGGCGCACGATGCGGTCCGGAAAGCGCATGCCCGGAATCCTGCCGAACGACTCGGCAAGCGCTTCGCCCATCACCGCCGTACCGTCGGCGAGCCGCGGATACGCGCTCGCGGGAGGTTCCACGCCCGCGCTCACCCAGCGGTCGAGGTTGACGAGCGCCGCGCGCAGGAGCGGCCCGTAGTCGGTGATGTTGAAGCGCTGGAGCCCACGGCTGCCGGTATTGGGATCCTCCGCGAGCGGCGGCAGCGCCCCCGCCCCGTGCTGCGTGCCGCAGAAGTAATAGGTGCGCGCGAAATCGGGCAAATCCACGTCGCGGCGGCCCGCGTCGTCCGTGTGGATCAGCGAGGCATCGCCGCGCCAGTACTCGGCCGAGGTGTTGGTAGCGACGATCTTCGGCACGCGCCCACGCCGTGTCGCGCGCGCGAGCAGCTCGTCGTACAAGAACGGCGGCAGGCTCCCTACCGCCTGCTGGGCGTTCAGCGAGGGCTGGCCGAAGCGCAGGTTGAACTCGCCGCGCCGGCCGCCGGCGACGTGCGGCAGCACGGCATCGAAGACCATGCGTCCCTGCTCGTCCTCGTCGAGGCCCAGGTACAGCATGTTGCGGAGGAAGCGCCCGCTCTGCGACACGCCGAAGAGGTAGGCGCGCTCGATCGCGCCCGCCAGCGGGTTGCCGCTTGCCGCAGGCGCCCAGCGCAGCCACGCAGCCGAGTCCCGTATCGCGAGGAAGCCCAGGCCGACGACGGGTGAATCGGAAGAGCGGTACACGACATCGTAGAGCGCACCGGGCGTGAACCCGCCGTCCATCTGGACGTGGGATGCATCCGGGAAACGCCACTTCGAGCGCGGGATTTCCACCGGCACGGCATCCGGTCCCATATGCTCGCGCATCGTGATCCGCGCCTGCGGATCCGCCAGATCGGCCATGGGATGCGGAATGTGATAGCGGTCGGCAAGCGGCAGCGTATCCACGCGCTTGTTGGGATGCAGCTCGCAGCGGACGAACCCGCTCGCCCCTTTCGCCCGCGGCACGTCGAGCGCCATCAGTCCGTCCCTGCGCGGCACGTCCGGCTGCCACGCCGCCCAGGCGACGGTGTAGCCGTGCCGCATCAGGAACCCGTTGCCGAAATCGGCGGGAGTGGACGGCTCCGACACCTGCGCGCAGTCGTTGAACTTGCCGAGCGCAACCTTGCGGCCGCGATTGCCCACGTCGCAGAGCAGGCGGCCGTTGCCCTTCTTCATGTCCACCGGCTTCAGGATGTAGAAATCGCCGGAAAACTCGACACGGCCCGCACCGTTCTTCGGCGCGAGCGAGATGTCCGTGACGGCGCGGTTGACGGCGTTGGCCGGATCCGCCGCAAAGCGTATCGTTCCGGAAATCTTCTCGTAGGCACCGGCCGCTCCAAACGCCTGGCCTCCAAGCACGGCCTCGCGGCGTTCGATCTCTACCCCTTTGACGAAATCCAGGCGCTGCTCGGGCGTGTCCATGCGGGCTATCCTCTCGTTAGGGTTCTCCGGCGCATTGTAGTCCCATAGCGGCCGGGCTACCCCAACGCCGTCAGAACTTCACTTATAGTCTCCCGAGGCGCCGCACTCGCCAGACGTCCTGTTTCGGGGCGTCCCTGTAAAATGCCGGCCGATGAGTGACGATTCGACCGCACGGGCGCGCGCAACCGTGGAAGCGGTGTACCGCTCCGAATCGCGCCGCGTGCTCGCCACCCTGATCCGGCTGCTCGGAGACTTCGACCTCGCCGAAGAGGCGCTGCACGACGCTTTCCGCGCCGCGATCGAGCAGTGGCCGCGCGAGGGGGTGCCCGACAACCCGCGGGCCTGGCTGGTTTCCGCCGGCCGCTTCAAGGCGATCGACGGCATACGGCGCCGCTCCCGCTTCGATGCGCTGGAGGACGTCGCCGAGCAGGTCGAAGCCATCCCCGCGGACCCCGCGCCGGAGGAAGAGAGCATCGAGGACGACCGGCTGCGCCTGATGTTCACGTGCTGCCACCCGGCGCTGCCGCCGGACGCACAGGTGGCGCTGACGCTGCGCGAGGTGTGCGGACTGACGACCGAGGAGATCGCCCGCGCCTTCCTCGCCGGCGCGCCCACCCTCGCCCAGCGCATCGTGCGCGCCAAATCGAAGATCCGCGACGCGCGTATCCCCTACGAGGTGCCACCGCGCGCCGAGCTGCCCGAGCGGCTGGACAACGTGCTGCGCGTGATCTACCTCGTGTTCAACGAAGGCTATTCCGCGTCGTCGGGCGCGTCGCTCACGCGGCATGACGTCTCGGGCGAGGCGATCCGGCTGGGAAGGCTGCTGCTGGAGCTGCTGCCCGAGCCCGAGGTCGCGGGGCTGCTCGCGCTGATGCTGCTGCAGGAATCGCGGCGCGCGGCGCGCAGCTCGCCCCAGGGGGAGCTGATCCTGCTGGCCGACCAGGACCGCTCGTTGTGGAATCGGGAGCAGATCGCCGAAGGCGTGGCGCTCGTGGAACGCGCGCTCGCGTCGCGCCAGGCCGGACCGTACGCGCTCCAGGCGGCTATCGCGGCCGTACATGCGGAGGCGCCCAGGGCTGCCGACACCGACTGGGCGCAGATCGTGGCGCTCTACGACGTGTTGCTGCAGGCCACGCCCTCTCCGGTCATCGAGCTGAATCGGGCGGTTGCCGTGACTATGCGCGACGGGCCTCAAGCCGGCCTGGCGTTGATCGACGCGATCCTGGCGCGCGGCGACCTGGCGGACTACCACCTGGCCCATTCTGCGCGCGCGGATTTCTGCCGCCGGCTGGGAAAGAACGAGGATGCCCGGGCGTCCTATCAGCGCGCCCTGGACCTCGCGCGGCAGGAACCGGAGCGGCGGTTTCTCCAGCGGCGACTGGCTGAGCTAGCCTAACTGGTTGACGTTGAAGAGAAACGCCCTATCTGAGTCGCTTTATCTGAGCCGCCCTATCTGAGCCGCCATACCCGAGCCGCCCTTGTCGAAATCGCGCCCTGCCATTCGACTAACCAGAAGCAACCGACATTTCGAAACACATTGGAGCCATCATGAAATACCTCTGCCTGGTCTACGGCGAAGAACAGAAGCTGCAGGCAATGGATGACCGGCATTGCCTGGACTACGACGCCGCCATCCGCGCCAGCGGTCACTGCCTCGCCTCGGAAGCTCTCCAGCCCGTCCAGACCGCCACTACCGTGCGCGTCCGGGACGGCAAGGTGTCCATCACCGACGGTCCGTTCGCCGAGACCAAGGAGCAGCTCGCCGGTTTCTACATGATCGAGGCGGCCAATCTGGACGAGGCCATACAGATCGCCGCAAAGATACCACCCGCAGGCGTGGGCAGCGTCGAGGTCCGGCCGATCCGCCCGATCCGGGAAATGCACAAGGCCTGAACGCGAAGGAGCGATCCATGAAATACCTGTGCCTGATATGCGCGGAGAAGGTCATGGAGCAGATGACGGAGGCCGACGCCGCGCAGCACTACGAGGAATACCGCGAGTTCACCGACGGCATCCGGAAGAGCGGTCACCTGGTCTCGGCCAACCGGCTGAAGCCGCCCGCCGAGGCGACCACCGTCAGGGTGCGGCAGGGACATGTCTCCACCACCGACGGTCCCTACGCCGAAACCAAGGAGCAGCTAGGCGGGTATTACGTGATCGAAGCGAGAGATCTCAACGAGGCCATCCGGGTGGCCTCGAGAATTCCCGGCGCAAGCCGCGGATGCGTCGAGGTGAGGCCGGTCGCCGACGATGCGCAGACGCGCGATGTCCTGGGATTCTGAACCGCCAGCGCACAACACAAGGAGATCAAGATGCAAGTCCAGCCCTACCTGTTCTTCGACGGCCGCTGCGAGGAAGCACTCGAGTTCTATCGCAAGACGGTCGGCGCCGAAGTCAAGATGCTCATGCGCTTCAAGGACAACCCCGATCCGCAGCAGCCCGGCTGTGCGCCCGGCGCCGACAACAAGGTGATGCACGTCTGCTTCAAGATCGGCGACACGGAGATCATGGCCTCCGACGGCCAGTGCGCCGGGAAGCCGAGCTTTCAGGGCTTCTCGCTGTCGCTCACGGTGTCCGACGAGGCGGCTGCAGAGCGTCTGTTCGCTACCCTGGGAGAAGGCGGCCAGATCCAGATGCCGCTCGCAAAAACCTTCTTCTCGCCACGCTTCGGCATGGTTGCCGACCGCTTCGGCGTGTCATGGATGGTTTACGTGGCGCCGAAGCAGTAGAGGAAACCCATGCTCAAGAAGATCGCTATCGCCATCGTCGTCGTGATCGCCGCAATCCTCATCTATGCCGCGACCCGGCCCGACACGTTCCGGGTGGAACGCACCGCCACCATGAAAGCGCCGCCTGACAGGATCTACGCCGTGCTGAGCGACTTCCAGAAGTGGGGAGCATGGTCGCCCTGGGAGAAGAAGGACCCGGCCATGAAGAGAACCTTCGGCGCCACGACCAGCGGCGTGGGGGCGAAGTACGCGTGGGAAGGCAACAAGGACGTAGGCAAGGGCAGCATGGAGATCGTCGAGGCGACTCCTCCTTCGAGGCTCAAGCTCAAGCTGGACTTCATCGAGCCTTTCGAAGCCCACAACACCGTCGATTACACGCTGACGCCCAGCGGCGGGTCCACGACGGTTAACTGGGCGATCTCCGGCCCTATGCCCTACGTTTCCAAGGTGATGTGTATTTTTGTCAGCATGGACAGCATGATCGGCAAGGACTTCGAGGCAGGGCTTGCGAACCTGAAGGCGGTCGTTGAAAAGTAGCTGCGGGCTACCAGCTAGGAGCTACCAGCTAAGGGCTCAGGACTCTGGCTTGCGCCTGGAAGCTGGGAGCTCGCAGCCTGGATGAACCGGAACGATGACAGTCTGCACGAGGTCTCACCATTACGAACTCATCAAGGAGATTTCACATGTCCCGATACGTTGATGGCTACGTTCTGCCGGTACCGCGGAAGAAGCTGGATGCCTATCGCAGTATGGCCCGAACAGCCGGAAAGGTCTGGCGCGATCACGGCGCCCTGGAGTACATCGAATGCGTGGCGGACGACGTCAAGCCGGGCAAGCACACGTCGTTTCCGCAGAGCGTCAAGCTGAAGAAGGGCGAGACCGTGATTTTCGCTTACATCGTCTACAAATCGCGCGCGCAACGCGACCGCGTCAACGCAAAGGTGATGAAAGACCCGCGGCTCGCGAGCATGATGGATCCGAAGAAGATGCCCTTCGACGCGAAGCGCATGTTCTGGGGCGGGTTCAAGACCCTGGTCGACGCATGAAGTTCATCCTTACTCGAACGACTTGTTGAAATACACCCCGAAGCTGCTCGTGGCGCCCGCGTCCAGCCGCAGAGTGATCGCCCGGGTAAGCACGTAGGAGAGACGCAGCATGGCGCTCGTCGCCGCCATGCCCTGCTGGTACTCTACGTAAAGCTTGTCCGAGAAGCGCTTGCCCAGCGCCACGACCTGGCTGCCCGGCTCGCCGCCGCCGCGCACCGCTACGTCGTCGAGGCCGAAGTGTCCGGCGATCTGGCGCGAGAGCGGAACGCCCTTGCCGCCACTGCTGACAGCCGATGCCGCCGCCTGCAGCAAGGCCGCGTCGGTGGCGGTGACTTCATGCAGCGGCCGTCCGAACGTCAACCACGCCAGTTTTTCGCTGTCCGGCACGGGCGGCGTCGAAACGAGTTGTACGCGCGGCACCCGCACTGTCCCCGTCACCTCCACGCCGGCTTCGACCTGGAGGTTCTTCCGCTTCGCCACGATGTCGAGCGCAGGATTGTCGGGAGGGCCGTCGAAGATCAGGCGGCCCTTTTCGATGTCGAGCCGCTGTCCGAACGCATAATAGACGCCGCGTGAGCTGGCGAGCGTGCCGTGCGCTTCGATCAACCCTTGCCGGGTGGATTGCACGCGCAGTTTACCGCCCAGCATGGTGTCGATACCCGCTCCGACGATTCGCATGCGCTCGCCGAGATCGAGCTGCACATCGAGATCGAGCAGCTTCGCCTCGAAGCGCGGTCTCGCCGCAGGCGTCGCCGGGCGCGGGCGGCCGATCACCACCACGTCGCTGCCGAGCTTCGGTGCGCCCTCCTTCTCGAACTCGTAATAGCCCTGCCGGGCGGCTAGCGCGCCCCGCACGCTCGCGCGGTCCGCGGCAATGCTGAGCGTTCCCTTGCCGTCCACGTTCAGGCGCAGGTCGGGACGATCGAAGACCTGCAAGCCATCGGCCCGCCATTCCACGTGCGCGTCGGTCTTCGCACCGCGGGACATGGTTCCCGTTGCAGTAAGCGTCCCTTCTCCGCCGCGTACCCTCAACTCGGAGAGCTTCAACGAGTCCTGGGTAAGCTCGGCGCGCAGCGCGCCGTCGTGCAGACGCACGCCGTACTGCGGTGATTCGATCCGGACCCCGGTCGCCGCGAGACTCCCGGTGAGCACCGGCGCGCCCAGCGTCCCGGTTGCGGCCACTGCAACCGTGGCGCGACCGTCGACGACGGCCCGCGTTCCAGTGAGCGGCGCGATGAGCTTCAGCGTCTCGGCGTCGAACCTCCCGTCCAGCTTGATCGGCGCATTGCGCGCCAGCGATGCCGCGGCGAACTTGACGTGCCCGTTCACGGTGGACCCGGCCAGGTCGAGCGTGCCCTCTACGGCATCATTGGTGACCTTCGCGTCGAGCCGCAGGCGCTCGAGAGCGACCAGGATGGGTGTATCGCCGGTCACCATGATGTCGCCCGCTTCACGCACGAGGCTGACCGTTCCATTCAGATGCGTCGTGGTAGCGAGGTCCCAGCGGCCCGCCACGCGCAGATCGGTGGAGATCGCAGGTGCGCCGGCAAGGGCAAGAAACGGCGCAACCGGCATCCCGCTCAGCTCGCCGCGCGTGTCGAGACGTCCGTTCGACCACGAGAGCGACTGCAGCGCGACACGCCCGCCGGTAACCCGCGCCTCCGCCGGCCCCGCGGAGAGCCGCGTGCGGCTGACCCGCACCGGCACGGGCGCAGCGATGGTTACCGGGTAAGCTCCCTTGTTGTCGAACGAGACGAGGGATCCCGTCCACTCGGGTGCGTCCCATTTCCCCTCGACGCGCCCGGAGAAATCGAACGGAGCGCTTCTTCCCTGGACGGTCAGCACGTGGCGGGTAGCCGTGCCTGCGAGATGCGCGCGCAGCGCCTCGACTCTCCTGCCGTTCCTGATTCCGAGCGCGCCGGCGGTAACGTCGATATCGACTCCGGGCTGCTCGAAGGTGCCGCTCAACCGGCCGCTGGCGTTCAAGGCGCCCTCCAGCCGGGGATCGAGCTCGGCCAGCCGCTTCGCCGCCACCGTGAACTCGAGGATGTCCTCGTGCCGTCCGAAGCTTCCCCTGGCGTTCAGCGCGTTCGCGCCGGCGGCTGCCGCGATCTTCAGGTTGCGCGCCCCACGCGTGGAGATCTCGCCTGCCGCATTTCCCTTCAATCGGATGCCGCGAAGCGTGCTTTCGCCGACAACCACGGACAGGTCGGCGCGCCAGTCGGGAAGAAGCTCGCCCTGCACCTTCAGGTCACCGTTCAGGCTCGACTGCGGGTAGTCGCCGAATTTCGAGGCGTCCACGCGCGCGAGCGATGCGGCCGCGGAGAAGCGCCTCGGCCTGGCGAGCGAGATTTCGCCGCTGCCGCGCAATTCTCCCGCGCCGGCAATTGCCCGAAACTCCCTGACCGTAACGGCATCCCCGCGCCGGGTCGCATCCATGGCGAAGCTGATGCCGCGCTCGCTCACGTTCGCCTGCACGCGCTGATCGGCACCGGTGAACCGCGCGCGCACGCTGCCGTTCATCCGCGTGGCGCGCAAAGGCTGGTGCAACCCTCGCAGGTCCAGAGCGCTTACCGTCAAGTCGGCGCTTCCCCCGTCGCGCTGTATGCTCGCGGCGCCGGCGATGGAGCCTGCCGCACCGAGGCTCGCCCGCAGCCGGGAGAGATCCACGTGGTTCCAGTCGCGCGCCCGATAGTGCGCATCCATCGAGATGACAGGTACGCGGCCCGCCGCGATCATGCCGGGGCGCTGGTTGGCAGCCTTGATCAATCCCGTCGGAAATCCATCCGCGGCGCCCTCGCCGGTGATTTCCACGCGCAGTTGCGCATGGGGCGCCCTGCCGTCGAAAACGGCAGGATCGAGATCCTGGATGCTGACGGAGAATTCCTGCAGCCACCGCGGCTCGAAGGCCGCCAGCAGCGCGGTGCCGCGGGCTCTCGCGCCGCGTGCCGCGGCGGTTCCCTCGGCCACTACGGTGCGAGAGAGGTTGCCGGAGACCTTCACCTCGGCCGTCCAGTCGTTCTCCGGGCCTCCGCGCGAGAGTGCCGCACTGCCGGCCAGACCGAAAGGCGCCTGAGCGTCCACGCGTAACTCGATCTCAATGCTGCCATGATCGGAAACGGCCTCGAGCCCGCGCAAGCTCTGCCCTTCGGCTCCCCCTTCGTACGCGAATGACACGTCGCGCATCTTGTATCCCTGCAGGTCAGCTTCGCGGATCGTCGCGCGCGCCACGCTGACCGGCAGCGGCAGCGCAAGTGAATCCGGCGCGCGCACCGGCTCGCCGGTTTGTTTCGTCTCGAACCGCAGAACCTGCGCATCCAGCGAGCGCGCCGTGAGCCGGCCATGCGCCATTTCGCGGGGCGAGGCATCGACTGCCACGTCCTCCAGCACGATGCGCATACCCGGCGTCTCGTATGCAATTCGTCGCGCTTTCACCGGGCCGAGGAGCGAGCCCTCGACGCCTTCGATCGAGAGGGCCCCGCCGGAGCGCCTGATCGCTTCCGCGACGAGCCACTGGAGCGCGGTGTCCCGCGAGACAAACCACCACGCGGCGCCCCCCGCCAGCCCGAGGACCGTCAGGAAGATCAGCAGGACACGCCGCACGGCCGAAGCGCTCAAAACGCGATGCCAACCGAAAAGTGCACGCGAAACTCGTGCGTGTCCTGCCCGTAGGCGAGGTCGAGCCGGAACGGGCCCACCGGACTTCTCACGCGGATTCCCACTCCGTAGCCGATCGCGAGCTGCACATCGCGCAGGTTGTCGACTGCGTTGCCGGCGTCGACGAAAGCGGCAGCACCCCAGTTATCGCTGAACCAGTGCGTGTACTCGGCGCTCATCACCGTGTAGTAGCGTCCGCCGACCACCGCGCTGCCCTTCTTGGGGCCCAGGGACTGAAAATCGTAGCCGCGGACGGTCCTGTCACCGCCGGTGCGGAACAGCAGAGCCTGCGGGATTCCCTCCGAGCTGTCGGCGATTACCGCTCCCGCCTCGCCGCGCAGCGCGAAATCGTCCCGGCGCGAGAACGGGTGAAACCAGGCCGCCTGCGTCACTACCCGTCCGAATGTTCGCGTCGACACGCCGGGCAGGCCGACGCCGAGCTTCAGCGCCGCGACCATGCCCGAGCGCGGGAAAAGCAGGTCGTCCACCGTGCGACGCGTGTATTCATAGCGCGCGAGCGTTGCGTGCGTCGTAGCGCTCGGAGCGCCTGCCGGCACCGATTCCTCGTAGTAGTAGGACAGACCATAGGCCGGTTGACGGCGCTCGTCCAGCCGGCGCCGCGTTCCTCCGAGGGTAATCCCCCGCGTGACGAGGTCCTGCACGTCGGTGCGCGCGATCGAGGCATCCAGCGAGTTGGCCCACCCGTCGCTGCCCGGAGGGAATGCGAGCGAGCCGGTCAGGCCCTGAAACTCGCTCTCCAGGCGAAACTCCGTCGAGAGCCGCCACCCCGAGCCGACGAAATCGACGTCGTGCCAGCCGAGCGAGCTGCGAAACCTGGCATCGGTGCTGTAGCCCAGGCCGGCATCCAGGCGCCGCGTGGGCGCCTCGATCACCGACACCTGCACCGGCGCTGCGCCCGCCAGCTCGGGGTTCCGGTCCATCGTGACCTGCGCGCTGGCGAAATAACCGGTAGCGGTCAGCCTGCGGACGTACAGATCGACCCTTTCCCGGCTGTACATATCTCCGGGATGGAACGGCGCGAGGTTGAGCACCGCTTCCGGGCGGTAACGCGACAATCCCTTGACCGTGACCGGGCCGAACGCGAAAACCGGGCCGTGGTTGAGCTCGACCTCGAGGTGGACAGTGCTGCTTTCGGGATCGACGATGGCCTGGCTGCGCGTAATGGTCGCGGCTGCGTAGCGGTCCTCACCGAGGTTCTCCAGGGCGTTCTTCTTGGCCGCCTCCCATGCACTCTGCCGGAACACGTCGCCGGCCGGCAGCGCCCATCGCTCGCGCACCCGCGCCGCGATGTACGGCTCCGGCTCCTCGCGAAAACTGATCGAAACCTCCTGCACACGCGCCGGGGTGCCCGGCTCCACCGTCACCCGGACCACGCGCTCCGGGCCTGGCTCCTCGACCCGGACCTCGATCCGGGCTGAAAAATAGCCTTCCGTTGCGGTAATGTCGCGCGCTTCATCGCGCGCGCCACCCACCAGCGACTCGAGGAGCTCCCGCGTCAGGTTTCCGTATTCCTGCCAGCGCGCGATCTCGAGATTCGAGATGAGGATCTGCTGCAAAGGGCCCGGCGCATCGACCACCAATCGGAACCGGATTTCGCCAGGCGGCTCCGCCGCGTGTATGTGGACGCAAAAAGCGCCCGCCATCAAGCATAACAGCGGGCGCATGACTGATCGCAGGGCGAGCGGCAGGCGCAACATGAGCGATTTGTGGAGGTCCAGGCAGGCGCCGCCCACCCGTCGTTTGATAGTAGCGGACCGCGCAAGCAGTCCAAGGTTCCGTCTTGCCCGGAACTGTCAGCTTACCGCGCGCTGCTCCTCGAGAAACTGCAGGCAGACGCGCCGGTCCTCATCGCTCATGTGCGTGACCCTGGCCCCCAGAACCTGCCGATTGACGTGCCGCACCTGCACCGTGCACTCGACGGACCGGGTGGGATAGAGATCGCACTTCATGTGCAAAGACTGTCCCACCGGCAATTCGCTTGAATGCCTGATCAGAAAGCCGCGGCTGCACATGTTCTGGACGACACAGGTTGTCGACACGCCGTTCAGGGTCAGCGTCCCGGTGTAGTTTACGGCGACCCGCTGCTCCGCGCGCTGTTCAGGTTTCTGCATGTTTCCCGGCATGGGTGGCTGAGTGCCGCCCATTATAGGGGACCAGGCGCGCGGAAACAGGGCAATCGGTTACGTTCCGCTCAGACAATCGCGCCCAGGGCGCCAAACGCGCGGCCGAGCGACCCTTCGGCGCATGCCAGCGCCTCGCCGCGATCCACGAGCCAGGCTCGGCCCGCTGCCGCGCCCGCACCCTCCTCTGCCAGCATGCGCTTCACTTCCGCGATCTGCGGGCCGCCGGCCCCTCTGCGGCCGAACACCATGTACTCGGCGCTGATGATCTGCGCAAAATCCTTCTCGGTGAGCGGGAACGGCTGCCGGACGTCCGTCTCCCAGACGCGCGCCGCTGCCGCGTAGGGAATCTCGTGCAGCTTGAGCCCCTTGCCGCGGCCGTAGTCGGTCAGCTTCGAGGCGAAATGATGGCCGATGCGGAACGGGACATCGGCTTTTTGCGAGAGCGCGTCGGCGATCTCCGTCGTCGTCGAGTAATCCGCCCTGACCTCGGCCAGCGCGCGCGCCTTGTTCACGACGATGCCGTCGACGACCTGCTGGAACAACTTCAGGACCTGCAGCGGCTTCGCGCATGGCACGGGATCGTAGCTCCGGTAGTCGAACATGCCGGTGCGGGCGTTGTGCGACACCATGAACGGAATCTGCGTTTCGGCGAGGACCATGCTCGCCTGCGCGCGCAGTTGCTCCAGCGCGGCCGGGTTGCGCTTCTGCGGCATGATGCTGCTGACGCCCGTCAGCTCGCCTGCCGCCAGCACGAACCACGGCTCCGGCTCGGCGTACTGGGCGTGGATGTCCTGGGCGAACTGTCCCATGTGGATGGCGGCGATGGCATACGCGCCCGCGACGTCGAGAGCGCTGTCGACCGGGGCGAGGTGGTTGGCGTCGTAAGCGTTCTCGACCAGGCCGTCGAATCCGAGGAGCGCGGCAAGACGCTGCCGGTCGAGCGGAAAGCTCGACGTCGCGAGCGCGGCGGCCCCGAGCGGGTTTCTGTTCACGCGCGCGTACACCTGCTGCAGGCGCTCGGTCTGGCGGGCGAGCGCCGCCTCGAACGCGAGCAGGTAGTGCGCGAAAGTCGTGGGCTGCGCCTGGACGCCGTGCGTGTAGGCGGGAATGATGGTCTCCGTGTGCCGGTCCGCCACGGCCAGCAGCTTCTCGCGCGCGACGAGCAGCGCCTCGTACACCTTGAGGAGTCCATCGCGCAGGTTCATGCGCGCGATGGCGGACGCGATGTCCTGGCGGCTTCGGCCGGTGTGCAGCCGCGAAGCGTCCGGGCCGACGATGGCGGTCAACCGCGGCTCGTAATCGAGGTAGTCCGCGGACCGGGTGGGAGGCGTTGCCCGTTCCTGCGCAATCAGTTCAGCGATGCCGCGCGCGATCCGGGCGGCGACCGGCCGCGGCACGATCCCGGTCTCCTCCAGCATGACGATGGAGGCCTTGTTGAGCCAGTCGAGGAACTCGACGGAGCGCGCGCCGCCGCGGAAGACTTCGTTGATGTCCATGGCTGATGACGTAGGGCCGCTCATTGGCTTGATCCTTCGAGTAGAGCTTCGGTGCAGCATAACAGCTTCACTGCGAAGATCGCCAAGGAAAGGAAGGAGAAGCCTCACCGCGAAGAACGCCACGCCCGCGAAGGAAGGCATTTACGACGGGACACGAAGGCCGCGGAGAGCGCGAAGGAAACGACAATAGAATCCACCCCGAGAACGAACGCCAAGACAACGCCAAGTATGGGAATGGTTAGAAATGGGGCAACTGCGGAAAGCAATCACTCCCTCGCCCCGTGTCGGGGAGAGCGAAGCGAGGGGCCGGGCTGGGGTGAGGGGAGCAGCTATACGTGTGTCGCAGTCGTGACTTGATCTGGCCGTGAGTGTCCGATTTTTGCCTTGGCAACTGGCCGCTTTCGGGAATCCCGGATTTCCGGAGCCGACCGAGGCCGTGTGGAAACGCACTTGGCGTAGAGTCTGATGCAGGGCTGAGAGCCCTCGACGGGCGGGGGTGAAGCGGCGATCGAGCGGGTCGCTACACCCGAATTGCTTTCATCAACGAAGCGGTTCCGAGAATTGCGATCACCCGCTTCAGGTTGTAGGCCAGAACGTGCAAGCTCATCTCCGTTCTGACCCGCGCCAGCGTCTTGGTCAGGAAGTGGGTTGCGCCCATCCAGGCTTTGAGCGTGCCAAATGGATGCTCCACCGTCTGGCGTCGCTGCCGCGCCGTTTCGGGCCTCTGATCGAGTCGCACCTGCATCCGGTCGAGCACGGCCTCATGTTCCCAGCGCGCGATGCGGCGATAGTCGCTGGTCGTGCATCGCGTTTTGAGAGGGCAGCGCGGGCAAGCCGATGACCAGTATTTGTGGATGGTCAGGCCCTGCTCCACCGTGGTGAAGCGGTGAATGGCGCGTTCGCCGGCCGGGCAGCGGAATGCATCATCGGCTTCGATGTAGACGAAATCGGCCTTGTCGAACAGTCCGGCGGCCCGGTTGTTCGAGGTCAGGGGTTTCGGGACCAGCACCTCGATGCCTGTCTGCTCGCACTGGCGGATCTCTTCGCCCCTGAAGTAGCCGCGATCGGCCAACGCGGTGATCGAGTCCTGGCCGATGGCCTGCTTCGCCTGGGTCCCCATGCTGGTGAGTTGCGTTCGGTCATGGCCCACGTTGGTCACCTCGTGAGCCACGATGAGGTGGTGCTTCACATCGACCGCGGTCTGCACGTTGTAGCCGACGATACCGGTACCGCGCCCGCTGGTGGCCATCGAGCGGGCGTCAGGATCTGTCAGGGAGACCTGCCGATCGGGTGCCTCATTGAGCTGCCGCTCGATCTCGCGCAGCTTGCCCATTTGCTCCTTCACGGTGGCCAGCTTCTGCTTCAGATGCTCGACCCGCGCCGCCGGGACCAGGCTGGGGTCGCGATCGGCACGGTCCAGCTCGGTCAGGTAGCGCGCCACGCTCTCATCGAGTTGTTGCATGCGCGCCTGCAGCTTGCGCTCGGTGAAGTTCTTGTCGCGATTGTTCACCGCCTTGAACTTGCTGCCATCGATGGCCACCGTCGCTTCCTCGAACAGGCCCAGGCCGCGGCACAGCAAAACGAACTCCCGGCAGACCTTGCGGATCGCCTCGCCGTTGTCCTTACGGAAGTCGGCGATGGTCTTGAAATCGGGCATTAGCCGCCCGGTCAACCAGATCAGCTCAACGTTGCGTTGGGCCTCGCGCTCCAGCCGCCGGCTGGACTGGATGCGGTTCAGGTAGCCGTAGATGTAGATCTTTAGCAGGGTGGCCGGGTGGTATGCCGGTCTGCCGGTCTCTGCTGGCTGGGCCCGTCCGAACCCGAGGTCGATCAGGTCGAGTTCGTCGACGAACAGGTCAACGGCGCGTACCGGGTTGTCCTCGTCAATCCAGTCGTCCAGCCGCTCCGGAAACAGAACACTCTGCGCTCGATCCTGCCCGACGATGTATCGCCCCATACACGGCCCCAACAACCCGACGCGCCATCTGACCGCAGGCATCGCAGATAGTTTTCACACAGTCTCGACCCATTCCTGCCGGTCGCGTTTCCCAATAGCAGGCATTCGTGTCACTCGAATTGCAGCGACTTGAGATTCTACGTCCAGGGGGGAGTCTTGCCGGACATCACTGAAACGCCAGCACGAATGTCCTCAAGCGAAGTTTGACGGTCATCCTTCATCTCTTGGTCGACGTTAGTCGATCCTCGCTCCGGATGTCTTGACCGCGCGCGACCATCTGGTGGCTTCGCTTGCGATGAATGCGGCAAATTCCTCGGGAGAGTTGCCGGCCGGTTGCAGCCCCTGGTTGAAAAGGCCGTCGCGCACTTCCTTCGTCTGGAGCGCTTTCACCAGCTCCGCGTTCAGGCGGCGGACCACTTCAGGCGGAGCGCCCCTCGGCGCAACGAGCCCCATCCAGCCGATCACCTCGTATCCCGGCAGTCCGGCCTCGGCGGCGGTGGGAAGTTCCGGAAGCTGGGGATGCCGCTTCGCAGCTGCGACGGCTAGAGGCCTGATCTTTCCGCTCTGGATGTGCTGTGCCACCGGATAGAGTTGCTCGACCATCACCTGTATGCGCCCGGAAAGGAGATCGATGACCGCGGCAGCCGGGCCTTTGTAGGGAACGTGGATCAGTTGGACGCCCGCGGCGGTCTTCAACATCTCCGCCCCGATATGCAAGGGCGAGCCGCTGCCCGCGGAGCCGTAGTTCAGCTCTCCGGGTTTCGCCTTCGCCAGGGCGATAAGTTCTTTCAGCGACTTCGCGGGCAGCGACGGATGAACCATGACCAGAAACGGAGCGGTCGCGAGCAGGCTGATCGGCGCGAACGACGTTACAGGATCGTAGCCGGGGTTCGCGTAGAGGCTGGGCGAAATACTGAGATTGGACGTGCTGGCGAGCAGCATCGTGTATCCGTCGGCGGGTGACTTGGCCGCGGCGGCGGTCGCGATCGTGCCGCCCGCCCCCGGCCGGTTCTCGACGATCACCTGCTGGCCCAACGCTGTCGTCAGGTATTGCGCCATAGTCCGTGCCACGAAGTCCGGTGGCGCGCCCGCCGCCGACGACGCGATGATCCTTATCGGCTTGTTCGGATAACTCTGCGCTGCTGTCAGACCAGCAGCAGCAGCGCTGGCCGCCACAATGACAACTGCAAGAGTAACTTGGACTGTCGTGGTGGAATCCATCGCCCTTCCTTCAAAGCGCACCGGGTTGCGCCAAAGTGACGGGACCGAGCGCACGCGCTATGCACGCACGAACAGTCTTCCAATAACCATGCTAGGCAGAACATGAAGGCGGCACAACAGGCAAAGTCATCAGGTTAACCCTTGCCCGCGCGTGCTCATTAGGCGAACGGCCGGAATTGGCCCGGTTGCTGCCCGATTGGCTTGACGCTCAGATTCCCGGATAGCTGCCATCCGTCAGCGGCGACAGTCGACCCTATATAGTTAGTCCGTCCTGCATCAGTGATACTCATCACAGCTGGCAGGTAGCTGCCAGTGAGGCAGGACATGCGCCTGCAGATTACGAATGAATCGACCCGAACACTCGATGTTTTCCGCTTT